>Ga0196970_1001981_pt1 | contig 11615 bp, 11 predicted proteins | sample S1v_513CmetaG_FD_148672 | JGI IMG/M metagenome (GOLD analysis project Ga0196970, IMG submission 148672) | Soil microbial communities from Anza Borrego desert, Southern California, United States - S1+v_5-13C | ecosystem: Environmental > Terrestrial > Soil > Desert | place: USA: California... | reverse complement strand
AGGTGTACAACCGACAACGCCTGCATTCGGCGCTGGCTTACAGGCCGCCCGCCGAGTTCGAGGAAAATTTTCACTCACCGGGCCCGGCCGGCCGGGCCCGATGAGTGAGCGAACCGGAACAGTTTAGCGCTGTCTCACCCATGGGGTGCAGTCCAACCCCCTGCACAGTGTTGCATAGTGTTTCATAGTGTTTCATTCGCAGCCGGCAGACACTTCGGCTTCGAAGGAAATGCCGCATGACCGTACGCGAACGACCACACATAAGATATTGATCCTACTCACCCCAGCAGCTCGTCGTCCTCCTCGCCCAGGTACGCCTCGCGCACGGCGGCATCGGCGCGGATCTCGTCCGGAGCGCCGGCGGCGATGGAGCGGCCGTAGACCAGCACTGTGATCCGGTCGGCGAGGCGGAACACCGCGTCCATGTCGTGCTCGATCAGCAGGATGGTCACGCGGCCGCGCAAGGAGCGCAGCATCTCCACCATGCGCTGGCCCTCCTCGGGGCCGACGCCGGCCATGGGCTCGTCGAGGAGCAGCATCTTCGGGCCCGTGGCCAGCGCGATGGCGACCTCCAGAAGGCGCCGCTCACCGTGGCTGACCTCCGACGCCAGGCGGTCGCGCAGCTCCGCCAGGCCGACGGTCTGGAGCACGGCCAGGGCCTCGCGGTTGATGCGCTCGTCGCGCGCCGCATCAGCCCAGAAGCGGAAGCTGTGGCCCAGGCGCGCCTGCACCGCGAGCGCAACGTTCTCCAGAAGCGTGAAGCTCAGCAGCGTGTTGGAGATCTGGAACGACCGGGCCAGCCCGAGATGCACGCGCCGGTGCACCGGGAGCTTCGTGATGTCGCGCCCGCCGAACAGGATTCGGCCGGCGTCCGGCCTCAGCTCCCCGGCGAGTTGCGCCACCAGCGTCGTCTTGCCGGCGCCGTTCGGGCCTATGACCGCGTGGATGGTGCCCTCCTCCACCTCCAGCGACAGGTCGCGGGTGGCGACGACGGCGCCGAAGCTCTTGGCGAGGCCCTCGACGCTCAGCAGCGCGCTCATGCCCGTCCCCCGAACAGGCGCACCACGCCCCCCTTGGCCCGCCAGACCATCAGCACCAGCAGCGGCCCGAAGATCAGCCACCAGTGCTGGGTCAGCTTGGACAGCACCTCCTCCAGCGCCAGCACCAGGATGGCGCCGACGATGGCGCCGTGCAGGCTCCCCAGCCCGCCCAGCACGACCATGACGATCAGGTCGCCCGAGCGCACCCAGGACATGTAGGCCGGCGACACGAACTCCGTGTGGTTGGCCAGCAGCACGCCCGACAGCCCGGTCAGCGCGCCGGACAGCACGAAGGCCACCAGCTTATAGGCGTAGGTGTTGTAGCCGATGGCGGCCATGCGCCGCTCGTTCTCCTTGCAGCCGCGCAAGGTCCGCCCGAACTTGGAGGCCACGACGCGCCGCAAGCCCAGGTAGCTCAGGCCCAGGACGCCCAGCACGATCCAGTAGAAGGTCCGCGCATCGGACAGCTTCACCAGGCCGGAGAAGGTGCTGCGCCCCCACAGCGTCATGCCGTCGTCGCCGCCGTAGGTGCTCAGCGCGTTGGCCGTGTAGTAGAGCATCTGCGCGAAGGCCAGCGTGATCATGATGAAGTAGACGCCGCGCGTGCGCAGCGACAAGGCGCCGATCACCAGCGCCGCCAGCGCCGCCGCACCGATCCCCAGCGGCCACTGCACCCAGCCGCTGTCGACGCCGTGGTACGACAGGATGCCGACGGCGTAGGCGCCGACACCCATGTACGCCGCGTGCCCCAGGCTGACCATGCCGCCGTAGCCCAGCACGAAGTCCAGCGCCAGGGCCGCGATGGCGAAGATCATGATGCGGGTGAACAGGCTGACGTAGAAGGGCTGCCCGACGGCGCCGGCGACGAACGGCACCGCCGCCAGCAGTGCGAAGAGGACCAGCGGCAGCAGCACGCCCTTGAGGCGGAGCGCGTGCGGCGGGGCGGACAGGGTATCGGCGCTCACCGCGCGGCTCCCTTGGCGGGCAGCAGGCCGGTGGGCGAGACGATCAGCACCACCGCCATCAGCACGTAGATGAGCATGGACGACAAGGCCGGCCCAACGTCGACCGCCGCCGAGGCCGGCAGCACCAGCTTCACGAGGTCGGTGAGGAACGACCGCCCGAGCGTGTCCACCAGCCCCACCAGCAGCGCCCCGACGAACGCCCCCTGAATGGAGCCCAGACCGCCGATGACGATGACGACGAAGGCGAGGATCAGCAGGTTGTCGCCCATGCTGGGTTCAACCGACAGGATCGGCCCGGCCATCAGCCCGGCGAAGCCGGCCAGCATGGCGCCCAGCGCGAACACCAGCAGGAACAGCCGCTTGATGTCGGTGCCCAGCGCTTGCAGCATGCGCGGGTTGGTGGCGCCGGCGCGCACCAGCATGCCGAAGCGCGTGCGCGCCACCAGCACATAGAGCCCCAGCGCCACCGCCAGCCCGCCGGCGATGATGAACAGCCGGTAGGCCGGATAGGTGGCGCCGCCGAATAGGGTGACGGAAAAGTTTGCCCAGGCCGGCACCGGAAAGGACAGCGGCGTCGGTCCCCAGATCACCCGCACCAGCTCGGTCAGGAAGAAGATGACGCCGAAGGTGGCGAGCACCTGGTCGAGATGGTCGCGGCCGTAGAAGTGGCGGAAGACGACGCGCTCCAGCGCCACGCCCACGAGCACCGCCGCGGGAAGCGCCAGCGCCGCGCCAACTAGGAACGACCCGGTCAGCGCCGAGAACGTGGCGGCGAAGTAGGCGCCCACCATGTACTGCACGCCGTGCGCCAGATTGATGAAGTCCATGATGCCGAAGACGAGCGTCAAACCGGCGGCCACCAGGAACAGCAGCACGCCGAGCTGCAACCCGTTCAACGTCTGGACGGCGAGCAGGATGGGGTCCATGGAGGTCCTTCTGAAGCGAATGAAAGGGCAGCGGCGCCCCCTCCCCATCCCTCCCCCGCTGCGCGGTGGAGGGGGTAGAGCGGCGGAGTTCCCTCCACCTCGAAGAGGGGGAGGGTTAGGGAGGGGGCAAAAAACCGCATCACCACTTCATCGGGCATTCCTTGGCGTAGTCGTCGGCGTAGCCGTCGAACACCGCCTGGCGCTTCAGCATGGCCGGCGCCCCGTCCGGCAGCTTGGCGGCCTGCACGAGATAGAAGTCGCTGACCGGGAAGTGGTTGGTGTTGAACTTGAACGAGCCGCGCACGCTGTCGAACTTGGCCTTGCGCAGCGCGTCGCGCAGCTTGGCCTTGTCGGACACGCCGCCGGCCTGTTTGACCGCCGCGTCGATCAGGCGCGCCGCGTCGTAGGCCTGTGCCGCGTAGTAGGCCGGCACGTAGCCGTACTTCTTGCGGAAATCCTCGACGAACTTCCTGCTGGCGGGGTTGTCCATGTCGGGCGCCCAGATCGACGCACTGTAGAGGCCGAGGCCCGCGTCCTCGGTGGCCGGCAGCGTCGTCTCGTCCACCGTGAAGGCGGAGAACAGCGGGATCTTCTCCTTCAGGCCGGCCTGCGCGTACTGCTTGACCAGATTGACGCCCATGCCGCCGGGCATGAAGGTGTAGACGGCGTCCGGCTTCGCCGACTGGATCCTGGCGATCTCGGCGGAGAAGTCGAGCTGGCCGAGCTTGGTGTAGACCTCGTCCACCACCTCGCCCTTGAAGTGGCGCTTGAAGCCGGTCAGGCCGTCCTTGCCCGCTTGGTAGTTGGGGGCCAGCAGGAACACCTTCTTGACGCCGCTGTCGGACACGTACTTGCCGACCGCGCCGTGCGTCTGGTCGTTCTGCCAGGAGGTGTTGAAGAAGTTCTCCGAGCAGCGGTTGCCCGCCACTGGCGCCGGCCCTGCGTTCGCCGAGATCAGGAAGGCGTCCGACTCCACCACCGGCTTATACACCGCCATCAGGATGTTGGAGTAGACCACGCCGGCCACGATGTGGACGTTGTCGCGCTTCAAGAGGCCCTCGACCTCCTGCACCGCCACGTCGGGCTTGAGCTGGTCGTCGACCACGACGACCTTGGTGTCCATGCCGCCCAGCTTGCCGCCGGCGTGCTCCACGCCCAACATGAAGCCGTCGCGCAGGTGCTGCCCCGTCACCGCCTGCGGCCCGGTCAGCGTCGACATGAAGCCGATGCGCAGCTCCTCGGCCCCCGCCGGACCCGCCAGCAGCCCGGCCGCGGCCGCCAGGAACGCCAATGTACGTTTCGCCATGATCTCCCACCCCTCCTTCTTATGGTTTCAGACACCGAGATGTCGTTCCAGCCGGCCGCGCTCCGCGTCCAGCTCGGCCGAGCCGCCCTGCCAGACGATGCGCCCCTTCTCCAGCACATAGTGGCGGTCGGCGATGCGCTTGAGCGCCTTCAGGTTCTTGTCGATGACCAGGATCGACTGGCCGGCGCGCTTGAGGTTCAGCAGCACCTGCCAGATCTCCTTGCGGATCAGCGGCGCCAGCCCCTCCGTCGCCTCGTCCAGCAGCAGCAGGCGCGGGTTGGTCATCAGCGCCCGACCGATGGCGAGCATCTGCTGCTCGCCGCCCGACAGGCTGCTGCCCATCTGGTTCTGGCGTTCGCGCAGGCGCGGAAACAGCGTGAAGACCATTTCCAGGCCCCAGAGGCCATCCCCCTTGGCCGTCGCCGTCAGGTTCTCGCGCACGGTGAGATTCGGGAAGATCTGCCGGCCTTCCGGCACGAGGCCCAGGCCGGCCTTCGCCACCTCGTGCGCCGGACGGCCGGTCAGGTCGCGCCCGCAGAAGGCGACGCGGCCGCCCCTGGGCGCCAGAAGGCCCATGATGGCGTTGATGGTGGTCGTCTTGCCCATGCCGTTGCGGCCGAGCAGCGTCACCACCTCTCCCTCGTTCACGCGAAGGTCCACGCCGAACAGCACCTGTCCGGCGCCGTAGGACGCCTGCAGGCCCGACACCTCGAGCATCGGCCCGGCCGATCCCATCGCTCCACCTCCCCACGCCGTTGGTCGGCGTTGTCATTCAGGATAAGCCGCGTTTACGCCGGCTCAATCCTTTTTCTGCGGCTCCCACGGGGGAGCGGTCATCCGGCGCGTGCCGCCGTCGCGGTCCCACAGCTTGCAGGTGACCGGCTTATGCTTCTGGTCAAGCCCCTCGCAGTAGTTGGAGTATTCGCACAGCCGAACCTCGTCCCCGCGGCCCAGCCGCACCTTGCGGAACCAGTCCGGGTCGGCCAGCGACTGGCGCGCCATGCCGACGATATCGGCCTCGCCGCGCGCCAGGATGCTTTCCGCCTGCTCGAAGTTGTGGATGCCGCCGGTGACGACGACGGGCGTGGCGAAGCCAGCGTGGCGCACGGCACGGCGGACGCGCGCGGTGGGCGCCACGTTGCGGCCGAAAGGTCCGCGTCCGTCGGAGATGTATTGCGGCATGCACTCGTAGCCCGACGGGCCGGTGTAGGGATACGCGGCCTCGCCCACCTTGGGCTGCGCGGCGTCGTCGAACTTGCCGCCGCGCGAGGTGGACAGGAAGTCCATGCCGGCGCGGGCAAACTCGGCACCGAAATACGCCGCGTCTTCTGCCGTGCCGCCCCCCTCGATGCACTCCTCGGCCAGGAAGCGGCATCCCACTGCGAAGCCCCGTCCCACCCGCTCACGGACGCGGGCGAAGACCTCCAGCGGCAGACGCACGCGGTTCTCCCGCGGTCCGCCGTAGCCGTCACCGCGGTCGTTCCGTGGCGAGAGGAAGGAGGCCATGGTGTAGGCGTGCGCGTAGTGCAGTTCCACCCCGTCGAAGCCCACGTCCCTGGCTCGCCGCGCCGCCTCGGCGAACAGGTCGGGCAGCACGGAGGGCAGGTCGCGGATGTGCGGCAGGTGCATGTCGGTGACCCGCTCGCGGTAACCCATGGTCAGGCTCTCCCGCTCGCGCCCATCGAGGATCGCGTCCGCTTCCTCGGCCGGCAGTTCCAGCAGGCGCTGGCGCACGGCCTCGTTGGACCACCCCTGCGCGCCCAGCGCCGCACGGTGGCGGTCGGTGATGGTCAGATAGCGGCCGAAAAAAGCGTCCCGCGACGGCCGCCGGCGGATCGCCAGGAAGTCGATGATCTGGATGAACAGCCGCGTCTCGCCGCCAGAAGCCTGGCGCACCGTCTCCACCAGCCTGGACAGGCCGGGCAGGAAGCGGTCATGGCCGATGCGCAGCAGCGGGCCGGAGGGCACGTCGCGGATGCCCGTCGCCTCCACCACGATGGCACCCGGCCGCCCCTCAGCGAAGCGGCGGTACCAGTCCAGCACCGCATCGGTGACGAACCCTTCCTCCGTCGCCCGCCACGGCACCATGGCCGGCACCCAGGTGCGCTGCGCCAGCCGCACGGGGCCGATGTCGACGGGCTGATACAGGCGCGCGGCAGCAGCCTCGGCGGCGGTCGGCCAGCGCCCCGGCGTTGGGCGGTGCTCGATCCTCTGCGGTGGCCGCCACATGGCCGGCGCCTCTCTCCCTATATTTTAAATTTAAAGCACCTTCGGAGGGTTGTAGCATGCGGGATCTGGCAAGTCCAGTCCGCGAACGGTTTAGTCGCGCTTCCCAACAGCCCGGCACCTGTCCGAGAGTCGGGGCGGATAGGCCGAATTCCACATGGACAAGTCGGCCATCCAATTTTAGGCTTCAAACAAAACGCCCGAAGAGGCGGAGGCTCGACGTGTGCTCGCGTGGCCCCCCAAGGCATTAAGGGGGGCATTTAGGGAGGAACGAGATGCCCGACTACACCGCGCATGTGGACAGTTTCGCTCGCGACAACCTGCCCCCGCGCGACCTCTGGCCGGTGATGACCTTCGACCTGCCGGAACTCCAATACCCGGAGCGGCTGAACTGCGGCGTCGAACTGCTCGACCGCATGGTGGCAAGCGGGCTTGCAGACGGTCCCTGCATGCTGTCGCCGACCGAGCGCTGGACCTATGCCGATCTGTTGGAGAGGGCCAACCGCATCGCCCGGGTGCTGACCGAGGACATGGGCATGGTGCCCGGCAACCGGGTGCTGCTGCGCTCGGCCAACGCACCGATGATGGTGGCCTGCTGGTTCGGGGTGATGAAGGCCGGCGGCATCGCAGTGTCCACCATGCCGCTGCTGCGCGCCAAGGAGCTGTGCACCATCGTCGACAAGGCGCAGGTCACCCACGCGCTCTGCGCCGCTCCGCTGGCCGAGGAGTTGGAGTTGGCCCGGCCGAAGTGCCGGACGTTGGCCCAAGTCGCCTATTTCGCCACCGACGCCGCCGACGGGCTGGAAGCGCACATGGCGCGCAAGGGGACCGACTTCGCCAACGTGGACACGGCGGCCGAGGACGTTTGCATGATCGCCTTCACCTCCGGCACCACCGGCGTGCCGAAGGGGACGATGCACTTCCACCGCGACGTAATGGCAGCCGCCGACTGCTTCCCGCGTTCGACCCTGAAGCCGGAGCCGGACGACGTGTTCTGCGGCAGCCCACCGCTGGCCTTCACGTTCGGCCTTGGCGGCTTGGTGATCTTCCCCATGCGCTTCGGCGCCTCGACCCTGCTGCTGCCCGCCCCCTCGCCGCCGGTCTTGCTGGCGGAGGCCATCGAGCGGCACCGGGCCAGCGTCTGCTTCACCTCGCCCACGGGCTACCGCGCCATGCTGCCCCTGATTCCGGGGCACGACATCAGCTCGCTGCGCAGGTGCGTGTCGGCCGGTGAGACCTTGCCGCTGCCGACGTGGCAGGCGTTCTATGATGCCACCGGCATCAAGATCATCGACGGCATCGGCTCGACCGAGATGTTGCACATCTTCATCGCCTCGGCCGACGACGACATTCGCCCCGGCAGCACCGGCAAGCCGATCCCCGGCTATCACGCCTGCGTCCTCGATGCCGACGGCAACCCGCTGCCGGCGGGCGAAGTCGGGCGGTTGGCGGTGCGCGGGCCGACGGGCTGCCGCTACCTCGCCGACCCGCGGCAGCGCTCCTACGTGGAGAATGGCTGGAACATCACCGGCGATGCCTACGTGATGGACGAGGACGGTTATTTCTGGTTCCAGGCGCGCAGCGACGACATGATCATCTCCTCCGGCTACAACATCGCCGGGCCGGAGGTGGAGGAGGCGCTGCTCGCCCATCCCGACGTGGCGGAGTGCGCCGTGGTGGGATCGCCCGACCCGGACCGCGGCGCCATCGTCAAGGCGTTCGTCGTGCTGCGCGAAGGTGCCGCGCACGACGCGAAAGCGTTGCAGGAGTTCGTCAAGCAAACCATCGCCCCCTACAAGTACCCGCGCGCCATCGAGTTCATCGACAGTCTGCCACGCACCGAGACCGGCAAGGTCCAGCGCTTCAAGCTGCGCCAGATCGAGGAGCAGCGCCTGCACAAGGCGAGCTAAAATGGCAATATAGTTCCTCCGCCAGCCCCGCTGGGGGAGGTTAGGAGAGGGCAAGGTCATCCCGAGAAACCTTGCCCCCACCCTCCCCGCTTCGCGGGGGCCCCTCCCTCCCCCGGCTCGGCCGGGGGAGGGGTGAGAAAGGCATCCCATGTACCGCCACCTCAGCACCCAGGACGAGATCGACCGCGAGTACAACCCGCGCCTCGGCGTGCCGGACGTGGAGGCGCTGATTGCTGGCTGGAGCACACGCAGTGAGGAGGCGCGGCGGAAGCTCGGCGGGCAGCTGGGGCTGAAGTACGGGCCGACGCTGGCCGAGTACGTGGACGTCTTCCCGGCGACGCGGCCGAACGCGCCGGTGCACCTGTTCGTGCACGGCGGCTATTGGCGGGCGTTTACCGCGCGCGACTTCTCGTTCATCGCCGAGGGGCCGGTGTCGCGTGGCTGCTGCACGGTGATCGTCAACTACGCGCTCTGCCCGCAGGTCTCGGTCACGGAAATCGTCCGGCAGACCCGTGCCGCACTCGCCTGGACCTGGGCCCACGCCGCCGAGTTCGGCGCCGACCGCGAGCGCATCAGCGTCTCCGGCCATTCCGCCGGCGGCCAGCTCGTGGCACGGCTGCTGGCCACCGCATGGCAGCGCGACTACGGCATCCCCGACGACGTCATCAAGGCGGCGCTGCCGATCAGCGGCGTGTTCGACCTGGAACCGATCCGCTGGTCCTGGCTGCAGCCGACTCTCCAGCTTACCGGCGACGAGATCCTGGCCCAGAGCCCCATGCACCACCTGCCCACCCGGCCGGTACCGATGGCGGTGGCCGTCGGTGGCGCGGAAAGTGCGGAGTTCCGCCGGCAGTCGCGCGACTACGCCGCCGCGGTCGGGGCAAAGTTCCTGGAAGCCGAGGGCCGCCACCACTTCGACATCCTCGACGACCTCGCCTCGCCGTACGGGCGCCTGTGGCGAACGCTGGAGCAGTTGGCAGGTTAATTCGGCACCATCGCCGTCGCCTTGATCTCCAGTCTGGCGTTGGCCTCCGCCAACATAGCAATGCCGTTGCTGTAGCCTTTGGGCCATACCCAACCCGGCGGTTGCAGGATCTCCATGATTCCTTCCCTGGATCGACGGCTGCGGCAACGGCGCGTTGGACGGATGGTTCTCAGAGGATCATCATCCGGAACGGCAGCATAAACCAGAGGGAAGCACACGATGGCCGGTCGTATTGACGTCGAACGCAAGGGGCACGTTCTGGTTCTCACCATGAACGATCCACCGAGCCGCAACGCGCTCGGCGCGGAGATGATGGACAAGGCCCGCGAAGCGTTCGACCAAGCTATCCACGATCCGGGCATCGGCGCGGTGGTGCTGACCGGTGCCGGCGGGGCGTTCAGCTCCGGCGGTCATCTCAGCCGCCTCTACAACCACCGCACCCAATCGCGCTCGCAGAACCGCAATGGAATCGAGCGCTTCCACGGCTGGGTCCGCGCCATGCGCGACTGCCCGAAGCCGGTGATCTCGGCGGTCGAGGGGCCGGCGGCAGGCGCCGGCTTCGCGCTGGCACTGGCGTCGGACCTGATCATCGCCGCCGAGGATGCGGTGTTCGTCACCGCCTACGCCAAGGTCGGCCTGACCGCCGATGGCGGTATCTCCGGCTCCTTCGCCCGTGCCCTGCCGCCGCAATTGGCGGCCGAGCTGATGTTCGAGGGCGCATCAGTGGACCCGCAACGCCTCTACGCCCTGGGCGTGGTCAACCGGGTGGTGCCGAAGGGGCGGGCCCTGGACGAGGCGGTGGCCTGGGCGGCGCGGCTGTCCGAGGGGCCCTCCGTCGCCATCGGCCGTGCCAAGCGGCTGATCGAATCGGCCTACGGCTCGCTGGGCAGCCAGCTCGGCCGCGAGAGCGACCAGTTCGTCGAAGCCCTGCACCACCCCGAGGCGCACGAGGCCATCACCGCCTTCTTCGAGAAGCGCCCCCCAGTGTTCCACAAGCGCTAAGGGTCAGGTACTCGACAGCACGTCCGTGATGGTGCCCGCGTCGACGTTGCCGCCGCTCAGCACGACGGCAACCGTCCGACCGGCGATGGGCAGCTTGCCCGAGAGAATCGCGGCAAGCGCCACCGCCCCACCCGGCTCGACCACCAGCTTGAGGACGGAGAAGGCGTAGGCCATGGCCTGCGCCACCTCCTCGTCGCTCACCGCGAGGCCACCGGTCAGCAGTGCTCGGTGGATCGGGAAGGTCAGCTCGCCCGGTGTCGGTGCTAGCAGCGCGTCACAGAAGGACCGCGCGTCCGGCGCGTTGCGCACGCGTTCGCCCGCGGCCAGCGAGCGGGCAAGATCGTCGAAGCCGACGGGCTCGACGCTGTGCACGTGCGTGCCCGGCGACAGGTGCTTCACCGCCGTGGCGATGCCAGCGATCAGCCCGCCGCCGCTGCACGGCGCCAGCACGGCGTCCAGCCGCACACCGCGGTCATGCGCCTGCCGGGCAATTTCCAGGCCGGTGGTGCCCTGCCCAGCGATGATGTGAGGATCGTCATAAGGCGGCACGGTCACGGCACCGCGCTCCGCCGCAATGGCCTGCGCGATCCCTTCGCGGCTCTCCCGCCAGCGGTCGTAGAGGCGGACTTCCGCCCCGTAGGCGCGGGTGTTCTCGATCTTCAGCTTCGGTGCGTCCTCCGGCATGACGATGGTCGCGTGGACGCCCAGCATCCGCGCCGCGGCTGCCACACCCTGCGCATGGTTTCCCGACGACCAGGCCACCACTCCGGTACGCCGCTGCGCCGCATCCAATTGGCTCAGGCGGTTGAAGGCGCCGCGGAACTTGAACGAGCCGCTGACCTGCAGCGTCTCCGGCTTGATGAGCACGCGCCCGTCTACACGCTCGTTGAGCTGGCGGTTCTCCAACAGCGGTGTCACCACCGCCTTTCCGGCCAACCGTGCTGCGGCAGCTTCGACGTCGGCGAAGCCGATGGCGAGCGAATGCGCATCCATGTGGTCTCTCCCTGGTTTATGCGCAGGCATGATGGCACAGGGCGCCGAACGCACAAAAAGAAACGGCCGGCGGATCGCTCCGCCGGCCGTCGCTTTTCAGATACGCGCTACCGGAGATCAGGCGGCCTTGGCGTTGCGGCCGGCCACGATTTCGTCGGTGACGTTGCGCGGCACCGGCTCGTAGTGGCTGAACTCCATGGTGTACGACGCACGGCCCGAGGTCATGCCGCGCAGCTGGCCGATGTAGCCGAACATCTCGTTC
>Ga0196970_1001980_pt1 | contig 11628 bp, 10 predicted proteins | sample S1v_513CmetaG_FD_148672 | JGI IMG/M metagenome (GOLD analysis project Ga0196970, IMG submission 148672) | Soil microbial communities from Anza Borrego desert, Southern California, United States - S1+v_5-13C | ecosystem: Environmental > Terrestrial > Soil > Desert | place: USA: California... | reverse complement strand
TATAGCCTTTCTTCCTCTGGCGATGGTAGCAGCCCTTCTTTGTTGGGCAGCTCAGTTAACGGATGTCAATTTTTTAATTGCAGATCGTTCTTTGTCTGTTGCTTTGGAATGGTTTTTTATTATGTTGCCCTGTTGTGCGATCTTGACCCCTTTTGTGATTTTCTTTTTTAATTTCTCTGCGGAGAGTTATCAGTTGCTTCAAGCTATGATGAGGCCTCTCTCTAATTCCTCTTCTGAGTCATGATGCGTATAGCAATTATTGGCGCAGGAATGGCAGGGCTTTCTGTCTGTTGGCATCTTTTGTCTTTAGGCCAGGAAGTGACTTTATTCGATCCTCAAGGAATTGGAGGAGGAGCATCAGGGGTGTCTACTGGACTTCTTCATCCTTTCCCTGGTTTATCCGCTTTAAGATCTTGGAATTCTGCTGCAGGAATGGCGGCTACTGAAGAGTTGTTGCAGATAGCAGAGCGTGCCTCGAAAAAGGTAGTGGCAGAAAAGACAGGTCTTTTCCGTCCTGCAATTACAGATAGACAAAAGCGCGATTATTTTTTCCGATCTCAAAACGATGAGGATGCCATTTGGCAAGAGCATCCGGTTTTTGGTCCGGGGATTTGGATCTCTCAAGGAATTACGGTTTATTCTCAGCTCTATTTACAAGGATTATGGCAAGCTTGTGAAGGAGCTTCTTTAGTAAAAGAGAAGGTTACTTCTTTAAAAGAGTTAGAAGCTTACGATCAAGTAGTGATTACGGCTGGGTTTGAGTCTTCTCATTTTGAGGAGTGTAAACACCTTTCTTTGAAGCCTACGAAAGGTCAGGCTCTTCTTTGTCGTTGGCCTAAACGTTTGGAGTTTAGTTTACTCTCTCAAGGACACATTACTCCGACAGAAAATCCGGATTTTTGTCAGATAGGATCTACTTATGAAAGGAGTTTTCAAGATGGGAATGTAGATCCTTCAAAAGCTCTTGAATTGAAGGAGAAGGTAGCTCTTTTTTATCCGCCTGCAATGGATTTTGAAGTAGTTGAAATACGAGCGGGAATTAGGATTTCACCTATAAATGGATATCGTCCTATAGTAGCTCAATTAAACCATAAGGTGTGGGTATTTACCGGGTTAGGATCTAGGGGGTTTCTTTACCACGCTCTTTATGGAAAAGCGCTGGCAAAAACTCTAGTGACCGGTGAGGAGGAAAAAGATTTATGGTAGGAAAATTTCTGTTTTTAGGAACGGGAGCTTCTGCAGGAGTGCCTAGCATTGGCTGTAAGTGTCCTGTTTGTTCATCTGCCTCTTCTTACAATCAGAGGCTTCGCTCTTCAGGTCTTTTAGAAGTAGAAGGAAAATATTTTTTGATTGATGTGGGGCCTGATTTTCGCCAGCAGGCGTTGAGATATCGATTGAATCGTATTGATGGACTTTTATTAACTCATACGCATTTTGATCATATTGCCGGAATCGATGAATTGAGAAATTTTTATTTTCAACAAAAAGCTCCACTTCCTTGTCTTCTCTCCTTTGAAAGCCTAGAGGATTTAAAGACGCGTTATTTTTATTTATTTCAACCTATAGGAACTGTTCCGACGATCAGTGTTCAAATGGAGATGCATCTTTTAGAAGAAGAGGTGGGAGATATTGATTTTGTTGGGCTTCAAATAGGATACTGTAGCTATTTTCAAGGGAATATGAAAGTCAACGGTTTTCGAGTGGGCAACTTTGCTTACATGACTGATGTCAAAGAGTATGATGAATCTGTTTTTACTGCTTTTCAAGGAGTAGAAAAATTGGTTGTCAGCGCACTTCGAGAAGATCCTTCACCTCTACATTTATCTTTGGATGAAGCGATTGATTTTGCAAAAAAGATGGGAGCTAAAGAGACCTATATTACTCATATCTCTCATAAAATGGACTATGAGGCCGTATCGAAGAGGCTGCCCGAGAATGTGTTTTTAAGTTTTGATGGAATGGAGATTGGATTTGAATACGAATGTAAAAAATAAACCGGTGAGCCGTCTTCAAGACTTGCCTCCTGAAAAAAATAAAGCATTGCTGATAGGAACTCATTTAAGTTCAAAGGTAAAAGCTCTCTCTTTAGAACAATTGGATGAACTAGAGAGTTTAGGGCAAACCTTTGGACTGCAAACGGTGCAAAAAGTTCCTTGTCCTATTAAGGAGTATGATGCAAGTACCTTTATTGGTAAGGGAAAAGTAGAAGAAATTAGAGGGCTCATTAAAGAACTTCAATGTGATTTGGTGATCTTTGATGATGAAATTTCTCCTCATCAACAGCGTAATTTAGAAAAAGAGTGGGAAATTGTAGTCATTGATCGAACGGAGCTGATTTTAGCTGTTTTTGATCAAAGAGCGCATACGAGAGAGGCGAAAATTCAAATTGAATTGGCTAGCTTTCAATATCAACTTCCTCGTTTGAGAAAACTTTGGACGCATCTTCATCGGCAAAGATCAGGAAGTGCTGGAAGTGGATTTACTAAGGGAGAAGGGGAAACGCAAATTGAGCTCGATCGGCGTATTTTACGTCGTAAGATGGATCAGCTGAGAAAAGAGCTCGAAGAGGTCAAAAAACATAGAAAAATACAAAGACGAGCCCGAGAGCGTAGCGGAATTCCCACCTTTGCGATCATAGGCTATACAAATGTGGGAAAATCAACTCTTTTGAACGCTCTTACTGACGCTGGTGTTCTTGCAGAAGATAAGCTCTTTGCAACATTAGATACAACGACTCGCAAATTTACTTTACCTAATAAGCAAAATGTTTTGCTCATAGATACAGTCGGATTTATTCGGAAGATTCCTCATTTATTGGTCGCAGCTTTTAAGAGTACTTTGGAAGAGGCTGTTCAAGCGGACATCCTTTTGCATCTCATTGATGCAAGTAGTTCGACGGCTTTAATTCAGGCTGAGGCTACTTTGGAAGTTCTCAAAGAGTTAGGGGCTGAGAAACAGCCGATGATTACAGTGCTGAATAAAGTAGATCAGTGCAAAGATAGAGATCAGATCCATCAACTTCGGATTAAATACCCTAAAACAGTAGAAATTTCTGCTTTAAATAAACTGGGTTTTGATTTGTTGACGGAGCAAATGATTCATGAGCTCTCTTTGCTGCGTCAATTGGTACACCTCAGAGTGCCTCAGAGCCATTATGCTCTAGTGAGTGAAGTTTTAGCAAAAGGGAAAGTGATTGTTTGTGAATATGAGGAAAACGATATCCTTTTAGAGGTGGAAATTCCTCATTCTTTGCAAACAAAAGTATTTCCGTTTTTAGTCACTTAAGTTTTTATGGGAATGAAAACACTTCCTCCGGAAGAAAGACCTCGTGAGCGGTTGGCTCGTTATGGGGGAGATGTCCTCTCTACGATAGAGCTTTTAGCCATCCTTTTAGGCAATGGGACTAAGAATCGCTCCGTTCTTCAACTCTCTTCAGATCTTTTGTCGCATTTTGGCTCTGTAAAAGCTTTGTCTGAGGCTTCTTTGGAACAATTAAAAGAAGTGAAGGGAGTGGGCACTGCTAAAGGTGTACAATTATTAGCAGCCTTCTCCTTACATTCTAGAATTGAAGAAGAAAAGCCAAGGCAAATGCTTGATCAGCCGGAAAAAATTTACCACCTGATTCGAGCTGATTTATCTATTCAGAAAACTGAAATGCTCATGGTAATCATGAGAGATGTTCGCTCTTGTCTCATCCATCGAGAAATTTTATCTGTAGGAACTTTGACAGAGCTGGTGATGCATCCTAGAGAGATTTTCCATGCGGCGATTCGGCAGAGGGCTCATTCGATCGTGATTGCTCATAATCATCCTTCCGGAGATCCCACTCCTTCTACTCGCGACATAGAAATGACTCAAGTTTTAGTGGCAGCAGGCAAAGTGGTAGGAATAGAAGTTTTTGATCATATCATTATAGGAAAAAATACTTTTATCTCCCTTCGAGAGAAGGGAGTGATTGTTTAGATTTGAAAATATTCTTTTATGACTTCCAGGGTGCCATTGACAAACATTTGAATTCCGATCAAGCAAACGAGCATCCCACCTAATCTCTCAACAGCGATCATTCCTTTTTCTCCCAACCTTTTTTTGATGTAAGACCCCGCTAGTAAGATAAGAAGAGAGGGAACCCAAGCGCAAAAAGCTGCGAGTCCTACTAGCATAGCGCTGCCGGTTTCATGGGCATAAAGCATGACGGTAGTGATGGCTCCGGGGCCTGTAATGACGGGTATGGCTAAAGGAATCACCATAGGCTCTTGAGTGGATTTGGGCTCTGCATTCTTAGTGGGTTGAGGGAAGATCATTCCAAGAGAAATGATAAAGAGGAGCACTCCTCCAGCTATTCCAATAATAGGTCTTGAAATACCTAATATTTCTAAGGCTTTATCCCCAAAGAAAACAAAGAGAAGTAAGATCGCTAAAGCGATGACTAATTCTCGGATAATGATCTTGATTTGCCGTTTGTGTTCAAAAGGAGATAAAATGGCAAGAAATAAAGGGATCTGGCCTGTGGCATTGAGAACGAAAAAAATAGCGGCTGTAATGGTATAAAAAGAAGCGTCTGGAGAAATGTTCATAGAATATCCTAAAATTTAGAGTAGGATTGTAGATCCTAGAGGGAGAAACAATCAAGAAGGTTTTTCCTAAGTACATAAGTATATGTAGCTGTAAATGAGGATTTCCTGGCATAGTTTTCTTCATGAAAATTAAGATCGCGCAAAAACTAAAGCCTTTTTCGCATACCCCCGGTTCTGCTTGTTTAATTCCCGGAACCTGTTCAGTGGTTGAGGCTTTTCCGACCTTGATCCGGTTCCATGATTTTGAATATCCGATCGAGGTCAAAGGGCCTGTTGAGGGATTTACCCTTTTGCAAGATTTAGAAAAAAATTGTGTATATATTTTTGGAAAAGGTCAGGATAATTTTTACCGGTTTCGTTTGCAAGCCTCTAGTGCGGGATTTACGCTATTTTCTGAAAAGACGAAAGAAAGTCATTTTTTTGCCGCACCTATTGAGTTTTATCTTCCTCCTGTTTGGGAAAGGCTTTCTTTAGGAAGTCATAAGGCCCAAGATTGGGATCTGGTTTTGCGTCGATTTGATTTAAAAGAGATTCTTCCTGTTTTATTTGGACTGGGACAAAAAATTCCCTTGATCTCCCCTCAATCTTTATCAGGTCCTTTGCGGCTTTTGAATGAGCATCAGCTCAAAGAATTTTGTCTTGTTGCTTTTTCTCATATCTTAGTTCCTCGGCTCCATGATGATCATCATCTTGGTTTAATTTCTAATGAGCCTAGTCAGGGCAATCCTTTTTTTGTTCTTCAAGAATCTATAAAATTCATCCGATCTCTTTTTTTTCGGCAAAACGGAAGACGTTTAGATTTTTTTGTCCCTCCACTTTTTGATGAAGGACGTTTATTGCATTTGCAAGTAGAAGGTATTGGAGAAATAGATTTAGAGTGGGCTAGCAAAAAAATACGTCGTATGATCCTCCGCGCTTTTCAAAGCGGCGAAGTTGTTTTGAACTTTCCTAAAGACATCAAAAATTTTCGTGTCTTAGAAACCTCTTCTAGTAAAAGGAAAAAGCATCTCAATTCAGAGCCCTTTTTGTTAGAGAAAGAAAAAACTTATTTTTTCGATAACTTTCAAAAATAAGAAAGTTACTCTATAGTTTCGTTTTATGGCTCTTCCTCATGATCCTCACAGTATCTTGGGTCTTCACGAAACGGATAAAGGTCAGCTAATCCGTCTTTTGCGTCCCGGCGCTCAAGAGATCTATCTTGAAGTATTGGGAGAAATTGTCAAAGCCTGTCCTGATGTAAATCAGGCTGATATTTTTACTTTTATACCTCCTAAGAAAATCACTTTTTCCGACTATCGCATTTATCATCCTTGTGGTTTGTTATCTTACGATCCTTATTCATTTCCCTCCACGGTTGGTGAATTAGACAAGTTCCTTTTCAATAAAGGATGTCATTATGAGCTGTACTCGATGTTGGGAGCTATTTGCAGGCAAGTTTATGGAATCAAAGGAGTGCAGTTCTCTGTTTGGGCTCCCAATGCAGCAGCAGTTTACTTAGTTGGTGATTTCAATCGATGGGATGGTCGTATCAATCCCATGTTGAGTTTAGGCGCCTCCGGAGTTTGGACTCTTTTTGTTCCGGGTCTTGAGTCTGGAGAAAAGTATAAATTTGAGATTCAGACGCGAGAAGGGTACGTACGAGTTAAAAGCGATCCCGTTGCCTTTTATTCAGAGCTACGCCCCTCAACAGCCTCTATTGTATTTGATATCCATCAGTATGCCTGGAGCGAGCAAGACACTGTCTGGAGAAATAAAAGGGCATCTAGCGGATTGGACCGTCCTATGGTCGTTTATGAAGTACATCTGGCCTCTTGGCGAGATTATGGGGCTGGTTTTCCTAACTATCGTCAGTTAGCTGTCGATCTTTCTCAGTATTGTCTAGAGATGGGATTTACTCATGTAGAGCTTCTTCCTATTATGGAGCATCCTTTAGATGAGTCTTGGGGATATCAAGTAGCAGGTTTTTTTAGTGTTACCAGCCGTTATGGAACTCCGGCTGATTTTCAGTTTTTCGTTGATTATCTTCATCAAAAAGGTATTGGAGTGATCTTAGATTGGGTGCCGGCTCATTTTCCTACAGATGATCATGGTCTCAATCGATTTGATGGAACGGCTCTTTATGAGCATGAAGATCCTCGCAAAGGAATGCATCCTCATTGGCATACAGCTATTTTTAATTATGGTCGTAAAGAGGTGGCTAATTTTTTAATAGCGAACGCTCTTTTTTGGTTTGATAAAATGCATGTGGATGGATTGAGGGTCGATGCAGTAGCTTCTATGGTTTACTTGGATTATGGACGCAAAGAAGGGGAGTGGATTCCTAATCCTGATGGAAGTAATTATAATGTAGCTGCGATTGAATTTCTCAAGCATCTCAATGCAGTGGTACATGAAAGATTCCCCGGAGCTTTAATGATCGCTGAGGAATCGTCTTCTTATCATGGAGTCAGCCATCCTGTGCATGATGGAGGACTAGGATTCGATTTGAAATGGAATATGGGGTGGATGAATGATACACTTCGTTATTTTTCAAAAGATCCTATCTATAGAAAATTTCATCAAAATGATCTCACCTTTAGTTTGCTGTATGCCTTTCAGGAAAAGTTCATGCTGGTCTTTTCTCATGATGAAGTAGTTCATGGAAAGGGAAGCCTTTTAAAAAAAATGCCGGGCTCTGATTGGCAAAAGTTTGCCAATGTCCGACTTTTGTATAGCTATATGATCTGTCATCCTGGAAAGAAACTATTTTTTATGGGCAATGAAATAGGGCCTTGGAATGAATGGAACTCTCAAGCTCGATTGGAATGGTTTTTGTTGGAATATCCTTTGCATCAAGGCCTTCATCGCATGGTGAGAGATCTCAATCATTTTTATCAAAATCATCCGTCTCTTTGGGAATTAGATTTTAATTGGCAAGGCTACGAGTGGATTGATTTTTCAGATGCAGACAGGAGCGTTCTGATTTATCTAAGAAAAGGAAAAGAGAAGCAGCTGGTTTGTGTTCATAATTTTGTTCCGGAAGTTCATTTTGATTATTGGGTCAAATTAAAAAATGTAAAAAAAATTATCCAAGTTTTTAATACAGATGAGGAGATTTATGGAGGGTCAAACCAATCTAATCAGACGATTCATCTAAATCTGGAAGGGTTTCGTATTTTATTAGCTCCCTTGGCTACAATGATTTTTGAGGTGGAATTTGTCTGAAATTAAGACTCAAAGAGAGTATTTAGAGTTAGTTGAAGAACTCATTGAACACGATCGACATTACTATGATGAGGCAAAACCTTTAATTTCAGATTTTGAATACGATCAGAAAATGAAATCTCTCCTTTTGTATGAGAAAAAAAATCCATCCCATATTCATCCTAATTCACCTGCTCAAAGAATTGCCGAATCAGCTACGGAAGGTTTTGTCCAAAGAGCTCACATCACACCGATGATGTCTTTGGCTAACACTTATTCTGAAGAAGAAGTATCTGATTTTGTGGTGAGAGTACACAAACTTTTAAACAAGCAGCAAACTGATTTCTGCTGTGAATTAAAAATGGATGGGACTGCTATTTCTTTGCTTTATGAAAAAGGGGTTCTCGTGCATGCCCTCACTCGAGGCAATGGTCGCATGGGAGATGATGTAACAGCTAATATCAAAACTATCTCTTCTGTCCCTTTGAAATTATCAGGCTCGGATCTTCCTCCTATCATGGAAATACGCGGTGAAGTTTATATGTCTTTAACGACTTTCATCAATCTCAACACTTTGAGAGAAGAAGAAGGACTAGAGCCTTTCGCAAATCCACGCAATGCAGCTGCTGGCTCTTTAAAGCTTTTAGATCCTCGTGAAGTGGCCAAGAGAAAATTGCATTTAGTCTGTTATGGGATTTCAGAAGGACACTCTCCAGCGGCAGAGCAAAGTGAGGTGCATGTTTTACTAAAAAAGTGGGGCTTACCTACGGCTAAAAAAGAGCATGTCGCTGTTTGTGGAAATGTCAAAGAGATCATGGAGTTTGCTGAGAAAATTCATCAAGAACGAGAAAAGCTCTCCTTTGAAATTGATGGGATTGTAGTGAAGGTAAATGAGCTCAAGACGCACAAGGTTTTGGGAAGTACAGGCAAGGTCCCTCGCTATGCGATCGCTTACAAATTTGCTCCCGAGCAGGCAGAGACCCGCATCAAAGAAATTATAGTGCAAGTAGGTAGGACCGGAGTTCTCACGCCTGTTGCAGAACTAGAGCCGGTAGCTCTTGCAGGAAGTACTATTTCTCGCGCCACTTTGCATAACCAAGATGAAATATCTAGAAAAGATATTCGTGAAGGGGATGTCGTTATTATCGAAAAAGGCGGAGATGTGATCCCCAAAGTGGTAAGGGTCGATTTTTCCAAAAGAGGCTCTCATAGCCACGCTTGGCATATGCCTAAACATTGTCCTATTTGTGAATCGAAAATAGTTCATGTGGAAGGTGAAGTAGCTGTTCGTTGTTCTAATCCTCATTGTGGTGGCCAGTTGATTCGTAAAATTGCCTACTTTGCTTCAAAACATGCGATGGACATTGAGCATATGGGAGAGAAGGTTGTAGAACAACTTGTAGCAAAAAAACTTGTAGCTCGCCCCTCTGACATTTATCTTCTAGATGAAGCAGCGCTTTCTCATCTCGATGGATTTAAAGAAAAATCGATTCAAAATCTTCTCTCTAGCATTGAGTCTTCTAAGGATTGTTCTTTAGCCCGCTTCATTATGGGGCTTGGCATCAGATCTGTTGGAATAGAAACTGCTGAATGTCTTGCAGAGGAAGCTCGTAATTTATCTTCTCTTTTAAAAATGAAAAAGGACGATTTTTTAAAAATAGAGGGAATTGGAGAGAAAACGGCCAATATTCTTTCTGATTTTTTTCAAGATCCTATGCATCGTCATGAAATAGATCTTCTTTTATCTCATGGAGTGAGTCCTTCTCAGTTGAAAGCTAAAATTACAGGACATCCCTTTACGAATAAGACTTTTGTTTTGACAGGAGCTCTTTCTCATTACAGTCGAGACGAAGTTACGGCTTTAATCAAAGAAAGAGGAGGAAGAGTGACTGGATCTGTGAGCAAAAATACAGACTATATCTTAGTGGGAGAAGATCCGGGATCCAAGTACGATAAAGGCAAAAAATTAGGGATCGAAATTTTATCCGAAGAGCAATTTAAGAAGATGCTTTAAGAAAATTCACATACCGTTCAAATTTTTTAGAGTGTTACTCCTACAATCTTTGATGCTTCTTCATAAGTCTCTTCACAAATCGGTCGCCTAGAATGTATTTCAGGGAGATCTAGATGGACGCATGTGATAATATCGAATTCGAACCTTTCAAGCTGTTGTGTTACGCACTATGTCTTGCCGCAGACGATACACCAGGGTCGTGATGTGTTTAGAGTTACCAAAAAATATTTAGGTTGATTGTATGGAATCAATAAAAGAATTTTTAATAGGCCCTTTAGGGCATGTCTTCAATTATTTTTTAAGAGCATTAATAGGCTCTCTTTGTGTTTGTGGTGGAATACAATTGTTTAATTTTAGAAATTATTCCAGTTTCTTTACATTCAGAAAGATAATAGGTCTTTTCTTATTCTCAATTGGTGCTAATTATTTAATTCGCGTTATCTTATATGCCGTACATTAAAAAAAATTGGAGTGAAGGTTCTGCACTGTTCTAAATTTCTTAACGGAGTTTTCTGTTCCATTGCTCCCCAAACCCTGAATTATCCATCCACTTCGTATACTTTCCCAAATGCGATCGAAATTGCTGGGCGTGCGTTCTAGAGCACCTGAACTAGAGTATGTCCGTGAAATGGGAATTGGCCTTGCACCTTGAATTAAAGCATCTTGGAAAGAGATATTGAGATTTCCTGTGATCACATTGACATGATGAAAAATTGTAGGATCTTCATTTTCAGAAAATAGCTGATTTGGATTAGCAAATATCAATAGAGGAGCAAACAATAGAGAGGAGAGAATGTGTATCATTTTTTCACCTGGTAAAAAATGCAGGGCATTCTACATAAACTAAAAATTTTTATGCAACAATTGTTCTAGATTAAATTGCTAATAGACGATTATCTCTCAAGAGACACTGAAAGTGTTATACTCAAGCTTTTCTATTGCTTGAGCAGGCAATTTTTAGAATGCCAAAGGTATTTTTCTAAAAATGCATCTTGGCTATTTTTTAGAATAAAAAATAATTATGATAGTCATTCTTATGTTTGAAGGTGACATTGGTGGGATTTATTATTTAGTGTTTTTAACATAGTTCAATGAACTAAAATCTTTTATAACATACTTTAAGAGTTGATGAAATGTTTTTTATTAGAACAAACGCAGGTAAAGCCGCAAGTGTGACAGCTACAGCAACCGGATGAATGCCAAATTTTGATAGAACGACAAAATCATGAGATTTAGAGAGAGGAGATGTCCATAAAGCTGAGAGGGCGTAAAACGCGTGTAAGTAAAAATCCATGACGGCCATCCCTTCTAAATAACTACTAATTTGAGGATGTTTTTCTTTTATTTGGGTGGAAATTCCAAATAGAATGGAAGAAACGAAAAGTGAAAGAGCGGGACCTGAAGCAGCCATTAAAAGCTTGCTTTTTTCTCTTCCTATTTTTTTCCCCAGGGGGCTTAAGCGGTTAGCCCAATAAGAAGTTTCTCCTCCCTGAAATGGATGGATGGTGATTAAAGGATCGGATTTTTCGTATAGCTTAAGAGCGGCGATTGCATGTCCAGTCTCATGGATGAGAGTTTGCCCATTGATACCAGTAGATAAAATAAAGATGTTCGGACAGATAACATCCGAGCAGCAAGCCATTGCCTCATAGATTTCTTGATGGGGTCCTTCTTGTTGTTTTTTATACATTGCTAAAGCGCTGGTACATCGGATGAGTGTATTGACAATTGTCTGTATCACTGCCGCTCCGATCACTAGAGACATCCCTAAAGAACTTGCTGTAAAAGAACAAACAGCGCAGCCGATTGTTAAAGTAACAGCCAGTTCACTGAAAGATTCTAAAGCTACTTTTTGAA
>Ga0196970_1001979_pt1 | contig 11630 bp, 9 predicted proteins | sample S1v_513CmetaG_FD_148672 | JGI IMG/M metagenome (GOLD analysis project Ga0196970, IMG submission 148672) | Soil microbial communities from Anza Borrego desert, Southern California, United States - S1+v_5-13C | ecosystem: Environmental > Terrestrial > Soil > Desert | place: USA: California... | reverse complement strand
CCTGCAATACCTGAAGGAATCCGACCCGGTGATCCTGGCCCTGCCGCGCGGCGGCGTGCCGGTGGCATTCGAGGTGGCGCAGGCGCTGCACGCCACCCTCGATGTCTTCCTCGTCCGCAAGATCGGCGCGCCCTACTTCCCTGAGCTGGGCATCGGCGCGGTCGCCGAGGGCACCGAGCCCTTCTGCGTGATGAACGATGACCTCGTCTCGCGCACCCGGGCCGACGCGCGTTATGTGGAAGAGGAAAAGCAGCGGCAGTTCGCGGAAATGGCGCGGCGGCGCGAGCTTTACCGCGGCGGGCGCGAATTGACCGAGCTGCGCAACCGGGCGGTTGTCGTGGTGGACGACGGCATCGCCACCGGCGGCACGATGAAGGTCGCGCTGCAGGCCATTGCCGCGGCGGGGCCGGATCAGCTGGTCTTTGCCGTCCCGGTGGCCCCATCGGAGACCGTCGCCGCCCTTTACGATCTCGCCGACGATGGCATTTGCCTGCTCTCGCCCGACGACTTCCGCGCCGTCAGCCAGTACTACGCGGATTTCGACCAGACCGGCGACGACGAAGTGATCGCGCTGCTGCAGCAGGCGGAATCCTTCAGCATGCCTCCCGCACCGGATGCGGACGGAAAGGAAGTGGTACGCCTGCGCCGTCCGCCGTCCGATCAGGCGGATGGCCGTTTCTGAACGCCCGCCTTTCCTACCGTGCGCCGGCCAGAACATGAACGACAGCCTGTGCACATGGCCGCCGGCCTGTTCCGGCCGGGAGAGCTGGCGCGCACCGGCTGCGCCGGTGCGGCCTTCTTCCTGATCCTGTGCAGCTACTACATCCTGCGGCCGGTACGGGACGACATGGCGGTGCGCTTCGGCGCCGACCGCCTGCAGTGGCTGTTCAGCGCGACCTTCCTGTTCACGCTGCTCGTCGTGCCGCTGTTCGGGACGGTGGTGCGGGCCCTGCCCCGGCAGCGCGTGCTGCCGCTGGTCTATGGCTTCATCGTCATCAAGCTGCTGGCATTCCAGGCGGCATTCGCATCCGCTCCCTCGCCACTCGGCGCGGCCATCTTTTTCGTCTGGCTCAGCGTGTTCAACCTGTTCGTCGTGTCGCTGTTCTGGAGCCGGATGGGCGACAGTTTCTCGACCGAGGAATCGCACCGCCTGTATGGCTATATCGCGGCCGGCGGCACCTGCGGCGCACTGGCCGGCCCGGCGTTGACGGCCGTGCTTGCCCGGCATCTCCCGACTGCCCATCTGCTCGGGCTGTCGGCGCTTCTGCTCTGCCTCGCCATCGCCTGCGTGCTGGCACTGCCCAGGAGCGGCGCGCCGCAGGAGGGGCGACCGGTCGGCGGCTCGGTGCTGGCAGGGATCGCGCTGGCGGCGAAGCGGGCCGATCTGCGGCGCATGGCAATCCTCGTCCTCTGCTACACCACGGTCTCTACCGTCCTCTATGTGGAGATGGTGCGCCAGGCGGGGCTGCGCTACGCCGACTCGGGAGAGCGCACCAGTTTCTTTGCCGCGGTGGATCTCGCGGTCAATGCCGCTGCGCTGTCGCTGCAACTGTTGGGCACGCGCCGGCTGGTCGGCCGTTTCGGGCTGCGCGTCACGCTGCCGCTGGTGCCGGTGCTGATGGCGGCCGCCCTGGGTATGCTTGCTGCCTGGCGGGGCCTGGCGGCGCTGGCGGCGGTGCAGGTCTTGCATCGGGCGGGCGAGTACGCGCTGGGAAAACCGGGGCGGGAAATGGTCTACACCGCGCTCGACGCCGAAAGCCGCTACAAGGCGAAGAATTTCATCGATACCGCGGTGTACCGCGCAGGCGATGCCGGCAGCGCATGGGCTATTGCCGCACTGCGCGGACTGGGACTGGATGCCTTCCTGTTCGCCGCCCTGCCCGCCGCGCTGCTCTGGGCGGCCACCGGATTCAAGCTGGGAGAACGCCATGACAGGAATCAATCGACGTGAAGCGATGGGACTGATTGCCGCTGCTGCCGCATTGGGATTCGGCGGCGCCTATGCCGCGCCGCCGTCCGAGGGCCGCGCCATGCACATGCGGCGCATCCCCTCGTCCGGGGAAGCCTTGCCGGTGGTCGGCCTCGGTACCTGGCAGACCTTCGACGTCGGGCCGGGCGAGGACGAACGGGCGCCCCTCGCAGAGGTGCTGTCCGCCTTTGTCGCGCTCGGCGGCCGCGTGATCGATTCGTCCCCCATGTACGGCCGCTCGGAAGAAGTGACGGGCGAGCTCGCGGAAAAGCTCAGACTGCGCGACCGGCTGTTCGTCGCAACCAAGGTCTGGACCCGGGGCAAGGAGGCGGGCATCCGGCAGATGGAAGAATCGATGCGCAAGCTGCGGGCCCGCCCGGTCGACCTCATGCAGGTGCACAACCTGCTGGACGTCGATACCCACCTGGCGACTTTGCGCGAATGGAAGCAGCAGGGACTGGTGCGCTACATCGGCATCACGCATTACACCGCGGGCAGCCATGACGAGGTCGCCGCCATCCTGCGCAAGCATGCCGTCGACTTCGTGCAGATCAATTTTTCCGCCGCCGAGCGCGAAGCCGAACAGCGCCTGCTCCCGCTGGCGCAGGAGCGCGGCGTGGCCGTGATCGTGAACCGCCCCTTCGCCGGCGGCGAGGTGATCCGCCAGATGCGCAATCGCCCCCTGCCACCCTGGGCAGCCGAGATCGAATGTTCCAGCTGGGCACAGATCCTGCTGAAGTACGTGACCGGACATCCGGCCGTTACCTGCGCGATCCCCGCGACATCCAAGCTGGCGCATCTGCGCGACAACATGCAGGCCGGCATGGGGCGGATTCCGGACAGGAAACAAAGAGAGCTGATTGCCCGTTCAGTATGAGGCGGGTACGGCGTTTGCTGCGAACCGTACCCATGACGTTGAACCGAAGGAGGATGCCATGATGAAATCGCTCAGAAACACTATCAGCAGCACGCTATCGCCCACCATCACCAACATGATCCGCATGGATCACACCGCCGTACTGGAAACCTTCCATCAGTACGAGATCGACAACAACCCGGCGACAAAGAAGGCGCTGGTCAATACCGTTTGCATTGCGCTGGAAATCCACGCCCAGCTTGAAGAAGAGATTTTCTACCCTGCCATGCGCGTCGTCTCGGCCGACAAGTCGGTGGTCGAGAAAAGCGTGCCGGAGCACAACGAGATGCGCCGCCTGATCGCGCAGCTGCGCTCGATGGAAGCGACCAACGCTGCCTTCGACCAGACCTTCATGGAACTCATGCGCAACGTGATGCACCATGTGGCGGACGAGGAAACCACCTTGCTGCCGGAAGCGGAACGCCTGCTCGGCCACCGGCTGAGCGAACTCGGTGCGGAAATGACCAAGCGCCGCCTGCAACTCACCGCCCCGCGCGCCGGCGAACTGGCCGCCAACTCCGCCCGCAGCTTCCCGACCAGTTCCATGCTGGTGGCGGCAGGCGCGGTGATCGCCGGAACCTATCTCGCCAAACGTGCATTTGAAGGCCCAGGCTATTCACGCAACCATTAACAGGAAGGCGGACACTACTTTTCGAGCGAGGGCGCATGGGAATACCCGGATTGCGTGGGATGAGCTTCATAAAACTGGTCAGGGAAGCCGTCGGCGACTTCTTCGACGACGACATGACCACCCACGCATCCGCCCTTGCCTATCAGATATTCTTTTCAATCTTCCCCTTCATTATTTTCCTGATCGCGCTGCTGGGTTTCCTGCAGCGTCCCGAGTTCTTTGACTGGCTGCGGCAGAACGCCCAGCCCATGCTCCCGCCCGAGGCCTACGAGCAGGTGAACAAGGTCATCTCGGACTTGCAGCAGGAGCAGGCGGGCCTGATGTCGCTCGGCGTGATCGTCGCCTTGTGGTCGGCGTCGGCGGCCGTGCGCGCGACCATGAATGCGCTCAACGTCGCCTACGACGTGCGCGAAACCCGGCCGGCGTGGAAGCTGTATCCGCTGTCGATGCTCTACACCGTCGGCCTGGCGGCGATGATGATCGTGGCGGCGGCGCTGCTGACCGTGGGGCCGCAGGCGATGCAGTGGATCACGCACTGGATCGGGCTGGAGCAGGTCTTCGTGACGCTCTGGGCATGGCTGCGCTGGCCGGCCGCGTTCCTCATCCTGGCGCTGGCGGTGGCCATCATTTATTACGTCGCGCCCGACGTGGAGCAGGAATTCCGCTTCATCTCCCCGGGCGCCTTGCTCGCGGTCGCGGTCTGGATCGCCGCCTCGCTCGGGTTCAAGTTTTACGTCACCCGCTTCGCCGATTACAACGCCACCTACGGCAGCATTGGCGCCATCATCATCCTGCTGCTCTATTTCTTTATTTCTGCCGCCGTCTTGCTGTTCGGCGCGGAGATCAATGCGACCATCGAACACCACGCGCCGGAAGGCAAGGAGCCGGGCGAAAAGCATTTAAGGCAACATTCCTGAGAGCAATACATGCGACAATACGGAGTTGATCGATTCCCCCGTTTCCCCGTAACACCATGCACTTCCGCGTTTTCGACCTCCTCAAGGCGATCGCCTGCAACCTCATCGTCCTGCATCACCTTGCGTTCTACGGCCCGATGGCCGACGTCGCGCGTCCGCTCGCGCCGGAGGTATTCGAATGGCTCGAGTCGCACGCGCGCATTGCCGTGCACGCCTTCCTGGTGATGGGCGGCTTCCTCGCCGCCCGATCCCTGTCCGCGCAAAGGACCGCGGTACGCACGCCGGTCGGCGCCGTGCTGCGCCGCTTCGTCAAACTTGTTCCGCCCTTCATGGCCGCAATGCTGCTCGCCGTCGTGGCTTCTGCGCTGGCGGCACAATGGATGACGCATGAGTCGATCTCGTCCATGCCCAGCCTTGCGCAAGTCCTCGCGCACGCCTTCCTCCTGCACGGCGTGCTCGGCTATGAATCCCTCTCCGCCGGCGCATGGTATGTTGCGATCGACTTCCAACTGTTCGCCTTGATGACGCTGCTCCTGTATCTCACCGCCCGTCCCGGCCTTCCCGCCTGGCTCGCGCCTTTGGCAGTGGCGGGCTGCACGGCGGCATCGCTGCTGTGCTTCAACCTGGACTCGTCCTGGGACAACTGGGCACCCTACTTCTTCGGCAGCTATGGCCTCGGCGCGCTCGCGTGGTGGGCTTGCGAGCGCACCCGCACCCCGCTGCAGCTTGCCCTGCTCGCAGGCGTCATCCTGTTGCTCGGCGGACTGGCGCTCGACCTTGAGTTCCGCAGCCGCATCGCCCTCGCGCTTGGCACGGCGCTGCTGCTGGTGGCCGCGTGCAAAGGCATGGTGCGTATTCCCGGCCAGGATTCGCGGCTGGTCGCCTTCATCGGCCGCATCTCCTATTCGGTCTTCCTGATTCACTTCCCCGTCAGCCTCGTGGTGAATGCCGCATTCACGCGCTTTGCGTCGGCGCTGCCCGAGGTGCAGGCCGTGGGCGTGCTGGCCGCATGGCTGGCAAGCATTGCGGCGGGCGCAGCGTTCCATCGCTGGGTCGAACTTCCCCTGGCGGCAATCAGCGATACCGCGCGCGGCACGACAGCGCGCAATACGCGGCCCGTCGGCTGAAGAACATCGCGGCCGAGGCGGCTATGATGAAGACTGCTTCGCAGGACCACTTCACAGGAGGCCGCATGCGCACGCTTGCCTTAGCGAATGGAGAAACCATTCCCGTCCTCGGCCAGGGCACCTGGTGCATGGCCGAAAAGCCGCGCTCCCGCGAATCGGAAATCAGTGCCCTGCGGCGCGGGCTCGAGCTTGGGATGCGGCTGGTGGACACCGCCGAAATGTACGCCGACGGCGCCTCGGAAGAACTGGTCGGCGAAGCGCTCGCCGGCCGGCGCGACGAGGTCTTCCTGGTCAGCAAGGTCTTGCCGCAGAACGCCAGCCGGCGCGGAACCATTGCTGCCTGCGAACGCAGCCTGCAGCGACTCGGCACCGACCGCCTTGATCTCTATCTCCTGCACTGGCGTGGGAGCGTCCCGCTGGACGAGACGGTAGAGGCGTTAACCCGGCTCAAGCGCGACGGAAAAATCCGCCACTGGGGCGTGAGCAATTTCGATCTCGACGACATGCGGGAACTGGAAGCCCTGGCCGGCGGCGAAGCGGTGGTCAACCAGGTGCTCTACAACCTCACCCGACGCGGCATCGAGTACGACCTGCTGCCCTGGTGCCGCTCAAGCGGGATCGCCGTCATGGCGTATTCGCCGATCGAACAGGGCAAGCTGCTCGGCCACCCGGTGCTGCGCCAGATCGCCGCCCGGCACGATGCGACTGCGGCGCAGGTCGCGCTGTCATGGGTGCTGCGGCAGCAAGGCGTTGTCGCGATCCCGAAGGCCGGGCGATCGGTGCATGTGGAGGAGAACCGCGAGGCGGCGGAGCTTGCCCTGACGCAGGCGGATCTCGCCGAACTGGACCGTGCATTCCGTCCGCCGACCAGTCCGCGGCCGCTGGAGATGATCTGAGGCTGGGCACGCCTCTGCGGCGATTACCGCTTCAGCGCCCGCTTCATCGACTTGGATTTCTGATGGAATGCCGGATCTTTTTTCAAGTTGGCGTAGTAGGGTTTATTTGTCCCCGCCCTCATTAAGATTTTGGGCCGCCAGCAACTCTGGCAAGATGACGCTGCGCTGGTCTTCAGGAATCAGCGTAAGCAAGCCTCCAAACGCCTTCACGGTCTCGGCGTGCCCCTTTGCAAGCGCAGAAGCTAAACCGGGAATTCGACAATCATTTTTCACGGCCAGCAACTCAGGCAGGACGACAGCTCGCTGATGATCAGGAATCAATTTCAGCAAGTCCCCGAACGCCTTCACTGTCCCGGTGTGGCCACGGGTGAGGGCAAAATATAATCCGGACACCATTTTTGAATTTCTAGCCGCCAGCAACTCAGGCAATAAGGCCGTACGCTGATCCTCGGGGATCAGTGCCAGCAACTCTCCATACGCCTTTACGGCCTCGGCGTGCCCCGATTCGAGGGCGTAAAATAATCCAGGCGCCTTATTGGGATTTCTAGCCGCCAGCAACTCAGGCAATAAGGCGGTACGCTGATCCTCGGGAATCAGTGCCAGTAATCTTCCGTACGCCTTCACGCCCCCCGCGTGCCCGTTTACGAGCGCAGCACATAATCCGGTTGCTTGACGATCGTCTTTCGCCGCGAGCAAGTCAGGCAAGATTGCAGTGCGCTGATTCTCAGGTATCAGGGTCAGCAACTCCCCATACACCTTCACGGCCTCCTCGTGCCCTTTTCGGAGGGCTTCGAAGAGTCCGGGGAAGCGCCCAAGATATTTTGCAGACAGCAAGCCGGGCAAGATTATGGAACGCTGCTTTTCGGAAAGTAATGCCAGCAGGTCTCCAAATGCCTTTAACGCCTCGGCATGTCCTAAAGCGAGTGCTGCAAAGACTCCGGGCAGGCCCGAGTCCGCATTTGCCGCTCTCTTCCTGAGGAGACTCGCCAACTGATCGTCGGTCATGTCTTTCGCTTCCAATACATGAGCGATCGCGCGAATATGATCGGCGCTGCCTACTGCCAGTGCATCCCAAAGACTGTCAACCTGCCTTTGCAAGTCCTGGCCGACCAGTTTGCCTGCATGCTTCTTCGCGAATTCCTCGGAGAGACGCGATACCGAGAATGTATCTGGCATGATCGGATACTTTCCGGCGATGAAGTGCTGCAAGTTCAGTTTCGAAATGATCTCCTTGCCCATCGTCCCATACTCCGCGTGCTTCATGTTGGCCGTGACATTGGGATCATATACGCCAACGCCCAGCCTCCCGTTCTCTTTGTTTTTGTAGACATGCAGCGCCATAGTCTGCATGTTCTCCTCGGAAGCCTGGAAGCGAAGTTTGCAGCTAACGGATTGGCCTACTTTCAGCGTGCCGGATAGCTTGTACAGTAGCTTTCCGAATTCGGCATTGCTGCATTGAACGCTTGGGGCAGGCGTTTTGCTCAATGCATCCAGCGTTTCATAGCCGATGGAATTCAATGTCGCTGCTGCTTTCTCCTTATCGGAAAAAATCGCCAGCCGTTCTTTAAACGCGTGATGCGTTGGGTGCTCCTCCTGTACTTTTCCGCATATCACTTCAACAATATGCTTACCCGAATAAGGAACACTCTTATCGTTCTTCGTTGTTCCTGTGATGACAGAATCCAGATTGATCTTGCGATCCCGCTTTTTATAGAAAAATGGCGGCATCGGGTCTTGGATGCCTATCTTTAAATTGTGCTTTTTGACCTTGCTATAGCAATAGGACATATACGACTCCAGGAGCCGGGTCTGCAGCGGCTTTATCAAGTGCGCCACTTCGGTGCTGTACACGTTTCCCTTGCCGATGCGCGGCGCCGTTCCAGCCGAGAAAAGGCTCAGTATGACCGTCCATTTGTCATGTGCTTCAAGTTTGAACACGAAGCGTGGAATGCGGCGCCGATCGAACCCGTCGTAGCGAGCCAGTTCCTTTAATAGATCCGCCTTGCAATCCTTACGGCAGCTGTCATCCTTAAGAAGCATGACGATTGCCTTTTCGACGGCAGTACGTTCAAGGGACTCACGGCCGTTCTGCTTCGCCTTGGAGTCTGCCGATATGATGTCGCGCACCCGTTGCAAGTCTTGCTGCTGTACGGCGTCGACCAACTGGATGTTAGAGGTGGACTGCTGACGACAGTCGATATGTCGTGTAAGAGTATTGGCGTTCAGAGAGATCACAGCGAGCTTTCCCGAATTGAGTGTAAAGCCGCTGATTCTGCACAATTCGATCCCCGCAACGAAGAATTGTTAAAACTGCCGCAAACTTCAGCGGATAGGCGCTTCCCTTCAGTGCTTGAGCACCTCCTTCATAGCCTCGAATTTCTCACGGAAGGCCCGGTCCCGGATCAACTCGCTGTAGTGAGGCTTGTTTATCCGGATGCACAGCGCATACCAAGGTCTGTCACTATGCGCCTCGCGTATGGTCCTCAACAGCGCCGTGCGCGCGTTCCGGGAAAGGTGCACGGCATTGGCCTGGACAATCTCCGTGAATGCGAGAACGGCATCTTTCCTCTGGTTTCTCAAGGCCCATTCCAATCCCGATATCCCATCCGCATCGCGCGCCTCCAGCAAGTCGAGCAGATCGAACGGGCGCCGTTTTTCCGGAATCAATTTCAGCAATTCTCCGAAAGCCCGCACCGCGTTCCCGTGTCCATTGTGGAGAGCCGCGGCAAGTCCTGGGCAACCGGACACACCTTTGGCCGCAAGCATGTCGGCCAGGACCTCGGTACGCATCTTGTCGGGCATTCGTGCCAGCAAGTCTCCGAACGCGTAGATGGCCTCGGCGTGACCTCTGCTGAGACCCATAAAGAGTGCAGGCACTGACGCGCCTGCCGGCGCAGTTTTCCTGCCGAGGAGAAATAGTAACTTGCTTCCGGAAATGCCTTTTCCGTCGAATGACGCAGATACTTCGCGAATATGCTCTGCACCGTCCTCGGCCAGGGCATCCCAGATGCTGTCGGCCTTTTCCCGCACGTCCTGGCCGACCAGTCTACCGGCGTATTTTTTTGAGAACGGCGCGGAGACATCGATCACCGAAAAAGTAAATAGCGGAAGATCGTACGTGGCGGCCATGAAGTGCCGAAGCTTCAGCGCGGTGATTCCATCCTTGTCCTCCCCGAGGAATTCCACGTGCTTCATGTTCGCCGTGACATTGGAATCGTGCACACCGACGCCAATCCGCCCATTCCTTTTATGGACGTGCAGGGTAATCGCATGGGAGACAGTATCACTCGATTGAAAGCACAGGCTGTAGCTGGCGGCACTACCTTCCTTTAGTTCGCCGGAAAGCTTGTACAGTAGCTTGCCAAACTCGGCATCGCTGCATTGAACGCTGGGGGCGCTTGTCTTGCTCAGCTTTTCCAGGGTGTCGTAGCCGATGGAATTCAGTTTCTTTGCTGCTGATTCTTCATTGGAAAAAATGTCCAGCCGTTCCTTAAACGCCTTGTGCGACTGGGGCCCGTCCTGTTCCTTACTGCGCATGACAACGTCAATATGCCGGCAAACATAAGAAGCGCTCTTTTTGTCCTTGTCCGTGCCTTGGATGCGGCCATTCAAGTCGAGCTCGGCGTCCCTTTTTTGATGGAAGAACGGCGCAAGCGGTCGCTCTTCGTTCAACTTGTGCTTGCGGATTTTTTCACTGCGATACTCCGCATACTGCGCCAGGCGCTCGTTCTTCAGTTGGAGCACGAATTCGCACACATCGGGGCTCACGCCCGACATATTGCTCTTTTCGCGCATGCGCGGAGCCGTTCCGGATTCGACGAAGGATTGAATGGCCTGTTTTGCGTCGTTGAGCGGCAGCTTGAATATAAAGTCGGGAATGTGACGGCGGTCGAATCCGCGGTAACCCGTCAACTCCTTCAATATCGCCGCTTTACTCTCTTCGCTGCAGGATCGATCCTCGAAAAGCGCCGTGATCGCGTTTTCGACGACAGCGCAGTCCAGACCCGCCGCTCCTTTTTGCGTGACTGCGTAATCCCCCGTAATCAGGCCGTGCACGGAATCGATGTCGTGCTTCCAGACAGCCTCGGACAATTGCTGTGCCGGGCTGGGCAGCCGACAGCGAATAGTTATTCTTTCGATTGGGATAGTGCTGATCAATTTCTCTCCTCCGATTCGATGATGCAAAACGGCGGCGATTCTGCAGCGTCTGCTGCATGGAGAGAAATCTATATTAAGGACGGTTAATTTGTATGGGACGCTCAGCGCGACATCGCATCGACCAACGCATAGCCGCGTACAAATCCCGCTTCGACCGCGGCCTCCTCGGTCGGGAAATCGGTGTCGTCGCCGGCCGATGCCGTCAGCTCGCTCTCGGCGCTGGAATCCTCGCCGGGTTGCGTCACGCGCACGGTGTAGTCCCAGGCGCTGCCGCGGTCATCCTTCGGCAGCGCCGTCACGTGCACTTCCATGCCCTTGTATGCTTCGGTGTGCCAGTCCTGCCCGTGTTGCATCTGCCGCCTCCGTTGCGTTCAGGCGGCGGATGCCGCCCGCCGCCGCGCGAAGTCCGTGAAGAAGTCGAGACTGCCCGGATTGCTCATCGCGTCCGGGTTCGCTACTTCATCGACCTTCATGCCGAGCAAAAGTTTCTTGACCGGCAGTTCCATCTTCTTGCCGGTGAGCGTGCGGGGAATCTCGGCGACGGCGAACACGTCATTCGGCACATGCCGGGCGGATAGTGCCGTACGGATGCCGTCGGCAATGCGATTCACCAGCGCCTGATCGAGCGTTACGCCGGGGCGGAGCACCACGAACAGCGGCATGTAGGATTCGCGGCCGAGGTATTCGAGGTCCACCACGAGGCTGTCGAGGATTTCCGGCATCGCTTCCACCACGCGGTAGATCTCGCTCGTCCCCATGCGGATGCCGTGGCGGTTGATGGTGGTGTCGGAGCGGCCATAGATGATGGCGCCGCCGCGCGGCGTGATGCGCAGCCAGTCGCCGTGGCGCCACCAGCCGGGATACATGTCGAAGTAGCTGTCGTGGTAGCGCAGGCCCTGCGGGTCGTTCCAGAAGTACAGGGGCATGGAGGGCATCGGCTTGGTCACCACCAGTTCGCCCACGGTGTCTTTCTGGGGCCTGCCCTGCTCGTCCATCGCATAGACCGCGATGCCGAG
>Ga0196970_1001978_pt1 | contig 11639 bp, 7 predicted proteins | sample S1v_513CmetaG_FD_148672 | JGI IMG/M metagenome (GOLD analysis project Ga0196970, IMG submission 148672) | Soil microbial communities from Anza Borrego desert, Southern California, United States - S1+v_5-13C | ecosystem: Environmental > Terrestrial > Soil > Desert | place: USA: California... | reverse complement strand
CGCTGACGACGCCTCTGAACAGCCAACCTATGACAGCTCTGATTGGGCACTGGCGCAGTGTGGCAGCAACGTCGCGATGGTTGCGCCCTATTCACTGAACCTGAGCAGCGACCCGGCGCGCGACTGGAGGGGGTACGTCTACACCGACCGCCCGGTCTACCGCCCCGGTCACACCGTCCGTTTCAAAGGCATTCTGCGCAAGCGCAATGGTGACACGATTGAACTTCCGACCGAGCGCCAGGTAGAAGCCTCGATCACCGCTCCCGATGACAAGATCATGCTGACCAAGCAGTTCACGCTTTCGCCTTTCGGCACTGTTCACGGCGAGCTTGAACTGCCGCCGAACGCGCCGCTCGGTTACTACACCGTTTCCATCAGGAACGGCAGGGGCGCGGCGTCCGGAAGCTTCTACGTCGAGGAGTACAAGAAGCCGGAATACCAGGTGAAAGTGACTCCGGAGCGCACGCGCGTGCTTCAGGGCGAGACCGTACGCGCGACAATTGAGGCCCGCTACTACTTCGGAGAACCGGTCGCAAACGCTAAGGTCACCTACGTCGTGCACACCTCGCGTGCGTACATGTGGGACGAAGAAGAGGATTCCGAGGAAACCGAGTCGGAAACCGGCGAAGAGTTCTTCTACGGAGAACAAGTGCTCGAACAGCAGGGCACGCTCGATTCAAATGGCCGGCTGGTCGTCAACATCCCGACTAAGGTGCAGGAGAAAGAAAAAGTCGACGTTGACTACCGCATCGAGGCTCGCGTGACCGACGCGGCCAACCGCGAGATCTCCGGCCACAATGCGGTACTTGCCACGTACGCGAGTTACCACCTCTCGGTGGATACCGAAACGTATCTCTATAAGGAAGGCGAGACCGCGCAGGTCACGGTCGGCGCATTCGACTATGACAAAAGGCCGATCCAGACGCAGGTGACACTGGGGTTGTTTCCCAGCATGGGTGGCGAGAAGGGCCACCCCATCGCAACCACCACCGGACAGACAGGTCCGGACGGTCTTGCGCGCCTGACGATTCCGATGAGTCGCGGTGGTTATTACACCTTGCGTGCCAAGTCCCGCAGCCCCGAGGTGCGCGAGCCCACGGCGTCAACGTGGATTGCGGTTGCCGGAAGGGACGAATCCGACTGGGCGGGCGAGGGCCGCCAGATCCAGATCATTCCGGACAAGAAGACCTATGCTGTCGGCGATACGGCAAAAGTGCTGCTCGTGACGGGTGTGCCGGAAGCTACGATTCTAGTGACCACCGAAGGCTCAACCGTCATAACGCGTGAAGTGATTCACGCCACTGGGCCGAATGTCACGCTCGACGTCCCCATCAGGCGCGAGTCACAGCCCAACTTCTTCGTGAGTGCCGTTTTCCTGCGTGACAACGAACTTTACCAGGGCAGCAAGAGCCTCAAGGTTCCTGTAGTCGAACAGCGACTCAAGGTGGCCATCGAACCGGTGAAGCAGCAGTTCGTGCCGGGCGAAAGTGCCAGCTACAACGTCACTGTGACGGACTCTGCGGGGCGTCCGGTCTCAGCCGAGTTGAGCGTCGGCGTGGTTGATGATGCGATCTATGGTGTACGCCCCGACACATCAGGGGACATCGTCAGCGCGTTCTACGAGCGACGATATTACTCAGCCGTAACGACCGAAAACTCACTCACTTTCTATTTCCACGGTGAGGCCGGTAAGCGTTCGCTGGAACTGGCGGGCGTGGTCGGAGGCGTTCCCGGCAGTGTGCCTGCACGGGGTCGTGCGCTTGCGCAGGTTAAGGCCGGCGATTTCGTGCAGCCGCGCATTCGCAAGGCGTTCCCGGATACGGCGTTCTGGGTGCCGGACGTCCGCACGGATGCGAATGGCCGGGCGACGGTCAGGCTGGCATTCCCCGACTCTCTGACAACCTGGCGTACGACCGTGCGCGCCATCACCACCGACACGAAGGGCGGCAGCAGCATCAACCGCGTGCTCGTGCGCAAGAACGTGATGGTGCGGTTTGCGGTGCCGCGCTTCTTCCGGCAGGGCGATGAAGTCACGGTTTCAGCCATCGTCCACAACTATCTGGCCGACGCGAAGACCGCGCGTGTGTCCCTTGACGTTGATGGACTGGAGGTCTTGCAAGGTGCAACGCGCGACGTTTCCATCCCGAGTCGCGGCGAGACCAAAGTGGATTGGCGCCTGCGAGTGCCACCTGGAACCGAGGCAAGGCTGCTGGCAAAGGCGCTGACCAACGAGGAATCCGACGCCATGGAGATCACGCTTCCCGTGATTCCGTATGGCGTCAAACAGTCGGTCGCGCAGTCCGGCGTGATTGCGACTACTTCAGGCGAGGCGCGGCCCTCGTTGGACTTCCCGCAAACGAGCGAACCGACTTCGCGCACAGCCGACCTGGAGATGTCGCCGTCTGTGGCCGGCGCGATTCTGAGCGCGCTCGACTACCTGACGTCTTACCCATACGGCTGCACCGAGCAAACGATGTCGAGCTTCCTGCCGAATATCGTTGTTTCCGGCGCGATGCGCGACCTCGGCGTGAAGTCCAACGTGAACCCCGACGAACTCAAGAAAAAGCTCCAGGCGGGACTTGAGCGTCTGTACGATTTCCAGCACGAAGATGGCGGCTGGGGTTGGTGGAAAGAAGACGACAGCATGGTCTTCATGACCGCCTATGTGGTGGCTGGAATGTCGCAGGCGTCCGCAGCGGGCTACGACGTCAGGCCCGAAGCAATTGCCAGAGGAAAACAGTTCCTGGCTGCTGTGCTGAAGCAGCACCCGAACATGATCGCCAACCTGCGTGCGTACGTCGTTTACGCGCTCGCCTTGAGCGGCAACGTAGATCGCGAACAGATCGATTCCGTCTGGGAGCGCCGTTCGAAGCTCTCACCCGAAGGCGTCGCCTTGATGGGGCTTTCGATGAGGATTGCCGGCGACGCCCGCGTGAATGACGCCGTGCGGATGCTCGAAAGCTCGGCGAAGCAGGAAGGCGACACGGTTTACTGGCCCGACACCTACGACGCCCTGCTCGACCTCGACATGGATAACAGCGTAGAGGCCACGGCACACGCGGTCAGGCTGTTAAGCGTTGCTAAAGCTGACAGCCCCCTGTTGCCAAAAGCCGTGCTCTGGATGATGCGACATCGCCAGGACGGCTATTACTGGGACACCACCAAAAAGACTGCGATGGTCCTCTACGGCGTCACCGAGTATCTCAGGGTAAGCAAGGAGCTGCAGGCTGACTTTGCCGCCTCCGCCAGCGTTAACGGCAAGACTCTTGTGTCGCGGCGGTTTACGGCGGCGGACGCGACCTCGGCCAGCGCACCGAGTCTGCATCTTGGACCTGCCAGCCTGAACGCCAACAACAATCTGGTGTTCACGAAGAACGGTGCTGGGCGACTTTATTGGTCGGCGGCCGGACGGTACTACACGACGGACAAGAAGATGTTCCAGTCGGGCACGTACTCGCTGAACATTTCCCGTGACTACTACCGGCTGGTTCCAACCAGGTCTGGAGAGAAGATCGTCCACGACGTTCAGCCGCTGAATGGGCCGGTTCGCGTCGGTGATGTCTTAGCCGTCCGAGTAGTCGTTAGCGGCGGTAGTTGGAAGTACCTGCTGATGGAAGATCCGATTCCTGCCGGGACCGAGTTCATCCAGCGTGACGACCTCTACGAACTGAGCAAGAGACCGTCTTGGTGGGGCGGATGGTATTCGCGACGCGAGTTCCACGACGACCGAGCTGCGTTCTTCCAAACGTATTTCGACACGCGCCACGAGTACTTCTACCTGCTCAAGGTGGTTAACCCCGGCAAGTTCCGCGTGAGTCCCGCTTCCGTGCAACCGATGTATCAGCCTTCCGTGCTCGCCACGTCAGAGCCGGCCGTTGTGGAGGTGCAGTGATGCGTAGCGTCATTCGGGAATCGCTGGCCGGTTTAAGGCACAGGAACCTTTGGCTGGTTCAGTTCTTCGGAAATGCTGTCCTGTTTGCGGCCGCTGCTGCGTGGCTGCTTGTTCCGGAAGAACGCGTCTGGCAGTTGCTGCTTGCTTTTGTCGGCGGCGCTGCGGTTGTCTTTCTTTTCCTGTGGCTACATGCCGGGACCTTTGTGGCGCTTCCCGAAGGGGACCTTCGCCCGGCATTCCGCAAAGCTCTGCGCCGGGTGCTCGTGTTTCTGCCTTGGGCCATCTCCTTTGGGGCGCTGCTGTGGTTCGTTGATTCCTGGAGCGGCGAATCTTGGCGTATCAGCGGCTACATCGACTCGCGTCTGTCTTCCCGCACGCGTGAAGCGCTTGGCTGGAGCTTCACACACAACCTGGTCTCATTCTGCTTTTTCGTCCTGTTCTGGTACGTGGTGCCCGGAATCATGTTGCCGTTTGGCATGGCCGCTGCTCGCGGCATGGGGCGGCGTGGAGTCGCAAACGCGCTGCGAACACTACGCAGGTTGGCTTACTGGGCGTGGCTGGCAGTACTGGTTGCGGTCGGCGTTTACGTTCCCATGCGGTTGATGGAGTGGACTCCGGGTTCAACGCTGACGAGCGAGACGATCAGCCTCATTGTGCGAATGCTTGTTGCTTACGTGCTGGCAATCGGCTGCTGGCTTATAGTGGTGGCGATGCTGGGAAGTCTATCAACCCCCAGCAGTGAAGCTGGTGGGGACGCCCGTTCGTAGCCAATCGATGACAGCGCGTTCACCGTACGTGCGAACGGCGTCGGCGACTTGGGCTGCGGCCTGGGCGTAGGCATCGCGCAACGCAGATGCGTTTTCGCGCCCAGAGAGCGTACGTTCCAGGGCGTCCGGGGTGAGGCGGCGCGGGGCAGGCGTTGTTTCACCCGTGAGGTAAAGCACCAGTCCCTCGCGAAACCACAAGGGCAGTCCGGCGCGCGCGTGCGTTTCGATGAGCAGGTGAAAGAACTCATGCCGCAAAGACGATTCGAGTTGTCCGCGCCGGCGCAGCACTGCCACAGGCTGCAAGCGAATCGTTCCAGCCCGGGTGCTTGCGGCGACCCAACCGGGCTCTCCAGTCGCGTCACGGAACATGGCAGTGGTTGCGTATATGCGTATCGCCGGTCGATTTGCAACGCTCAGGCCTGTTCGCTGTTCCGCTTCGCGCAGCAAGCGCTCGGCGATCGGCAGGAGCTCAACATCCTTGCCGTCGCGCGGAATGAACAGATCAACTCGATTGCCTGAAATCTTCTTCCACTCGATCCCCTGTGCCGATACGCCGAGCTTGGTTCCGGGGAAGTAGAAGTCAAGAATCTCGCGATAGCTCTTGCCTTCTGTCGCCATCTGGATCGCGCCAAGCTGACACAGGCCTACACCGTGGCCGGAGCCGCGTCCTGTGAACGTGATCTGCTCGGGAGACTGCGTGATGTCATAGAGGTCGCTCTTCAGCACATTCCATCCGAGCGACCGCCCCACGGCGAAGCGCAGCGCGGAGGCCGAAACTTCGGGGCCGCGGCCCGAAGCCGAATCGAACCGCAACAGTCCCGCGCGTCCGGACGCCGTTCTTCGCGCAATCGCCACGCGCGACCAGCCCTTCGGCAACTGGATTCCCGAGGCGGCGAGTGCGCGCTGCAGATCGTTGTTGCTTATGGTCGACGTCCACTCTCGCTTAGCCCGAAGGCAGTAAGGGTCCTCTCTGGCGTCCAGGTATCGGCCATCGACGTCTGGCCAGACTTCGCGAGCTGACGCCCTCTTGCCTCCGCAATCCTGATGGTGAAAAGCAGCGGCTGGAGAACCGCGATCCCACAACAACTCGCCTCGCGTGGCATTCACAGCGTGGCGAACCGCGGCTTGCGAAGTCGGCTTCAGGTGCTGGCAATGCGTGCTGTCGCAGAAGTCGAATCCGTCAAGCTGGTGGCGCGGTCGAAAGCGCGTCGCGTATGTTCGTACCGTAACGGCAAGCGCTTTCAGCGCCTCGGACGGCATGGCTCCGGCGCTCTCGCCTTGAACGACGGCCGCCACGTATTCCTCCATCGGCATGGAGGCTACAACGACCAACTCCCCTCGACGCGCCCGAACTGTAAGCGGGGAGGATACGTTCCACTCTGGCGCACCGGGCGCTTGCAGGCGAATGCTCCCGCGCATCCTGACTACGCGCACGGCTTGGCCAGATACAGCGACCGAGTCGCCGCGTGCCGACAGTTGTAGCGGATCGCCGATCTTCACCGGCGTGCAGGTTCGGCACATCCGCATCTGCGCCGAATCACCCGCCTGACCCACATTCAGACTGCTGAAGTGGTACAGCGAAAACAGGCGAACCTGAACGTCCGGTTGCTGTGCCACTGCCGGCAGGGACGAAACGACAAGCGCCAGAAGCAGGAGTGCAAGGATGGCGCGCCTCATCGAGCACCCCTTGTGTTCCGCAGCTTTCGTGAATCTGCGTAGGCGGCGAAAATGCGCGAGGCAACCGTGGCGGCGTCGATACTTCCTCGCCCGCGTTCCAGAAACACGACAACTACGATCTCCGGCTTGTCGCTCGGAGCGAATCCAGCAAACCACGCATGTGTGTGAGGATCGTGCGCGTCGGAAGCGGTGCCTGTCTTTCCCGCCACCTTTATGGTGCTAGCTTGTGCCAAGCGCCCCATGCCGTACGCTGTCGAGCGCTCCAGTCCCGCCCAGACTTCGGCTGGAACCGCCGCGGGGCTGCTTAAAAGCTGCAGGGCGAGGCGACGATACGCGTGCGCCATCGCGATGGGAGTCACCTGTATCCCTTGGACGCCAATCGCTAGAAGCTGACGTTCCGGCAGTGTGTTCGCGATAGCAATGTGGCCCACAGCTTCCTGTTGCACTAGTCCGGTCGGACTGGCAAGCCCGAACTGCTGGAGGCGCCGTTCGAGTTCGCCCCGCTGAAAGCGAGCAGCCGCCGCGACGAAATAGGAATTGCACGAGAAGGCGAGTGCATCAGGCGCGGTGAGCATCCCAACCGCTTCCGGATGCGTGCAGTCAATGTGATGGCTTGCGATCGTAAGCACGCGACGGCAGGCAAACGTGGTATTTCCATCGATTCGCTTCGCTTCTAGCAATGATTGCAGAACAAACGGCTTGATTGCCGATCCTGGAGTCGCAACCCGTGTCGCAGCGGAGCGAAGATTGTACGACCCAATCACCCGCCCTGATTTCACGTCGAGAACGACAGCGGATCCCTGACGTCCGGCCATCGCCGACTCCACCGCGGCTTCGAACTGCTTCGCACGGCCGTGCCCCGAGGCGGCCGCATTAGCTGCGGCGACCAGCATCAGGACGATGAACACCAGTTTGGCTATTCGCATTTCGACGTGAGCTCGCGATGAGTTTAGCTCACACTGGCCGATCGCTGGACTTCACGTAATCGCTTTTCGAGAAAACGGCGTTCGCTGTCATTGCTGACGAGGGTAAGCGCCCGCGTGTAACTCTGCGCCGCCTCTCGCGGGCGACCCATGCGACGCAAAAGATCGGCGCGCGCCGCATGCAGAAGGTGATAGTTCTCCAAGTCCTTTGTCGCGGCCAGTCTGTCGATGATCGCCAGCGCCGGTTCAGGCCCATCGGCCATCGCTATTGCTGCCGCGCGATTCAGCAACACTATAGGAGAGGGTTGAACGCGTTCCAGCAGCTCGTAAAGCCGGACGATCTCACGCCAGTCCGTATCTTCGGCACGCGCCGCCCGGCAATGCACGGCTGCGATTGCCGCTTGCAAGGCGAACGCATTCGGACCGGCTCGAAGTCCTTCCTCCACGAGCGGCAAGGCTTCGGCAATTTGCCTCTGGTCCCAGCGGTTGCGATCCTGCTCATCGAGCACCACGAGTTCACCATCCTCATCCAGACGCGCATCGCGCCTGGCATCGTGAAGCAACATGAGCGCAAGCAGGCCCGTCACTTCCGCCGGAGGCTGTGGCGACATGAGTGCCCGCACGAGTCGGCCCAGCCGTATCGCCTCTGCGCACAAATCCGTCTTGAGCAACTTGCCCCGAGTCGCTGCGTACCCTTCGTTGAAGACCAGATAGATGACCGTGAGTACCGCATCAAGCCGCTCGCCCATGTCCTTGATGTCCGGCACGACGTAGGAAATTCGTGCGTCCCGGATCTTTCGCTTTGCACGGACGAGTCTCTGCGCCATGGTCGTCGTGGGCACCAGGAAAGCGCGCGCGATTTCATCCGTTTCCAGACCGCAAAGCGTCCGTAGCGTCAGCGCGACTTGAGCGTCGAGTGCGAGCGCCGGGTGGCAGCAGGTGAAGATCAGGCGAAGGCGGTCGTCGGGAATCTCTTCAATGTCGTAGTTCGGTTCCTCGATCGTGCTGACGAAACCTTCGGCAACATAGGCCTGCAGCTTCTCTTCTAAGGAGGAGCGGCGTCGTAGGCGGTCGATGGCTTTGTGCCTTGCTGTCTGAATGATCCAGGCGCGGGGCAGTTCGGGAACCCCGGATGTCCGCCACTGGTCGACGGCAGCCGTAAATGCTTCCTGTGCAGCCTCTTCGGCCAGGTCGAAATCACCCAGAATCCGGATGAGCGCTGCCACAATGCGGCCCCAGTCCGAGCGATAAAGTGCTTCGACAGCCCCGGCAACGGCATCTTGGGACATGGCCGGAATTGTAAATATTTCGCTCCGGGACTGTCGATTTGGCTCCGGGCCGTTCGACTTACCGATGGAGGACGACGAATGAAATACATGCTGCTCATCTACGCCGACGAGCAGGCCTGGACGGAGGCCGAGCGGGAGCAATGCTACGGCGAATCGACCAAACTGGCGCATCGGCTCAAAATGAACGGTCAATATGTCGCCGCTTCACCGCTTCAGCCTGTCTCCACCGCTACCAGCGTTCAGGTGAGAAATGGCAAGCGTCTCACCACCGACGGTCCTTTTGCCGAAACCCGAGAGCAGCTCGGCGGATATTATCTCGTCGATGCCAAGGACCTCGATGAAGCCATCAGCATTGCCGCGCAGATACCAGGTGCGCATAAGGGGACGGTCGAGATTCGGCCCATCCTCGAAATCCCGAACCTCCCGGCGGAATAGCTGCCGCAAAAAAGAACTCAAACCATCATGGAGAAGTCACGATGCGAGTCATGGTTCTGGTCAAAGCCAATAAGGACACTGAGGCGGGAGTCTTGCCCAGTGAGCAACTCCTCAGGGAAATGGGCAACTATAACGAAGAACTCGTAAACGCCGGTGTGATGCTGGCGGGAGAAGGGCTCCACCCGAGTTCGAAGGGAATCCGTGTCAAGTTCTCGGGGAATGACAAGAAATTCGTTCAGGGCCCGTTCCCCGAAACCAATCAACTCGTCGCCGGATTTTGGATCTGGCAGGTGAAGTCTCTGGAAGAGGCGATCGAATGGATTAAGCGCTGCCCGAATCCGACGGGCGAAGAGGGCGAGATTGAGATCCGCCCCATTTATGAACTCGAAGACTTCGGTCCGGCACTGACGCCCGAATTGAAACAGCAAGAGGAGGAGCTTCGGACCCGATCTGAGGAACTGGCCAAGGCCGGGAAGCGATAGCGCGAAGCTGCGCACCGCACGCACAACACCAATTCAGGAGAAGACTCATGCAAGTTACGCCTTATCTTGATTTCGATGGCCGCTGCGAACAGGCTCTCAACTTCTATCGCGAAACCATCGGGGCGCAAGTTGACATGCTCATGCGCTTCAAAGACATGCCCGGCCCGCACAGCGCAGAATGCGCGATGCCGCCCAACTCTGAAAACAAGGTCATGCATTCCAGCTTCCGTATCGGCGACACCACCGTGATGGCGACGGACGGCAGATGCGCTGGCAAATCGACGTTCGCGGGATTCTCGCTCTCGCTCACGGTGGCGAACGAAGCAGAGGCCGACCGGCTGTTTGCTCGTCTTGGCGAGGGTGGCAAGGTCGAGATGCCCCTGAGCGAGACCTTCTTCTCACCTCGCTTCGGCATGGTCACTGACCAGTTTGGCGTCTCGTGGATGATTTACGTCGAGCCCAAGAACGTAGCGCAAAGCTCGGAGCGTCAGGCCGAAACCGTCGCGCGCTAGGCGAGACGGTTTCGCCCTCTTCTCGTCCGTGTGGGGACGGGGCTGTGCCCCGTCCTTCACACGCCGCCGACTTTTCCCGTGGGGATGGTGTGTGGCCGTCCTTCACGCCCCGACGATGTACATCGCCCCACCACCCTTGTCATCCCGAGCGCAGCGAGGGATCCCTATCCTCACCTCCACTCTTCACCCGACCGTTGCGTCCGAGCCGTCCAGGTGAGATATTGCGGGACTACTCAGAAATTTGCTGCAAGTATTCACCCGCGTCTCGTTCTATCAACGGTAAGGAACGCGACTCGTTCGCGAATTAGTGGAGGACTCATGCGCAAGTCGGCTGTCCTGGTAGTCATTCTGGTCGTTACACTGACCCTGGTGGCAGGCGCTCAAACTGACGCCGCCAAACCGCAGGCTGGAACTTCAAAGGCATTCGCTTCAAGAGCCGAGAACGGTGCCGAAAGCTCCGCGGGGCTGCCCGTGAAGCGAGTCGTGCTCTACAAGAACGGCGTCGGCTACTTCGAGCATTCGGGCACGGTGCGCGGCAACCAGGACCTCAACATTGAGTTCACCACTGGCCAACTCAACGACGTGCTGAAGTCCCTCACGGCGGTCGATCTCAGTGGCGGCCAGATCACCGGCGTCCGCTATAACTCCATCGCACCGCTCAGCGAACGCCTCAAGACGCTGCAGATCGGGCTGGACGAAGATGTGACCAGCGGGTCATTTCTGAACGCGCTTCGCGGCACTCGCGCCGAAGTTCGCAGCGGCGGCGCCACCGTCACCGGGCGCATTCTGAGCGTTGAAACCGTAAAGCGCGAGACGGCCAAGGGTGGGACGGTCGACGTGACTCAACTGTCGATCGTAGGCGATGGCGGCGAACTGCGTAGCTTCGACATGGGCCCGGGCACTTCCGTTCGCATCGTTGACAGCGAAATCCGGCAAGACGTCGGCCGCTACCTCAGCCTGGTCGGCTCGACCCGCTCCAAGGACGTCCGCCGCATGACCATTTCAGCCGCGGGCGCGGGCGAGCGCCGCGTCTTCGTCAGCTACATCAGCGAGGTGCCGGTTTGGAAGAGCACCTACCGCATCGTCATCCCGAAGGCCCCCGGCACGCCTTTCCTGCAAGGCTGGGCCATCGTTGACAACACCGTTGGCGAGGACTGGAAAGATGTGCAGTTGTCGCTTGTGTCGGGCGCGCCACAGTCGTTCATCCAGAACATCTCGCAACCGTACTACGCACGCAGGCCGGTGATGGAACTTCCGCAGTCGGTAATGCTGACCCCGCAGGAGCATGAGGCGAGCCTGGAGACGAAACAGTTCGATCGCTTGGAGATATTCAGCAAGTTACAACGGCCACCCGATGTTAAGTTCAAGGACGAAGAGCCTGTAGCGCCTCCTCCAGCAGCCGCTGCGCCCAGGGTTGCCCTTCCACAAAGGGTTTTGATTTCGCCAGACACCTCCCAAAACACCGTCGTCACCGCCGCCATGCGCGCTCAAGAATCCGGCGCAAACGGAGCCAAGCTTGGTGAGCTATTCGAGTACGCGCTGAAGCAGAAGATCACCGTACTCAAGAACCAGTCGGCGCTGGTGCCGATCGTGCAGCATGCAATCGACGCCGAGCGTGTGACGCTCGTGACAGCCGACGGCAGTGGCGGCGTGCGCACGGCT
>Ga0196970_1001977_pt1 | contig 11641 bp, 17 predicted proteins | sample S1v_513CmetaG_FD_148672 | JGI IMG/M metagenome (GOLD analysis project Ga0196970, IMG submission 148672) | Soil microbial communities from Anza Borrego desert, Southern California, United States - S1+v_5-13C | ecosystem: Environmental > Terrestrial > Soil > Desert | place: USA: California... | reverse complement strand
GAGCTGCGTGAGCTGCGGAAGGAAAACGAATACCTGCGCAACGTGCGAGAGCGGCAAGCCGCGATCATCCGGCAGCGCGAACGCGACATCATCGAACTCGAAGAGCAGGTCATCGCGCTTTCGCCGAACACTCCAATGACCCGCGCGGGCGGGAACTCAGCAACGTAACCACTCTATGCCTAAGAAATCACAGAAGACATCCCCACGCCGGACGAAGGCCCGCGTTGGGTCGGTGGCTGGTTCGGCTTTTATCCGTGAGCGTCGCTATCTCGTGGTGAAGATCAAAGACGCCAACAAGTACCTGACGCCTGCGGAGCGGGACACCCTGGAACGCATCGCCGCCAAATGCGCGCTCGGACGCATCGACGATGGGAAGCGCGCTCTGGAATGCGTGTGCGTGGAAAGCGACTGGCCGGAATACAGCCCAACGTGGGCGGCTATCGAGGCACGCGTGACAGCGAAACCGGAGTCAACGGTCACACTTCGCGATCTTCGCAAGCACTACATCTAGCCGAACACCGAGCCTCACCCGTCGCCGGGACGAAAACTCATGAGTAACCACACCTCAAATACGTCAGCGACAACCCCTGACTCCCGCACGCCGGACAGCCCCGGCGTTGGGTGGGCGTCTGGTTCTCGTGTCTTCTCTTTCGCGTGCTCAGTCGTCGGCACAGACTGGGGCGAGCAGATTATCAACGCTCGCACCCGCGGCCGGGCGAAGCGCGAATATCACCTCAACGTCACGGACGCCTGGCCTGATGTGCCGTTTACCGCGATCCGCGCTCGCAAAGTTGGTGCGCCGCACACGTCCGCAGACTTCATCCGCACGGCGCAATACCGTGGGCTGCCGAATGTCCGGTGCGGGCAGCGCGTGAAGGTGGGCGAGGCGCGCGGCGTCATCATCGGACACAACTCGTCGGCAAACTTTGACGTACTCTTTGACGACGACTCACCGCGCTACGCCGGAGAGATCCTGAACTGCCACCCGAACGGGGTGACGCTCGATCACGAGAACACCTAGCTCACCCGCGGCGGCTTGCCGCCGTTGGGTGGGCGCCTGGTTGGGGCTCTCTTTTCAAACCATGACCGAAATCCAACAACGCACCCAATGCGACGGGCCGTGGCGACCAACTGCCGAGCTCCTGTCTGTCATTCTTTCGACGCTGCCAAAGCACATCGAAATCCGCGCCGTCTCAATCAATGGCCAAGGCGGTGCCGTCGTGATCGAGGCCAACCACGAAGGACTCGACCTCGTGCATGAGTTCGACCTTCCGGCGATGGAAGCCACCAGCAAACCGCCTCTCGACTGAACGCCTAGATGACACGCCGAGGAGCGTAAAACCCCAACCTACCGACAGCATGAATACACCTGAAACAACCCCACAAGCCCAGCCAGCCGGACAGCTCCCGGCGTTGGGTGAGCGCCTGGCGGGGGCTTTTGCCTTCGAGGTCGTGGACGCGACCGACGAGGAGAGATACTACACGCTAGGGCTTTTCGCCACCGAGGCCGATGCGCTCTCGGTGATCGAAGGCGACTATCCGCCCTACAGCGATGACAACCCCGACTCGGTGACCGTCGAGGTGCGCCGTCGTCCGCTGGGCTTCCACCCACACGCCTTTGACGTGGTGGCCAGCAAGACGTGGGTGCGCTACTACGGCCACGACGAGGCCCACGCAGAGTGGGAGGTTCGTCGCCCCAACCACTCATTATGCGACACTGCCCATGATTAGAAGGTCTTACCGCCGCACCCGCCGAGAGCGCGCAAAGGAGCTGGGTCGTATCCGTGGCCTAGCCTCTGCCCGCGTTATGGCTGCACGCCGCATGCAGCGCGAGCCCGACGCCGACACCTGTCTTTGGCGTGCTCGTCAGGACGCGCGAGGGCAGGTTGTCCGCGAAGGCCGCACCTACACGGCGACAGGCGTCACGCACTGGCAGATCGTCCGGTCACAGGTCGGCCAACACCGGCAACTCGACGTGCTGGTCAACGGCCAAGTCTGGCGCACGGGCGGCACGCGCAAGGTCGCGCGCTGGCTCAAGGTCGCCCGTCGCCAACTGTCGCCACCCGTCGCCAACTCGGACTTGACGCATGACCGACCGACTACCGGAGATTAACCTTGGGCGCACGCAAGCGTGACGTACAAATGACCAAAAACGCATCAAGGCGAGGACGTGTCCGATTCGGCGACCGATGGGTGTCAAGCGCATGGCTCCGTCGTCACGGGCAAACAGCGATGCCCACTGAGCCTGCCCGGCGGAGGCATCGCGCGCGCAACGCCAGCCAGCCCGACATCATCTTCACCCGAGACCTGTTCCTGCGCGTCAGGGAACCGGGCCACAACCTGCGCCAAGCGATCGCCGACATGCTGACCGAACTACACCACATCAAGAGCGAGACGCCATGAAATCACGTATCGACGAGTTTACCGCCAAGTACATCGGCAAAGCGCTGGCAACCTTCGCCTCGGCCTGTGTGTGCGGCTACCTGATCCACATCTCGAACGGTGAGACGGGCATCGGCTGGTTCATCGTCTCACTGCTCTTCATCTGGTGAACCCCATGAAACGACCAAATCGCATCATCTTCTCAGCGTTCGACCCCTTCGATGATCGGACGCTCCTGATAGACGACTTGCCCTACGACGCTCGCAAGTGCGCACGCGGCCACTATCGGCGCTACATCGACCACATGATCGCCAAGGCGAAGCATGTCTGGAGTGACGTTCTTGAAGGACGTGAGCCGCGGGTGACGGTGGTGACCACATAGCGAAGCATATGCGCTGGACTTTGAATGAAAAACCAGTGGTTAGCGTTGGCGACTCTCGTAAGATTTGCCGGTTCTTGTGGGCGCCGTTGCGCATCCGGAACGAGGTGCGCTGGCTGACTGTGGCACATATCGAGGAGCGCGCGGAGGGGGAGGTCATTCCACTGCCTCTGGGCGGATGCATCATTGCTCCGAGGTGGACGCCTGTCGCCTTCATCGACTGAGCATGCCGACCGCACCCAAACGCCCCTGCCGCCATCCCGGCTGCCCTACGCTTATCCCGTCGGGCAGCTACTGCATGCAGCATCAGCGGTCGAGTGGGCGCGCGGTGTACGATGCGACCAAGCGCAAACTGGATCCGGCGCTGGCTGAGGCTGCACGCATCCGCAACGGTGGCGCTTGGCATCGGTGCCGTGACAGCTTCAAGGCGGCCAGCCCACTTTGCTGTGATCCATACGGCCTGCATCCACATCGGCCTGCACTGACGACCGACGCGCACCATATCGAGCCGTTGGGCAAGCGGCCGGACCTGGCTTATGACTGGGATAATCTCGCGCCGCTGTGCACGAGTTGCCATGCGGACGTGGAGCGACGGGAGAGGCGAGGGGAGGATACGCGGGATGCGGTGAGGCGGGCGAAGGAGGCGGCCATATTGCAATGCAAGTGAATTACGGCCTCAATTTGCACGAATTAGTCCCGGCTAATTGTAAAAATCCCACTTCCGGGACGGCAGAACCGGCAAAAGCTGCCGCTTTTTACAAAAATGAGCAAAAATGACCATGCAAAACGCGAAAATCCCGAAAGTGGGACGGGGGCGGGTTAAAAGTCTGGGGGATAACGACGTACACCGGCCGGTTACCTCGCGAGAAAACGCAGGGGGTTTTCTCACCCCCGTTACCTAACATACTAAACTAATGGGCTCCCGCGGACCAATCGCATCCACCAAAGCAGCCGGCGTCACGTACCCGGCTGGCAAACCCGAGGCTCCCGACTGGCTCGCTGACGAGGCGCGCACCGAGTACGAGCGCGCGGCCGAGCTCATGGGGCGGGCATTGACCCTTGCCGACATGGCGACGCTTGCTGTGTATGCCGAATCCTATGCCGACTTTGCGCAACTCACTCGCGAGATCCGCAAGGAGGGCGTGACGGTCATGCTTAACAACGGGGTGTTCGCCTCCAATCCCAAGTGCTCACAGCGTGACGCGGCAGCGAAGCGGATGCAGTCGGCCGCGGCCAAGCTCGGCTTCTCTCCGGTCGACCGTGCGCGCGTGCCAAAGTCGTCGGACGGTAAAGCCAACCCGTTCTCCGAGTACGTCAAATGACGGCCGACCCGGTAACTGCGTACGCGCGCGAGGTCATCGACGGCAAGCGGCTCGCCTGTAAGTGGGAGCGGCTGGCGTGCGAGCGTCACCTGACGGACCTCGAGCGGCGCGCGTTTCACTGGGATGTCGAAGAGGCAGTCAAGCGCATCAACTTCTTCCCGTCGCTACGGCACTACAAGGGCCAGCGTGCGGGCGAGTCGTTCGCGCTCCACCCGTCACAGGCTTTTAGCATTGGCGCGCTGTACGGATGGAAGACGCACAAGGGTGGGCCACGCCGGTTCCGTTATTACTACGAGGAGATCCCGCGCAAGAACGGCAAGACCACCAAGTCCGCCGGCGTAGGCATCATGGGGCTACTCGAGGAGTCTGGCGCCGAGGTCTACAGCGTGGCGACGAAGGAGGATCAGGCGAAGATCGGTTGGCGGGATGGCCGCGCGATGATCAAGGGCTCGCCCGGCCTGACGGAGATGCTGAGCCTGCGCGTCAAAGAGATCCGTTTCGATCAGCGCGAATCCGTCTGGAAGCCCCTCGGCGCCGACTCGGAAACGCTCGACGGCCTTAATCCGTCGCTCGCGCTGATGGACGAGCTTCACGCGTGGGCGAACCGGGACCTGTGGGACGTCATCGACGACGGCATGGGTGCCCGCCTGCAGCCGCTCATCTTCCAGATCACGACGGCCGGCAGCAACCGCTTCGGCATCTGCATGGAGCAACGCAAGCATGTCGCGTCGATCCTTGAGGGGACAGTGACGGATGATCACTACTTCGGCGTCATCTACACGATCGACGAAGGCGACGATCCACACGACCCGCAGTCATGGCGGAAGGCGAACCCACTGCTCGGGATCGCCAAGACGGAGGAGTTTATGCGGCAACAGTCGCATATGGCCGAGCAGTTGCCCGGAAAGCTGAACGCATTCCTGAATAAGCAGCTCAATGTCTGGACCGAACAGGATGTGCGGTGGCTGTCGCTGTCGGCGTGGGACGCGTGCGCGGGGCCGGTGTCGCTGGACGAGTTTGCCGTGACTGGACGCCAATGCGTCGGCGGGCTCGACATGGCGGCGACGACGGACATTGCCGCCCTCGTGCGCTACTTCGACGGCGAGGGCGATCAGCCGGATGTGGTCCTTCCGACGTTCTGGCTGCCAGAGGAAACGATGCGTGAGCGCAGCCGACGCGACCGCGTGCCTTACGAGCAATGGGCGAATCAGGGCCTGATCCGCGTGACGCCGGGCAACGTCGTCGACTACGATCGAGTGCGCGCGGACATCATGGCGATGCATGAGCGGACGCCCTTCCGGGAGCTCGCGTATGACCCTTGGAACCTGACGCAACTCGCGACGCAACTTCAGGGCGACGGGCTGACGATGGTGCCATTCCGCCAGGGGTTCGCATCGCTTTCGCCCGCGGCAAAGGAGCTGGAGAAGCGATTACTGGGGCGGTCATTTGTGCATGGCGGAAACCCGATCCTGCGGTGGATGGCCGGCAATGTCGCCGTCGAGATGGACCCGGCTGGCAACATCAAGCCGAGCAAGCGCAAGAGCACCGAGCGAATCGACGGGATTGTCGCGCTCATCATGTCCCTCGGCCGCGCCATGCTGGCATCTCCAATGGTCTCGGCCCGAGTCGAAGTCTGGTAAAAGGCGACAGTTGGCGACAGAAGGCGACGCCCGCGCGTTTGCTCTTGTCCGATTTGCGTAGCTCGGCCCGCGTGGATACGTGGCCCGAAGCGGAACCGCGCTAGACCTACTCGCAGCCGACGAAGACCGCGCCCTAGTCGCGGAAGGGCTGCGTTCGCGCGCGGAGAAGTCAGAGCAGCGGTCGCACCCGTCGAGCAACTCGACCGACTGGGCCACGCTGTTTGGCTACAACACGACAGCTAGCAAAATCACCGTAACGGCTGAGACGGCGCTGCGGGCGTCGGCGGTTTACGCGTGTGTGTCGGTCATCGCCGGGACTATCGGAACCCTGCCGGCGCATGTATACCGTCGGCTACCTGGCGGCGGGAAAGAGAAGGCGCCAGATCATCCGCTTTACCCGATTCTCCACGACTCGCCGAATGATCTGCTGACCTCATGCGAGTTTCGCGAGATGATGCAGGCGCACCTCTGCCTGCGCGGGAATGCGTACGCGCGCGTGCTGCGGGACGGCGGCGGACGGGTGGTCGGGCTGGACCCGGTGCACCCGGATCGCGTGGCTATCTACGTCAACGGCATGTCGGCCGTCTACGTCGTGACGAGCGCTACGGGTGCGACTGAGCGCCTTGGCCCGGACCAACTCCTGCATCTGCGCGGAATGGGGCCGGATGGCGTCGTTGGCTACTCGCCTATCACGCTTGCGCGAGAGTCGATCGGGCTCTCGCTGGCGGCTGAAAAGTTCGGTGCAAAGTTCTTCGGCAACAGCGCCCGACCGTCGGGGCATCTTGAGGTACCGGCGCAGATTTCGCCGGACGACGTTAAGCGCACAAAGGAGAATTGGCAGGCCGCCCAGGGCGGAGATAACCAGAGCAGCACGGCGGTTCTGTTTGGTGGCATCAAATGGTCGAACGTCTCGATGACGAACGACGACGCGCAGTTCCTCGAGACGCGCAAGTTTCAGATTCCCGAGATCGCCCGAATCTTCCGCGTGCCGCTGCACAAGATTCAGGACATGAGCGGGGCGACGTTCTCAAACATCGAACATCAGTCGATCGAGTTTGTCACTGATTGCGTTCGCCCGTGGGCGGTGCGGTGGGAGCAGCGATTGAATCAGGTTCTCCTGACGCCCACTGAGCGACGGAGCTTCTTCATCGAACTAAACCTCGAGGGCCTGTTGCGCGGCGACATGGCCAGTCGGTTCACGGCCTACAAGGTCGGTCGCGAAGCCGGATTCCTTTCGGTGAACGACATCCGCGACACCGAGAACATGAACCGCGTGGATGGCGGCGATTCGTACATGCAGCCGCTGAACATGGGGCCGCTGGGCTCGTTCCCGGCGACCGGCGATGCGAAGCGGATTCCAATCGACGCCAACTAATGAACACCAACTCCGTAGAACGCCGCGCACTGACCGGGCTTGAGTTTCGCGCCGCCGAGGATGGCAAGCCCGCGACCCTTCGAGGTTACGCGGCAGTGTTCAACAAGCCGAGCCTGGATCTAGGCGGCTTCATCGAGGTTGTTCGCAAGGGGGCCTTTTCACGCGCGCTCTCCGATGGGTCTGAGATCCTTGCGCTGGCCCATCACGACACGCGCCTCGTGCTGGCTCGAAGGTCTGCAGGCACCCTGACGCTGACAGAGGATGACGTCGGCTTACTGGTCGAGATTAAGCTGGCAGAGACATCACACGCGCGGGACGTCGCGGAGGACGTACGCGCACGGAATATCGAGGGAATGTCGTTCGGCTTCGTCACGCGGAGGGATGCATGGACGGCCGGCGAGAACGGCCAACCTGACGTGCGGGAGTTGCTCGACGTCGAACTGATCGAGGTCTCGCCGGTGGCGATCCCGGCATACCCGGACACGTCCATCGCCACCCGGTCGCGTCCATCGAAGCCGGCGCCCGAGGCGAAATCCGAGAACGACCCCGCGGTGATGCGGCGCCTGAACGGGCTGCGTATTCGACTGCTGGAGACTTTGCCGTCCTGAGCGATCAGGCGCGCTAAAACGGTAACATCAACACCAAGGCATAGTATGCACAAAGTCACTGAACTGCGACAGACGCGCGCCAACCTGATCGGAGAGGTGCGCAAGATTCAGGATGCCGCCACGAACGGCGTCCTTTCGGCTGACGATCTTTCCAGGATCGACGCCATCGAGAAGGACATCAAGAGCCTCGAGGGAAACATCGGCGTCGCCGAGCGCCAAGAGGCGCGCGAACGCGAGCTTGCCACCACCAACGGCAAGCCGATCCATGGCGCCGATGGCGGCGCGGACGAGGAGCGCTCCAAGAAGTACGCGGCTGACTTCCGCAACTTCCTCCTTACTGGCGAGCGGCGCGACCTCGCCGCCGACACTGCTTCTGCGGGCGGCAACATTGTTGCCCCGCAGCAGTTCGTGCAGCAGGTGCTGAAAAAGCTCGATGACCTGGTGTTCGTCCGGCAGGGGGCGACCAAGTACACGCTGGGCTCGTTCGCCAATCTCGGAGTCCCGACTATCAGCGCGAACGCCTCCGACGCGGACTGGACGACTGAAGTTCAGGCGGTTTCCGCGGACTCCGCGCTCACCTTCGGCAAGCGCACGATGGCGCCAAACCTTCTGTCGAAGCTCGTCAAGGTTTCGATGAAGCTGCTCGAGGTCGCGACCATCCCGGCCGAGAGCATCGTCGCTGATCGTCTGGCGTACGCGTTCGCGCTAACGCAGGAAAAGGCGTTCCTGACGGGCGACGGTTCCGGTAAGCCGCTCGGCCTCTTCACAGCCAGCGCGTCCGGCATCAGCACGGGCCGCGATGTTTCGACGGACAACACCACCACGGCCTTCACCGTCAACGGCCTGATCGAGACGGTCTACTCCGTGAAGGCCCAGTACCGGCAGGGCGCCAACTGGCTGCTCCATCGCGACGCCGTGAAGATGGCTCGCAAGCTGAAGGACAGCAACGGCCAGTACCTCTGGCAGCCGTCGGTTGCCGCCGGCCAGCCTGACACGCTGCTGGGTTATGCGGTCCGTGAATCAGAGTACGTTCCGAACACCTTCACGGCCGGTCTGTACGTCGGCCTTTTCGGAAACCTGTCGTACTACTGGATCGTCGATCAGTTGCCGTACACCGTGCAGCGCCTGACCGAGTTGTACGCGGCCACCAACCAGATTGGATTCATCGGCCGCATGTCGTCCGATGGCGCACCGGTGGACGAGAACGCCTTCGCCCGCGTCAAGCTCGCTGCCAGCTAAACGGAGGATTGCGCCATGCAACTCTCCAATAGCGCACGAATCGAAACCGCGATCGCTCCGTCGGCTGGCACTGCCGCGACGACGGACATTAATGGTTCGGTTCACGACCTTACCGGCGCGGCCGGTGCTCTGTTCATCGTCCGCATGGGCGCGATCACTGCCGGCGCTGTCACCTCCATCAAGGTGCAGCACGGCGATGCGTCGGACCTTTCGGACGCTGCCGACATCGAGGGCACCGCGCAAACGGTGGCCGATGATGACGACGAGGAAATCTTCGTCGTTGATCTGTCGCGCCCCCGCAAGCGGTACGCTCGCATTGTCGTTGATCGCGGAACGCAAAACGCGGTCGTGGCCAGTGCGGAGGCGATCATCTACGGCGTGAACAACGCGCCGGTGACGCAGCCGACTGGCACGAACGTAGAGACTCACGTGGGCAAGGGTTCCGGTACTGCCTGACGTCTAAACCCGCGGGCGGCCATCGGGGGATCGGCTGCCCGCGGGACAATTTCCAAACGTGCGCACGTCCTACACACGTACCGCTGCACCAGCCAGCGAACCGCTAACCACGGCGGAAGCGAAGGCGTATCTTCGCGTCGATGGCAGCGATGATGACACGAGCATTGGCGCTTTCGTGTCTGCCTGTCGCGAGGCAATCGAGGAGTTCACCGGACGCGCGTTCATCTCGCAAACGTGGCGAATGACGCTCGACACCTGGCCGAGCGGATGCGGCGCAGAGGGCCGGTTGATCGCGATCGAGCGCGCTCCGGTCACCGCAGTCTCAAGCGTGAAGTACTACCCCGCGGACGGCGGGGCGCAGGTCACGCTGACGGCCGGCACGCACTACCGGGTGCACCTGCGCGAGAATGGGCCGACGCTCATCGAGCGCATCGATGATTACGACTGGCCGGATCTGGCGGAGCGCCTCGACGCGGTTGAGGTTGTCTTTGTTGCTGGCGCTGACTCTGCCGCTGCAGTCCCGCCCGTGCTTGTGCACGCGCTGAAGCTTTTGCTCACCGAGTTCTACGAGATCCGCTCGACCACGAACATCGGCAACATCGTCAACGAACTGCCGCGATTCCGAAACCTACTCGAGAGCAAGCGGGTGGGCGGCTGGGTCGCATAGCTCATTTTCACCATGAGTACTGATGCCAGAATGTTCCTCGACCACGGCGCTGGCGTTACTGTCGGCGGGCCGGGTTCAGTCATCCTTAGCGGGGCCGACCCGATCACCGTTCCGACCGGATACAGCCGATTTGTCCGCGTGCATGCGTGCTTCGATGAAGACCTCGTTATCAGCGCGGCCACGATGTGCTCGAACGTAACGGGCAGTCTTGCCAGCAAGACGATCCCGCAAGGCCAGGACTGCCTGACCCAGTTCACCAGCATCACCCTGACGAGCGGAAGCGGCGTAGCGCATTTCGTCTGACCCCATGCTCGGCCTCGGCCTTAGTCTGTCGCGCGCCCGGAAGCCGCTCGCCACCGGCCCGGACGTGACCGCCCCGACGCTCACCTGGGCGCGGATCTCGCTGGACGGCGAGTCGATCTCCTTCCGGTTCTCCGAGCCGATCGTGATCGGCAGCGGTGGTGCAGAGGGCCTGGCGCTGAGCTTAAGCGGCGGCGCCGTGACGGCCACGTACACCGGCGGCGCCGGCACGCGCGTGCTGACGTGCAGCCTGAGCCGCACAGTGGCCGCAGACGAAACCGGCACGATCGACTACACGCAGCCGGGCGACGGCATCGAGGATGCGAGCGGCAACGATCTCGCCAGCATCGCGGACTTCGCGATCACGCACGAGCCGGACACCGAGGCGCCGACTGCGCCGACCGACTTCGCGGCGAGTGACGTGACGCACAACAGCATCACGCTCGGATGGACGGCTGCGACCGACAACGTGGGCGTGGACCACTACGAACTGTCGCAGGACGGCGTGGTGGTGGCCGACGACATCGCGGGCAATGCGACGAGCTACGAGGTGACCGGGCTGGATGCTGAAACGGCTTACGGTCCGTTCTCGCTCGTGGCGGTGGATGCGGCGGACAACACGAGCACCGCGGCCACGCTGGAGGATGTGACGACGGAGGCGGAGCCTGAACTGGAGGAGTGGGAAAACACCTTCACGGGTGCGGCCGGGACGACGCTTGAGGACTACGCGGTCGGCGACGAGATCACGTGGACCAAGAACAGCAACTATTCGGGCGGGTCGCTGGTGTTGTCGGACGCGAACCGGTTACGCGCTGGTGCGGCCGGACAGAACTGCGTCTACTACGCGGATAACATCACTTTCCCTCAGCGCAACTGTGACGCGATCTTGACGCTGCGCGTGCTCACTGTGCCGACAACAAATGGCTCGGTGCTGAAATTCGGCATCTGCCACGACCCGACGCAGGCGTTTGTGAACGGCGTGTTTGCCGGGCTGAACTACAGTGGAGGGTGGTCGTTCCACATCACATCCAATCTTTCGGCGCGCGGCACCGCACAGGCGGTCACGCTAGCGGCCGACACCACGTATGAACTGAAGGTTAGCTTCCGAGATCACGTCATTCGGTTCTATTGGGACGGGGCGATGGCGCGGGAATTCGTCGAAAGCGACCTCTCCAACTACGTGTCGGCGATTGCCCGGGCCGCGCTATGGATCAACATGCCGAGCGCAGACAACACGTCCGGTATCCACATCGAAAGCCTGCAGATCGTGGAG
>Ga0196970_1001976_pt1 | contig 11648 bp, 10 predicted proteins | sample S1v_513CmetaG_FD_148672 | JGI IMG/M metagenome (GOLD analysis project Ga0196970, IMG submission 148672) | Soil microbial communities from Anza Borrego desert, Southern California, United States - S1+v_5-13C | ecosystem: Environmental > Terrestrial > Soil > Desert | place: USA: California... | reverse complement strand
ATCGGGCGTCGCACATCCTATGCGCGTGGAAATGCCAGTGACCCCCAGGACCTGTCTGATCGTCGACGACAGCCGGATCATCCGGAAGGTCGCGCGGCGCATCGTCGAGGGGCTGAAGTTCGAGGTCGACGAGGCCGCCGACGGCTCCGAGGCCCTCACCTTCTGCGCCGGCGTCATGCCCGATGTGATCCTGCTCGACTGGTCGATGCCGGTTATGGACGGCCTCACCTTCCTGCGCCGCCTGCGCGAACTGCCGGGCGGGGCCGGGCCCAAGGTGCTGTTCTGCACCATCGAGACCCGCGCCGAACGCATCGCCGAGGCCCTGTCGGCCGGCGCCGACGACTATGTCATGAAGCCGTTCGACGGCGAGATCCTGAGCTCCAAGTTCGCCGAGGTGGGGGCCGTCTGAACCCATGTCGCCCGACGACTTCGACCGCCTCCAGTCGCTGATGGCCTCCCGCGCCGGCTATCGGCTGACGCGCGACCGGATGAAGCTTGCCGAGCACCGCCTGGGTCCGGTCGCCCGGCGCGAGGGCTTCGACACGGTCGACGCCATGCTCGCGGCCCTGTGGACCAAGCCAGTGGCCAGCCTCGGCTGGGCGGTGATCGAGGCCCTGCTCAATCCCGAAACCTGGTTCCGGCGCGACCGCGCGACCTTCGAGACCCTGTCCAACGAACTGCTGCCCGCCCTCGTGCGGGCCCGCGCCGGCCAGCCCGTCCGCATCTGGTCGGCGGGTTGCTCGACCGGCCAGGAGGCGTGGTCGATCGGCATGGCGGCTCTCGACATCGGCGCCCCGGTCGAGATCCTCGCCACCGACCTGTCCCAACGCGCGCTCGAGAAGGCCCGCACCGGGGCCTACACCGGCTTCGAGATTCAGCGGGGGTTGAGGGCCGAGACCATGCTGCGCTGGTTCGACCAGACGGAGGACGCCTGGATCGCCCGCGCCGAGCTGCGCGCCCTGGCCCGTTTCGCCCGCGCCAACCTGCTGACCCCGCCCGCCGACGACCTCCGCTTCGACCTCATCTTCTGCCGCCACGTCCTCGACGACATGGAGCCCGCCGTCCGCAGTCAGGTGCTCGACCAGCTGGAGCGCCGACTGGTCGACGACGGCTGCCTCTTCCTCGGCGCCGAGGAGCGCATCGGCTCCGACAGCCTGGCCTTCCGTCCGGTGGCCGGCCGCGCCGGGCTGTTCGTCAAGTCGCCCACGGCCCTCAGGCGCGCCGCCTGACGCACCATTGTCCGGATTCCATCACAGGAACGACTTCGCGCGACGGTAGTTCTCCGGCTCGCATGAGCCAGATCTCCGATCCCTACTTCTGCATCGTCGCCCTGCCGGACCAGCCGGTGGCCGACCTGTGCGTGATCGCCGCCCGCGACGACGCGGCCGCCCTGTCGCGCGCGGCCGAGATCGCCCGGGACTGGTCCGGACGCGCCCGGATCGAGGTGTTCCAGGGCGAGCGTCCGGTCGGGGTGCTGCAATACGCGCCAGCCGCCGGCGCGCCCTTGGCCAGGGCCGCCTGAAGCCTGGCCCGCGTCCTGCGGGAGGCCGTCGGCGATGTCGTAGTAGTCGCCCTGGTCGGCGGCGAAGATGTGCTTCTTCAGCCGCGTCCCCGTGGGGACGTCGAGCGCCCCCATCGCCACCGCGATCCAGTCGCGCGCGGGCGGGTCCCAGAACAGCGACGAGCCGCAGCGGACGCAGAAGCCGCGGCGAACCTTTTCAGAGGAGGGAAACCAGGCCAGCGCCTCCTCGCCGCGCACCGTCAACGCCGCCTTCGGCACATCGGTCGAGGCGAAGCAATGTCCCGACCACCGCCGGCACATCCGGCAATGGCAGGCGTCGGGGGGCGGCAGCTCACCCGCCACCTCGAAGCTGACCGCCCCGCACAGGCACGATCCCGTGTGCATCTCTGGCATCACCGCCTCCCGCATCGACGGGAGGAGCTTCGGTTCAGCGGAGCTGGACCGCAAGCGCCGTGCAAGCGGGCTCCTTCCGGCGGAAGGAGCCCGGTCGCCTGCGTCAATGCATCCGGTGCTTCAGCTGGCTGATGGTGTCGTGGTCCGACTTGATCGAAGCGTACTCTGTCATGACCAGCTGTCGGACGGGTTCCGGCAGGTCGGCATCGGTGGCCGCCGCCTCGAACTTGGCCTTGATCACATCCTCGCCCCGCTCGACCTCGTCGATCACACCCTTGTCGTCGCGGCCCATCAGGTCGCCGCGCATCTCGGCGAACTTGTTGTGCACCCGGCCCAGCAGCGACTGGTCGTCCTCGGGCTCGCCGCCGAAGCTGCGCACTTCCTGCTGCAGCCGGCGCGACAACTCCTCCCGCTTCCCGGCGCGCTCGGTGAACATCGCCTTGAATTCCGGGTCGTGCGCGCCTTCCGCCGCGTTTCGGTAGCCGTGGGCGCTGTCCATGGTCGTCTCGATCAGACTGTTCAGCACGTGGACGGCGCGATCGTTCGGGGTATCCATTCGTAGTCTCCTGCAGGGGTCCTGGAGCCTGAACCAATGGGCGACGAGCGTCGTCGTTCCGGCGCCCGGCCTCACGTTCGCAGGACAACAGGGGTTCGTCGTCGCGGGCGTGACGATCGCTCCGCCACCAGCTAGCCTGCCCCCCTGACGGGAGAGGGGCGTACGATGCGGCTGCTGTGGCTGACGGGATCGCTGGCGCTGGCGCTGCTGCTGGCCGTACTGGCGCTGCAGGTTCCACGACCCGCTCCGGTCGACGCGCCCCCGACCGCCTTCTCCGCCGCCCGGGCCCTCGCCGACGTTCGCGAGATCGCCCGCGCGCCCCACCCGGTGGGCTCGACCGAGCATGCCCGCGTGCAGGATTGGCTGCTGCGCCGCATGCAGGGCCTCGGTCTTCAGGTCTCCACCCAGTCCGGTCCGATCTCGCGCGGCGCCGCGCGTCACCTTCGGCGGATGGGGGGCGATCCCGCCGCCGCCGACTTCACCGCCGTCAACCTGGTCGGCCTCCTGCCGGGCCGGAACCCCGACCTGCCGGCCGTCGCCCTCATGGCCCACTACGACACGGTGCCCGGCTCGGCCGGGGCCGCCGACGACTCCGCCGGGGTGGCGGCCGCGCTGGAGGCGGTGCGCGCCATCCGCGCCCGCGGGCCGGCCGACCGCACCCTCGTCGTCCTGCTCACCGACGCGGAAGAGATCGGCCTCGACGGCGCGCGCATCTTCTGGGGCGGCCATCCGCTGCGCGACCGCATCGGCGCCGTGATCAACCTCGAGGCGCGCGGCGGCGGCGGCCGCGCCATGATGTTCGAGACCGGCCGCGGCAATGCCGAAACCATCGACCTGTTCGCCCGCGTCGCCCCTCGCGTCGACGGCGGCGTCACCTCCAACGCCCTGGCGGTGTTCGTCTACGAGCGGATGCCCAACGGCACCGACTTCACCGTACCTCGCGACCGCGGCGTTCAGGGCCTGAACCTCGCCTTCATCGGCCGTCCCGACCAGTACCACGCCCCCGGCTCGACGCCCGAGGCGCTCGACCCCGGCAGCGTTCAGCACATCGGCTCCCAGGCACTGGAGGCCGCCGACGCCCTGCTCCGCGCCGAGGCCCTGCCGGCCCGCACGACGGACGCCGTCTACGCCGACCTGTTCGGCCGCGCCGTCGTCGCCCACCCGCCGGTCCTCGGCTGGGCCCTGCTCGCGCTGGCCGCCGTCCTTCTCGGGCTCGCCGCCTGGCGCGCCCGCGCCCGCGCCGGCCTTACCGTGCGGGACGCCGGCCGAGGCGCGGTCGACGGCCTGTGGTTCCTGTCGACCGGTCTCGTCCTCGCCCAGGCCGTGCGCCTGCTCGGCGGTCCGATGGCCGCCCGCGCCGACAGCGCCGACGCCTACTACGTCCTGCTGGCCCGCCTGCCATGGCTGGAGGCCGGGGTCGCAGCCGCCCTCCTCGCGCTCGTTCTGATGCTGATCGGCGGCCGCGCGCGTCTGGACCGGCGCTGGCTCGCCGGCGGCGTGGTCCTGGTCTCCGTCGCCGCCCAGGTCTACGGCGGCTTCGATCCGGTGCTGACGGTCGCCAGCCTCGTCGCCGCCAGCCTTTCCGCCCTGCCCGGCCTGACGGCCCGCTCCACCTGGGGCGGCTGGACCGGCCTGATCGCCCTCGCCCTCCTGTTCGGGGCCGTCGCCCAGGCGGCCGCCCCCGCCGCCGCCTTCCTGTTCCTCTGGCCCGCGCTTCTGGCCGCCGCGACGGCCGCGCTCGCCGCCGCCCTCGATCCGGGCCTGACCCGCTGGCCGTCCCAGGCGCTCGTCGCCGTCGTCGCCGTGTTCGGCGTCGGCTGGCTGGTCTATCTCGGCCACCCCGTCTTCCTCGGCGTCGGCATGGACCTGCCCGGCGCCCTCGCCCTGCTCGCCCTGCTCGCCGCCATGCTGCTCCGCCCGCTGGAGCCTGGAGCCCGCCTGCGTCGCCCGCTGCTCATCGCGGCGGCCGCCGTTCTGATGGCCGGCGCCGGCGTTTCCGCCGCGGCCCGCCTCGTCGAACCCATGCCGCCTGCGGCCGAAAACTGACCGCGATACGTCAGTTCCGGACGTAGCCCGGTTCGGTCCGGAAAAGAACATATTGGCAACCGGAACAAACCGTGCACATATGCGGCCTCACGAAGCGAGGGGGCGGGTCCATGGCGGGTCTCTCCCGAAACCAGATGGGAATCATGGCAAGGGAGACGAAGGCGATGTCACAGGCGGCTTTGAAACTGGTGGGCAAGGAAGACGGCGACAAGCAACGGGCCCTGGAGGCGGCGATCGCCCAGATCGACCGCGCCTTCGGCAAGGGCTCGGTGATGAAGCTCGGCAAGGCCGGGGTGGTCGCCGAGATCGAGAGCGTCTCGACCGGCTCGCTCGGCCTCGACATGGCGCTGGGCATCGGCGGCCTGCCGGTCGGCCGGGTGATCGAGGTGTTCGGCCCCGAATCCTCGGGCAAGACCACGCTCGCCCTGCACACCGTCGCCGAGGTGCAGAAGAAGGGCGGCACGGCCGCCTTCGTCGACGCCGAGCACGCGCTTGACCCGGTCTACGCCCAGAAGCTGGGGGTCAACCTCGACGACCTGCTGGTGTCGCAGCCCGACGCGGGCGAGCAGGCGCTGGAGATCGTCGACACCCTGGTGCGATCGGGCGCCGTGGACATCGTGGTGGTCGACTCCGTCGCCGCCCTGACCCCGCGGGCCGAGATCGAGGGCGAGATGGGCGACAGCCTGCCCGGCCTCCAGGCCCGTCTGATGAGCCAGGCGCTGCGCAAGCTGACCGCCTCGATCTCGAAGTCCAAATGCATCGTCCTGTTCATCAACCAGATCCGCCACAAGATCGGGGTGATGTACGGCTCGCCCGAGACGACCACCGGCGGCAACGCGCTGAAGTTCTACGCCTCGGTCCGCCTCGACATCCGCCGCACCGGCGCGATCAAGGACCGCGACGAGGTGGTCGGCAACACCACCCGGGTGAAGGTGGTCAAGAACAAGGTCGCCCCGCCGTTCCGCGAGGTCATCTTCGACATCATGTATGGCGAGGGCATCTCCAAGATCGGCGAGATCATTGACCTCGGGGTCAAGGCCGGCATCATCGAGAAATCGGGCAGCTGGTTCAGCTACGACAGCCAGCGCATCGGCCAGGGCCGCGAGAACGTGCGCGCCTTCCTCAAGTCGAATCCGGACATCGCCGCCTCCATCGAGAAGGCGGTGCGCGCCTCGACCAACAAGATCGCCGACGAACTTCTCGGCACGCCCGAACCCGACGAGGGCCAGGACCTGGAGGGCTGATCTCCACCCGAAGTGTCCGAAAGTGTCCCATGAATCTCCGGACACCCGGACACTTCACCGTCGATTGAACTTCTCCGGCCGGGTCCGCCGACCCGCCATCCGACCCCGCCGGGCCGGGCCGGACGGAGCGGCCGCCTGACCCCGTGTCAGGCGGCCTTTTTTCGTATCGCGAACCAAACCCGGCTTCACGGGTTTGCCTGCCTGTTCAAGCCGGAGACCTCCCCATGGCCGACGTCCAGGCCCTCAGCCAGTTCACCCTCTCGGAAACCCCCGACGGCTACCTCATCGAGATCGAGGGCGACGGCGGCGCCTCGATCGCCGTCGAGGCCTCGCCCGATCAGCTCGACGCCATCATCGACGCCCTCGACGACCTGCTCTCCGAGGACGAGGCCGCCGCCGACGAGGTCGAGTCCGACGGCCCCGAGGAGGAGGAGGACGAGGATCATCACGAGGACGACGTGGTGCACGACGACGAGAGCTGAGCCCCGGCCGGGATCGGATCACGAAGGGGTGATGCACTGGCGCCGAAACCCCTATATGGACGCAGCCTCCCCTGAATGCGTCGGCGACGAACCATGGCCAGCCTGAACCAGATCCGCTCCACCTTCCTCGACTACTTCGCCGCCGACGGCCACGAGAAGGTGCATTCGGCTCCGCTGGTGCCGCAGAACGACCCGACCCTGCTGTTCGTCAACGCGGGCATGGTCCCGTTCAAGGACTACTTCACCGGCGCCGCCACCCCGCCCTACCGCCGGGCGACCAGCTCCCAGAAGTGCGTCCGCGCCGGCGGCAAGCACAACGACCTCGACAACGTCGGCTACACCGCCCGCCACCTCACCTTCTTCGAGATGCTGGGGAATTTCTCCTTCGGCGACTACTTCAAGGAACACGCCATCGAGCGGGCGTGGACGCTGGTCACCAGGGAGTTCGGCCTGTCGCCCGACCGGCTGATGGTCACCGTCTACATCGACGACGACGAAGCCTTCGACATCTGGAAGAAGGTCACCGGCTTCCCCGACCACAAGATCGTCCGCATCGCCGGCTCGGACAACTTCTGGGCCATGGGCGACTCCGGCCCCTGCGGGCCCTGCACCGAGATCTTCTACGACTATGGCGACCACGTCCCCGGCGGTCCTCCCGGGTCGCCGGACGAGGACGGCGACCGCTTCGTCGAGATCTGGAACAACGTCTTCATGCAGTTCGAGAAGGAGAACGACGAGATCGTCCGCAGCCTTCCGAAGCCGTCGGTCGACACCGGCATGGGCCTCGAACGCATCTCCTCGGTGCTGCAGGGCAAGAACTCGATCTTCGACACCGACCTGTTCCAGACCCTGATCGCCGCCTCCGAGGACGCCACTTCCACCAAGGCCGAGGGCGAGCGGGCGCCGAGCCACCGGGTCATCGCCGATCACCTTCGCTCTTCCGCCTTCCTGATCGCCGACGGCGTCACCCCCTCCAACGAGGGCCGCGGCTACGTCCTGCGCCGGATCATGCGCCGCGCCATGCGTCACGCCCACCTGCTGGGCGCGTCCGAACCGCTCATGCACCGACTGGTCCCGACGCTGGTGGAGCAGATGGGCCCGGCGTATCCTGAGCTGAAGCGCGCCCAGGCCTTCGTCGAGGACACGCTGAAGCAGGAGGAGATCCGTTTCCGCACCACTCTCGGCCGGGGCATGACCCTGTTCGACCAGGCGACGCAGGACTTCCAGCCCGGCGACATGGTCGACGGCCAGACCGCCTTCACCCTCTACGACACCTACGGCTTCCCGCTCGACCTGACCCAGGACGAGGCCCGCCGGCGCGGCTTCAGCGTCAATGTCGAGGGCTTCGAGGCCGCCATGGCCGAGCAGCGCGAGCGCGGCAAGGCCAACTGGAAGGGCTCGGGCCAGAGCGCCAACGCCGGCGAATGGCTGGCCCTGCGCGACCGGCTGGGGCCGACGGTGTTCACCGGCTATGACGCCGTCGACGACTCCGGCGAGGTGCTGGCCCTGATCCACGACGGCCACGCCGTCGACCGGATCGAGACCGGCCAGACCGCCGAGGTCGTCTTCGACCGAACCCCCTTCTACGGCGAGGGCGGCGGCCAGGCCGGCGACCGCGGCGAGATCGAATGGCCGGGCGGCTCGGCGACGGTTCTGGACGTGCAGAAGCATGGCGGCGACCTGTACGCCCACAAGCTGGAAGTCACCGCCGGCACGCTGGAGATCGGCGCCCGCGTCGGCCTGCACGTCGACCCGCAGGCGCGGTTGACCACCCGCGCCAACCACTCGGCCGCCCACCTGGTGCATCAGGCGCTGAAGAATGTGCTCGGCCCGCACGTCGCCCAGAAGGGCCAGCTGGTCGACGCCGAGCGCATGCGCTTCGACATCAGCCACAACGCCCCGATCACCGAGGACGAGATCGCCCGCATCGAGGACGAGGTGAACGCGGTCATCCGCCAGAACGTCCCGGCCGAGACGAAGCTGATGGCGCCCCAGGAAGCCATTGAGGCCGGCGCGGTCGCCCTGTTCGGCGAGAAGTACGGCGACGAGGTCCGTGTCCTCACCCTCGGCAAGGCCCTGACCGGCGACGCCGCCTATTCCGTCGAACTGTGCGGCGGCACCCACGTCGCCCGCACCGGCGACATCGCCCTGTTCAAGATCGTCTCGGAGAGCGGCATCGCCGCCGGCGTCCGCCGCATCGAGGCGCTGACCGGCGAGGCCGCCCGCCAATACCTGCTGGCCCAAGCCAATGTCGCCCGCCGGCTCGCGCAGGGCTTCAAGGTTCAACCCGCCGATGTCCCCGCCCGCGTCGAGGCCCTGACCGGCTCCGTCAAGGCGTTGGAGAAGCAGGTCGCCGAACTGAAGAAGCAACTGGCGCTCGGCGGCGGCTCGGGCGGAAGCGCCGCCCCGGAGGAGATCGGCGGCGTCAAACTGATCGCGCGCGTTCTGGACGGCGTCGGGGGCAAGGAGCTGCGCGGCGTCGCCGAGGACTTCCGCAAGCAGGTCGGCTCGGGCGTCGTGGCCCTGATCGGCGTCGCCGACGGTAAGGCCGCCGTGACGGTCGCCGCCACGTCGGACATGGCCGGCCGGGTCAATGCGGCGGAGCTGGCCAAGGCCGCGGTGCTGGCCATGGGCGGCCAGGGCGCGGGCGGCAAGCCCGACTTCGCCCAAGGCGGTGCCCCCGACGGCTCCAGGGCCGAGGCCGGTCTCGCGGCGGTGCGGGCCGCGCTGGCCGGCTAGGTTCCGCCGCTCTCGATGTCCACCGCGGCCAGCTGCCACTTGAACAGGCCGCGCCGTTCGAGGATGAGCGCCAGCTGCTGGTCCGGCCGGTCGCGGTCGGTCAGGGTCACGGCGAAATGATTCAGGTCGCGGTAGCCCCACGACTGGTGGATGTCGTCGCCGTCGCGGGCGTCGCCGGGCTCACGCTCGGGCGGATCGGTCGGGTCGGGCGCCTCGGCGGTGACCACCATCTCGGCGACCATCTCGGGCGTGACCAGGGTGTCGACCGCGCCCGACAGCAGCATCGGCGCGAGCATGAGGCCCAGCCCGCCCAGCGCGCTGTCGGCAACCTCCGGATCGCGGCGCATCCGCGCGACCAGTTCGGCGTTCAGCTCCTCCTTGAGGCTCTGGCGCAGCGCGGGAAAGTCGACGAGGGCCGCGATCCGGCGCTCGTCCCCGGCCTTGGCGGCCCGGATCAGCCCCTGCGCCGCCAGCACGGGCGCGGCGCCCCAGGCGACGACCAGTCCGACGACCGCGGCTGCGGCCAGTCCAATCAGCAGCTTCTTCATGCGACCCTCTGGCGTCGTAACGCCTCCCCACGGCCACGGTTGCCGCGAGTCGCGGGGCGCCGCCAGAGGTTGCGTGCCGTCAGCCCCGCGCGGGAGCGGCCTGCGACGGGGGCGGCGGCGCGACGCCTGCGGGCAGGCCGATGTGGGCCAGCCGCCACTCGAACGGTCCGCGGCGCTCGAAGGTGAAGATCGTCCGCGAGCCGCCGCCGTCGGTCACCGCCAGCCGCGTCCGGTTCACGCCCCAGTAGACCGGCGACGGAAGCCGGTCGCCGCCCCCCGTTGGCGGCGTCGCGGCGGCGCGTTGGCTGGCGAGCCGCCCCTCGCCCCGCGTCAGCGCGGCCAGCGCCCTTGGCGTCAGGTAGGCGTCCACATCGTCGGCGGGAACCGGTTGATCCTCCAACCGCCGCCGCACAGCCGCGATCGGGTCCTCCAGGAAGGAGGGCGCGGGCGCCCGCGCGGCCGGGTCGCCTGCCAGCTGCGGCCGCAGAGAGTGGCGGACGGCGGCGTAATCGATCAGCCGCGCCAGCGCCGCCGCGTCACTGGAGTCGGCCGCCGAGCGGATGGCGAAGAAGGCCACCGCGGGCGCGGCGAAGAAGCTGATCACCGCCACGATCACGGCGAGCAGCAGCAGATTGCCGATGATCTTCACGCACGTCTCCCGAACATCGGTTGATCAATGCATGAACCGCCGGTCGGCTCAAACGAAAGGCCCGCCGGACGTGAATCCGACGGGCCCCGCGTTGAAACGGCGTGAGATCAGGCCGCCATCGCCTTGTTCAGGTTCTCGGCGACCTTGTCGAGGAATCCCTCGGTGGTCAGCCACCCCTGCTGGTCGCCGACCAGCAGCGCCAGGTCCTTGGTCATGTGGCCGCTCTCGACGGTGTCCACGACGACCTTCTCCAGCGTCTCGGCGAAGGCAATCAGGTCCTGGTTGCCGTCCAGCTTGCCGCGATGCTTGAAGCCGCGCGTCCAGGCGTAGATCGAGGCGATCGAGTTGGTCGAGGTCGCCTCCCCCTTCTGGTGCTGGCGGTAGTGGCGGGTGACGGTGCCGTGGGCGGCTTCCGACTCCAGTACCTTGCCGTCCGGCGTCATCAGCACCGAGGTCATCAGGCCCAGCGAGCCGAAGCCCTGGGCCACGACGTCGGACTGCACGTCGCCGTCGTAGTTCTTGCAGGCCCAGACGAAACCGCCGGACCACTTGATGGCCGCGGCCACCATGTCGTCGATCAGGCGGTGCTCGTAGGTCAGGCCCCTGGCCTTGAACTGGTCGGCGAACTCCTCGTCGAAGACCTTCTGGAACAGGTCCTTGAAGCGCCCGTCATAGGCCTTGAGAATGGTGTTCTTGGTCGACAGATAGACTGGATAGTTGCGATTCAGGCCGTAGGCGAACGAGGCGCGGGCGAACTCCATGATCGAGTCGTCGAGGTTGTACATGCCCATGGCCACGCCGGCCGACGGCGACTTGAACACCTCGTGCTCTATCACCTGGCCGTCGTCGCCGACGAACTTGATCGACAGGGTCCCCGCCCCCGGCATCAGGAAATCGGTGGCCTTGTACTGGTCGCCGAAGGCGTGACGACCGACCACGATCGGCTGGGTCCAGCCCGGCACCAGGCGCGGCACGTTCGAGCAGATGATCGGCTCGCGGAAGACCACCCCGCCGAGGATGTTGCGGATGGTGCCGTTCGGCGACTTCCACATCTTCTTGAGATCGAACTCCTTCACCCGCGCCTCGTCCGGGGTGATGGTGGCGCACTTCACGCCGACGCCGTGGCGCTTGATCGCCTCGGCGGCGTCGACGGTGACCTTGTCCTCGGTGGCGTCGCGGTTCTCGATCGACAGGTCGTAGTAGTCGAGTTCCAGGTCGAGGTACGGAAAGACCAGCTTGTCCTTGATCATCTGCCAGATGATCCGGGTCATCTCGTCGCCGTCGATGTCCACGATGGGGTTGGCGACCTTGATCTTGGCCATGCGTTCTCTCTGTCGATGGAGGGGTGTTCGTTGGCGGGCGGTATAGCCGGGGCCGCTCGCGGGCGCAAAGGCGCAGAGCGCGCGGAACGGATCGCCACGAGGTCCGCTGATGAGCCAGCGGCTTTCCTTGCGGCTCAGCGCCTGCAG
>Ga0196970_1001975_pt1 | contig 11672 bp, 9 predicted proteins | sample S1v_513CmetaG_FD_148672 | JGI IMG/M metagenome (GOLD analysis project Ga0196970, IMG submission 148672) | Soil microbial communities from Anza Borrego desert, Southern California, United States - S1+v_5-13C | ecosystem: Environmental > Terrestrial > Soil > Desert | place: USA: California... | reverse complement strand
GCGACGTCCCCGAGCTGGAGGTCAACCCGGCCCCCAGGTCCGGTCCGTTCGTGCTGGTCGACGACGCCGAGGGCGTCGCCGTCCTCACGGAGGTCGACAGTGGTGAGCTGGTGCCCGTGGCCGATGTCGCGCCCCTCACCGGGATGCGGGCGAGCAGCCCCGCGATCAGCCTCGACGGCACCGTCCGCGTGGTGCTCGACGACCGGCAGCGGCTGGTCCTGCTGCCGCGGGACGCCGGGGAGCCGACGACGCTCCTCGAAGGCGCCGCTCTCCTGCCGCCGTCGGTCGACCGGCACGGCTGGGTGTGGACGGCCGAGCAGTTCCCGACCGGCGGGCTCACCGCCGTCGACGCATCCCGCGAACCTGTCCCCGTGGCGGCCGACTGGCTCACGGGCCGGGAGGTCCGGTCCATCCGCGTCTCGCGGGACGGCGCGCGGGTGGCGGTCGCGTACCAGAGCCCCGAGGGGCCGTCCGTGATCGAGGTGGCGGCGATCGTGCGGGACGAGGAGGGCCGTCCGCAGGGCCTCGGCGCCGAGCGCCTGGTCGTCGGGGCGTCGCTCGACGACGTCGTCGAGGTCTCGTGGCTCAACGAGTCGTCGCTGGCGGTGCTCGGCCGGGGCGACGGGGTGGACGACCTGACCGCGTACGAGGTGCCCCTGGGCGGGCGGAGCTCGAGCAAGGCGCCGCAGCCGGGTGCCGTGAACATCGCCGCGACGCCCGAGCGCATCTACCTGGCCGACGAGGAGGGCTTCCTCCGCCGCAACCAGGCGAGCACGTGGGTACCGGTGGTGCCGGTGTCCGGCCTCCGCGACCCCGCGTTCCCCGGCTGAGGCGAGTCGCTCCGTCGCTGTGGACGACGGCCGTTCCGCGCCGTCGCGCGGCAGGGTGGGGGGATGGCTGCGGGACAGGCGTGGGCGGCACTCGCCGCCGTGGCGCGCGACGCCGCCCGGCTCGTCGTCCCCGTCGAGTGCCCCGGCTGCGGCGCGCCTGACGAGGTGCTGTGCGGGACGTGCGCGGCGGGTCTCGCGGGTCCGGTCTTCCGCTGCGAGCACCGCGTGCCGCGGCTCGACCGGATGGACGGGCTGGCGTCCCTGCCGGTGTGGGCCGTCGCGGACTACGCAGGGCCGCTGCGCGGCGTCGTCGTGGCCTGGAAGGACCGCGGGCGGCAGGACCTGACCGCCGCGCTCGCGGCGGCTGCCGAGCGGGCGGGGCGGCAGGTGGGCGCCGCGCTCGGCCCGGCCGGGCGGACCATCCCCGTGCGCGTGGTCCCGGTGCCGACGACCGCGGCGGCCCGGCGTCGTCGAGGCGCGGACCTGGTCGCCGGCCTGGCCGGGTCCGTCGCGCGCGGGCTGCACGCGGCCGGGGTGCCGGCGCGTGCGGCGTCCGCGCTCCGCCGCGGGTCGGCGGCGGACCAGGTTGGCCTCGGAGCGCGGGCACGGGGACGGAACGCCACGGGCTTCGTGCTCCGCAGGGGCGCCGCCGACCCGCGAGGGGCGCTGCACGTCCTCGTCGACGACGTCGTCACGACCGGCGCGACGCTGGCCGCCTGCTGCCGGGCGCTGGAGCGGGCCGGCGGACCGGTGCTGGGCGCGGTCGTGCTCGCCGCGACGCCGCCGCCGGGTCGGGCCGCCGACGCCGCGGCTGGCGTCGTCAGGGACGCGGCCCGCACCTCGGTCGAACCGATTCGAGGCGACACGCGCGAAACGCCGGGCCGGTCGCGTCACGGGGTGCGAGGCTAGGGGGATCACCGCCTGAGGAGGTCCCTGATGCGCCCGTTCCCGCCGACGTCGTACACGCCCGACCTGACCATGGCGCACCGGACCGCCGATGCGTCCGTCACGGTCCTCGGGGCGGACGGCCGGCCGCTCGCCGACACCGACGTCGTCGTCGAGCAGACCCGGCACGCCTTCGGTTTCGGCAACATCGGGTTCGACTTCATCCCGCTCGCCAACGGTGACACGGAGCTGCGCGCCGAGGACGTCGAGACGTTCGGCGGTGCGTCCCTCGAGAACCTCGAGAGGCTGGCCGAGCTGTGGCTCGAGCTCTTCAACACCGCGACCCTGCCGTTCTACTGGGGGAGGTTCGAGCCCGAGCAGGGTGCGCCGCAGACCGACCGCCTCCTCGCCACCGCCCGCTGGTTCGCGGACCGGGGCGTCGCGCTCAAGGGCCACCCGTTGGTGTGGCACACCGTGCAGCCCGACTGGCTGCTGGGCCGCCCCGTGCGGGAGGTCGAGCAGCTGCAGCGCGAGCGCATCCGCCGGGAGGTCACCGACTTCGGGGGCCTCATCCACACCTGGGACGCCATCAACGAGGTCGTGATCATGCCGGTCTTCGCGAACGGTGACAACGGGATCACGCCGCTCGCCCGCGACATCGGCCGCATCGCGATGATCCGGATGGCGTTCGAGGAGGCACGCGAGGCGAACCCGAACGTGACCCTGCTGCTCAACGACTTCGACATGTCCACCGCCTACGAGTGCCTCATCGAGGGCGTGCTCGAGGCCGGCATCGAGGTCGACGTCCTCGGCCTGCAGAGCCACATGCACCAGGGCTACTGGGGCGAGGAGCGCACGCTCGAGGTGCTCGACCGGTTCTCCCGCTACGGGCTGCCCATCCACTTCACGGAGACCACCCTGCTGTCCGGGCACCTGATGCCGCCCGAGTACCACGACCTCAACGACTACCGGATCCCGGACTGGCCCTCCACGCCCGAGGGTGAGGAGCGGCAGGCCGACGAGGTGCTCCGGCACTACCGCACCCTCGCGTCGCACCCTGCGGTGCAGAACATCACCTACTGGGGGCTGTCGGACGACGGGATGTGGCTGGGCGCGCCGGGCGGGTTCGTCCGCCGGGACGGCACCCCGAAGCCCGCGTACCACGCGCTGAAAGCCCTGATCAAGGGGCAGTGGTGGCTCGAGCCGACGACGCTGCGCACCGACGCCGACGGGCGCGTGCAGGTGCACGGCTGGCTCGGCGACTACCGCGTGGGCGCGCGCGGCACGTCCGCGACGTTCGCGCTCGCCGCGGGGGCGGCGGACGCCCAGGTCCAGCTCGGCTGAGCGGTACGGGAGCCGCTCACGACGCCGTCGTGGGCGGCTTCCGTGCGCCTGGGCGGGCCCGCGGGTGAAGGTGGGGAAACCGCCCGATGAACGACTTCCCGCCAGTCGGTAACCGGGTTACCGTCGGTGCATGGAGCTGTACCTCAGGTGCAGCCGGGTTCCGAACTCGGCGGGCACACGGGGCGCGGCTCCCCGCGGGAGGAGGTGGTGCTCGGCATCGCCCCTGTGAGTCGCCAGGTTCCCGCCCGGACGGGCCACCCGTCCCATCCTCTGGAGGTCAGCCATGGAGATCGTCGTCGTCGGACGTCACGCCGAGGTTCCCGAAAGGTTCCGCCGGCACGTCGAGGACAAGCTCGCCAAGGTAGCCCAGCTCGCGCCGCGTGCGCAGCGGGTGGACGTCGAGGTCACGCACGAGAAGAACCCTCGGTTGTCCGAGATCAGCGAGCGCGTCGAGCTGACGGTCCTGGGGAAGGGGCCGGTGGTACGCGCAGAGGCGCACGCCGACGACCCGTACGCCGCCCTCGACATCGCGACCACCAAGCTGATGGAGCGGCTGCGCCGCGCTCGGGACAGGCGCAAGGACCACCACAAGGGCGCGGGCACCCTGAGCCCGGTCGAGGTGCACACCGACCAGGCGCCGGAGGCGGACGAGGCGCCCGAGGCGCCGGCTCCCGTGACCTCGGCCGACGGCACGGTCGAGCGGGCGCTGGGCGACTCCCCGATCGTGATCCGCGAGAAGCTGCACAGCGCGCACCCGATGACCCTCGACGACGCGTTGTACGAGATGGAGATGGTCGGCCACGACTTCTTCCTGTTCATCGACGCCGAGACCTCGCTGCCGTCGGTGGCGTACCGGCGGCGGGGCTGGAGCTACGGGGTGATCCGGCTCGACAGCCCGGTGAGCGCCCCGGAGGCGCAGGCCGTGTGACCCGCGCGCCGCCCGCGGCGGCACAGGTCCAGCGGCGAGGGGGTGGCCCGGTGGGTCGCCCCCTCTTCCGCGCGCGGCGTGGCTCCGGCAGGTGTGCCCCCCGCGGATGTCGGGGGTGTGGGCCAGGATGGCCGGGTGCCCGAGGAGCTGAGCCTTTCCCAGGCCCGCCGCGTCGCGCTGCGCGCGCAGGGTCTTGACCGCCGTCGGCGGGACGGCGGCGGCGGGATGCGTGCGTTCCAGCAGGTGGTCGACCGGCTGGGGGTGCTGCAGATCGACTCGGTGAACGTGCTCGCGCGGGCGCACCTCATGCCCGCCTTCTCACGGCTCGGCCCGTACGACGTCGGGTTGCTCGACCGCGCCGCCGGGACGCCACCGCGGCGGCTGGTCGAGGCATGGGCGCACGAGGCGTCGTTCGTGCCGCCCGCCACGTACCGCCTGCTGGGCTGGCGGCAGCGTGCCTACCGGGAGAACGCCTGGGGCACGATCGCCGAGGTGCCGCTTCGGCACTCGGTGATCGTCGACGAGATCCGGGATCTGGTCCGGGAGCGTGGCCCCGTGACGGCTCGCGAGGTGCACGCCGAGTACGAGGCCGAGCACCCGCGTGTCATCTCCGGATGGGGCTGGAACTGGACGGTGGCCAAGCGCGTGCTGGAGTTCCTCTTCTTCACCGGGGAGATCACGGCGGCCGGCCGCAACTCGGCGTTCGAACGGTGCTACGACCTGACGGAGCGGGTGCTGCCGCCGTCCGTCGTCGCCCTCCCTGAACCAGCGGAGGACGACGCCGTCCGAGCACTGGTCGAGATCGGTGCCCGTGCGCACGGCATCGGGACGGCCGAGTGCTTCGCCGACTACTTCCGCCTCCGGACGGAGCGCGGTCGTCGGGCCGTCGGGGAGCTGGTCGAGGCCGGCGTGCTGGCTCCCGTCCGGGTGCGGGGCTGGGAGGGCCGCCCGGTGTACCTCCACCGGGACGCCGGCCTGCCCCGATGGGCCACCGGGCGCGCATTGCTGAGCCCGTTCGACCCCCTGGTGTTCGAGCGCCGGCGCCTGGAAGAGCTCTTCGGCATGCGCTACCGCATCGAGATCTACACCCCCGCCCACAAGCGGGTGCACGGCTACTACGTGCTGCCGTTCCTGCTCGGGGAGGAGATCGCGGCGCGGGTGGACCTCAAGGCGGACCGCGCGGCCGGGCGCCTGCTGGTCCAGGCCGCCCACCTCGAGCCCGGGGCGCCGCCGGACACCGTGCCCGAGCTCGCGGACGAGCTCTCCCTGCTCGCGGACTGGCTGGGGCTCGACGAGGTCACGGTGGCGGGGGAGGCGCACGGGGACCTGGTCCGGGCGCTCGACGACGCCGTGCGTGCCGGTGACGCCGTGCGTGCCGGTCCGGCCTGACCGCTCGGGTCAGGGGGCGGGGACTTCCACGACCTCGGCGAGCCGGACGATCTCCCCGGTGACCTCGAAGGTGAGCGGCACCCCCGGCGCCACCTGCTCGGCGACGCGGCGCACCTCGGCGCAGCCGGCGTCGTCGAGCTCGACCTCGGTGAGGACCCGCAGCCCGGCTGCCGCCGTCATCGGCCCGGCACCGGTGATGCCGTCGAGCGACTGCGAGAGTGCGTCGAGGAGCGCCACGCTGAGCTGCTCGAGCTCGCGCTGGTCGTAGCGCGTCTCCTGCCACGTGATCGTGACGCCCGCGGCGGCCGCGTCGGCGACGAGCTGGTCGAGCGACGTCGGCAGCGGCTCAGGGGTGAGCACCGTGACGGTCGGTGGGCTGTACCCCACGGTGAACCCGTCCTCCCCGAGGGCAAGTGCCTCGATGACCGGGCTCGACCACGTCAGGAGCAGCTCCTGGCTCTCCTGCGACCATCCCTCCGGCGGGCCGTCGGGGGTCTCCGGAGTCACGTAGACGCAGGCCTCGGTCGGCGCCGCCGGATTCGTGGCGACCCCGGCCGGCTCGGAAGCCGAAGGCGCCTCACGGGGCGGCGCGTCTCCCGCGCACGCTGACAGGCCGGCCGACAGCGCGAGAAGACCCACCAGGCCCCGCAGGGGGTGAGGGGGCCGTCGTCGGGTGGAGCCGGGGCACACCCGCGTCGTCACCCGCCCTCCTCGGGGGGGCCGCTCACCGCGGCACCGTCCGGCCCGATCCAGGTGACCGCCACGCCGAGCCGGGCCGCGTCGTCGACGACGGCCTCGACCGCGTCGACGGCCGGCGGCAGCGGGCCGTCCGTGCGGACCTCCACGACGAGCGGGTGGTGGCACACGCGGACGTCCCCCGGACCCAGGTCGAGGATCTCGTCCAGCTCGGCGGCGACGGCCGCGAGGACGATGCGGCTCGCCACCGTGCCGGCTGCGTCGGGTCGCGCACAACCCGTACTCGGCGCGGTGCCGGCGTCCGACAGACGTCCGTCCGTCGAGCCCAGGACAGGCGTGTCGGCGCTCGGTCCTCCGGCGGTGGTCGCCTGAGGCTCCTCGGCCGCCTGCTCCGCCGCCTCCTCGGCCTGGTCCTCCACCGGCGCCTCATCCTGCGCCTCGGCCGCCTCCTCGGCCGGCGCGGCTTCGTCCTGGACGGTCGTCGCCGTCACGGTGTCCGTGCCGGTGGGCCAGGTCACGATGCCGGTCACGACGACCCCGGCCAGCGCCGCGCCGGCGGCGGCCACCGTCCGGGTGCGCCGGGCGCGGCGGCGTCGCCGTACCTCCGACCAGACGCGCTCGGGCGGCACTGCGACGACGTCGGGCACCGCGGCGGCCCTCTCGCGGAGGGCGCGTTCGAACTCGTCAGTCATCACGGGGCTCCTCAGCAGGACCGGGCGGCGCCGCGTCGTCGAGCAGCGCCCGCAGCTCGGCCAGGCCGCGGGCGGCGGACGACTTCACGGTGCCGAGCGGAAGCCCGAGCGCGTCCGCGACCTCGCGCTCCGACAGGCCCGCCAGGTACCGGAGGACGACGACCCTGCGCCGCTTGGCGCCGAGCGCTGCGAGGGCGCGCACGAGCTGGTCGCGCTCGGCGCGCTCACGAGCGCCGTCGGGGACGCCACGGTCGGGCACGAGAGCCGGATCCGTGAGCACCTCCCGCCGACGACGGCGCCACGTGTCGATCCGCTGGTTGGCGAGGATCCGCCGCGCGTACACGAGGGGATCGCCGTTCCGTGCCCGCGGCCAGGCCTCGAACGTGCGGGCCAGCGTCTGCTGGACCAGCTCCTCGGCCCGGTGGACGTCGCCGGTCAGGAAGAGGGCGAGGCGGCCGAGCGCGGGGCTCGCCTCACGCATGAATGCCGTGAACTCGCTCGTCGCGTCCGCCGTGGCGACGGGTTCGCTGACCTCGGCCGCCGTCGTCGGGACCGGTTCGCCCGCCGCGCCTGCCGCGGCCGCCGCGTCCGCCGCGGCCGCAGGCGCGGGGCGCGGTGCGGGCAGTGCCCGCCGGGGGTGGTCGGGCAGGCCGAGGCCCAGGCGCTCGAGCCCTTCCGCCACGATCGTCACCCCCTTCTCACGCACCAGCCTGCGCGCACGTTCCACGGCGCGCCCACCGGTCAGCATGGCGCTCGACGCGGCCCGACGTGCGGCAATCACGCGACGCGGCACGACCGGCGTCGGCCGAGGGCGAACGGACACGGCGGACGGTGCGCGGCCTCGCCTACGATGGTCCGTGGCCTGCCTGCGCCGCCTCGCTGCACTTGCCCTGCGCGCGCCCGGCGGGCCCGGCCCGACGCCGTCCGGCTCGGGCACCCGAAGACTGGGAGCAAAGCGTGCCTTCGATCCTCGACAGAGTCCTTCGCATCGGCGAGGGCCGGATTGTCAAGAAGCTCCACGGGATCGCGCAGCAGGTCAACGCCCTGGAGGACAGCTTCCACGCTCTGACCGACGCCGAGCTGCGCGAGGAGACGGACCGCTTCAAGGCCCGCCTCGCCGACGGGGAGACGCTCGACGACCTCCTGCCGGAGGCGTTCGCGGCCGTCCGGGAGGCCGCCCAGCGCACCCTCGGGCAGCGGCACTTCGACGTCCAGCTCATGGGCGGCGCGGCGCTGCACCTCGGCAACATCGCCGAGATGAAGACCGGTGAGGGCAAGACGCTCGTCGCAACCCTGCCGGTGTACCTCAACGCCCTGAGCGGCAAGGGTGTCCACGTCGTCACCGTGAACGACTACCTCGCGAGCTACCAGAGCGAGCTCATGGGGCGCGTGTACCGGTTCCTCGGGCTGACGACCGGCGTCATCGTCAACGGCCTGAAGCCGGAGGAGCGTCGCAAGCAGTACGCCGCCGACATCACGTACGGCACCAACAACGAGTTCGGCTTCGACTACCTGCGCGACAACATGGCGTGGCGGCCCGAGGAGCTCGTGCAGCGCGGCCACAACTTCGCCGTCGTCGACGAGGTCGACTCGATCCTCATCGACGAGGCACGGACGCCCCTGATCATCTCCGGCCCGGCCGCCGGCGACGCGAACAAGTGGTACTCCGAGTTCGCCAAGGTCGTGCAGCGCCTCCACCGGGACAGCGACTACGAGGTCGACGAGAAGAAGCGCACCGTGGGCGTCCTCGAGCCGGGGATCGAGAAGGTCGAGGACTACCTCGGTATCGAGAACCTGTACGAGTCGCTCAACACCCCCCTCATCGGGTTCCTGAACAACGCCCTCCGGGCGAAGGAGCTCTACCACCGTGACAAGGACTACGTCGTCCTGTCCGGCGAGGTGCTCATCGTCGACGAGCACACCGGCCGCATGCTGCCCGGCCGTCGCTACAACGAGGGCATGCACCAGGCCATCGAGGCCAAGGAGGGGGTGGTGATCAAGGCCGAGAACCAGACGCTCGCCACGATCACCCTGCAGAACTACTTCCGCCTCTACGCCAAGCTCTCCGGCATGACCGGTACGGCCCAGACCGAGGCCGCCGAGTTCATGAGCACCTACAAGCTCGGCGTGGTGCCCATCCCGACCAACCGCCCGATGATCCGCATGGACCAGTCCGACCTCGTCTACAAGAACGAGGAGGCGAAGTTCAAGGCCGTCGTCGAGGACATCGTCGAGCGGCACGCGGCCGGGCAGCCGGTGCTCGTCGGCACGGTCAGCGTCGAGAAGTCCGAGAAGCTGTCGCAGATGCTGCGCCGCATGGGGGTCCCGCACGAGGTCCTCAACGCGAAGCAGCACGCTCGCGAGGCCGCGATCGTGGCGCAGGCGGGCCGGAAGGGCGCCGTGACCGTGGCGACCAACATGGCCGGTCGTGGCACCGACATCATGCTCGGCGGCAACGCCGAGTTCATGGCGGTCCAGACGCTCGCGGAGCGCGGGCTGGACCCGGCCGAGAACCCGGAGGAGTACGAGGCCGCCTGGCCGGAGGCGCTCGAGAAGGCGCGGCAGGCCTCTGCGGCCGAGCACGACGAGGTCGTCGAGCTCGGTGGCCTCTACGTCCTCGGTACGGAGCGCCACGAGTCCCGGCGCATCGACAACCAGCTCCGCGGCCGGTCCGGCCGGCAGGGCGACCCGGGCGAGTCTCGGTTCTACCTGTCGATGCAGGACGACCTCATGCGGCTGTTCAACTCCGGCATGGCTGAGTCGCTCATGAACCGGACGGCGTTCCCGGACGACCTGCCGCTGGAGTCGAAGATCGTCTCGCGCAGCATCCAGAGCGCGCAGACCCAGGTCGAGGCGCGCAACTTCGAGATCCGCAAGAACGTCCTGAAGTACGACGACGTCATGTCGCGGCAGCGCTCCGTCATCTACGCCGAGCGGCGCCGGGTGCTCGAGGGGGAGGACCTCCACGAGCAGATCCAGCACTTCATCAGCGACGTCGTCACGGACTACGTCACGGAGGCGACGACCGAGCGCACCCCCGAGGACTGGGACCTCGAGCAGCTCTGGGCGGCGCTGAAGCTGGTCTTCCCCGTCTCGATCACCGCGGAGGAGGTCGTCGAGGAGGCCGGCGGCGCGACGCGCCTCAGCCGTGAGCTCCTGGTCGAGGAGCTCCTCTCGGACGCCCGGCACGCCTACACGCGCCGTGAGGAGGAGCTGGGCGAGGAGAACATGCGCCAGCTCGAGCGCCGCGTGGTGCTGTCGGTGCTGGACCGCAAGTGGCGTGAGCACCTGTACGAGATGGACTACCTCAAGGACGGCATCGGCCTGCGCGCGATGGCACAGCGGGATCCGCTGGTGGAGTACCAGCGCGAGGGCTTCCAGCTGTTCAACGCGATGATGGACGGCATCAAGGAGGACTCGGTCAGCTTCCTCTACAACCTCGAGGTGAAGGTCGCCGAGCCGGCCGACGCGGCTGCGGGGGGCGCTGACGCCGGTGACGAGGGCGCGGGAGCGGCCGAGGCTCCGGCGACCGAAGGTGGAGCCTCGGACGGCGCCGCGGCCGCTGACGGGGCCTCCGCCCCGACGCGTGGCGCCAAGCGGGGCGCCAAGGGGGCGGCGCAGCCGAAGCAGGCCGCAGCGCCAGCCGCGCGGACTGCGGCGGCGGCGACGGGACCCGGGTCGGGGCGGCCGGCAGTGCCGACGCTGATCGCCAAGGGCCTCGAAGGGCCGGAGCGTCGGGTTCCGCTGCAGTACTCCGCCCCCACCGTGGACGGCGACGCGAAGGCGCAGACCGTGACCGCGGGGAGCGGCGGCGCCGTCGCTGCCGAGAAGGACGGGCAGACGTACCCAGGCACGCCGAGGAACGCGCCGTGCCCCTGCGGCTCGGGCAAGAAGTACAAGGTCTGCCACGGCAAGAACGAGGAGTGATCACCGGACGGTGAGGGCGACTGAGGCGGTGCGGACGGCGTCCGCACCGCCTCAGCCGATCTGGAGCACGGTGGCGCGCCACGCCCCGCGGTGGATCTCGAACCGCACGGCGGCGGCACGGACGCGCTCGCCGTCGTGGACCACGGCCGTGCCCTCGGCCACGCCGGGGCCGATGCGGCACATCCGCATGCTGCGGACGACGACGCCCCGGGGGGCGTCCGACGGGGCCGGACGCGCAGCGCGGGCGAGCGACTCGTAGACCGCGGGGCTGACCCAGCGCGCGAGCTGCGCGAGCGGCCTGGTGCTGCGCAGTGCCTCGACGGCGGCCACGACGACCGCACCGCACAGGCGGGTCGGGTCTGGGAGCTCGGGCGTCGGCGGGGTGGGCTCACGACGGCCGACGACGGCCCAGGCGGCCGCCGTGACAGGGCCGAGGACGGACCTGACCTCGGGCGTGGCGCCCAGGGTCGTGGTGCCGACCTGCCCCGCCGGCTCGCTGCGCGGGGGCAGGAGCAGGCGGGGGACGTGCCTGCTCCTGCCCGGCGCCGACGCCGACGGGCTCGGCGTGGTTCGCGGCGTGGTTCGCGCGGGTGCCGCGGAGACGGCGACGGCGGTCATGCCAGCTCACCGGCGGGCGCCGTGAGGACCTGCCCGGGGTGGATGACGTCAGGGTCCGCGCCGATCACCGCTCGGTTCTGGGCGTACCACCGCGGCCAGGCCGCCGCGATCGCGGCGTCGTCGCTCCCCGGCGGGAGGTGCGTGGCAGCTATCGACCAGAGGCTGTCACCCGGACGGACGGTCACCGTGGCGGAGGTCGCCGGCGGGGTGGGTGTCCCTTCGGAGGGCTGGGCCCGGGCCCGGTCCGGCGCCGCGGCGGGGCCTGCGAGCGCCGGACTGGTCGAGGGCGCGTCGGTGGTCGCCGCGGTTCCACCTGGCTGGGCGGCCGGGGCCTCGGCGGGCACCGCCTCCGGCTGGGTGCCG
>Ga0196970_1001974_pt1 | contig 11676 bp, 10 predicted proteins | sample S1v_513CmetaG_FD_148672 | JGI IMG/M metagenome (GOLD analysis project Ga0196970, IMG submission 148672) | Soil microbial communities from Anza Borrego desert, Southern California, United States - S1+v_5-13C | ecosystem: Environmental > Terrestrial > Soil > Desert | place: USA: California... | reverse complement strand
GTTGGTGTCGGCGTTGGTGTCGGCGTTGGCGTTGGCGTCGGTATCGGCGTCGTGGGAGGATTTGCCGGAGTTGCTGGAGTTGCTGGAGTTGCCGGAGTCGTCGGTGTTGCTGGAGTTGCCGGAGTGGCCGAATCCCCCGGCCTCGCTGGACCAGATATCAGATCCGCTGTCCCAATCTGCCCCGTCTGTGAAGAATGCGCGCTGCTATCTCCCCCTGTACCCGCACCCGAATTATATGCCGGGTCAAGAACGGAGACAGGCGCGCTCTTGTGCAGACTGATTTCGCTAATCAGCTGCTCGATTGCCTCGTACTGCCCCGGCTCATTGCCGCCAGACGGTGCATTCCAGCGAAGTCCAGTGCCGCGAAGAATATCAGTTTCTGTTCCACTCCCATATTGGTCTTCTGCTAGCTGACGAAGCCCGCCGGAGAGTGAAAGATTATGTGCCTGAACGACATCAATAAATCGTCCATCCGGGAACGACGCTGCAGCACCGCTGGATCCTTCCAGGAAGATGACCGCACGCTCAGTTGCGTTGTTACCCCTAAAGAAATCGACAAGCGTGACCTCCGTGTCAGCCATCGCCAGCACGGCATCGCTTCCACGCCAGCGCACGTCAGCTCGCGCAAGCACCCCGTTCTCAACCACTTCCACAAAATCTACCGCCCGGGACGTGTGATTCAAGTCGATCTTGACGTCGCTCCTTGCATCAAGTTCAACAATCTGCTTCTTCCCGTTGCGTGCCGTAATTTTCAGTTGAAGTGACATAGCTAACTCGTGTACTTTGGGTTTAATTGTTTTTCTGACTTGGCAGTCTTAGGCGGTCGAATACGTGATGGCAGTGAGGCCGCCGTCGTTACTTTTCGCGCATGGCGTCACGTGCTTTCAGCACAGGCTTTAGCAGATAGTCCATCACTGTCTTATGACCGGTCAGGATCTCCACCGTCGCGATCATTCCGGGAATAATCGGCAGCGGCTTGCCATTAGGTTCGGACAAGGTACCCTGGTTAGTGCGCACATGGATGCGGTAAAACGTCTCCTCCTTGCGCGCATCGTCCTGCAACGTGTCTGGACTGATGCGCTCGACGATGCCTTCCAGCGCGCCATAGATGCCATAGTCGTAAGCGGAGATCTTGACCGTCGCTTTCATCCCCGGACGTAGGAATGCAACATCAGCTGGTCGGATCTTGGCCTCGACCAGTAGACGTTCGTCGGTCGGCACGATCTGCATGATTTCCTCGCCAGCGCGAATCACGCCCCCGATGGTGTTGAAGCGGATATGCTTCACGATGCCGCGTACCGGAGAGTGCACCACCGCCTGCTTTACCTGATCAGCACGGCTGGCGAGAAGCTCGCGCAGCGACGCTAGCTCACTTTCGGTCCGGGCCAGTTCAGCTGAACTCTCGGCTTTGAACTTGTTGCGCAGATCGGAAATATGACCACGCAGTTCCGCGATTTGACGCCGCAGTCGCAGCACTTCGACTTCGGACACGATACCTTTTTGCGCGAGTGGCGACGTCATTTGCAGCTCATCCTCCGCCAACGCAAGCGCACGCTGCTTCCCAGCAAGCGATTGCTGGAGTGCGCTCAGACGTGAATGAAATGAATTGCTTTCGGCGGCGACGAGATCGGGGCGCACGCGCTGGAGTTCAGCATCGAATTGAGGGCTCCCGCCCGATGCTTCTGCCCGCAGTCGTGCCGCTTGCGCGCGCAGCGCATTCACTTTCGACTCTCCTTCTCGCAGCAGCGCACTGCTGCGTGTGTCATCAATGTGCAGCAGTTCCTGTCCTTTCTCGACGACATCGCCCTCATGCACCAGAATCTTTTCCAAGATGCCGCCGTCCAAGCTTTGAATGGTCTGGTCACGCCCGAACGGAATGACCTTCCCGACACCAACCGTCACTTCGTCCAACTCTGCCCATGTTGCCCACACACCACCGGCCACGACAACCACGAACGCCAAAAGCAGGCTCCAGCCCGCCAATGTGTTGTGCTCGACGATCTCCGCTGAGCGGAGATCGGACAGCAACGAAATGTCGCGTTGCGACACCTGGTTATAGGTTTGCGCAGTTCTATTTGCACCGCGGTTCTTCCGTCCTCTCAGCATCCAGTCAAACATCATATTTTTAGAAGTTCTCACAGTGCACCTCGCTTCCGTTCCTCAGGCGCGCCCAAAGCTCTCAAGATGCTGTCTCGCGCACCGTCGGCAATCACCTGTCCACCTTCGAGCACAATGATGCGATCGACCAGCGCTAGGAGCGCCGGCTTATGGCTGACCAATACCGTAGTGCTTCCCTTCAGCTCCCTCTGCAGGCGTTTGATCAACACCTGCTCGGCCGCCTGGTCAAGCGCGCTGGTTGGCTCGTCGAGCAACATGACCGGGGCCCCGGTCAACAACCCGCGCGCCAGTGCCACCATTTGCCGTTGTCCTCCGGACAGCGTGCTCCCCCCTTCGGCGACTGGCATGTCGTAGCCCATCGGATGACGCGTTGCCCAAGCGTGGATACCGCAAATTTCGGCCACTTCTATCATCGCTCGGCTGTCTGCATTCGGTGCACCCAGCAACAGGTTGTCACGCAGGCTGCCGCGGAACAAGCGCGCGTCCTGAGAGATCAACGCAATGTTTTGCCGCACGTCGGTCGGCTCGATCTGCTGCTGGTCGACCCCGTCCAGAAGCACGGTTCCCGCCGTCGGACGGTAAAGTCCTGACAAGATCTTGAGCAACGTGCTCTTGCCGGAACCACTGCGCCCCAGGATCGCCACCTTTTCGCCCGCCTTGATGTGTAGGTCGGCGATGCTGATTGTGCCGGCAGTCCCCTTTTGTGCCGGGTAGCTGAACCGCATGTGCTCAAGCCGGATGTCACCGACGATGCGCTCGCGATGCACGTAATGCTTGTGCGGTTCGCGATCCGTCGGTAGTTTCATCACCTCCTGCAATGCCTGGTAGGCCGTCTTCGCGTGGTCGTAGCGCGATAGCAGGCCGGCGATTTGCGTGAGCGGCGCCAAGGCGCGTGCCATGAGCATCATGCAGGCGACCAATGCACCCTGTGTCATCTTGCCGTCCACGACTAGATACACGCCAAGCACAATTGCAGCGATGTTGGCCACCTGTAGCGCGAGCTGGCTGAAGTTAATGGCCAGTGCCGATAGCGTGCGCGACTGATGAGAGGACTGAGCGGTGGCGGCGCAGGCCCGCTCCCACTGGCCGCGTGCAAATCCTTCGCCGCCGGCCGCCTTGATGGTCTCCAGGCCGTCGATTGATTCGACTAGCACACCATTTTTCGCGTAGCTTTCACCCAGGTTGCCCTTAATAGCCTTGTTAAGTGGAATCTGAATTGCCAGCGTCACGCCGAGCACGACCGGAATTGTAAGCAGAGGCACCCATACGATATTGCCGCCGATCATGACCATTACCGCGAGATAGAGCACGACGAACGGTAAATCGGAAAAGACGACCATTGCGGCGGAGCTGATGAATTCCCGCACGGCCTCGAAGCCCTGTACCTGGGCAGAGAAATTGCCGGCCGAACGCGGCCGTGCTTCGATCCGGATGCCGAGCACATGCTTGAAAATCTTCGCCGAAATCAGCATGTCTGCCTTTTTCGCGGCGGTGTCTAGAAAGTACCCGCGGACCGTGCGCAGGATGAATTCGAACGCAATGGCAATAACGACGCCGATTGCAAGCACCCAAAGCGTGTTCAACGCCTTGTTGGGGACGACCCGGTCGTACACATTCATCGTGAACAACGACGAGGCGACACCAAGAATGTTGATTAAAATTGCCGCCACCCCGCTTTCTGCGTAGTAGCTGCGGTAGCGCCACAGCGCCTGCCAGAACCAGCCAGTCCCCTCGTCGTTGCCGTCACGTCCCTGTAGTTCGGCGATCGGATCTTTGGTACTGCGCCGCTCGGCGGGGCGCGCAAAGAGCACCCAGCCTGTGTACTGCTCTTCAATCTCCTCGCGAGTAAAGTGAAGGCTCGATTCTTCACCCGTTTCTGGCAGTAGCGCATGCACGGATCCATCAGTCTCGATGGCCTTAAGCACACACGCGCCGCCGCCGCGCAACAGCAACACCGCGGGCAGAGCCAGCGGCGGAATTGCCGCGATTCCACGCTGTGATATTTTGCTGACAAAAGCATGTTGCTCCAGCGCGCTGACGATCTGACCAAAGCCGACACTGCTGCCTTGGCGGGCGACGTCATTGGCCAGTGTGCGAGCCGATATCGGCTTCCCGTGGAGACGTGTCAGGAGGGATACTGCCTCGAATAGCGGAATTTGCTCGGTCGCCCGCCCTGGAGGCGGTACGCGTTTTGCCGCCGGATCAATCTTGCGCACGTTTCTCGTGCGCGCGGCGGTGGAGTCCGTACTCCCCGAGGTATGCATTTGAGCCATGATTGCCTCGAGGATCCGTTAGTTGGCCATAGTGACCGGGCCGACGAGCGTTTCGATCAGTACGCCCTTCGCCGCAAGCACCTGGTAGGCGGCGACCACCTGGCTGTATCTACCGGACACGAGATTGGATTTCGCAGTAAACAGTTCCGTCTCGGCATTGAGCACGTCCAGCAGGCTGCGTCGGCCGACGCGGAACTGGTCGTGGTAGGCGGATAGCGTCTCTTCGCCATGTTTCACCTGATCCTCGAGCTGCGCGTTGCTGACCTTGTGCCCCTGCAACGCATTCCATGCGACAGACAATGATTCTTCAACGGTACGCAGCGTGTTATCGCGCGCATCCTTGGCAGCATTCAGTTCCTCGGCAGCGGATTTTTCCCGGGCAACCGTTGCACCGCCATTAAAGAGATTCCAGCGTGCGACAATCATGATCGAATTGTCGCTGCCAGAGCTCCCGTCGCCGCTTCCATCCTTTACATGACGGGTACCGACTTCCAGCGCTACACGTGGCAGCTTAGCGGCCTTAGCCCCGCGCACGCCTTCGGCAGCGGCATTGATTTCGGCATCAGCCACCGCCAACGCCGGATTGGCCGCTACCGCTTCCCGCAACGCGTTAGCCAGAGACGTGGGCAGCGACGGCGGCGCGACGTCGGCCAACGCGCTCGGTCGCCGGCCGACAACGCGGGTGTATTGCGCTTCGCTTTCACGCAGGCGCACCTGACGCGCGGTCCTTACCACTTCCGCCAGTGACAGGCGGACCAGTGCTTGGCTCAGTTCGAAGCGACGGCCCGGATCGGTCTTGACCAGCGTGTGCATCTTGTCGACAACCGCTTTGTGCGAGGCGACGCTGTCATTGGCAAGTTCGAGCATCTTCCTGGCCGTCAAATAATTGCAATATGCTTCCACGGTGTTCAATGCGATGCGCTCGGCAGTCTCGCGCACGCGCGACGACCACGCGCCAAAGCGCGCCTTCTGCTTGGCGATTTCGGCGTCATTCGCACCGCCGTCGTACAGACTTTGCGTCAGGAAGACACCCGCGCTGCGCTCATTGGCGCTGTCACGGGTCGCCGTGCGGTCGTGGCGCCGACCGCCGGCGGTTTCAAAATCGATCGACGGCAGGAGCGCGCCGCGTGCGACTGCTACGTTTTCCTGCGCCGCACGCATCTGTGCTTGGGCGCCGAGCACCTGCGGATTGGTTTGAATCGCCTGTGTGACCGCTCCGCTAAGGGTTTCGGCAAAGGAAAAGCTGGGTATGCTGGGCAGTGAGGCCGTCAGTGCGACGGCTAGCCACCGATATAATGGATGCATCGGTAGTGGTGCGATGGGTGATTGGGCAGACATCTTCGAACATTCCTTTCTCAGCGCGCTTGGCGCGCGATTGATTGTCAATGGTTTAGGCTGCCGTCCGTCCCTGCCGTACCCGACATCGTCCCGGGCGCACGTTATTGACGCAGTCGCAACCTTCGGATAACCACGCGCGTGGTACGCAACCTGGGCACGCAGTCGGGGGTATCCCTAGAAAGCATGTTCTCAATAAAGGGCTTGCCGCACATCAAACATTAATAGACGCTAACAGTTGACCCTGAGGCGCGTCGCTGGCATCACACCTTGCGGACTCAAAAACGACGAGTCCGGACAGGATGAATCGACGGGAGTGAGAGGAAGAGGTGATGCGCGAGAATTGCGCGCAGCGCATCGCCGCGACCTTGGCAGTCTCGCGCATCGCCCCCCCTGATCGTTAACTAATTTTTACAAGCAGTCCGGCGGCCGCCATTTCCAGGGCGCCAGCCTAAGGTAGGATTTGGCCGGAGCGTTCGCTGTCGCATCCGGAAAACTCACGCAGGTTCGCTAGGGGCAGACTTGCACTAGCACCCTTTGCGGTGCGCCCGTCAATCCACCTCCGCGACGCCGCCACCCGCTCTTGGCGCTGGTCGAAGTTGTAAGTGCTACCTAATAATCGTGGGCGATAGAGACTGCGTTCTGTATAGTCGCTCCGTCGCGATTGACAAACTCGGCATTCCAGCAGAAGTGCAGGTTCGCGTCGATGTCGGCTTGAGTGGCACCGAAAGTGACAAATAGAGCGGCTTCCGCACGCAGCACCAACAAACGATATGGACACCACTGAATGTACGACGACACCGGCGGCCTCGCCATTGTTGTTGCAAGATCTCGATCACACTTGGCGCCTCGACGATGACACACTGCTCGAGTTTCGCCTGAGCCGGCCGGGTGACGCCCCTGCGATCCAGGAATTTGTGCGTCAGCTATCCCCAGAAAGCCGCTACCAGCGATTCTTCCATGCGCTTCGCGAACTCCCGCCAGCGATGTTGGAAAGATTCGTATCCAATGATCGACAGCGTGCGATAACGATCCTTGCGGTACGATGCGGCCACGAAAGGTCGCAAGTAGTGGGCATGGTCCAATATATGGCGCAGGATACAAATACCATCTGTGATTTTGCAGTGGTAGTGGCGGATCGGGTCCGGCGCAGCGGCGTGGCAACGAAGCTGGCACAGGTCCTCCTTGCACAAGCCACAGAGGCCGGCTTTACCCACGTGGAATGCGAAGTGCTCGCGCAGAACCAACCGATCCAGCGCTGCCTGACCAAACTCGGCTTCTCGTTGGGCAAACATCCGGAAGGCGCGCATCTGCGCAAGGCGTGCATTACGCTGCCGGTATCCAAACCTGCCGATGCAGCCCCCGTCTCGGGAAGAACGCCTGTCCTCTCTTCTATGCGGCGGCGAGTGCCACGATATGGCTCCATTTCACTGGCTGCGAGTCCGGTCGACCGGCCACAGCAGCGCGTCCTGAACGCCCCGTCGCCCCTCGCGTACGCCTAACGCCGGCCGTCTTGGTCCGCCGAGGCGGAGACGGCCAGAATCGCGACTTCTACCGAACTGAATACAACGCTGCTTGCTACCTTACATGAATCGTCGCGCGCTTGGACAAAAATCCGCTGCCCCGTCCCCGGCTGATACCGCTCGTGCGGTCGCCCTCTATCAAAACTGTTACGATGCAATGCATGCATGCGACTGGAGTACGCTCGCCAAGCACCGGGCGGCATTCCTGGATTATTTCTGCCGAGGAGCACGTCCGAATGCGTTTTTGGTCACGGCACTGTTTGACGATCCGCTATTACAGCGTATGGCAGTCGATGGACAGAATCCAGTACGATCCCATTGCCCACCACGTCCCCAACATGCACGCATCCGGATCGGCTACATGTCCGCCGATTTCGGTGATCACGCGACTAGCTACCTGTTCCTGAAAACCCTGATCGCGCACGACAAAAGTCGTTTCGATATTTACCTCTACGACTACTCTCCGGTATCCGGCGGCACGACGCGGTTCGACGTGCTGAACGCCGCCACCCATCATCGTTCCATTCACACTCTCTCCGATGAAGCCGCGGCCGCGTTGATCGAGCGGGACGAGATCGACATCCTGGTTGATATGAAGGGACAAACGATGGGGGCACGTCCTCATATCCTCCGATTTCGCCCGGCACCGTTTATCATCAATTACCTGGCTTACCCCGGCACCAATGGTCCCAGCACAGACTACGTCATCACCGACCCGCACACCTTCGACAGTGGCCTGAGCTTCTATGAAAAACCCCTATTCTTGCCGCATTTTTACTTGCCGTATTCCGCATGCAGCCGCCTGCCCGATCCGCAAGAAGTCGCTGCCTTCAAGCGGCGCTGGAACCTGGAGTCTTGCCCATTGCTACTCGGATGCCTTAATGCGCCGTACAAGGTCACCGAGCTGATGGTGGAAATTTGGCGCGATGCGTTGCGGCGCCATCCTTACGCTCGGTTTCTCATCTATGCTGCCACAGAAAAGGCTGCCTCGAACTTGCATCGCGCCTTTGGCGCGCAGGCCGAGCAAGTCATCTTTCTAGACAAGGCGCCCGTGCGCGAGCATCTGGTACGCGTCGCTGCTCTGGACCTATTTTGCGACACTTCACCAGTATGCGCCCATACCGTCGCCCTCGACGCGGCCTACGTTGGCACGCCCTTGCTCACATTATGCGGGAAGAGCTACGTGGCCCGCGTGGCGGCGTCGGCCAATCGCTGGATGCAGTTGAACGAACTGAATTGCACCTCCCATGCGACTTATCGCGATGCCCTACTGCGTCTGTGCGAAGCGCCGCCCGCACTGGCTGCATTGCGCAAGCGCGTACGGGAAAATGCGTCGAGATTACTTGTCGATAGTGCTGCAGACGGTTTGGAGGCAATTTATCTGTCACTCGTACATGGAACGGTCTGACAAGGAGCAAAGCAGAGCCGAAAAGCGGCATTCTCCGACAGGAAAATGGGGCCCTTGGTCTCAGCAGGATCTGAATCACCCAGCAATATTTGCCGTTGCCGCCTATGGCGGGCGCATTCATTGACTCCACTACCCTCCAAGCGCCGGCAATGGGCGCAAGTTCGAACATCAAACCTGTAGGACGATCAAAGTCGAAGTTAGAGGTTTCGAATTACCCGCGCTGCGCGGCGTATCAGAAGCGATTGCTCAGTTCAGGCCGACACTATAGGTCGAAAACGACCACGTTGAAAAATTGCGCGAGTTGATCGAATGGCTCTGTTCGCGAAATTACCGGCTCTGGTCGCTCGTTCCCCGGCTCTTCAACCCGAACAGTTTCCTCCAGAACCATCAACATCTATGAAAATTTGCACCCTTCAATATGCTTTACCTGCCGCGGGAAGTGCGCTCGGGGGTTCATGGATTGCAAGCGATCACTGACGTAGCCCACTATCCGTTGGCCCAATCTCACGGCAGGTAAGTACCTAGAGCGGCCGGGAGCACCGTGCACATCGCCGAGGCCACGGTCGTACATTGTCCAACGCGTAAGCGTCTCGCCTCTGGGCGAGATCCACCTATGGCGGCGGTGCATTTTCCCGCGGCGGCAACAAGCAGTGGAATCGCGCACACGGTCCTCGCGCGCTGCCGCATAACAGTCGCAGCGCGTGCGGCTCCGGCAGGCAATCCGTGTGCGAAAAAAAGGCCCGCCAAATCCTGGCGGGCCGAAAATGAAGGGCATTTATCGAAGGATAGGAAGCGTCTGCCCTTCCGCGAAAACTTTGACATTTCAGTATGCTCAGAGTCAAACAGAATTAGGCGCCACTAACAACCGGTGCCGGTTTCTATTGCGCCTCGGCAGCAGAGCGAAATCAATACTACCCGGATATGGGCCGCTGTGTCAGCCACAGGCTGAACAGCCCCCCACCATTCGTGCACAGGCCCCCAAACAGGCACGACGCGTCCCGCGGTGCCGCACTTCGCACGTACTTGATTTCCATGCATTCCTCGCGTCCTTGGTGCGACCCTTCGCGCCCGAACCCGGAGGCCTTGATGCCTTCGAAAGGCGCGTCCTCCGTGAAAATCATGCTGGTGGTCCACGCGCTTAAACGGAACAGGAATGCCAGTGATCCGAAAATCTTGACTGTCAACCGTCCGGCTCGATAGGGTACACGACTCGTACCAGGTCGAGCTAAGCATGCGGAGGCCGCTGAGCTGCGTTGGAAACGTGATTTGCTTTGATCTACGCTCGGCACGATGCTAACGGCGCTTTAACCCGCTGCCGCGCCCCACGAAAAATTCTACTTGACCTTACCACTATGGGATGGTTGACAGTGCGAGTCTTGAATAGGTTGCCCCGTAGTATTGCCCTCTTTGACGGGCGCACCCGTTGCGTTGATCAATCTCACTTCAAGGATGTCGTCATGATTCGTCGATCGTTTCTCGCCCTGCTTCCCCTGCTTACCGCCGCTTCTCTGTCTGCCTGCATGACGCCACCCAGCGGCCTCGATCTTTCCCTGAAGCGGCCGACCGAGCACAACCGTTACCTGGTTGAAGTGCAATCGCTCGCCAACCCGATCGCAATCAACAAGATGCATGCGTGGGAAGCCAAGGTAATGCTGCCCTCTGGCGAACCGGTATCCGGCGCGCGAATTGCCGTCGGTGGCGGCATGCCGCAGCATGGCCATGGCTATCCCACGCAGCCACGCGTAACAAAGGAACTCGGTCAGGGCCGTTACCTGATCGAAGGAATGAAGTTCAGCATGTCGGGATGGTGGGAACTCAAATTGAATATTGAATCTCCCACAGGCCCGGACAACGTGACGTTCAATACCATTGTTGAGAGCCCGTAACACGCATCCATGATGAATCGTTGCAGAGGTCTACCATGAAGCCGACACTCAAGCACACACTCAGCCTAGTGATTGTTGCCGCCACCCTGGTTACCGGCGTGGCCGCCGCCTTCACCTGGGGCGGCGCTGACGGCTGGAGCAAACAGGAGATGACGGTGCTGTCATCCCTGCGCCTCAGCCAGCTTGCGCCGGCCCCGGAGGATCGGTCGAATCGCTATGAAGGCATACCCGGCGCCGCCGAACTGGGCAAGAACATTTTCTTCGACAAGAGGTTCAGCAGCAATGGCCAGGTGGCTTGCGCAAGCTGCCACGACCCGAAACAGCAGTTTCAGGATGGACGGGCGCTGGGACTCGGCGTAGCAACTGGTGCGCGCCGCACGATGCCGGTAATCGGCCTCACGCACAGCCCCTTCCTGTTCTGGGACGGCAGGAAGGACAGCGCCTGGTCGCAAGCCCTAGGTCCACTCGAGGACGCTGCCGAGCACGGGGGCAATCGCACGGCGTATGTGCAGGTCCTGCGCGCCAACTACCGGAAGGAGTACGAAGCCGTATTCGGACCGATGCCGAATCTGACCCGCTTGCCGCGCGACGCCGGCCCGCTGGGGGACGACAAGCAGCGCACGGCCTGGAACGCACTGGATGCGCCGACCCGCGAAGCGGTATCGCGGATATTTGCGAACATGGGGAAAGCGATTGCCGCGTATGAAAAGACGTTGCAGTACGGCGAATCGCGACTGGACCAGTATCTGGAAGGCGTGTCCAGGCGCGACACCCAAGCGTATCAGGCCCTCACGCCGCAGGAGAAGAGCGGCCTGCGCGTCTTCATTGGGAAGGGTCAGTGCGTGACGTGTCATAACGGCCCCTTACTGACCGACCAGCATTTCCATAACACCGGGATTCCACAGCGTAGCGACACGAAGCCGGACCTTGGGCGACGGACAGCTATTGCAAAGGTGGTCAAGGACGAGTTCAACTGTCTCGGCCCGTTCAGCGATGCCAGGGAGGAGGATTGCGACGAACTTCGATTCATCGCCCAGGACGAACACGCCCTGGACGCAGCATTCAAGACTCCGAGCCTCAGGAATGTAGCGCTTCGTGCGCCGTACATGCACGCGGGTCAGAAGGTGACGCTG
>Ga0196970_1001973_pt1 | contig 11678 bp, 19 predicted proteins | sample S1v_513CmetaG_FD_148672 | JGI IMG/M metagenome (GOLD analysis project Ga0196970, IMG submission 148672) | Soil microbial communities from Anza Borrego desert, Southern California, United States - S1+v_5-13C | ecosystem: Environmental > Terrestrial > Soil > Desert | place: USA: California... | reverse complement strand
GCCCTCTTCCTTTCCAGCCTCTCGCGTTTCCGTAGTCGACGCAATTGCTTTCTGCTCATTCTGCTTACCGGAGTTGTGGGTTCCGTAGTGCCCACTGCCGTTATACGAGGAACCTTGAAACGTGGACACCCCCATATTATGAGTGTTCTTCCAGTGATCGGTCATTCGAGAACTCGACTTGCTAGAGAAATAATCCGTATTCGAAACGAGGAAATCAATTCCACTGTAAGTAACCGTCTTCCAATCTCCGAGTGTCAAAGCCTTCTGCTTGTTCGAAATGAGAATACCACGATTGGTGCTCAAGAAGAACTTACTCAACAATGCCTTGACAATAGGGTCTTCGAGGTCTGCCTTACCATTCTCTCCTTCATATCCATAGAGGAATGGAGACAGTAGGTTCATAGCAAAAAGACGAGTATCAGAAGAACCAACACCATTCTCCGGCTTAAAGTCATACAACGAGCCATTGTGCATGAACCATACTTCGGAGTTATCCTTGCCTTTATAGACGTTAAAAGGGTGTGTGTTGTCTTCACACTTGTCCCCCTGTGTTGCATAACGCATGTGAAGGAAACGAGGGTGAGCCTTGAGCTTCTCTAGTTCATGCTGGATACGCTCGGGATCATTCCCATTATCTTCAAACTTCTTCTGCACGTCCAACTGCCCATCATGCTTGGCGATGAGACCCCATCCATGAGGATTGTTGAGAGCGGCATTTTCGAGTTTGTCGTACGGGAAAGTAGAACCTTCGGGGAGGTAGATAATGACGCACATATGTCTTAACCTTCGTTGACGTGAGAGCGGATTGCGTTGGCGTATGCCGTAATAGTTGAGCCTTGTAGGCCCGGTGCTGTATTCACTTCGAGAACATACGCCTTCTGGCTCTGTTCATTGTAGATGATGTCGATTGCCCCAAAGTCTAGACCAATCGAAGCGATTGCCTTCAATGCCTGTACTCGAACATCTTCCGGAAGATCAACGTCACTTCGCACATAAATGAAACCATTCATGAGATTGCGAATCTTCCAGTTGATTGTATCGGGATTTGATCCCGGTCGGACTGCCTTTCGAGCAAAGTCAACAATGTTATTTCCTACGAAATGGACCCTATACTCATCTTTCTTCTTGACATACGTTGTGTACAAGGGTGCATCCACAAACGAGTTCGGTTGATTGAACTCTAAAATGTGAATACCCTTTCCACTCGAACTATTGAGTAGGGTTCGAGCGAGTACGGTTCGTCCTTCGACAATCCATTCCCTCACCACGTCCTTCGATGCAGTGAAGTCCGGAGTACGAGGACCATCTTGTGCTTCCTTCATCCTACGGAAAAACTTGAGCTTATCCGCATTCACTTCAACCATGTTCGTTGGATTGAGGACATTGCACTTTGCAATCTCTTGAGGGAGAGTATGTGAACCCCAATTGATTACAGTCTTGTCCTTTGACCCTTTGAACTTACTTCCTTCATGTCGGATGCGTTTGATACCGAGTTCGGTAGCGAGACTCTTCGCACCTTCTGAGTTTTCATTATGAGAATAGATGAACATTATACATCCTCTTCCAACACAAATGTTGATCCTTCGTGGATTTCATTTACGTACATCATAGTCGTGGCATTGTAGTCGTGTATTAGTTCCTCCGGTAAGTCGTCATTGGTATACGGAGGAGCAGTCAAGAAAATCTTTTTCTTTTTCGAGGGTATTATTGGTTTTCCATACTTGTTGAGTGATGTGTTCTTAGAAATGTTTTCTCCATACTCCGGACCCCATTTTGTGGCTGCGGCGAGATTGCCTAAATACCACAATGGATTTCTCAAAGTCTTGACGAAAACACTTTCCTTTAATACTTCCGAGTACCTTCCCCAAAAGACTCGAAAGAACACTTCCGGTGTGGTACTCTGGAATTTCCGAAGAATGTCTTTCGGACTTGCAAACTCACAACTCTTTTCATACAAGATGTAGAGGATGTCTACCCATCGGGTGATTTCCTCAATGTTTGTTGTACCTCCATGTGTACGGATTTCGAGAGTTCCGAGACTCCTCAAAGCGGCGAGGTTTAATCCCGAATATTTGAGGTAGTTGTTGTTCAAACGATGTAAGAAATTGGTGTAGCCATTCGATTTCTCAAATGCTTCGGCCATCTTACATGCTTGTTCACATGTATATTCGGCATTACTCGTCTTGAGACAGAAGAGATTACCGTTTCGATCACTACCACAGTAGTCCGTGAGTACCTCTTCGAACAAGAAGTACAATGCAATGAAATTCATCACATGGATCGGACGACGATGGAGCATATTCAAATGCACATGTACAGATGAATACACCGACTTCTCGAACTTGATTGTCTTCGTTAACTCATCGAAAACTCTCAATGCTTCATTGAAGCTGTTCGATTTGTAGTTATATGCCTGCCTAAAAACAAATTCCTTGCCGTACCACCGTAGTGATCCGTCAGTATGAACTTGCCAGTAGGCATTCACTATTGGATCGATTGCGTAGTCGTTCTTGCTTTCGGTTTCGATCTCTAATCCGATCTCTCCCTTCTGCAAATCGCTTTCGTGCCATCCAAAGTGTTGATGTAGTTTTACACTCATCGCACTGTCCAGTTGATTTCAGATAAGTATTTCGAGATAATCCAAGCATTCTCTGCTTCCGGTACAACTACCACTCCGGTGCTGGGGAGAATATGCCCGACCTCATTTGTCTTGTAGTAAACCCTCGTGATGTCATATGAGTCCTTATAGAGAGCAATATCACGAGAGATTGCGATACTCGTGACCTTCTTTCCATTCAATTGCAAGAGGGCTTCCGATAGAGTCGGATACCCGGTGTCCATGAGCATATTCTTGAGCGAGTTGGAATAGAACTGTTCCTCGTTCATTGTATGCCAACCAGCGTCTTCCTGACCTGGGTAGAACCCCTGACAAGAACTGTTGGTCAAAGTCTGCTTATACTTTCTATCGGGACGACGATACCAATAGACAGCATACTTCTTGTAGTTCGCATACCCGAGAGTTGGTGCGGATAAATCCAAATCCTCATCATCCGGAAGGATATGCGCGACTATTTCCTCGGTGGGAAATCCAACGAGGTCCAAGGTGTTGTTGTCTCGCACATGGATGAGTACCGGCACCCCTTTGTAGAATGCAACTCCTCCATGAATTCGAGCACTGTAGTCCTGTGGTAAGTATTTACACCGCATTGGGATACTCTCTTTCAAATGCCTCAACCGTTGTTCGGAAGACCGCTCGAATGCTCTCCTCACTACGAAGCCAGAGATTATCGAGGGCACGTAACTCCACACCGTAGTGCTTCGGTCTAAATGCCCCATCCCTTCCATAATACTGTCTCCGAAGGGAAGATTCGGGCGTTTCCCAGGACTTAGCAACCTCAAGTAAATATGGTGTGAGGCGTCGAGCCACATCGAGACGGTTTGCAAAAACCTTCGTGTCAAATGCTTCCTCATAGGAAGTCCACCCTACGTGAATATGACCACTACCTGTCCGTATTGGATCGTTACCGATAGCGGGAGATTCGAGGACGTCTCCGGTAATAGCACTAAAGTCCGGTGTACACCCAAGTTCTTTGCTTTCTTCCGGGAGAGCCGCGAAGTATTCAGCATCGAACTGCGCAATCGGTTCGAGAGCAATCTCAAGATTCGGGTCGGTTGCTTCCACAAATCCCTTAACCTGACCGAAAACATGATTGACAACCTCCACGAAGTCATCTTCGGTTGTGACGGGCATTGTGTTGAATTCGAGAGCATGACCATCGACTTGCAATGCTCCACGATCCAACGGATACGGTTGATCTTTCGTCCCCGGAAACATTCCGTGGGCGCTAACAAACAATCCGGTGCGCTTGTCGCGAAGGAAGACTTCCGGATCGGTTCCTACAAAGATGTGTCTCATACGTCTGGACTCATTGAAAAGGGAAGTGACTGTTGTTCGAGTTGATTTGCTTCTACTTGAATAGTCTTCGTTTGTAGTTCTTTCAGTTTATCTTCTTCTGCCTTCTTTGCTTCTTTCTCCAAGAGCCACTTCGGTTTGATTTCCTGCCGACCGAATGCAAACTTCTCGTCCTTCCGAACACGGCTCGGGTCGCACGAATAGAGTACATAGGGAGTGAAGTACCAATAGTCAACATCTCGGATATGATTTCTCGTTAGAGCCAAGTCGAGGGCCAACTGTTCGGAAGCCCAATAGATAACGTCCTTCTTCTTGTGAACCGCGAATGTTAATGGACGTAGTTGGTTCCGATAGAAAAACAGCCTCTTCTTCTCTCGGTCAAACCATATGAGAGCCGCGCTGTCCTTTTCCGTGAGGGCACTTAAGGTTGGTTTTGGTCCATTCATTGCGATTGATGATAGGAGGAGTTCACTGTCCGAGTAATAACCTCGAATATCTCCCTCGATTGTTCCGTTATGAACTCCCGTTATGTGTTTGATCCGAAATGGTTGCGCACCATTTGATGAACGAGTACCTCTCGTGCCGGACCTCGTATGACCAATCCAGTAATCATTGTGGATGCTGTCGATTACATAGTCCTCCTGGTTCGAAGTCGTCCAGTTGAAACTAATCGGATCACCCGAATACTTGATTAGATCATGGTATTTCTCCGAAGTTGAAAGACCAACAGCATAACCCGTTGAGTCTACTCCTCGTAGAGCCGAGATAATCTGCAAGTCTCTAATGGCTTTGATGTCATTTTGATCGACACCTCTACCCACCATTCCAAACAATCCACACACGTTAGTAGTAACCCCATAGGTTGTTGAAGGGAATTCCCGCCTTTGCTAGTTTGACAGCGGTTGCGTGCCACATTGTGCAACCATTGTGCAAACTCACTTCTTCAAAGCCTAGTTGAGAGAGCCATATAGCCTCATTTTTCTGGTGCTTGTTTGTGATGGCTAAGAATACCATCTGAGAAAAACTAGATTGTTGGGTGGTGGTGCCTTTGATTGTATTCGTGAGACGTTCCCTAAATTCGTCAAACGAATATGACGTTTTGACACCATTCTTCCACTCATGCTCACTACCCAAATCATAAATGATCCGAGCAGAGCAGCATCCGGCAACTTGTGTCTTGTTCAATCTAACGGCAACCTCTCAAAGATGGGTTTTTCTACTGTGTGACCACCAGTGAGCCAATAACTTTTCATGCTTTTATCTAAGTACGACTTATTAGTAGTGTACCGAATATTAGTTTCTCCCACTTCGGCAACAAAATAACGATTCCAAAATAGACCAACTTGAATTACTTCATCTCCCACCCGTAAATCAAAGCGAGGATGAACTCGTCCTTCTTCCTCGTCTTTCATTCGACGAGCTTCATGGATTTCTGCAAACCTCACAAACTCCCGTGAGATTTCCTCATCACCCCTCATTTGTAGAAACTTGTCCTTATGAATGAGATGAACTCTGAGTTTCTCTGAATTACCTTTGTGTTTATCCCATCCGAGTTCATTCAACCATTTTCTTTCGTTTGGTTGGTATGTATTAGTAATTACACAGAAGTGAGAATGCTCAATGAGGTCTTGTGCTTCGGTGTAGCAAAAGAAAATACGACGATAAAAAGCCTCTCTATTCGCCGCTGCTGGTACACCATGAACCGCTCCGAGGTCCCCAAAGAGAATAACCTTACCGATCTGTTGGTATCTCATCTTCATGACACCTGTTGTGTGAAACAGAAATACGAACCCGGTTCGAGTTCGATTGATTTGATATTGTAATAGGGGTGCTTCCTCTTTGCTAGTTCTTCTTTCGTGGTATAAAAAAGAGAAAAACCCCCGTATGATTCTAGCGATTTTAGGTCATAATCAGTCGCTTCATACTCGGAATGAGTTCTCGCAGCACAGCATCCGGCAACCGCCTTAATAGTCATATCGACGACCCTCTTTCCATTCCAAGGAGTTATCCTCGGAGTTTGGCATTACGTTGTGACGAGACCTCGCATAGTACTTCTCTGTTGATGGAGAAGCCACATACATCAAGGCATCGTAGTGTTCGTTGTCTTCCGTGATAACGGTTGTATGATGATGTGCGAAGAGTGATGGTACTCCTTCCAATCTGTCGAGACGTTTCATTGTCTCTTCATCTTCAACTTCGAAAAGCTCACCTTTGACGTAGTAGAGCCCTTTCGTGATTACACATGGAAAACCACCATCCATCATTGAATAGTGGTCCGAGAGAGTTTTCGCTTTCCCGATAAACTTGGCACGTTCGAGGAGACGATTGTTCGATCCCCCATTCTTGAGCGTGCCATAGACAAAGACGTACGTCATGCTGCTTCCTTTGTTGCGTTCTTGTGTTTGGAAAGGTAGTTGTGCAACTTGTCAATTGCGCTTTCAATACTCCCCTTTATGGTTAAGGAATTGCCACCCCATCCACCAGGTTTTCCCGTTTCACCGAGAATGAAATCAATGTGTGGGCGATTGTAGTCGTATCGATTGTACCAAGTTCCCTCCGTTAAATTATTAGGTTGCTGATTGTATATTCTCCACAAATCGAGTACGGAAGTATAACAGTTAAGATGAAACTGATTACCCCCTACTGATCCACCAAACCCGAGACAATAAGCCTCCTTATCTCCTACACCCATTTGATGTAGTTGATACATTGCCGTATTGGCCATTCGAGTTTTACGGAAGAATGCCACGAGTTGTGTTGCATCGAAGTCACTCGTCTTTACGAACACATTCACATGATTTTCAGCGAGAATGACTTCGACACCACCAGAAGCAACGTCCCGATATGCAGAAATCTCGGGATTGCAATGCAAGTTCAAAGCGAACAACGTTGCATCATTCTGTGGGAGTCTAGCATGGTAAGAAACCGCACCAATCGGATTACCTTTCTCCGGGAATGGAGTATGCAAATCCGTAGGGCGAGGATCATTGGGACGATTGATACTCTTTTCCCCATACGCCCTCATTTCCCCATAACACGGTTGTGAGGTACGCTCATGTACATGGTATCCATCTTCTTCGATGAACAACATGGCGTAACAAATATTGTAGTTATGATGGGGAACATAGTTACGCATATGATCCCATGCTTCATCCAAGTTGTCGAATAGTATTTCCCTTCCGAGACGATACTCGGTCTCGTATAGAGTTTTCGATAGTTCGTTGAGTATAGTCTTCATTGCCTATGCCCTTTCTACAATGGCAACACAGTTGTTGGTCTTGTCTACGAGATATTCTCTGTCGTATTTACGGTTGTAGTATACCTCGTAGTATACACCCTCCCGCACCTTCCGCCCCAAAATGATAGGTAAGCGGAATAAACCAATAAAGCCCCACCAGAGGCGAGGCTTCAACCACTTCAACGATGTCACTCTCTTTCTCCTCGGACTAAATCCATTCACTCTCCGGGTATTCTTCCACCGGAGATACCTTCGATGCAATTTTCTTCTCTCTTTTTACATCATCGACAAACATGAAACCCTTCACGGGAACCACGTTTCCAATTCCTGTAGTATGATCCCAATGAGCCCATACCTGGTTCGCGTACATGTGAGTAAAGGTTCCCGTTGTTTTGGTTCCTTTACTACTTACGTAATAGATACGATCCCCGGCTTTGAGTCTCTTAGCCTCGTCGAGAGTCATTTCCTTTCCTCACCAATTTCCAGATGTAGTACCAGTATTCATCTGCTTCCGTGCTCATTCTTTCTCAACCATGCTTGAGATAGATTGACGTAAAACTGTGATTGTATCCTGGACCAATCCTCCAATTTCCGAACCTGTTGGTGTATTCGCGAATTCTTCCGTGAATTCGGAAACGGCAATTAGACGCACAGTTCCCGATGATGGAATGAGTGTTGCAACCAAGATAAATGGAATACCCAAAGAGAGCATGACCTTCGCTCCCTTTCCGAATATCTTTGCTGCCAATTCATTGTCCTTCTCGTCGTATGAGAAACCTCCAAATTTACCGATAATCGAAGCTGCTAGTGCAAGCGCACCCAAGATTATCAGTAGAGTTCCAGAGATTCCTAGTGCGGGTTGAATGTTTCCAACAACATCCGAAGCCCACAAGACCAAAGATACAGAGTTCATTTTCGTGTTTCCTCGTTACTCAATCTCGAATGTGATCTTGGTTCCCGGTTGACAATACTCATATTGATTATCGGAAACATGTAACCATTGTTTTCCTGGCCAACCTCCATTTATGGAAATGGCGTTTCCTTCGGCCAACATTAAATAAACTGTACCAGTGTCTTTACCGTATGCAAACGTGGGATATTTCCGCCGATTAGGCGCCTTTACTTGCTTGGTAATCTTCACTTTCAACCCTCTCTATTTCATGTGTGTTTGTGGTGCCCGCAGTCGGACTCGAACCGACATGCAATTGCGACAGATTTTAAGTCTGTTGTGTCTACCAATTCCACCATGCGGGCATATGGAGTTACCAAGGCATACGCCCGGTAGCTAACAAATAACAATATTCGGGTTGATGGTGTCCGTGGAAACGACAGTATCCGCCTTCATACCAAAAATCGGAGTGTGGAATGTGCTTTCCATCAAACCAATGCCATCCATGTGTGACTTTCATGTCTTCCTCCAAAATAGAATGGCCCGTACGAGCCCATATTTCACCCGTACGAGCCTTCATGGTATTCCCCGGTATCCCCCTACCTTGGGAGGGTTTTCTTCATCCTGCGATGAATTTTATAAGTGCCCATATAATGAGCACGAGAAACGTTATCCACACGAATATGAAGACGAAAGCTAGTGCTTTAGCCATTTATGCCGCCATACGCTCGATTGGAGTGGCCTCGATTGTGATAGGTAGTGCTTCGATCACTTCGAGTTGGTCACGTTCACGACGAGCATGACGTTCATTCGGAGACTCCAATGCCGAACGGAGTTCCCATCCCTTCCGCTTCATGGCATCAACGTTGAGCATGATCTTCTTGGACTTGTGATCGTACTCCCCATAGAGTTGTTCCTTGAGCTTGCGAATGGTATCCGCAACACTCTCCCCATTGTCGGCATCCCGATATAAGGTCATTGAAATGAATGATCCTGGGATCGCCTTCCCCTTCTTCGGCCCCTGCGTATAACGCGAATACACGATGAAAGAGACGGGATAGAGGGTCGGAAGATCAACACGAACGAACTTGGTCATTTTGGATATTCTCCCCAAATAGTGCCCACAATTGGACACACAAAAACCCACCGGAAATATCCCGATGGGTTCATAGTGTTCAGTTGCTTTTGTTAGTAAACCGTCGTCTCCGTTTCGTTGACGGAGAAACACTCTGTCCCGTTCTCTGGATATACGCCCTCACGTCTTCCATGTAAGCATCCATCCAGCCGAGACGAAACCATGTCCATTCGAGGGACTGAATTTCGTATTTGTCATTAGAGACGCCAATCCCTTCATCATCATGGTATGCGCGCCTCCCCGACAAGTAATATATATCAAACAAGCGCTTGGTCATGCCGGAACCCTCCCTCTTTCAATCGCGATTTCGCGACCGTGCAGGAGGATTTCGTTTTGCCGATCCATGTAGCGTTGGCGTTCCTTGTCCCTTTCTACGGTTTCTTCGAGGGACCATTTCCCTTGCCCTCGTTCCCATGCGACAGGCTCCGCCTTCGGCTTCGATATGCTCCAGAGGGAGACATAACCATTCGCGGTTTTGATATACATTCTCAATTCTCCGATATGTGTCTGTTGATTTCATGTAGTAGAGAGTTCAATCCCCACACATGATTGGCCATTGCCGTTGCGGCTTCAATTTCCGTTGCGAAATAACGGAGAGTCTCGATATAGTCCACTGTGTAGTCGTCCCCTCCCTGATTTGGTGCGTGGTAGGTAAAAGTGTATGCGTTTTCCCAAAGCTTGACCACCTCCCTGCAAGAGAAACACTCGATTTGGAGTGTATGTGACGCCACCATGAGCATTGACGCGATACTCATGAGACGGGTATTACTCGGAATAATGTAGTCACACATTTTCCCCGTCCCTTCCCTTTCCCCGTTGATGATAGGAAAACAAAAAGAGAGGGACCAAAATGGTCCCCCTCTCGTTGTTCTACTTTTTAGATTGGTGGAAGTTGCTTGTCGCGCCTGTCCCTATTTATCAGCAGGCGCACCCAGTATTCAGCCGCGCGCCAATTCTTATTCCCTATTTCGTGAGCTAAGCACGCTTCGATTTGTTCCCCGCCCAAATCATCTCGATAGTCATAAGGCGGGTCAATCAACTGTAAACCTTGTTCAATTCTCATGTTGTTTCCTTTCCGGTTACCTTTAAAGAAACCTAGGGAATTGCTCCCCTAGGTTTCCGCCTCGGCTCGCTTTGGGGGGATTAAGCGGCCTTGGCTTCCCTCTTGTCCTTCACTTCGATTTCGGTAGTCGGTTGAGTATCGGGCGTTTCATCTCGACCGGCCTTAACCTCTTGATCCTTGAGGTTCTGCTCTAGGAATTCAGAGACCATCTTAACAATAGTCGCCTTGGTCAAAGGCTTGCCATCGGCGCCGAGTGCCTTTCCATCCGCTAGAGCGTCGCCAATGCGCTTGGCAAAACGCTTGAGCGTATCGGGAACGTTGACACTGCCAGCGATACGTTCTGCCTCGGCGATTTCCTCATCGGTCGCGCCACGCTCGCGCATATCCTCGGCAGTCTGCTGATTGAAACCCTCTGGGCGCTTGGCGTCCCAGAACTTGACGCCAGCAGCGCGTTCAATGTCGGGCTTGACCAACTTGTTATCCTTGTCGCGCCGAGTTCCCCAAACCTTTTCGAACTCGGCGGTCGTGAGTGCCTGACCGCGCAATCCATTCGGATTGAAACGCGCGCCACCGTAAGCGTCAACGTAGAACGCCCATGCCTGCGAAAGATTGCGGCCGAATGAGAGGGAAGCGAGATATACGGGCTTGTAGATATTGACGTTCCCGTGCTCGCGATAGTGATGCATCGCGCCGATAGTGACGTCTTGCATCTTACCACGATTATTGCCCGATGCCTTTACAATGCTTTCACATTGCTTGGCGATTTCTTCCTCAGTCCAAACCTTAACGGGCTTGTCTTGTGTGCGCGTGTTGTTGCGCTTCAACTGAACAACCATCTGTCATGTCCTTTCGATTGAGTGACAGTCCCATAGCTAGACAATCCACATTGCCTAGTCGTTTAGGGCAGTTACGTTTCGCGTTGACGCTTGCGATATGTAATCAGACTGCCCTAACAAACTATGCAACTTGCTACTGCGTTTCGCCCCAATAAACACTAGAACAAACATGCGTTGCGCATAGCCAATAGATCATAACCCGATTAAGTGTGGCTTGCCCTAGTTTGCTGTTGAGTTACCTTGTCTTAAGCGGCTTATCTTTTCATTCCTTTGTCGCTCGGCAGGATGTCTCACCCGCTACGCTAGGACATGAAACGTTAACAAAGGAATGAGTCGATTAAATACGTCACAATTCGCATAGCTTGCCAAGGCAACACGAATTGCATCTATCCCGCGATTTTCTTGGAAGTTGCTTTGCCATTGCTTACACCATAGAACATAGCCACCGGCCTTCTATCCTTCCTATGGTGATGATCCGCCTTCCCTCATGCTGTTCGCATTCGGTAGCAAGCCACAATGCCGGTTTGGAATGTCTGTCCTAGCGAGACTTGCGACCCGCTATTGTTTCCCCCGCTACTCACCATGCGACCCGTAAGACGCTCGG
>Ga0196970_1001972_pt1 | contig 11678 bp, 8 predicted proteins | sample S1v_513CmetaG_FD_148672 | JGI IMG/M metagenome (GOLD analysis project Ga0196970, IMG submission 148672) | Soil microbial communities from Anza Borrego desert, Southern California, United States - S1+v_5-13C | ecosystem: Environmental > Terrestrial > Soil > Desert | place: USA: California... | reverse complement strand
CCAGCCTTATAGCGTTTTGAGTGGCTATGCCGAAGGGGATCACCCGTTCCCATTCCGAACACGGCCGTTAAGCCCTTCAGGGCCGATGGTACTCCGCAAGGGGGAGAGTAGGTCGCCGCTCAAACTTCTTTACCCGAGCTACGGCTCGGGTTCATACTGGGGATTGGGGTAACGGTAGCCCGGCTGACTCTGGATCAGCTAGTCTAGGTTCGAATCCTAGATCCCCAACCAGTGGACCTGGCCCCATCGTCTAGAGGCCTAGGACGGCGCCCTCTCACGGCGCAAACTGGGGTTCGAATCCCCATGGGGTCACCAACAACTTCATACCCTTGCCATGTCGGAGTGGCGGAATTGGCAGACGCGTACGTTTGAGGGGCGTATGGGCAACCGTGCGGGTTCAAGTCCCGCCTCCGACACCAAAGCGTTAACCTTCATCGGTTGACGCACCACTTGCAGATGTGGCGGAATTGGCAGACGCGCACGGCTCAGGACCGTGTCGGGTAACCACTCCCGGTGGGAGTTCGAGTCTCCCCATCTGCACCAAGGTGGAGCGCTAGCTCCACAACTGCTGATGTAGCTCAGTAGGTAGAGCACGTCCTTGGTAAGGACGAGGTCACCGGTTCGATCCCGGTCATCAGCTCCAGTACCGCAGTCGAATGGCTGCGATGCGAGCCGGCTCCGAAGGAGACGGCGAAAGCATGCGCCGGTAGCTCAGTGGATAGAGTACCTGACTACGAATCAGGTGGTCGTAGGTTCGAATCCTGCCCGGCGCGCCAGAGACCGAGTTGGTCGTTTATCCAGCGACCAACTCGGGACCCAATCACATAGAATGCGCCCGTAGCTCAGGGGATAGAGCGCTTGCCTCCGGAGCAAGAGGTCGTAGGTTCAAATCCTGCCGGGCGCGCCAGATTCGGAGCGGAGATGCCCAACTCTCCGCTCCTCAAACAGGGGTATAGCTCAATTGGTAGAGCAACGGTCTCCAAAACCGTAGGTTGTGGGTTCAAGTCCTACTGCCCCTGCCACGTTTCATGCAGGCTGTAGCTCAGTTGGTTAGAGCGCCAGATTGTGGCTCTGGAGGTCGCCGGTTCGACTCCGGTCAGTCTGCCCATATGGGGCTGTAGCTCAGTTGGGAGAGCGCTTGAATGGCATTCAAGAGGTCAGGGGTTCGATTCCCCTCAGCTCCACCAGGTTCCTTTTCGGGCTGTAGCGCAGCTTGGTAGCGCGCTTCCTTGGGGTGGAAGAGGTCGTGGGTTCAAATCCCGCCAGCCCGACCATGATATCGGGGTGTGGCTCAGCTTGGTAGAGCGCACGGTTCGGGACCGTGAGGTCGCAGGTTCAAATCCTGTCACCCCGACCATCGGAGAGAGACGCCAGTGGGAAACCACTGGCGTCTTGATTTTTGCGCGTCTGCATGTAACTTTTGGCCGGCTGGGTTGACTATCTAGGGGAGACCAGGAGGGCGGGTGGATCAGATGAACCCATTGCAGTTGATCGCAGACACCGAGGAGCTCTACCGGCTCCACCATCGGATGGTCTACTTCTACCTCTTGCGCCTGAGCAACTCACCCACCGTCGCCGAGGAGTTGCTGCAGGAGACCTTCTACTACGCGATCCGCGGTGCAGCCAGCTACCGGGGGGAAGCCTCGCCAGCAACCTGGCTCTGCGCCATCGCACGCCGCCTCTGGCTGAATCAGCTGGGGCGCCAGCGCAGGGAGAGGGATCGCCGGAGCCAGGAGGACTTGGGTCTGCTCGCAGACGGGGCGACCGGCCCGGAGGGCCAGACGGTGGAGCGGCAGACGATCGCCCGCGTGCTGGATGCGCTCCCGGAGCAGCAGCGAGTGGCCTTGCTCCTCAGGGACTCTGACGGGCTCAGCTACGAGGAGGTCGCTGAGGCACTCGGTATGACGCTGGCCAACGTGAAGGTGACCATTCACAGAGCCCGGGCAAGGTTCCGGGCGCTCTACCTCTATGAGAAGGAGGCTTGACCTATGGCCGTGGAGAGATCGGTGTGCAAAATGGAGTGCTACCTGGTGCGAGACCTACTGATCCCCTATGCGGCTGGCGATGCCAGCCAGCAGACCCGTGCTTGGGTGGAGCAGCACGTCGCCGGTTGTGAACCGTGCCGTGAGGCCTTTGCGGAGGCAATCGGCCTTGCGGCCATGCCCGCCACGCCACAGCCGCCCGTAGCCCCGAGCCAGCGGTTGCTCAAGCGGGTGCGCATTACGGTGATCGGCACTGTTGCGCTGATTGCGATCTTGATCATGGCGGTCGGCGGACTCACCTGGTCGATCAGCCAGGTGAAGCGGCTTGCCAATATGCCGGAGGATCATGCGGTCCCGACTGCTACCGTATCGGCCAGGGAAGCGGTTTCCGTAGACCTCTCACCGCTCGGCCTGGAGCGGGCAGGGACAGCCGTTGCCGAAACCGGCTTTCCGGGCTTCACGGACGGGGCGGAGGCTCGCTACACGGCGGTAGATGGCACCGAGATTCAGCTCTCTGCCTATCGGTTTACCGATGCCCGCACCGCCCGCCGCTTTGAGAGTGACTGGGAAGAGCGGTTCCGCATGGTGCAGATGCGACTCACCAGCCGGAACAGCACGCAGAGTGCCACGAAGTTCCACAGTGGCGGCGCCTTCTACTACACCTGGTCGAAGGAGGGCTGGTTCGTTGTTCTGCAGGTGCCGGAGAGCGCACCTGACCCCACAACGCTGCGGGATCAGATCCGGGACCTCCTCCTGATTCACTACACCCACTGAGGACGAGCAATCGATTTCCACCGCCGCTGTGGCAGGAATTCATCTGCCCCCAGCCAATACTTAATGGTACAAACTATGTACCGTACGAAATGACAGGGGTCGTGTCTGTGGCAGTGGGATCAGGCGGCGTCATGCAGGTGATGCGGCATCGGAACTTTCGGCTCTTCTGGTTTGGGTTCCTGGTCTCCAACGCCGGGGCCTGGATTCAATCGGTCGCACAGGCCTGGCTGGTCTATGATATCTCCGGCAGTGCGGGCTGGCTTGGCGCAATTGGCTTCATACGTGCGTTTCCACTGATCTTCCTCTCCCTGATTGGCGGGACCGTGGCGGACAGGTTCCCCAAGCGGCGCATTCTCTACATGACCCAGACGGTGTCAATGATCAACGCGATCATTCTGGGGGTGCTGACCGCCACCGGGCTGGTCCAAGTCTGGCACGTGATCCTGCTCTCCACCCTCTCGGCGGCGGCGCAGGCCTTCGACCAGCCGACTCGCCAGTCGCTGGTGCCGAGGCTGGTGAGCAGGGAGGACCTGCACGGGGCGATCTCCCTCAACGCGATCGCCTTCAACGGAGCGGCGCTCTTCGGGCCATCGCTGACGGGTGTGCTTGTCCCGCTGGTCGGCCTGGCTGGCTGCTTCTTCATTAACGCGGCCACTTTTGGCTCGGTCTTCCTGGCCCTTGCGCTCATGGAGTTTCCGCCGCACCAGTCACGGACGGGGAAGGCGACCATGCTCCAGGACCTGGTGGAGGGGCTTCGCTTCGTGGCCCGCAGCCCGGTAATCCTGGCGCTGATCTCCATGGCGGCGATCACCTCCTTCTTTGCCCGACCGTATCAGCAGTTTATCGCTGTATTTGCCAAGGACGTGCTCCAGGGTGACGTCGGTATGGCCGGCATCTTGCAGGCTGCTCCGGCGTTGGGCACGGTGATCTTCATGCTGGTGATCGCCTCCCTTGGGAATATCCAGTGGAAGGGGAAGTTGCTCGTCGGGGCTGGCTTTGCCTTCACCCTGGCACTCACGGCCTTCGCCTGGTCCCGCAGTGTCTACCTTTCCTTGGCGCTACTGGTCCTGGTCGGCGGCTCGGCCATGACCTGGCAGACGACGATCAATACCTTGCTCCAGACCAATGTGACCGATGAGATGCGGGGCCGCGTAATGGCGACCTACACGATTACGGCCATGGCGATGATGCCCCTGGGCCAAGGGCCGATGGGGCTCTCTGTTGACTACTTCGGGCCGCAGGTGGCCCTGGCGCTGGGGGCAGGCCTCTCGTTGGCCTGGATCATCTACATGATGAAGCGCGTGGTGCATCTCCCATAGGGGCATGAGAAGGCCGCCGGATCGACGATGATCCGGCGGCCTTTGCGTGCTTACTGCTCTTCGGTTGCGGCGACCTGGCGGTCCAGGAGCGAGAGTGCGACTGCCGCCGCTTCGGGATTGGAGTCCAACGCCTGCTGGACCTGGGCCACCGTCACGGTCTTGCCGCCTGGGAAGCGGAGCGTCTCCATGACCTCGCCAAGCCGTTCGGCAACTTCCTTGCTCATGCCCGCCTCGGCCGCCGCCGCCTGACCCTCCGGCGTGCGGAGGACCTCGGCGAAGGTCTTGCCGATCTCCACGCCCGTCAGGTTCTCCACCATGGGGACCAGGGTCCCGAAGACCCGGGCCACCGAGAGGCCGAAGCGGTCAACGGAGGTCATTCCGTCATGCCCCTGGCCGCCGCCAATATCAACCACGGTGTACTTATCGATCTTCGGAAAGACGCCGGCAAAGGCGGCAATGATCTCGGGCATCTTCTGGACCAGGTGGTACTTCACCATGTTCTCGGTCATGGTCTCGCTCATGGCCTGCATGAGCCTGACCTCGGCCTGGACCTCGACCTCCTTGATCGCCTTGAGCGCCTCGGCCTCTGCCAGCCCCTTCGCCTTGACCGCCTCGGCGGTGGCGAGGGTGACATCGGCCTCGGCCAGACCCTTGACCTTGACGGCCTCGGCCATCGCCTTCTCGACCTCGGCCTTGGCAACGCCCTGGCTCCGCTCGACCTCGGCCTCGGCGAGACCCTTCTCACGCACCACCTTGGCCTGTGCACTGCCGACCTCGGCCTCGGCAAGGCCCTTGGACTTGATCGCATCCGCCTCGGCGGCGCCGGTCGCCTTGGTCACCTCGGCACGAGCGGAGCCCTCGATCTTGGCCGCCTCCGCCTGGGCCTGGGCCGCAATCTGGGCGGCACGGGCCTGGGCGCTCGCCTCGATCTCGGCCTTCTCGGCCGTGGCAGCAGCGGTCGTCTTCAGGTAGAGCGCCTCGGCGCTACCCTCCGCTTCACGGCGCACCAGCAGGGCCCGACCAGCCTGCTCCGCCTCCAGCACCTTCGCCTCGGCCAGGATCTGCTGCTTCCGCTTCTCGGCCAGGGCGGGCTCCTCGACATCGATCACCAGCTTCTTGCGGACCAGCTCCCGCTGGTGGTCGGCCAGGAGGGCGTCTTTCTCGGTCTTGGTCTGATCGACCGCCGCCTGCCGCTCGATCAGTTGCTGCTTCACCTCAAGCTCCTGCAGGACGTAGGCCTGGTCGGTCACCGCCTTGGCGGTGGCCACCTCCTGCTGGTTCTTGGCCTCCTTCAGGCTCAGGTCCTTCTGGGCGTCGGCGACCGCCTGCGCCGCCGTGATCTTGGCGATCTCGGCCGCCTTGTTCGCTTCGGCCACCTGCTGAGCAGATTCCCGGGTCGCCCGGGCGATGCCGATATCGGTCGCCGCCTTCTGCTCGGCGGCCTGCTGCTTGCCCATGAGGAGGAGGATGCCCTCCTCATCGACGATCTTTTCGATGTTGAAGTTGACGATCTGCAGCCCCATCTTTGCGAAGTCGGAGGCGGAGACCTCTTCCATTTCCTGCTGAAGTCGCTTCCGGTCCTCGTTCAGCTCGGTCAGGGTCATCTTGGCGCAAATCGCCCGTAGGTGGCCTTCCAGGGTCTTGCGGGCCACCTCGACGATCTGGTCGGTCGACTTGCCGGCGAACATGCGGGCCGCCACCGAGATCGACTCCTCCAGATCGCCCACCTTCAGGGTGGTGGGTGCCTCGATCTGCACGTAGATTCCGTCCTTCGTGCGGATGCCGCCCGTCGCCACATTGAAGGGCATAGCGGTCAGGGGGAAGGTGGTGTAGCGCTGAATCCCCGGCCAGACGAAGGCGCTGCCCTCGGTAATGATCTTCAGGCCGCCGCCCTCACCCTTGCCACCGACGCTACCGTAAACGATCAGGGCCTCGCCCGGCTTCGGCATCTTCAGCCGGCTGACGTAGAACAGAGCTACCAGGAGCAGGAAGCCTACGAACCCGCCAACCACAATCAGAATGTCGATCATGAACCCTCATCCTCCCCGTTTAAACGCTCAACCAGGCAGAGACCCGCGACCTGATCCATTACCACCACCTGCTCCCCGTGGCCAATCTCGCGACTCGACCGTGTCCGGGCCGAGGCGTAATGCGGCTGGCCATGGAGGAGAAGCTTCACCTGACCTGTCCCTGACTCGGCAGGGGGAATGGGGATCGTCACCATGGCCACCTGTGCCACAAACTCACTCTGCCGGACTGACCGCCCGGTCTCCAGCCGCCTGAGCAGCACTGAGCGAATGCGCGCTGTGGCCCGAAGGCATATGTAGGCCCCGACCAGCCCGGCCGGCACGCCGGTCAGCACCGGGGAACCGAGCAGGGCGCCGAGGTAGCCCAAGAGGCCGAAGCCGACCAGGCTGGAGCCGATTCCGGCGATGGAGAGGAGGCTTATGCTCGCCTCGGCCCCGCCATCGGCGGTGTCGCTCTCCAGGTCCATATCCCCGCCGACCTCTGCATCGGACCCGAGAAAGCCAAAGGTCATGCCGATGATCAGCAGCACAAACCCCATGCCCGCGATCGCCAGGAAGCCCCACGCTGCCACGAATAATCACCCCTCTCCGAAGAATTTGCGCAAGTATGCCATCAACCCGATTCTGTATGTAGATGATGCGGGATGCTCCATTGGTTCGCAGAAGTGGCCTGAATTCCTTCAGCATATGCACGATTAGAAAGGGAGGCGGTGCGGCGGAATAGATCATTGTGATTGGCTTCCATGCTCTTGAAGCAGCAGGAAGGACCAGACGATAGCGAGAAGTATTCAATGTTGGATACTCCGCTTGGGAGGTTGTAAGAAATGGCTGTGATCCCGTTCAAGAACGAGGCGCTGACCGATTTCTCGCGTGAGGAGAACGTACAGGCTTTCCGGCAGGCGCTGGAGCTTGTCCAGAGCCGCTTTGGCCAGGAGTACCCGCTGGTGATCGGCGGTGAGCGAATCATGACGGAGGAGAAGATCGTCTCCACCAACCCGTCCAACCCGTCTGAGATCATCGGCTATGTTGGCAAGGCGACCCGGGAGCTGGCCGACAAGGCCATGGCCGCCGCTCAGTCTGCCTTCACCACCTGGAGCCATGTCGATCCGAAGGCCCGGGGCCGTGTGCTCCTGCGGGCGGCCTCGCTCATGCGCAAGCGGAAGCACGAGTTCTCCGCAATCATGGTGGTGGAGATTGGCAAGTCCTGGCCCGAGGCCGACGCCGACACCGCTGAGGCGATCGACTTCCTGGAGTTCTATGGCCGTGAGATGATTCGCCTCTCCGAGCCGCAGCCGCTCACCCGGATCGAGGGCGAGGACAACGAGCTATACTATATCCCCCTGGGTGTGGGTCTGGTGATTCCGCCCTGGAACTTCCCCAATGCCATTATGGTGGGCATGACCTCGGCGGCGATCGTGGCGGGCAACGCCGTGATCCTGAAGCCGGCATCGATCACCCCGGTGGTGGCTGCCATGTTCACCGACCTCATGGAGGAGGCGGGCCTGCCGGCCGGCGTCCTCAACTTCCTGCCCGGCCCCGGCGGCTCGGTGGGCGACTATCTGGTCGGCCACCCGCAGACCCGGTTCATCGCCTTCACCGGCTCCAAGGAGGTCGGCCTGCGGATCAACGAGGTGGCCGCCAAGCTGGCCCCCGGCCAGAAGTGGATCAAGCGGGTCATCGCCGAGATGGGCGGCAAGGACTGCATCGTGGTCGACAAGGAGACCAATGTGGATGAGGCGGCATCCGCCATTGTCGTCTCGGCCTTCGGCTTCCAGGGGCAGAAGTGCTCCGCCTGCTCCAAGGCGATCATCCACCAGGATGTTTACGACTCCTGCGTGGAGCTGATCGTGGAGAAGACGAAGAAGCTGCTGCAGGGCGACCCGCGCAACCCGATCATCCACCAGGGTCCGGTGGCGGACAAGAGCGCCTACAACACGATCCTGGAGTATATCGAGATCGGCAAGAAGGAGGGGCGGCTCCTCCTCGGCGGCGGTCCGTCTGCCGTGGCGAGCGAGACCGGCGGATATTTCATTGAGCCGACGATCATCGCCGATGTGGACCCCCATGCCCGGATTGGTCAGGAGGAGATCTTCGGGCCGGTCCTCGCCATTCACAAGGCGAAGGATTATGAAGATGCGATCCGCATCGCCAACGATACGGAGTACGGCCTGACCGGGTCGGTCTTCTCCCGGAACCGGATGCACCTGGAGTACGCCCGGGAGCACTACTTCGTGGGCAACCTCTACTTCAACCGGAAGTCGACCGGCGCCCTGGTCGATGTCCACCCCTTCGGTGGCTTCAACATGAGCGGCACCGACTCGAAGGCGGGTGGGCGCGACTACCTGCTGCTCTTCACCCAGGCGAAGGCGGTCAGCGAGAAGTTCTAACCTCTGATCACGTGGAAGCCCTACCGTTGTTTAGCGGTAGGGCTTCTTTCGCCCGTCGGGCCAGGTTCTGGAACCCGGCGAGCGCCGTACCCGTCTCACGAGGGTAAGGAGGTGCGAAATGGTGCAAAAAAGAGTGGCCTGGGTACTGATTCTATCAGCGGTCCTCGTGATCGGTCTCCTCTACCAGAACGTACAGTTGCGGTGGTACCGGGAGCAGAGCGTGGAGCTGCAGGCGGCATGGATCGGCTCGTCGCTTCGCACGGCGCACGACCATCTGACCGCCGCGCTGACGGCAGCTGAACAGGGCGAGATTGACCGGGCGGCGGAGGAGATCTCTGCGGCGGAGGTTCAGTTGGAGAGGGCCAATATGGCGGATGCTGCCTACGAGGTCTCCCTGGGCCGCAGGGATCTCACGGGCAGCATTCGGACGGGCAGCACCGGGCTCAGTGCTCCGCTCCGGCTGTATGCAGGCCTTCTCCGGTCAACCCGACAGGGGATCGAGCGCCGGGGGTGGAGTGCCGAAGATGAGAGCGCTCTTCGCTCGGTTGCACAGGAACTGGCGGTCATGCGGGAGATCATAACCGAGGAGGTGCTGGTTGAGAATAATGCGGACCGGATCATGTCCAAAGTAGAGGAGCTTCGTGAGAGGCTAAGATTGGGCGAGCCACGATAGCTTCTTCACCCTGGGCATGGGTTCGCAGGTTCTACAAGCTTCCCCCAGCGTTACAGCCCAACTGGGAAGCCGCCCAGCCCGAAGCCGCTAGCAGGAGTCCATCTGTGGCGCCTACCCCGGCCGTCGGTATGACCAGGACCGTGCCGATCAGACACTGCGCACCCGTGGGCACATTCGGCGTAAGGGACTGTATGTTCACCAGAACCTCCTCCCTCTGTCCCCCAGCCTATGCAAGATCGACATCGAATGACGAATCTGCCGGTCCGCCCTTTCCATTTGATGCCGAATGCAGTAATCTGAAGGTTATCGAGAGCGAAACCAGGAGGGGTCCCGGTGCAGATTCGCTGGACGCGGCTGCCCTTTGAGGCCAAGAACCAGACCGAGTACAAGCAGAAGCTGAACGACTGGCTCAGCCACGTCTTCTACGACGTGCTGCCCGAGCACGGCTATGAGGTGCGGGAGGAGCAGATCTACACCGCCTTCCGCATGGCCAGGGCGCTGACCGAGGGCAACACCCTCATGGCCGAGGCGGGGCCAGGTACCGGCAAGACCTTTGCCTACCTGCTCCCGGCGGTCTGCCATGCCCGCATGACCGGGCAGCCCGTGGTCGTGGCCAGCGCATCCAGCGTGCTGAAGGCGCAGCTGGTAAGCCCCGAGGGGGATATCCAGACCCTCTCCCGCTTGCTGGGCCTCGAGATTGATGTGCGCGTCGCCGGCGATCCCGCCGAGTACCTCTGTGAGATGAAGTTCGAGCGCACCAACTTCCTCTTCGAGCCCGAGCCCGAGGGCTGGGAGGATCTCCATTTCTGGGCGCAGCGAACCGGGACCGGCGCTCGGTCAGAGGTTCCCACCGTGCCGGATGAACTCTGGGAGCGGGTCGCCTGGGACCCGAGCCTGGCCTGCGACACATGCCCCAGGCGGGGCCATTGCCATGTCATGGCGGCCCGGCGGCATCATCGCGGGGCGGTCGACCTGATTGTCTGCGACCACCGACTCTTTAGCCAGGACCTCCTGACCCGGGCCGACCGGCTGGAAGGGAACCAGCTGCCGATCCTCCCCGTCTACTCCGCCGTGATCTTCGACGAGGGGCACTACCTGCCCGAGACCTGGCAGAAGGTCCAGGGCTGGTCGCTGGCCCCCAAGCGGTTGAAGCGCACCCTGGAGCGGCTGGAGCACCTGGCCGAACGGGAGGGCGTGGCCCGGCGGGTGGAGGTGGCGGTGCGCATGGCCGGCAACTTCTTCCGCGGCCTGCAGACCCACACCCACCCCGGCGAGGGGAAGCGGGACGTGGACCGGGTGGACGCGCTGATCCAGGCGACACGCAAGCTGGACAAGGCGCTGGATGAGATCCAGACCGAGCTGGTGACCGAGGAAGCGATGAGCGAGGGGCTGGAGGTGGAGGGGGAGCTGAAGGCCTACCAGGGCCGGATCGATGAGATCCGGGCCGCCCTGCGCCTCTTCGAGCGGGAGGACTCGGTGGTCTGGGTCGAGGGGGATGACCTCTGGGTCGTGCCCCGCAAGCCGAAGTCGCTCTTCGGCCGGGACCACCTGAAGGAGAAGCTCCCGGTCATCTTCTCGTCGGCCACCTTGGAGCCGGAGTACCAGGCTCGGGTGCTGGGGCTGGCCCGGTACGACAAGGCGACGGTTGGTGTCCCCTTCGATCTGGGGCAGCAGGCCCTGATCTACCAGCCCGCCGAACCGGTCGATCCGGTGGATGAGGCCCTTCGCATCATGCGGGCGACCGGCGGCCGGGCGCTGATCCTGCTCCGGTCCATGGCCGATGTGCGTGAGTGGAAGGAGGCGCTGGCCGGTCGAGAGCTCCCCTGGGCGATCATGTTCGAGGGGGAGGGGGACCGGGGCGCCCAACTGGAGCGCTTCCGGGAGGAGATCAGCTCGGTGCTAGTCGGCGCCCACTTCTGGGAAGGCGTAGACGTGCCGGGCGAGGCGCTCTCCTGCGTGATCATTCCACACCTCCCCTTCCCCGAGCACGACCCGCTGATCCGGGAGCGGCGCCACCAGGCGGACCTGGCCGGGGCCGAGCCGTTCGGCGCCGTGGACCTGCCGGAGATGCTGATCAAGCTGAAGCAGGGGGTGGGCCGGCTGATCCGCTCGGCGGATGACCGGGGGATTATCGCCCTGCTGGATCGCTCCCATGTGGACGAGGACTGGGCCGAGGATGTGGATGGCGCCCTGCCGGAGGACGCCGAGCGGGTGGACGACCTGGCTGCGGTGACGGCCTTTCTGAGGGCCTGATGCAGAAGACCTGGGGGCGATGGCCCCCAGGTCTTTGATGTACGCCCGGCATGGGCGGCATCTCATCCGGTGAAAGTCCGGTGTGGGTCAGGCAGTCCGACCCACTAGCCAGAGGCAAGGGTGTCCGTCGCGAGGCGGAATCTGAAGGAAGCCCGAGGCAAAACCACGGCCCAAGGAACACGAACCGTATACGAGGCTGTGCCACCTGGGTGAGTTGGCCGCACACAACGAAACCCGAGACTGTCAAGCGGTGGTGGAGTAGA
>Ga0196970_1001971_pt1 | contig 11682 bp, 9 predicted proteins | sample S1v_513CmetaG_FD_148672 | JGI IMG/M metagenome (GOLD analysis project Ga0196970, IMG submission 148672) | Soil microbial communities from Anza Borrego desert, Southern California, United States - S1+v_5-13C | ecosystem: Environmental > Terrestrial > Soil > Desert | place: USA: California... | reverse complement strand
CGGTACGGTAAAGTCTGCATCGAAGTTGTAGTCAAGCAATGAGAACCCAGCAGATGGTATGCCCTCTATTGCAGCTTCCATGGCCGCCGACATGGTGCCCGAGTACAATACATTTATGGAGTGGTTGGCTCCATGGTTTATACCGCTCAGACATATATCCGGCTTTCTGTTCAATACTTTATCCCGCGCCAGCTTTACACAGTCCACGGGGGTACCACTCGTCTGCCACGATTCAATGCCATCAAATATCTTTACCGTATGTAGTCGCAGAGGGTGCCCGATGGTAATAGCATGTCCCATACCCGATTGTGGACTGTCTGGCGCTACTACCACTACAGTACCCATGTCCTTAACTGCTTCCACCAGGTTCCTTATACCAGGAGCAGTTATCCCGTCATCATTCGTTACCAGAATTATCGGCTTCTCATTCGTCATAGCTCCAAAATTACCAATCCACTCCCATTAACTCCATGTTCATCGACAAGGAGCTGCTTTGATGATCCTTTAGTTTCTGTGATCAGGATATAAACAAGTCTTTCTGCAGGTCCTTGCCAGGGGCTACTGCGTAGCGACTAAAGTCTGTCACTTCCTCTGCTTTTAGCACCTCTTCGTCTGTGTACAGGTTGCCGGTGTTTTCCTTTGCCGGTTTCATGAAGATATGATAGGCCGCATCTGCCAGTATCTCGGGCTTTCGGCTGCGCTCCATGAGCTGTTCTCCGCCCAGCAGGTTCTTTATAGCTGAGGTGGCTATAGTTGTCATCGGCCATATCGAATTTGCAGCTATGCCATACTTCCTGAACTCCTGTGCCCACCCCAGCGTAAGCATACTCATGTTGTACTTTGTGATGCTATAGGCAGGGTGGTGTGCAAACCAGATGGGGTTCAGATCAAGTGGTGGAGATAACGTCAGGATATGTGGGTTAGTTGATTTCTTTAGGAATGGAACACAGTGCTTGGTAACAAGGAAAGTACCCCGCACATTTACAGCATGCATCAGGTCCAGCCTTTTAGTTTCTATTTGCTCGGTGCCCGATAGATTGATGGCTGAGGCATTGTTGACGAGTCCGTCAATCCCTCCAAATATGGAAACAGCCTGCTGAACCGCATTTAGTATCTGCTCTTCATCCCTGATGTCACACACTACGGGTAGTGCTTTCCCGCCAGCTTCCTCCATTTCCTGCGCTGCTGAGTATATAGTTCCACCTAATCGCGGATCCTCTTTCACCGACTTTGCCGCTATCACAATGTTCGCTCCCTCTCTAGCAAGCCGTAAGCCTATAGCTTTACCGATACCCCTCGTTGCGCCTGTTATCAGAAAACATTTTCCTTCAATGCTCATATCCTGTATGTCTGTTAGTGATGAAGAAGGTACAGATTATTATTCACTTGCGTTGCTGTCGGGTACACCTGCATTCCGCAAAAGAAAAGAGCCATTGTTATGGAATGGCTCTTAAATAAAGTCAGTACACGATTATGCCTGCTTCACAAACTCGCAGTTCACATGCAGTCGCACTTCATCACTCACCACAATACCACCCGCCTCTGTCACTGAGTTCCAGTTCAGTCCATATTCTTTTCTGTTCACCTTGCCGTCTACTGTGAACCCCGCCCTTGTGCTTCCCCACGGGTCCTGTATCATTCCGCCGTATTGTACTTTCAGCTCCACTTGTTTAGTTGTGCCTCTTATGGTCAGGTCGCCGTGGAGGATATAGTTCTCGTCGTCTATCTTTTCCAGCTTGTTGCTTACAAACCTGATCTGTGGATGGTTTTCTGCATCAAAGAAGTCGCTGGTCTTCAGGTGCGTATCCCGTTGTTCGTTGTTGGTAGATATTGAGCTGAGATCTGCGGTGAACTCTACCTTTGCGGTAGTGAAGTCATCACCCTCCGTTTCCACTGTCGAGTTGAAGGAGCTAAAGTACCCCGTGACCGTGGAGATCATCATGTGCTTTACTTTAAACTGAACCTCTGAGTGTGTCGTGTCTATTACCCACTTTGTGTTTGCCATTGTTTTGGTTTTAGTTATTAATTAGCTTGTTCTGAATTTTTCTAGTTGTTCGTTTAGCTCTAGCGCTTCTGCTTCATCTAGCCCAATTATCTTTTCAGCTACTTTATCCAGTGCTTTGGTTGACTGTTCCAGGATTTTCAGGCCAGCATCAGTAACTGTGATTATCGTTTCCCGCTTATCTTCCTGGGAATTAGATCTTTCTACAAAGTTTTTTGCCACAAGTCTGTCTACTATGCGTGGAACGTTTGAGCTCTTCTCCAGCATCCTCGATCCAATGTCTTTTACACACATGGGTTCCGGATGTTTACCCTTGAGTATCCGTAATACATTATACTGCTCTGACGTTAGATCATAGCTCTTTAAGGCCGCATTGTTGTGCGTCTTAAGCCAGTAGGCAGTATACAATATGTTGAGCATCGCCATATGACGGGCATTCCTGAACTTGTCCGTTTTTATGGCTTCCTGAAGTTTCATAGTGCTAATCTATGTATATACACCGAAAGAACATCAGTGTAATGGCTAATAGGTATAAAAATTATACCAGTTGTAGCACATCTCCTACCCGTTACTGCACTACAAACTTCCTCCGAACCCTGCTTTGTTTATGGATCACTTCTGCTATGTAGGCTCCGGGGAGATGGCCAGATAGGTCAATGGATATTTCTTGTTCCCCTTTCCCTAGGCTCTTACTTACTTGCTTTATGCGCTTACCGTCGATAGTGTAGATATTTATAGTCACCTCTCCGGCCTCAGCTAAGGTCACTTTAAGCTGAAGGTCATTATGTGCCGGATTGTTGAGTACACTCACCTCAAACCCATTTGCCTCCACATGCGATACATTGTTTACCACCAATGTGTCTTTTCGTGTGTACCAGATCGGCGCAGTGATCGTTCGCTTTCCGTCTATTTCAATATCTGCATAGTAGTAGGCACTGCTGTCATTCAGAAGTGTGTGGTCTGTAAAATCAAGGTAGTTCCCGGTAGCAGAGGTTAGTACAGTTGCAGGTACTCCGCTTCCTGCACGACCACACATGACAGTGATCTTAGGAATTGCAGATTGGTTTGATGGGTCTGTAACGGTTACCGTTCCTGCTGGCGCAAAGCTATGGCTCATCTCCGTCCCCATCATCTGACCGTAGATTCGAATATCAGCACGTGTGTCACAATCCTGTGTAGCGTAAAAGCGTCTTCTTTGCATAGCAGCGTAAAAGTCTGTCTCTGAAAGGGTAGGGGCTATTACTGCCGTTCTGCTGGGCGTGGTTCTTCCAAAGGTTGTGTTGTGATTGTCATGATCTATCATTGGAGCCACATGATACCCCTTTGCAAGCATTTGCTGGTAATATGGTAAAAATGCAAGACTACTTGCCGGATTAGTATAGCTAGTATCCGTACTAAATGCTGGCCCACTCTCTATCGCAATGCCTGCAATGGCACTGTCTGCTCTCTTGTTGTAGTTGTTATATGCCAGGTATTGAAAGTCCGACCATCCTGGGTGAGCCAGTGTTGCGAAGGCTCCACTGCCTGAATAGTTGTTCACCTTGCGGAACAGGCCATTATTAGAGAGGTAGTCGCTCTTGCCAACATAGATAGCATAGTTTGGCACTCCGCCCACGCTGTCCCATCCCATCAACTGGTTAATACCATAAACTAGCACATGGCCACCATTTGTCTGCACTCCCCATTCCATTCCATACAGCGCAAGAAATCCCGGGTTGGCTGAATTAAACGTATTTGCTTCCGCCAGTCCTTGCTGGTATTTAGCTAGTTCCATCCCGGGATTGTCGTTAGCCGTGAAGTGGTTGTGGTCGCTTATACCAAGAAAGTCCATGCACAGCGCATCCTTTGCGTAGGCATAGTCGTTCGCTGGCGTCAGACTACTGCTGTCTTTGTTCCCGTCGGAGTAGGAGCTATGGCTGTGCAGGTTGCCAAAGTAGTAGTTCTCTCCATGGTTGTAGGTTGTGCTCTCACTTCCCTGCAGATAGCTGTTGGTTTTATAGAGCGGACCTCCTATGCATACTTCGTTATAGGAAAAGATAAAGAAGTGGTATTGCGTAGTTGGGCTCAGGTTAAAAGCCGTAAAGCTGTACTTGTTTCCCGCTGACACCACAGTTCCTCCACCCAGGCTCTCTCCCTTCGAATATGTCACACCATCCTGCGGAAGAACCGATATGGTACTATTCGTACTCACTACCACCAGGTAACCATCATTCGCGTTATTGAAAGGGGAAAAGTATCCGGTAATATGATCTTCTTTAGGTGAAAGGATCAGGTTGGACGCGTTTCCTTCAGGTTTCACGCAGGGCAACACCACTGACGTCGCCTGTTGTCCTGTTAGTGGTGAAGCCACCAGGTAGGCAGGTCCATTGCTGCACGCATAGTTGTTCAGACTGAACACATGAAAGTAATAAGTAGTGCTATGGCTCAATCCGGTTGCTGTAAATGAAGTCAGGTTTCCTCTATAGATCACAGTTCCTCCTCCCATTGTGTCTCCGGGATTGTAGAGCGTTCCGTCCACTGGATTGCTCTGCAGGGTTGCCGTAGTCGACGCCACTATCAGGTACTCGCTTGCTCCCGTCACTGGGCTGAAGTTTCCCTGAAGGTTCGAAGCAGTAACATTCTGAAATTGAAGATTACTCGGTTGAGATGTAGGTGCTACGCACGGCGGACCCGCAGGTGTTGTCACCGTTGTACTCAGCAGGTTGCTGGTCTTGTACTTTGCCGGTCCATTGCAATACAGGTTCAGCGGGAATACGTAGAATGTATACGTTGTCAGTGGGTCAAGGCCGGTTGCTGTAAAGCTGGTGTCAGTTCCTCTGTATACCACCACGCCGTCTCCCAGTGGCTCTCCCACATTGTATAGGGTGCCGTCCACAGGAAGGGAACTCAGGCTACCGTTTGTTGTCCCAACTACAAGGTATTCATCCGCACCGGTATTAGAAGGGTTGAACGTACAGGTCACACTTGTCGGACTGATATTTGTTACTGCCAGCGCCGTAGGAGAGTTCACAGGGGTCGTACACGGGCTACCAATGACCTGCATCTTGATATTGTCTATGGCTATTTTCGGCCTGCTCCCGCTTGTTCCCCCGGCAGAGTTGTAGTAGTAAAATCTTAGCCTCGCCGTTGCCGAGTTGCTGAATTCACTTGGCAGCGCCACGTTGCTCACCGTCCCGCCAGAGGCTGTGTAGTTCGTAATGGTTACTTCCGCTGCAGTCAGCTCGGCAAAGGTTACCCCATCTACAGTCCCGTAAACTTTAAGCGTTCCCGTCCTGTTACTCGTGCTTGCGCCATTGAATACCGTCTCCCAGTCAAACGACAGGCTTCCCGCAGCTACTCCTGTCAAGTCCAGAGAAATGTCAAAGGCTATCGCATTACTGTTGTTAGCGGTACCAGTCACCAGCATCAGCATCCTGTCGTTCACTGTGTCTCTGTATAGTCCTCCAACATTACCTGTTACAAACGTAGCAGACGAGGTGGTGATCCTGGAAGGGTGGGGTATACTCTCCGTTCCTCCTATGGATACAGAAGAAAAGCCGGATGCACCGTACCCTGCGCTGAAGTTATTACTCCAGCTGGCAATGGAATCAAAGTTTACAGTGTATGCCAGCCCAGGCTGAGTCGCCATAGGTATGGCTGTTTGCGCTGATGCGTTGATGTACGCTACCAGCATGCAAATAAACAGGTTCAGGTTTCTCATTTGTTATCTTAGTCACTGAATGCGCGAAGAAAATAAATTCATTGAATACTTGGTAGTGAAAGTGCACTCTGGATTATCAATAATTATGCACCGGCACTTTTTGTATCCCACTATATTTGTAGTTAAATCGCCTGCATGTACATTAAGAGCCAAGCCTTCAGTGACGAGGATACATTGATGGAGATGTTATTCGATTTCGCCCTTGGTGATCCTGCTCCCCTGGTCATAGAGCTTAAAAGCCAGATCGAAAAGGACCTGGAGGAAAATACTGCCTATCAGGAGTACCGGCTTACCCTCGAAGAAGAAGACCGCCTGGAGCTGGAAGCGGAGGAGCGTTATATCCGCCTCGCCGAGGCACTCATGGAGCGGTTCCCCTCTTTCAAAACAGAAAAGCAAAAGCTTTACGGGCTTAAAGACAACAATGCTGTTCTGTTATACGAGATAGATATGGAGTAGGTAAACCGCCAAATCACCCTGATTTTCACCTTCTTAAAGGCTTTGGCTCCCTTATCTTTCTTTATATTTGCTGTTATTTTTCCGACTTCCAAATACTTGCTACTTTTTAATGAAAAAGCTGATCCTTTTCATCATCCTTGCATTGCCATTTGCAGCACACGCACAGGATGACCTTGTTAAGAAACTCGATGCAAACAAAAGCGATAGCGCTAAAAAGAAGTTCATCTTCACTCCTGTCATCAATATCGAATGTACCGATGTAAAGAACCAGGGCAGCAGCGGCACTTGCTGGAGCTATTCCGCGCTCTCTTTCCTCGAAAGTGAGATGATCCGCATGGGCAAGAAGCCTGTGGATCTGGCGGAAATATTTACCGCACGTAATGTATATATCGAAAAGGCCGAAAATTATATCCGCATGCATGGTGCGGTTACCTGGGGTGATGGTGGTGCGTGCCACGATGCCATCAACATGTACGCCAAGTATGGTGCCCTTCCGCAGAGTGTTTACACTGGTCTTAACTACGGTACTAAAAAGAACAAGTTTGCTGAGATGCAGTCCGTATTAAAGGGTATGCTAGATGCGCTTGTGAAGAACCCTAACGGTAAGCTCACGCCAAACTGGAAGACTGCCTTCACATCTGTTCTGGATACATATCTCGGGGACGTTCCTGAGACTTTCACCTACAACGGGAAGAAATATACTCCGCGTACCTTCGCCGATAAGGTGGTAGGCATCACTCCTTCTGATTATGTTGAGTTGTCCTCTTTCAATGACAAGCCATTCTATCAGAAGACACTGCTAATGGTGCCCGACAACTGGAGCTTCGATAAGGTGTACAATGTAAAGATGACGGATATTACTGACGCTATAGATCACGCCCTCAAGACAGGATATACCGTTGTCTGGGCTACCGATGTCAGCGAAAAGTATTTTAGCTGGAAGAATGGTGTTGCCTTCGTACCTGAAAAGGACTGGGAAGACATGGAAGAAGAGGAGCAAAAGGCACTCTTCAACGGCCCCAAGCCAGACAGGGTAATAACCCCACAGGCACGCCAGGAAGCTTTCGACAACTACGCCACCACAGACGACCACGGTATGCACATCGTCGGCCTTGCTAAAGATCAGACTGGTAAGGAGTACTATATGGTAAAGAATAGCTGGGGAGAAAAGAATGATTACAAGGGTTACCTGTATGTAAGCAAGCCTTATGTCCAATACAAGACCACGGCTTTCCTTCTGCACAAAAACGCACTTCCCTCAGGCCTCAAGCAAAAGCTCCGCCTGAATTAATCTACTGGTCAAAATTCGCTAGAGCCCCTTCTCCGGAAGGGGTTTTTTATTCACCGGTACCACATCTGAACATCTAACCGGGTCTCTCATTTGCACATTTCCTCATCTGCACATCTGCACATTTCCTCATCTGCACATTTCCTCATCTGCACATTTCCTCATTTCCTCATCTGCACATCTGCACATTTCCTCATCTGCACATTTCCTCATCTGCACATTTCCTCATTTGCACATCTGCACATTTCCTCATTTGCACATTCTAAAAAAATGTGACCCTCCACTCCTTCTCCCAATCTTCACCCGCTTCCAGCTTCATTATCCCTTCTTTGCTTGCAAGTTCCTGGTTGTGATCCACCGAATCCGTGATACCGCACCAGGGCTCTATACATACAAATGGTGCGTCCGGTGCAGCCCAGATACCCAGGTACGGAAATCCTTCTATGTTCATGGTAAGCCCGTCCTTCCCTGCATCACTTTTTAGTGTTATCGTCTTCGACTTCAGGTGCTTCAGCACTATGGCATCACGCCTGAATAGTTCATGGCTGAGGTATATCTTACGTTCGTTATCCAGCAATTGTTGCGGCTCCTTCTTTAGCAGGCCATTGTCCAGGGGCCACCTTCCTGCAGTCTCTGCGGTATCCAGTTCCAGGTAGTAGTCATTGTATTTCAGCCCTTCCTCCAATGGTAGGTTAAATGCCGGATGCCCGCCAATCGAGAAATACATTGCATCTGCGTCTTTGTTCGCTACTTTATACCTCGTTGTTAGTTCGTTTCCTTCCAGGGTATACTTCACCTGCAGCAAAAAGTCAAAGGGATATACCTCTTTCGTTGCTGCATCGCTCTTTAGTTCAAAGCTGGCTGTTGTCTTTTCAGAGGCTGTTACTTCAAAGGTCTTGTCTCTTGCGAAGCCATGCCGGGGAAGATGGTATGCCTTTCCTTCATGGTAATAGGTGTCGTCCTTCAGCGTACCTACTATCGGAAAAAGTATCGGTGAATGCTTGCCCCAGTATTCCGGATTAGCATTCCATAGGTACTCAGTCTCAGTCTCAGTTCCTTTCCTCGTTATCTTTTGCAACTCGGCACCCTTCGCATTTATTGCTATCGACAGTTGTTCATTTTCCAGGTAGGTCATAATTCCTTTTAGTATCAAATATATAGTTCCACTCCCGTCGAAGCAGGTATATGGCCAGGTTCAAATTTTCTGCACTTGTCTAGTTTCCTGTATCGGTATGTCTGGCACTTCCGGAAAAGTAGAGGATTGCGCCAATAATTCCTACCACTAATCCCACCAGCATTATAGCGTTGTCGTAGGGGCACTCAAAGGCCTTTGCCAGAGCGCCAGTGATCAATATCAGAATACCTGCAAATAACGTCTTCCCGCCGCTTGTCGATAGAAAACTGCTCATAGCTCACTTTTCTGCTTACGCAATAATTTAGTGCCATTGCAGGGTTTTCTTTCCTGCCCAATCCTCTTTTAAATGAAAAAAGCGTAACGACTGTTACGCTTACTCTGCTGTCTCTACCAGGACCATCTGCAAGACCAGCAAAAGTATCTTCGCCCCTTCGGTACAAACACCTTGAGGAACTTACCTGAGAATGATTGTCTCATATCCACCACTTCACTGCCGTTACAGCGTCTGCAGGTTTCCTTTTCGCCAAAGGTCGCCTTTGCATGCCGCAGCAGGTCTCTGCCTCCGCTAGTCTTTGATAATTCGCTTATTAGCTTATGCTGCTGTTCTCCTTCTCCGTCCGCTATCCTTTGCTTCTTTCCTGCCAGTACGTAGTATCGGTGCCAGCAAAGTTTCCTGTCCGATTCATATTCGCATGAACAGGATGACTCAATATTGTCATCATCCACACTGAAAGCCAGTTCATAAATTCCTTTTTCTCCATTTACGTGAAAGCTATAACTCCCCACAAGTGTATCCATTTGTTCTCTTGTTCCTTTGTATAAACGTTCAGTTTTGCAAAAAGGTTGGGTGCATCACCAGGTCCACTTGCAGTCTTTGCAGAAGTAAGTATGATGATGTACGTCTTTGAACATGGTGAAAAGCCTCGCCATCAGAGAGTATTTTATCTTCACTATCCGTTCGCTGTTGCATCTCCGGCAATGACTTTCATGTTCAAACCTTTTCTTTGCACGCCTCACAATTTTCTTCCCGTTCAGGGTTTGTGCTGCGCTTTCAATTGCTTGTTTTTGTTTGTTGGTGTCGCCTCCTGTAATTCTTGAGGTCTTTCCTGCCAGTACATATTGTACATGCCAGCATGGGTGGTGCTGCTTATTATTGCCGCAGGTGCAGTCGGTAGTTAGTGTATCTGCTTCTATGGTGATGGTTGCCCGCTGTTCACCTTTCGCACTTCCGAATAAGAAACTATATGAAGACGGGGCTGCGGTCAATGTATTTCTGTGGTTCAAATGCGCCTAACATGAATAAATCATAAATTTCCTGCCAGTAACGCTGCTTTAGAATGCAATATTACATTCTTCATTTGTCATACTCTGTCATTTTAAAACCTAATTTTTTGATGTATATGTATTTTGCTGATTAGATATCTTATTGTTGGTCACTCATTCACCCCTATTTTGTCTTTTGCTTTTTTAAAGCCAATTTTGGTGCCATGTTAATGAGTCAGGTAGTTGGTTTGGCGGAGGTGAAGAAGGGTTTGCTGGCTATGTGGCAGAATAATCAGCTACCGCATGCTATGCTCTTTGTTGGTCAGGAGGGTACAGGCGGTTTGCCACTTGCGCTGGCTTTCGCTCAGTTTGTTTTCTGCACCAATAAGCAGGGTGGGGAGGCATGTGGTTCCTGCGCAGATTGTCATAAGGCTTCCCGCCTTGAACATGCTGATCTGCACGTGACCTTTCCTTCTATACCTCCTAAGCCGAATACCAAGGCAATGAGTCGCCACTTCATTCAGTCGTTCCGGGAGTTCATAGCACAGTCGCCCTATGGCACCACTTACGATTGGTTGCAGTTCATAGATGCGGAAAATAAGCAAGGCAATATAACTGCCGAAGAATGTCGCGAGATCATTGACACGCTAAACCTGAAGTCTTATGAAGGTGGACGAAAGGTGCAGATCATCTGGAGGCCCGAGTACCTGGGCAAGGAAGGGAACATCTTGCTTAAGCTTATTGAGGAGCCGCCCGCGGGCACCATCATCATCCTGGTTGCTGAGGATACGAATGAGGTGCTCGGTACCATCCTTTCCCGCACTCAGATCATCCGCCTTCCACCGCTCTCAGCAGCAGATATAGCTCAGAGTCTCTCTGATCGGTCTCTGGCCGATCCGCGTAAAGCTGCCCAGATCGCCCACATCGCCAATGGTAGTTTCACCGAGGCCATCAGCCTCGTGCGGCACACTGAGAACGACCTGTTCCCTGATGTCCGCCGCTGGTTCAATGCGCTGTTCACCAACAATGGTATCGAACTTACCAAACTGGTTGATGAGTGGGCAAAGTCTGGTCGCGAGCAGCAGAAGAATTTTCTACAATATGTCATTCACCTGCTCGAGCAAACCATCCGTGTTCGTTACCTTCCGCAGGTACCTCCCGCACTCCCTGAAGAGGAGGCTCAGTTCGTCATCAAGCTGGCAGGTCACAAGGTCACTTTCGAGTCTCTTCAGTTGATGATTAAGGAGATATCAAAGACCATGTACTACATCGAGCGGAATGCCCATAGCAAGACACAGTTGCTGGCGCTTTCCATCAGGCTCGTACACGCCATTCAGGGCAAACAATTGGAGCCTGTATAGTTTGTTCGTATTAAAGAAAACATAAAGGTACCTGGGATATCATTGGGATTACATTGGAGTTGCACTGGAATTGCAATGAAGTTGCACCGGAGTTGCAATGGGTCTGCTAGCTTATTTCTTCAAGCCAGCCAGCCTCCTGTTCTTCTGGCGTCACGGCTGCCATCACATATTACACAACTCAGCCACGTACCTGGGTTATCCCTGCTTAATACTTGCTTAATACTTGCTTGATACCAGCTTGATACCTGCTTTATGGTAGCTTCATCCTGGCTATCCTTATCTTTGCGCGCTAAGCTCCTCCTATGCCCGATTTCCTTACCAAAATGCCTATGTTTCAGAACCGCCTCGTCAAGATGTGGAAGCATTATGGTAAGCTCGCGCGCCGACAAGAGGTAGCCTGTTTCCGCTTTTACGACCACGATCTCCCGGAGTTCCCCTTCGCTATCGACTGGTACTCCGGCGCAGTGCACGCGGCCG
>Ga0196970_1001970_pt1 | contig 11684 bp, 10 predicted proteins | sample S1v_513CmetaG_FD_148672 | JGI IMG/M metagenome (GOLD analysis project Ga0196970, IMG submission 148672) | Soil microbial communities from Anza Borrego desert, Southern California, United States - S1+v_5-13C | ecosystem: Environmental > Terrestrial > Soil > Desert | place: USA: California... | reverse complement strand
TGAGAACATTCAGCAGCCAGTGGATCGGGTAGATTTGACCTTCTATACCGATCCGCTTTGTTGCTGGAGTTGGGCCATGTATTCCTCATTGAAGGGGCTGCAGGAACTGTACCCGGGAACTCTTTCAGTGCGGTACTGCATGGGAGGCATGATACCGGACTGGACGTCATATGATGACGCAGTAAATGCTGTGTCTAAGCCCATACAGATGGGCCCGGTATGGATGGAGGCGCAGCATTTGACCGGTGTTCAATTGAACAGCAGAATTTGGTTTGAAGATCCTCCTGCTTCATCTTATCCGGGCTGCATTGCCGTCAAGTGTGCACAGCTTCAGTCTGACACAGCAGGGGAAGAGTACCTTCGGCTGCTCTGGCAGGCGGTAATGGAGAACGGCAGGAACATCGCAAAAATGGATGAGTTGGTTGAAATCTCAAATCTTGTGACAACTGAGTTCGATACTGGCAGGTTTTCAGATGATCTTATCAACGGAAACGGCAAGAGTGCATTCAGCAAGGATCTTGACGAAGTGCGCAAACAGAACATCTCGAGGTTTCCCACTTTGGTGATGAAGAGTTCGCGGAAGGGATTGATCTTCACGGGGTACCGCGCTTTAGAGGTACTTCTGGAAGGAGTTAGATCTGTTGTATAAATAGAGGTTTGCGGTTAATTACGATTTAGGAGTCGTTTGATTTTTTCAATCCATTCTGGCTGTTCGTCTTTTTTGTCCTGCCCGATGAGGTAACCAACTGGTTGTAGCACAGGAACATGGTCGCAGATGATTTTTACAATGCCTAGCAATGGGATAGCCAGGATCATCCCGGGTATCCCCCATATGAATTCGCCTAGTACAATTACAATAATAGTGAAGAGAGGGTTGATACTGACATTGGATCCCACTACAAGCGGCTCCAATATGTAGGTCTGAAAGGTTTGCACTACTGCATAGGTGGCCAGGACGCCTATTAGCATTCCCGTACTGCCCCCTTGAGCCATTACCATAAATGCGGTCAGAGCTGTGCCAGTGAGATTTCCAATGAAGGGTACTATCTCTAGAAGACCGCAAAGTATGGCAAAAAATAGGGCGTTCTTTACTCCCACTATGGTAAACCCGATGCCATAGAGTATCCAAAGACAGACGATCATCATCGCAAGCCCGGACAAGTACTTCTGAGCTACTCGCCTTGATTTTTGCAATACCTCTTTGGTTTCTCCGCTTTTGTTCCGGTCTGATATCCGCAGAATAAAGGTTTTAATTCTATCCCTGAAGTATAGGAAAAGAAAAATATAAACCAGTACAAGGACTGAATTTCCCAGAATGGAGGCTAGTGAGCTAACTATTGTGGTAACAATGGACGTCATTTTGCCGGAGCCGGAAGATTGTTGCTTTTGGACGAACTTCTGTTGTTCTTGCTGACTTATTCCCAGACCTTCACTGATGTTCTTCCGGATGCTTTGAATGTTTTGGGTAACCTGCTGCTCGATCTTAGAAGCATTGCTGGCAAGATCTGCTACTTGCCAGGAGATCAGGAATCCTACTACCGCAACAAATAGCAGAAGCAGGGAGATACAAACCAGGATAGATACAGGCCGGGACATTTTTCTTTCCAATGTTTGGGAAAGAGGCAATAACAACATGGAAAACAGACCCGCAAACGCCAGCGGAACAAGGAAGGGTTTCGCGAGATGAAGGATGGTGAAAAGAAGGAAAAGAAATATCAGTATCTGGAGTGCTCTCGTCAATGAAATAGACATATTTGCAACAAGTAAAATACTATACCAGTTGACATATGACTTGGCGCTGCCCCATGAAGAATGAGCAAAACTTTCCTCAGCATCAGGTTATCTTCTAACTACTACAGCTAAGCATCGCAAGAAGAAATGTTAAGAATCGCCTAAAAAGGGATAAAAGGACGGGATCACAAAGTCAGGCCAGGGTCATAACACACAATAAAAGAGGCGAAATTGCTCAGATGTTAGGGCAATTAGAACGACCAGACGCCACAACGCTTAAACTTAGCCCGATTTTTTAATAGAACTATTGAAAATGTGAAGCGATGTATCAGTTCAATATTGTGAAGAATGAAGATAGCTCCTGGAGGTTTGAACTTGGCGGAATCAACCTAATAGTTGATGATTACTTTGTAAAAGACGAAAAGCACTGGATCAAGAATCCGGCTCATGCAATCGCCTTCTTCAATATTAATGGTAACCTCTACGGTCTGGCAAACCAGACTAGCACCTGTTCAACAGCCGAAGAGTTTTACGACATGATGAGAAACCAATATTCGTACTTTCAATAGGGGCGCCGTTTAATTAGCTGACCTTCTGATGCTTGGAGTATACCGGGGACCGTGCCGGAATACGTAGACACTTTCCTTTACATACATGTAAAACTGGTATTCATTCATTGACCTGATCTGATCGTAGCTCGGACGATATCTCTTTACATACCGCGCCACACTATCACCTTTCAGTCCTGTCAGATCTTCTATCAGCTTCTCATTAAAATAGTAGTCAATGAACTTCTGCTGCTGAAAGTATTCATACTCCTTCTGAAACGCCCACTTTTGCCTGTTGGTTTTGCTCATGGCACTAAAAGGGTGCTTAATCTTTTCGTAACCTTTTAGTTCGGGAAACTCCAGCACATGCTTGTACAACTCATAATAGCGAAGGCTATCTTCTTCATATGTGCTTGCTTTACCGGCTATCTCGTAACCAGGTAGCTCAATAGATCCCTGATGCAGTACGATTTTGAAGTAAGCAGGGATTTGTCCCTCGGGAAGCCTGACGCGGGCTGTTTTATAACCCAGCTTCCTGAATTCAAGCAATTCCCCTTTATTTGCTTCGATACGGAACCTTCCGCTACTATCGCTGATAGTGCCCTTGTTAGAGTGGACATTAAACACTGTTACCCCCTCGATAGCCTTTCGCCCCGAGACGTCTCTTATGTCGCCCGTTATCTCCACAGCCAAGCCATAAAAACCACACGTTAAACAAAGCAGGAGTAAGAATAGCTTGCGCATAATCGCTTTAAAATTAAGGTATACCGGGTTACGCAACCGAGGCTTTTTGTTAAAAAAATGGTTCCATAGCAACGCAAACCCACATTAAAACCCAAAAAAGCAGAGGTATCTTTGCAAAGATGTACGGCCTTATAAGAAAGATATTGTTTTGGATCAGTCCTGAAAAGGTACACCACCTGGTAATGGCGCAATTGAAAGTGGCTTATTCTTCAGGGATAGGTGGAAAATTCCTGAGGAACAGTTTCGTACTAAAGCACCCAAAATTGCAAAGGAATCTTTGGGGCATTAGTTTTCCTAATCCGGTCGGCTTGGCAGCAGGTTTCGACAAAGATGCTAAGTATACTGACCCGTTGGCTTGCCTGGGGTTTGGATTTGTTGAAATCGGTACTGTTACACCGCGTGCTCAGCCAGGTAATCCTAAGCCCAGGCTGTTCAGGCTGCCTGCCGATAAGGCATTGATCAACAGGATGGGTTTTAACAATGATGGTGCGGGGGCAGCCGCAAACAGACTTAAGAACAGAAAGGAGAAGATAATAATTGGGGGAAATATTGGTAAGAATAAGGATACGACCAATGAAGAGGCACTAAATGACTACATCGCGGGATTTAATGCCTTATTTGATCATGTAGACTACTTTGTGGTAAATGTAAGTAGCCCAAATACACCAGGCCTTCGCGCACTTCAGGACAAAGAGCCCCTGATGAAAATTTTGAATAGCCTGCAAGACCTGAATGCCGCAAAGGAAAAACCGAAGCCGATCTTGCTTAAAATAGCTCCGGACCTGTCGAATGAACAGCTTGACGATATAATTGAGATTGTGACAGCTACACACACAGATGGTGTTGTAGCCACAAACACAACGATAGACCGGACTGGCCTGTCCACACCAGAAGAGGAAGTGAAGGTAATCGGGGCAGGTGGATTAAGTGGAATGCCCTTGAGAAAAAGAGCCACGGAAGTAATAAGCTACTTACATGAAAAAAGTAATGGAACAATCCCGATCATAGCTGTCGGTGGCATATTCACTGCTAAAGACGCGATAGAAAAGTTGGATGCCGGGGCATCTCTGGTCCAGGTCTATACAGGCTTCATTTATGAGGGCCCCTCTATCGCAAGGAATATTTGCGAAGGGTTGCTCAGGCGCTAGAGCCAAGCTCACCGCCGGTTCAGGAAAATGCGATCAGTACAATACATGTTAAGATTGAGAGGTATAGTAAGATTTTTATTGTTATGTCTGCATTGGCGGTAAAGCTAATTGCGGTAGTGTTTTTTTCGAGTGATAGGCCGTGACTTGTCATTTTTTTGTAATTGTATTGTTTGGTTTCTCGCCGCCTTAATAGGATTTTGTTACTTGGCACAAAGATGTAAAAGGCAGGTGTTTGTTGAAAGGAAACAGAGATGGTTAACTACTGATTAGTTTGCGCTTAACCATGCGTTAAGAACTGATTGGTTTTCGTCTTTATCTGATGTTTATCAAAAGATTACAACGGCCTACGTAGGCAATTTTCTTTAATTTTGCACCATGGGATTGGGTATCATAAAGTGGTTTACATGTTTAGTCGTAGTGATTGGGTTTTTGTCATGTGAACAACAAACTGAAAACACTACAATTCCGGATCATGTCGCATTTCAGAACCCGGCTATAAAGTCATTGTCTGAAAGAATTGTTCAGGATCCTGAAAACGCCAGATTGTACTTCGACAGAGGTAATCTGTTGCACAGACTTCAGTATGATACTCTGGCACTCGAAGATTTTAGGACGGCTGCCAAACTGGATTCCTCTAAGGCTGAATATTTTAGCGCTGTCGGCGATCTGATGTTCGAGCAAAAAGATATTTCAGGATCTGTTCCCTGGCTGGAGCGCGCCGTGCGACTTAACCCAAACGATCCGACCGCTCAATTGAAGATCGCGAAGATGCTGATCTTTCTGAAGGACTATCCTAAGGCATTTAGCACAATAAATAAGGTTTTAAGAAGAAATGCCTTAGTGCCCGACGGATATTTTCTTAAAGGGCTTATTTACAAAGATCTTAAGGACACTGCCAAAGCAGTTTCCAGCTTTCGGACGGCCATCCAGGTTGATCCTTCACATGTAGATGCTCAGATTCAACTGGGATTATTATTTAGTGCGAAGAAGGATGATATAGCGTTACAGTATTTTGATAATGCATTTTCCGCCGATACAACAGACGTCTTTCCGTTGTATGCAAAAGGAATGTACTATCAGGAGCAAGAACTATACGAGAAGGCCAAGGACGAATACGCCCGTTGCGTGTCATATAATCCCGGATACACAAAGGCAATATTTAGCACCGGATGGATACTGATGCAGCAGGATTCCCTGGAGAAGGCCTGGCGGCAGTTTGATCTGGTAACCAGACTTGAACCTACTGACCCTGAGGCCTATTACAACAGGGGGTTGTGCAGTGAGCTAATGAATAAAAATACTGAGGCACTTCAGGATTACAAACAGGCACTTACATTCAACATATCCTATAAAGAAGCCAGTGATGGCATTAAGAGGCTTGGAGGTGGCTGATATGCCGCTTCATCTCTTGCTTCTGGTTTATCTGCTTCACAAAAAATTTTTTCTAATGGCCTTAATAGCACCCTCGATTCTTGCTGCTAATTTCCTTCATCTGGAGAAGGATATTGAAATGATCAACAACAGTGAGGCCGATTGGTTTCATCTGGATGTGATGGATGGCCGCTTCGTGCCGAATATCAGTTTCGGCTTGCCTGTAATTGCAGCAATGAAGAAGAAGGCAAAGAAAACGTTTGATGTTCACCTGATGATCGTAGAGCCTGAAAAATACTTCGAAGACTTTGCCAAAGCAGGTGCTGATGTCCTGACTGTACACTACGAAGCTTCTGTTCACCTTCATCGTAGTCTGCAGGCAATAAAAGCCCTGGGTATGAAGGCAGGTGTTGCGCTTAACCCTCATACCCCTGTTCACCTGCTGCAGGATGTTATCAATGATGTAGATCTGGTTTGTATGATGAGCGTTAATCCCGGTTTTGGTGGTCAGAAGTTTATCGGCAGGACATTTGATAAGATCACCAATCTAAAGTCCATTATAAAAGACTCTGGTGCCTCTACGTTTATCGAAATTGACGGTGGGGTTACCTTGGATAATGCCGCTGACTTAATTGCTGCTGGTGCCGACGTTCTGGTGGCTGGCAATACGGTATTCTCTTCATTAGATCCTGTGGATACGATAAGCAGACTTAAACAGGTCGGAAAATAAATGTAACTTATCGGCGTTTACGTTTTTATATGCCCAATAGATACATTTCTCTACTGATTGTCCTGCTTGTTTTCGCTGTATCCGCAAGTGCCCAAACCGGGACATTATTTGGAAAGGTACTGGACGACCAGGGCAGGGGAGTGGAACTGGTAACCATTGCAGTGGAGGGTACCAGCATCGGAACGATCACGGATCCGGAAGGAAGGTATTCTCTCGATATCCCCCCAGGTAGTAAAGCGCTCGTTGTGTTTAGGAATGTTGGTTTCGAATTGAAGAAAAAGTCGGTAACTCTTTCTGCAGACGAACGCAGGGAGCTGAACATAACACTGAAGAAGAACGCGAACACGCTTACAGAAGTTATCGTTACGGACGATCGCGCCAGGTATGAGGCAGGTAGCGTTCAGATAGACGCGCGGAAGGCCCACGAACTGCCGAGTACCATCGGTGGGGTAGAAGGCTTGATCAAAACATTTGTCGGTTCTAATAATGAGCTTACATCACAGTACAATGTAAGAGGCGGCAACTATGATGAGAACCTCGTCTATGTTAATGACTTCGAGATTTACCGACCATTCCTGGTGCGTTCCGGCCAGCAGGAAGGGCTCAGCTTTATCAACTCTGACCTTGTATCAGGGGTAAGTTTTTCTATTGGCGGGTTTCAGGCTAAGTATGGTGACAAAATGAGCAGTGTGCTTGATATCACCTATAAACGTCCAAAGGAATTCGGAGGTGGGGCAATGTTGAGTTTACTGGGCGCGAGTGCTCATATTGAAGGGGCGACAAAGAACCAGAAGCTAACCTATCTCATTGGCCTACGACATAAGAGTAATCAGTATTTGTTGCAATCACAGCCTACAAAAGGTGTGTATAACCCTTCTTTTACAGATTTTCAGGCCCTCATCAACTATCAGATAAGCAAGAAATGGGAAGTGGAAGTCATAGGGAACTATGCACGTAACCGGTTTAATTTCTACCCTGAAGAGCAGACTACCAGCTTTGGGGTTATCAATCAGGCATTTCAACTTCGTGTGTTTTATCAGGGAGGCGAAATAGATCAGTTTGACTCCCGGTTTGGAGGTATTTCTACTACCTACCACCCGACAGAAAAGCTCAAGCTGAAGCTGCTTGCGTCAGGGTTTCAGACCAACGAGCGGGAGACCTATGACATCAGTGGAGAGTACCTGCTCGGCGAATTGGAGACAGATCTTGGGAAAGAGAATTTCGGTCAGATAAAGACGTTTCTCGGCACAGGTATAATTCAGAACTATGCCAGAAACTACCTGAAGGTAAACGTCGGCAATCTCGCCCACCGAGGATCACTTGATGCAGGCAAACATTTTCTGAGCTGGGGAGTAGATGCAAATTTCACCTCGATCAGCGACAAGCTCCACGAATGGGAGCGGCGTGATTCAGCAGGTCATACTCAGCCTTATGACCCCGACAAGCTAACCATGAAGCGGTTGTACACATCTTCCTCGGACTTCAACTATACGCGGTTTAGTGGATATCTCCAGGACAATTTTAGGTTTAATGACTCTCTGGATCTGACGATCTCTGCAGGTGCCAGGTTCAACTATAACATGCTGAACGATGAGTTTATCATAAGTCCTCGGGTGCAGCTTGCCTATAAACCTGAATGGAAGAGGGATATTGTCTTTAAGCTTGCCGCTGGTCTTTATGCACAGCCTCCCTTCTATCGTGAAATGCGAGACCTCGACGGGAATGTCAACAAAGACCTGAAGGCACAGAAGTCTATGCATATCGTCCTTGGCTCCGACTATAACTTTAAAATGTATAACCGGCCCTTTAAGCTAACTACAGAGTTCTACTATAAGAAGCTTTGGGATATAGTGCCGTATGAGTATGATAATGTGCGCATTCGTTACTTCGGTCAGAATAATGCAATAGGGTACGCCTACGGTGGTGAAGTGCGCCTCTATGGTGACCTTGTAAAGGATGCTACTTCCTGGGTGAGTATAGGCCTGATGAAGACTTCGGAGGATGTCACAGATGATCAGGTTATATTGAAATCTGAGGCGGGTGCAGACAGTGTAACAATTTATCCGGGCCATGTGCCGCGGCCTACAGACCAAAGATTTATGGTAGGTATGTACTTCGAAGACTATCTTCCGAACAATAAGAACTTCAAGGCACATATCAATTTAATGTATGCCACCGGTCTTCCGTTTGGCCCGCCAGATCAGCAGCGGTATGGCGACACATTGCGTCTGCCCGACTATAAACGCGTAGATATTGGGTTTTCTGCCTTGCTCCTTGATGGTACCAGAACCAACAGGCCTGCACATAGCTTCTTTGGTAATGTTCAATCAATTTGGGCAAGCCTTGAAGTGTTCAATCTGCTGGGTATACAGAACACACTCTCATACTCCTGGATTCAGGACCAGACCAGCGGCAAGACCTTTGCAGTGCCAAATCGTCTTACTTCCCGGTTGCTGAATGTAAAGCTCGTCGTCAACTTTTAAACATAGGAACTCACATCCTTTAGGAATCATCGGTGGGAACGCTTCACGCTCTTTTTTTAAAAAATAGAGTATTTCTTTTGGGAAAAAACGCCAGATGCATATCTTTGCGTCCCGTTCGAGAGAACAAAAGGTTGATCTCGTAGCTCAGTTGGTAGAGCAATACACTTTTAATGTATGGGCCTTGGGTTCGAGTCCCAACGGGATCACACAATAAACAGCCACTGATATTCAGTGGCTTTGTTTTTTTTCTATATTTTGTTCTGCTGAATTTTCAATGGGGATTGGTTCGAAACAATCAAGTTTTTATCAATGACTATACCGTATAGGTAAGCTAAAAACACTGTTGAATAATGCTATTGCGCGGACCTGAATCTTTTAAAGTCGCTTCATCTCCTTTATAAATCCACCGTAAATCAGAAAGGCTGTTTCTATTTTGCCAGATTTATCAACTTTAAATTCAACTTGTCTGTCGCTACCATCTCCATAAAAAAACTTCGTTTTTGATTCAGGTTTTAGTTCGATTTGGGAGCCTGGCTTTTGCCGGTATAGCTTATCACCTGCTTTAATGATCGTAATTCTGTCAGTAGAGTCTATTTCATATACACCTGTATATCTATCCAAAATGGAAATATCTATTTTGGATTCAACATGACTGTAGGGAGGGATGATTTCTATCCCGAAAATAATAGCGGCAATACAATTGGCAATATCGCTGCAGTTACTTTCATTATTAGAAAGCAAAACGATACTGACAGAATCCCCTGGGAAAGTCCCCAAATAGGAAGTGAAGCCACGTAATTGTCCGTTATGCCATATACGTCTATGACTCATAAAAGTGTCAATGACTATTCCATATCCATAGTTATTCTGATATGGCGTCGTCATTTTTTTTACTGAAGCTACTGAGATAATCTTGTTGGAAAACAATGCATAATTCCATTTGTATAGATCTTCAACGGTTGATATCATCGCACCAGCACTATAAGGATTTTCCATGGTGTAGAAGCTATTATTTCGCCACCCGGTTGCGGTTTTCTCATACCCCTTTACTCTGTTTGCAAGGATTGTATCCCAGCGGTTGACAAACGTATTTTTCAATTCAGCCTTACTGATGATGTTACCGAGCAAATAATCGCTGTATGCTTGGTTGGTCACTTTTTCAATGATCATGCCCAAGAGGTAATAACCGCAATTGCTATATTTCCAACTCGTACCTGGTGAGAAGACCAGAGGTTGTTTTTGGATCAATGCAAGCATTGAATCCTTTGTTAATTTAAACGCCTCAATAAAACCATCTATGTCGCCGGTGGTTTTTAATCCAGAGGTGTGATTAAGCAACATGTGGATAGTAATACTATCGCCCTTTGGAAAGCTAGGAAAGTACTTATCAAGCTTATCGTTTAAACTCAGCTTATCATTCTCGGCCAACTGCAGTATAGCAGAGGCAGTAAATTGCTTTGTTAAGGAAGCAATTTGATATAAACTTCCAAGACTGTTCTTTACATTAAGTTCCCTATCTGCCAGACCAAAGGCCTTTTCATATATGACCTTGCCCCTTTTAGCTATAAGGATAGTTCCGGAAAAACCATTTACTTCTTCCTGTGCAGTCATGTATTTGTCAAGCAAAGCTGTAAGGCTCTTACCCGCTGAAACAGAATACGGCAATAAAAGAAGTAATAACATTATTAGTTTCATATTATATTACTTATGTGTATAGCCTACGCTCTAACTTTAGACTTGCGTCCAGACGACCTTGCAAGCACAAGTTCTAATTTACTAAATTCAATGCGATTGCAGCTACATGCTGCTAGTATTTCTTCCATAATCGGTTCGACATTGTCCAATGAGGTTCACATATAATTTGAGAGCTGCTCCTACGCGGCTTTCAAATCTCTACAAATTTATTCGCGTTCCTACGTGCAGATTGTCAATGATAGTTGGCTCAAGTACTATCAGGTAATGTTTGGGGTACCTAACTTTTATCTCAACTGCCAAACGCTAAAATATTGGAGAATATTTCAGTGTTAGGGACAAAACTTTGGCTAATAGCCTCTACACGAGATATAGGTAAAAGGAAAGCGGCCAGGCAGAAATCACTATCTCGCCAGTGCCCTCCAGAAATGTGATCCTTTTTTTGATGTTGTAGACTATAAACACTCTAGTCAGCCTTGGTATTCTCGTTATAGCTGATCATCCAGTTGATGTCAAACTTGTCTGTACACATGCCGAAATAGTCTCCCCAGAAGGTCTGATTCATAGGCATCGTTGCTTTGCCACCATCTGATAGTTTGTTGTATAGCGAATCGGCCTGCTCCTTACTTCCGGCGTTGATAGATATGGTTATGTTGTTACCCACTATCACACTTTCTGCCCACTGCCCACCTGTGTCGCTGCCCATCAGAACGGTTTCCTGGCTTAATGGTAGAGAAACGTGCATAATCTTCCTGCCTTCTTCTTCCAACATAGGTTTACCTCCGTCAGAAGGCATATCAGAAAATCTACCGATGTAGCTGAAATCGCCGCCAAAAACACTCTTGTAGTAGTTGAATGCTTCTTCGCAGTTCCCTGAAAAAGTCAGGTATGGATTGATTACTGGCATTTTTAAGGCTATTTAGAATTGACTAAATCTTTGTGCTTCTAAAGATAGCACTTTGGTCACATGAGTTTTCCTGGATTGATGACCGGGATGGAGAAAAATAGAAAGCGACTTGACTTGCAACTAATTACACCCTCTCGTGAAAGGGATCTTTCTGAAAACTTATAAAAACAACAAAGGATCAGCCTAAACTGATCCTTTGTTGCTCTATGTTGCCTTTCTAATGCGCGTGTTCGTAGCGGCCGCGGGAAGTTGTATCCATAGCGGCACCCTTTTCGGGTACACGTTTGGTCATGAGTGCGGCGCCAATCTCTGCTATACCCAGGATAAGGT
>Ga0196970_1001968_pt1 | contig 11686 bp, 10 predicted proteins | sample S1v_513CmetaG_FD_148672 | JGI IMG/M metagenome (GOLD analysis project Ga0196970, IMG submission 148672) | Soil microbial communities from Anza Borrego desert, Southern California, United States - S1+v_5-13C | ecosystem: Environmental > Terrestrial > Soil > Desert | place: USA: California... | reverse complement strand
TCAAACCCATAAGGCATTCCCGAACCTCCCGCATGCTTTCCGCTAAGCATATAGGAACGCGCGGCCCGATGCGAACGCCCTTCGCGCTGCGTTCGTCTACGAATGAAATTCAAACTGAGACACTACCCCATTTTCCGCTCGCGATCACGTCGGTTCAGGGGCGGGCGCTCGGGACAGTTTGGGACAGATTAAAGTGCATCTCAGTGTAACTCGGTGATAGCCAGTGAATATGAAGTCATTGAAAATCCACGTTAACCCGTGTCGCTCGGTGAATGTCAAAGGCCCCGGCACAGCTTCCCAAGCTTACGACGAGGGTTCGATTCCCTTCACCCGCTCCAAGCCTTCCGAAAATCCGTTGACGGCACCCTGACGCACCAGCCCGCCCAGTGGGCGCTGGCCGGTCAACGTGCGTTTAGGAACGCCCGGTATTCCTCCGGCACGCCGCAGAAGATCACCGCGTCCCGGCGGATCAGGGAACAGCGGATGTCGGCGCCGTCCGCGATCAGGCGGTTGTAAAGGGGGGCGACGTACAGCTCGCCGCCCTGCAGGCGCCCGGGCGGCAGCGCCGCCTCGGCGTCGAAGGCGGCGAGGTAGCGGGCGGCGGAGCGGAAATGGTACAGGCCGGTGCAGCAGAGGTCGGAGATCGGCCGCTTCTCCGCCGTCTCGGCCACGCGGTCGGAGCCGGGTGCGACCGGCCGCACGTAGGACCAGTTGGCCCCGTCGCCCTCGAACACCTCCAGGAAGCCATCGGTGGCGGTCACGTCGAACCCGGTGGGGAAGCGGAAACCGGCGCGGAAAGTGTCGATGTTGAAGACCGTCACTGGCCCGTCTCCGCCATCGCCCCCGCCATTATCGCCCCCGCCATTATCGCCAGCGCCGCTCGCGCGCAGGCCGAGCGCCACGGTTTCCGCCTGGCCGCGCGTCGGCGCGTCGAGCACCACCACGCGGGCGTCGCGCACGCCCAGGGCCCGGCATTCGCTGTCGACGAAGGCCGGCGTCCCGGCGACGTCGCGCACGACGAACAGGAAGGGCAGCGTGTCGAAGTAATGCGCGAAGCTGCGCACGGCGTGGCGGAACAGGCTCTCGCCGTGCGCCTCCAGCATGTATTTCGGCCGGTCGTAGCCGGCCGCCGTGAAGCGGTGGCTGAGGCCCGCCATCGGGATGAGGATCATGCGCCCGCCCTCTCCAGATCCCCCTCCAGATCGAGGAACAGCCGCATGGCGTTGGCCAGCAGCGCGTCCTGGCGGTCCGGCGCGTCGGCGTGCAGCGGCAGCATGGACAGGAACAGCAGCACGGCGATGGCCGGCGCCGCCGTCTCCTCCGGCACCTGGCCGGCGAAGCGGCTGGCGCGGAACAGCGCCTCCACCTCCGCCAGCGCGCCGTGGTCCGGCAGTTCCAGTTCCAGCGCGTAGGCCGAGGGCCGGCGCAGCGTGCAGCAGCCGGCGACGATGAAGTCGTAGCGGCCGACCACCGAATGGTGCAGCTTCGCCACGTCGTAGCGCGGATCGCCATAGGGAGTGGCCCGCCCGTGCCCGTCCTGGCCGCGCGGATCGACGGCGCGGACGCGCTGGGTGCGGAAGTCGTAGAAGATGTTGCTGAAGCCGAAGTCGCCGTGGACCAGGCGCACGTCGTCGGGCCGCGGCGCCGGCACCAGGGCGGCGGCGCGGCGCGCCATCTCCAGCAGGCCCGGCACCGGCCGGCCGTTGATGCGCCAGGGTCGCGCCGGGTCGATGCCGCGCGTCGCGGCGAAGCGGCGCAGCCGCTCCTCCGTCTTGGCGCCGTAGAGGGCGGCGGCACCGGCCGCCTCGGCGGCTTGGTTGCCGGGCGGCGGCGGATGGGCGGCGCACGCGTCGAGGAACTCGGCGCAGGCCGCGAGAATGCGCTGCCAGACCACCGCCGGCAGGCGGCCGAAGACGAATAGGTCGTTGAGCGGCGAAAGGTAGAGGTATTCCAGCGCGTAGGCGCCGGTCTCCTCGCCGACCAGTGCCGGCGTGAAGGGGCGCAACGTCCCCGGCAACGCCTTGTACCAAGCCGCTTCGGCCGCGACCTTGGCGGTGTCGGGGCTCGACTTGACGACGGTGTGCGGGCCGATGGCGAGCCGGTTGAAGGCGCGCTGCGTGGTGATGCGGCTGCGCGAGCGGTAGAAGGTGTGCAGGTGGCCGAAGTCCAGCCAGTCGCCGGTCTCCAGGGGATGCAGGGGGCTGTGGCGGGTGTAGAGGTCCATGCCGCCGACGAAGTCGCTGCGGGCGCGCATCACGCACTGCACGAAGCGGGCGGCGTCGGCGAAGTGGAAATAGCCGCTGAGCACCCGGCGCACGCCGCCGCTCGCCGGCAACGTGTCGTAGACGGCGCGGATGCCGTCCGCCTCTCCCTCGAACCCGGCCCAGTGGTAGTAGTCGCTGGTGTCGCCGACGGACACGGCGTCGGGCGCGCCGAAATCGACGCCGCGGATCAGCGTGTCGCCGTGCAGGATGCGCACGCTTCCCTGGGCCGCCGCGGTGACGTTGATGCAGTAGACCACCGATTGCCCGAGGCTCAGCCCGTTCGGCACCGGGATCAGCTCGATGCCCAGGCGTTCCAACTGGTCGCGGTCGTGCGCCGGCACATCGAAGTCCTCGGGCACGGACATGCACACGCGCTCCGCCGCGTCGCCGATCGCCTCGCGTTGCAACACATAGAGCCGGCGGTTGCCGACCGGCAGGAAGGAGGGCGGCAGGCGGCCGAACTCGGCGGCCAGCTCGGGCGCCACGTAGGCGCCGGCGCAGATGAGGAAAAGGCCCATGTTCCTACGTCACGGCGTTGCCTGGGGATAGTCCGGCCGCGACGGTAAAGAAAGGGTAAGGGGCAAAAAGCCGGTCGTGCTACAACCGCCGCGATCCACCGTCGTTTGCCGCCGTTTGCCGCACAAGAGGTTGACATGCCCCGTCCGCCGATCCGCTTCGAGGACATCAGCGTTGTCGTGCAGGGGCCGTGGAAGCCCGACCTGACGCCGCCGGCGATGGACAGCCTGCGCCGCCTGATGCCGGGTGCCGAGGTCATCGTCTCCACCTGGAAGGGAACCGATCCGGCGCTGTTCGGCGACGGCGTGGCGCGGGTGCTGCTGAACGACGATCCCGGCCCGATCGATCACCGGCGCTTCGCCGATCCGGTCTTCGCCAAGGACTTCCACACGCAGAACAACGTCAACCGGCAGATCGTGTCGGCGCACGCGGGGGCGCGGGCCGCGACCCGGCCCTATTGCCTGAAGATGCGCACCGACACGGTGATCCACGCGCTGAACTTCCTCGACCATTTCGCCGCCTATCCGGCGCGCGCGGCCGGGCACCGCCTGCTGTGCGAGCGGCTGGTGGTGACCAACGCCTTCTCGCCGCGGCGCGGCGTGTGCTTCGCCGTGGGCGACCACTTCCAGTTCGGCCTGACCGAGGACGTGCGCACCGTGTGGGACATCCCGCTCAGCCCCGGCGACGCCGAGCTGGCGGCCCTGCCGGAGGAGGAGCGGAACGCCGTCTACACGCTGCCGGAGCGCTACATCACCCAGGCGTTCGTGCGGAAATTCCTCGACCTGCCGGCGCTTCACCACGGCGAGCGGCCCGACGCGCTGGTCGAGCTGGCGGAGCGGGTGATCGCCGACAACTTCGTCTGCCTCGACTACTACGACTACGGCATCAAGCTGGAATCGTGGAACGAGGGCCTGTCGACCGAGGAGGCGTCACGCCGGGAGAAGGTCTGGCGGATGTTCACCATCTCCGGCATCTACACCTGCCTGTTCGCCGAATGGCTGCACTGGTACGAGCGCTGGTGCGGCGGTTCCGCCGCCGATGCGCCGGGCGGCCTTGGCGAGGTCTGCGCGCCCGGCCGCGAGGATGTCCGCGTCGCCGACGCCATCACGCGCACGGACACCGACGACTATATGCGCGCACCGCACACCCCGATGCTGCTGTGCCGGATCGACCTGGAGGCGGGGATCGGCGAGATCGGCCGTCTGGCGCGGGCCGGCGACCTGGAGCGGGCGCGCCGGCTGATCACGCTGCTGCTGGAATACGACCCCGCCAACCGCGACCGCCTGATCGCCCGCGGCATCATGCGGCCCGGACGTTGAGCGGACGCTAAGGCTGCGGATCGGCGTCGGGAGTGGCGTCGGCGGCGAACACGCGGCTGGCGCGGATGTCGGCCTCGGCGATCTCCATCAGGTCGCGGCGGGTCAGCGGGCCGGGGTTGGCGAACAGCCGGTTGGCGTGACGCAGCCGCATGCGGTCCAGCGCGTTGCGCACCGACCGGGCGTTGGCGAAGTGCGGCTGCTGGATGCGCCGCTCCAGGTAGTCGCGGAAGGCCGTTTCCGCAGCCGGGGCGAAGCGGTAGTCGCGGTCCCTCAGCATCAGCCCGGCGATCGCCATCAACTCCGCCACCGTGTAGTCGGGGAAGTCGACGTGGTGGGCGATGCGCGACGACAGGCCGGCGTTCGAGCGGAAGAAGCTGTCCATCCGGTCCTTGTAGCCGGCGAGGATCACGACGATGTCGTCGCGCTGATTCTCCATCACCTGCAGCAGGATCTCGATGGCCTCCTGGCCGTAATCACGCTCGTTCTCCGGGCGGTAGAGGTAGTAGGCCTCGTCGATGAACAGCACGCCGCCCATGGCGCGCTTCAGCACCTCCTTGGTCTTGGGGGCGGTGTGGCCGATGTACTGGCCCACCAGGTCGTCGCGCGTGACGGTGACCAGATGGCCCTTCCGGACGTGGCCCAGACGGTGCAGGATCTCGCCCATGCGCTGGGCGACGGTGGTCTTGCCGGTGCCGGGCGGGCCGGTGAAGCACATGTGCAGGCTGGGCCGGCCGCCGCTCAAGCCCGCCTTGCGGCGGACCTCGTCCACCAGCAGCAGGGCGGCGATTTCGCGGATGCGCGTCTTCACCGGGGCGAGGCCGACCAGTTCGCGGTCGAGCTGATCCAGCATCTCCTGGATGCCGGCATCGCGGTGCGCGCCGACAAGGTCGATGGGGGCGTTTTCGAGGGTGTCCATGGTCTTTCCCTATCGGGGGAGCGTCGCAGGTTGGGTTGAGCGCCAGCGAAAACCCAACGTCGCCGGCGGTGCGGACACGTTGGGTTTTCGACTGCGCCTCAACCCAACCTACGGATCCCTATGCGCCATAGCGTTCACCGGCCGGGCGGTCGGTGGCGTAGCTGTGCGTCTGGTACGACAGGCGCCGGTCGCCGCTGACCTGGCGTTCCAGGCGGAAGCCGGGTTCGTCCTTCGGGCGCTGGGCGATGAAGGAGAGGGCGACGCTCTGCCGGCCGGGTCCGCGGTCGTAGGCGGTGATGCGGATGTAGTGGGCGGGGTAGGTCTTGCGGCACTCGTCCAGCGCCACCATCACCTGGGCGGCGTCGCGCTGGTCGAACATGGGCAGGCCCCACATCTCCCAATAGGTGTTCCGCGGGTGCGGATCGTCCGTGTACTCGATGTTGATCGGCCAGTCGTTGTTCAGCGCGTAGCGCACCTGCGATTCGATCTGGTCGTCGGTGAGGTCGGGCAGGAAGGAAAACGTGCCCTGCGTCAGTCGCATCATGGTTCGGGTCTCCTTCGGGTCAGGCGATGCTGGCGGTCGGCACGAAGTCCGGCGTGTCGGTGGAGGCGTAGGTGAAGGTGACGTCCTTCCAGGTGTCCAGCGCCGCGGCCAGCGGCGCGCAGCCCTTGGCGGCGTCGGCCAGGATCTCCGGCCCCTCCGTCAGGATGTCGCGGCCGGCGTTGCGGGCGAACACCATGGCCTCCAGCGCCACGCGGTTGGCGGTGGCCCCGGCGGCGATGCCGTGCGGGTGGCCGATGGTGCCGCCGCCGAACTGCAGCACCACGTCATCCCCGAAGATGTCCAGCAACTGGTGCATCTGCCCGGCGTGGATGCCGCCCGACGCCACCGGCATCACCTTGCGCAGGCTGCCCCAGTCCTGGTCGAAGAAGACGCCGTTCTGCAGGTTCGTCGGCACGAAGGATTCGCGGCAGTTGTCCAGGTAGCTGCGCGTGGTGTGCGGGTCGCCCTCCAGCTTGCCGATCACCGTGCCGGTGTGGATGTGGTCGACGCCGATCAGGCGCGACCATTTGGTGATGACGCGGAAGTTGATGCCGTGGTTCTTCTGGCGCGTGTAGGTGCTGTGCCCGGCGCGGTGCAGGTGCAGCACCATGTTGTTGCGCCGGCACCACTTGGCCATCGACTGCATGGCGGTGTAGCCGGCCACAAGGTCGATCATGACGACGACGCTGCCCAGCTCCTTGGCCAGTTCGGCGCGCTCGTACATCGCCTCCATGTCGCCGGCGGTGATGTTGAGGTAGTGGCCCTTCACCTCGCCGGTCATCGCCTCGGCGCGGTTCACCGCCTCCATGACGTAGAGCCAGCGGTCGCGCCAGCGCATGAAGGACTGGTCGTTGATGTTCTCGTCGTCCTTGGTGAAGTCCAGCCCGCCCTTCAGCGCCTCGTACACCACGCGGCCGTAGTTGCGGCCGGACAGGCCCAGCTTCGGCTTGATGGTGGCGCCCAGCAGCGGGCGGCCGAACTTGTCCAGCCGCTCGCGCTCCACCACGATGCCGGTGGCCGGGCCCTGGAACGTCTTCACGTAGGCCAGCGGGAAGCGCATGTCCTCCAGCCGCAGCGCCTTCAGCGGCTTGAAGCCGAAGACGTTGCCGATGATCGAGGCGGCGACGTTGGTGATCGAGCCCTCCTCGAACAGGTCGATGTCGTAGGCGATGAAGGCGAACCAGCTGTCCGTCGATCCCGGCACCGGGTCCACCCGGTAGGCCTTGGCCTGGTAGTTCTCGAAGCTGGTCAGCCGGTCGGTCCAGCACACGGTCCAGGTCGCCGTGGAGGACTCGCCCGCCACCGCCGCCGCCGCCTCGACCGGATCGACGCCGTCCTGCGGCGTGATGCGGAAGCAGCAGAGAAGGTCCGTGTCCTTCGGTTCGTAGTCGGGCTGCCAATAGCCCATCTTGCGGTATTCCATCACGCCGGCCGACCAGCGCCCGCTCCGCTTCCCGCTCGTATCGCCGTCCATTGTTTCCTCCCGGTGTTGGCTCTTGCGTGCCGGGACTATGGCGCTGGCTGGACATAAAGAGAAATTAAATTATAATATCATATCCATAACTCCTGACTTATATGTGCGGCACCCATGAGACAACTCACCTTCCGCCAGCTCCGCGCGTTCGAGGTCATCGCCCGGCACGGCAGCTTCAGCCGTGCGGCGGAGGAGATGTTCCTCACCCAGCCCGCGCTCTCGATCCAGATGAAGAAGATCGCCGACGATGTCGGCCTGCCGCTGTTCGACACCAGCGGCCGCAAGGTGCGCCTGACCGAGGCGGGGGAGGCGCTGCGCGTGCTGGCCCGCGAGGTGTCCGACAGCATCGCCCGCTTCGAACAGGTGGTGGACGACCTGAAGGGGCTGAAGCGCGGCCGGCTGCGGCTGGCCGGCGTGACCTCGGCGGAATACTTCCTGCCGCGCCTGCTGGGGCCGTTCTGCGCCGCCTATCCGGGCATCGACGTCGAACTGGTGGTGGCCAACCGCGAGGAGGTGCTGGAGCGGCTGCGCCGCAACGACGACGACCTCTATGTCTTCGGCCAGCCGCCCGACGACATGCCGGTGGAGAGCGCCGCCTTCCTGGAGAACCCGCTGGTGGTGGTGGCGCCCGACGGCCACCCGCTGGCCGGCCGGGCGGTCTCCCTGGCCGAGGTGATGGCGCACCCGCTGCTGATGCGCGAGAAGGGGTCGGGCACCCGCATCGCGGTGGAACGCCTGCTCGCCGAACACGGCCTGCGCCCGCACATCCGCATGGAGCTGGGCAGCACCGAGGCGATCAAGCAGGCGGTGCTGGGCGGGCTCGGGCTGGCGGTCGTCTCGCGCCACGCGCTGGCGGCCAGCGTCGGCCTGACGGAACTGGCGGTGGAGGGCTTCCCGCTGCTGCGCCACTGGTATCTGGTGTGGCCCGGCGGGCAGCGGCTGTCGCTGGCGGCCGGCGCGCTGATCGGGCATTTGTCGGCGGCGCCCTGAACGTTGGGTTGAGGCCAAAGCCGAAAACCCGACGTCAGACACTTCACACCTTCATCCCCGGCATGTTCAGCGACGCCGTGTTGCCGCCGTCCACCGGCAGGGCCTGCCCGGTGATGTAGCTGGCGTCGTCGCTGGCCAGGAAGGCGATGGCGGCGGCGACCTCCTCCGGCCGGCCGTAGCGGCGCAGCTCGCAGCGGCTGCCCAGCTTGTCCTCCTTGCCGGCCGCGCGGGCGGTGTCGAACACGCGCTGCGTCATGCCGGTCTCGATCAGGCCGGGGCACACGGCGTTGACGCGGATGTTCCATTGGCCCAGGTCGCACGCCGAGGTCTGGGTGAAGTTGATGAGCCCGGCCTTGGACGCGCTGTAGGCGTTGCCGCCGGCGCCGGAGCGGATGCCCGCCACCGACGCCGTGTTGACGATGGCGCCGCCCCCCGCCGCCTGCATGGCGCGCGCGGCGTATTTGGTGAAGTACACGGCGCCATAGAGGTTGACCGCCATGATGCGCTGCCAGTCCGCCGCCTCCTGCTCGGTGGCCGGCGCGTAGCTGCCCGACGCGATGCCGGCGTTGTTGCACAGCACGTCGATGCGGCCGAAGCGGGCCAGCACGTCGGCGACGCAGCGCTCGACCGCCGCCTCCCCGGTGATGTCCAGCGGGTGGAGGGCAAAGCGCGCGTCCGGCGGCAGGCCGGCCGCGGTCTCGTTCAGCGCCTCGGCGTTGCGGTCCACCAGCGCCACGGCGGCGCCCTCGGCGGCCAGCCGGCGGGCGGTGGCGCGGCCGATCCCGCTGGCCGCCCCCGTGACGATCGCCACCCGATCCCTGAAGCGCACGTCCTGTCCTCCCCCTCATGCTTTTGTGGACTGGGCGCTCAGCGCGCCTCGCGGATCATGTTGCGGGCGATGACGACCTGCTGGATCTGCGTCGTGCCTTCGTAGATGCGGAACAGGCGCACGTCGCGGTAGAAGCGCTCGACGCCGTAATCGGCGATGTAGCCGGCCCCACCGTGGATCTGCACCGCCCGGTCGGCAACGCGGCCCACCATTTCGGAGGCGAACATCTTGCAGCACGCCGCCTCGGTGCCGACGTCGCGGTCGGCGTCGCGGCGGCGCGCCGTCTCCTCGACCATGCAGCGTGCGGCGTAGGCCTCGGCCTTGCTGTCGGCCAGCATCGCCTGGATCAACTGGAACTCGGACAGGGGCTGTCCGAACTGTTTGCGCTCCATGGCATAGGCCAGCGAATCGCGGATCAGCCGCTCGGCGATGCCGACGCACACGGCGGAGATGTGCAGCCGCCCGCGGTCCAGCACCTTCATCGCCGTCTTGAAGCCCTGGCCCTCCTTGCCGCCGATGATGTTGGCGGCGGGCACGCGGCAGTCCTCGAAGACGACGTCGGCGGTGTGCGCCCCCTTCTGGCCCATCTTGCGGTCGGGCTTGCCGATGGCGATGCCCGGCGTATCGGCCTCAACGACGAAGGCGGAGACGCCGCGCGCGTCGCGGCTCTCCGGGTCGGTGCGGGCGAAGACGGTGAACAGCCCGGCCACCGGCGCGTTGGTGATGAAGCGCTTGGTGCCGTTCAGCACGTAGTGGTCGCCGTCGCGCCGCGCGCTGGTGCGCAGGGAGCCGGCGTCCGATCCCGCCTCCGGCTCGGTCAGCGCGAAGGAGCCGATCAGCTCGCCCGTCGCCAGCCGGGGCAGGTACTTGCGCTTCTGCTCCTCGGTGCCGTCGATGACCAGCCCCTGCGAGCCGATGCCGTTGTTGGTGCCGATGATCGAGCGAAAAGCGGGCGAGGTCTGCCCCAGTTCGAACGCCACCTGCACCTCCTCCGCCATGGACAGGCCCAGCCCGCCGTACTCCTCGGGGATGGACAGGCCGAACAGGCCCATGGCGCGCATCTCGTCGACGACCTCGGGCGGGATGCGGTCCTCGTCGGCCACCGTGTGCTCCAGCGGCACCAGCCGCTCGCGCACGAAGCGCGACACCGTGTCGAGAAGCTGCTGCAAGGTCTCCGCGTCGAGGGCCATGTCCGTTCCTTCCCCTGGGATCGCCGTTCCGATCGCCTTTTGGCATGCGCCGTCGCGCTCGTCAAGATTATTGAAATTCAATTCCGCTTTGCGAAATCAGGCCGAAAAACCCTCCCTCGCCTCTGGCGGGGGAGGGTGCCTGAAGCGCCGGCGGAGGGTGGGTGGAGGAAATCCCTCCGCCCACCCACCGTCCATCACTGTCCCGGGTTCGCCTCGATGGGGACGATCTTGCCCTTCTCGACGAAGCCGACGACGATCTTGGCGTTGGAGCCGCCCTTCTCGTCCACGCCGCCGATGCGCGACGGGTTGCGCTCCGGCGGCAGCTTGGAATACGCCTCGCTCAGCTTGGCGTAGATCGCCTTCGGGTCCGTCGTGGTCCCGGCCAGCTTCATGGCCTCCGCCACCGCGTTGAGCGCGGAGTAGTGGTAGGAGATCTCCGAACCCGGATCCTTGTTGAACATCTTGCGGTACTTGGCGACGAACGCCTCGGCACCCGGCCGCGTGTCGTGCACCAGCGGCATGACGCCGATGGAGCCCTCCAGCAGCGTGAGGCCGTCCAGAACCCGTGCCATCTCGTCCATCTTGGCCTGGTCCATGATGGCGAAGCCGCCCTGGAAGCCCAGCTCGCGCGCCGTGCGCACCACCAGCGCCGTCGGCTCGGACGCGCCGCCGACGAACATCACGTTGGGATTGGAGGCCAGCACCTTGCTGATGCCGGAGTAGAAGTCGGTGTCCTTGTTGTAGGACATCGGGTTCTCGGCCACCACCTCGCCGCCGGCCTTCTTCCACGCCGGCACGAAGGCCTGCGCCCAGGCCTTGGCGTAATCGTGGTCCGCCCCCGCCATCGCCAGCTTCTTGCCGAAGTGCTTCATCTCGGTCTGGATGAACGGCTCGACGTAGCCCAGGAAGGAGGGCGGGATGCGCAGCGTCATCTTGTTGCCGCGCTCGGTCACCGTCGGCACGCTGGTGTAGGCGCCGACGATGAAGTTGTCCTGCTCGTTGAACGCCTGCAGCGCGAAGACGCCGCCGGAATGCGGCACGAAGATGATCGGCGCGTTGTTCTGCGCCTTCAGCCGCTTGGCGTTCACCGCCGCCTCGCTGGGGGAGTACTTGTCGTCCAGCGCCACGACGTTGAGCGTGACCTTCTTGCCGGCGACCTCGATGCCGCCGGCCTCGTTGATCTCCTTGGCGGCGATCTCCAGTCCGCTCAGCGTGTTCTTGCCGTACAGCGCCGCACCGCCGCTCAGCGGGCCGGTGTAGCCGATCGTCACGCTGTCCTGCGCCCAGGCCCCGCCCGCGGCCAGCGCGCCCAACGCCGTCATGCCCGCCAGACGGGCCAGGGTCTTCCAGACTGCCATGCGTTTTCTCCCCAGTTGCGTTGTCGTTGTCTCGCGATCCGCCGTTGGGGTTTCGCTGGCGCTCAACCCAACCTGCGGCGGCGCGTCAGGCGCCGATGTAGGCCTTGCGGATGCGCTCGTCGCCCAGGAGCGTGTCGCGGTCGCCCTCCATGACGATCGTCCCGCTCTCGATGACGTAGGCGCGGTGCGCGATGCGCAGCGCCGCGTAGGCGTTCTGCTCGGCCAGCAGCACCGTCGTGCCGGCCGCGTTGATCGCCTGCACCGCCTCCAGCACCTGCTTGACGAT
>Ga0196970_1001967_pt1 | contig 11701 bp, 11 predicted proteins | sample S1v_513CmetaG_FD_148672 | JGI IMG/M metagenome (GOLD analysis project Ga0196970, IMG submission 148672) | Soil microbial communities from Anza Borrego desert, Southern California, United States - S1+v_5-13C | ecosystem: Environmental > Terrestrial > Soil > Desert | place: USA: California... | reverse complement strand
TTCCAGGATCTGCGAACGGACGATCTTTGCCTCGAGTTCGAACAGGATGTTGCCGACTTCGACGGAGTCCGGCGCGGACGCGCCCGCTGCCTCGGCTTCTGCGGCAAGCGCCGCAGTCACTTCGGAGGACACATTGTTCAGCTTCGCGGTACGCGCCTGCTTGTCCTTGGTCTGGTATGCCTCGCGCAGCTTGCCTTCGGCCAGTTGCGTCACGCGAGCGATCAGCGCCTCGTTCTTAGCCGGCGGCGCCCATTCGACTTCCGGCTTGCCGCCGTCGCGCACGAGCTCATGGATCGCATCGATCACCACTTTCATCTGCTCGTGGCCATAGACCACGGCACCCAGCATCACTTCCTCGGACAGCTGGTCGGCTTCGGATTCCACCATCAGCACCGCTTGCTCGGTACCGGCCACGACCAGGTCGAGCTGGGACTTGTCCATCTGCGACGTCGTCGGATTCAGCACGTACTGGCCGTCGATGTAGCCGACGCGGGCAGCGCCGAGCGGGCCGTTGAACGGAATGCCGGCGACGCAGATCGCGGCGGAAGCACCGATCATGGAGGCGATGTCGGGATCGATTTCCGGGTTGACGGACAGGACATGGATGATGACCTGCACTTCATTCATGTAACCATCCGGGAACAGCGGGCGGATCGGACGGTCGATCAGGCGCGAGGTCAGGGTTTCCTTTTCGGACGGGCGGCCTTCGCGCTTGAAGAAGCCGCCGGGGATGCGGCCTGCCGCGTAGCTCTTCTCGACATAGTCGACAGTCAGCGGGAAGAAGTCCTGACCGGGCTTGACGTCCTTCTTGGCGACCACGGTTGCCAGCACCACGGTATCTTCGATCGAGACGACCACAGCGCCGGATGCCTGGCGGGCGATCTCGCCGGTTTCCAGTGTGACGGTATGCTGGCCGTACTGGAAGGTCTTGGTAACTTTATTGAACACGGTGTTTCCTTTCTATTTTTGCCGACAGATTTTCAGGCGCTGTCGTTCACCTCACCACGGATGACGAACCAGGATTGGCCGCCACCTATACTGCCGAATTACTGCTGAATTACTGCCGAATTACTGCTGAACCGCACTCGACTACAAACTGCCAAATGACAAAATGCCTGCATCAGAGACTGACGCAGGCATTTTTTCTATAAACCGGGCGACGGCGCAACGAATTACTTGCGCAGGCCGAGTTTTTCAATCAGGGCGCGGTAACGGTTTGCGTCTTTGCCCTTCAGGTAGGACAGCAGGCGCTTGCGGCGGTTAACCATCATGATCAGGCCGCGGCGGGAGTGGTGATCCTTGGCGTGGGCCTTGAAGTGGTTGTTGAGCTCGTTGATACGGGCGGTCAGCAGTGCGACTTGCACTTCCGGGGAGCCGGTGTCGTTCGTGCCGCGGGCGTTATCCGCGATGATCGCGGCCTTGTTGATGTTTTCTACGGACATGATTACCTTTCACATGCGGTGTACGGAGTCGCGACCCCAAGCACCGTGAACAATTGACAAAAAACCTTGGTCAAATCGACCAAGAGGCGCAGTATAAAGGAAATGGGTCGATTATTCAAATACTTAAGCATTTCCGGACAGGCTTTCGAACCCGCCTTGCACACCCGGAAAGCATTGCTCAGAACATGAAACCGTCATCGAGATTGATCATTCTTGCCAGCGCCGTCTTCCTGTCGGCGTGCGCCACAATGTTTCCCCAAGCGGTAGCCGTCGGGGACTCGGAAGCCGATGTCATCGCCAGGCGCGGACAGCCGACATATCGCTACCAGGACGGCAAGGACCGCCTGCTCGAATACAAAATGGGTCCCTGGGGCCAGAGGACGTACATGGCCCGCATCGGCCCGGATGGCCGTGTTGTTTCATTTGAACAAGTTTTGACGACGCAGAAGTTCGCCACGATCAAGGTCGGCGAGGCCACGAAGAATGACGTCCTCAAGACCATCGGCGGGCCATCCGAAACCTCTTACCTTCCCTTGCGGGACCTGGAAGTCTGGTCATATCCGTATAAGGAAGCGGACGTATGGAACTCGCTGATGCACGTTCATTTCGACCGCTCGGGCGTCGTGCAGCAAATGATGAACGGTCCTGACCCGCGCTTTGATCCGGACAGGAGATTTCCCTTCAGCATGATGCGATAGCCGAAAATAGAAAAAGCGCCTGAATTCCAGGCGCTTTCCGCTTCAGCCGATCGGGTTCAAAGCTGGGGATTGAGCTTGTCCACCTTCGAGTGCAGCTTGTTCAGGGCCGAGAGGTAAGCCTTGGCCGAGGCAACCACGATATCCGGGTCCGCGCCGACGCCGTTCACGATACGGCCGGCTTTCGACAGGCGCATCGTCACTTCGCCCTGCGACTGGGTGCCGGTTGTAATCGCATTGACCGAAAAGAGCAGCAATTCCGAACCGCTCTTGGCTTCCGACTCGATTGCATTTACGGTCGCATCGACCGGGCCGTTGCCCTGCCCTTCGCAGGCGAGCTCCTTCCCGTCCATCGTGAAGACGACGCGTGCCTTCGGGCGCTCGCCCGTCTCGGAATGCTGGCACAGCGACACGAAGCGGTAGTACTCGTTGTCGTGCGAGTGCTGCTCGTCCGATACCAGGGCAATGATGTCCTCGTCGAAAATCTCGGCCTTGCGATCGGCGAGTTCCTTGAAGCGGGCGAAAGCCGCATTCACTTCGGACTCGGAATCGAGCTCGATGCCAAGCTCTTCGAGGCGCTGCTTGAATGCATTGCGCCCTGACAGCTTGCCGAGGACGATCTTGTTGGCGGTCCAGCCCACATCTTCCGCGCGCATGATTTCATAGGTGTCGCGCGCCTTGAGCACGCCGTCCTGGTGAATGCCGGAGGCATGCGCGAAGGCGTTCGCGCCCACGACCGCCTTGTTCGGCTGGACCGCGAAACCCGTGACCTGGGAGACGAGTTTCGATGCCGGGACGATCTGTGTCGTGTCGATGCCGAGCTCGAGATTGAAGTAATCCTTCCTGGTCTTCACCGCCATCACGACTTCTTCCAGCGAAGTATTGCCGGCACGTTCGCCCAGCCCATTGATCGTGCACTCGATCTGGCGTGCGCCGCCGATCATGATGCCGGCCAGCGAATTCGCCACCGCCATGCCGAGGTCATTATGGCAATGTACGGACCAGACTGCCTTGTCCGAATTCGGAATGCGCTCGCGCAGGGTCTTGATCATGTTGCCGTACAACTCCGGCACGCCGTAGCCGACGGTATCGGCGAAATTGATGGTGGTTGCACCCTCATTGATCACGGTCTCGATGACGCGGCAGAGGAAATCGATATCGGAGCGGCTGCCGTCTTCCGGGCTGAACTCGACGTCGTCGGTAAACCCGCGCGCAAATCGTACCGCCTGTTTGGCCTGTTCAAGAACCTGTTCCGGCGACATGCGCAGCTTCTTTTCCATGTGGAGCGGCGAGGTGGCGATGAAGGTATGAATACGTTTGCGGGCGGCCGGTGCGAGCGCTTCGGCGGCGCGGGAAATATCGCGGTCGTTGGCACGCGAAAGGGAGCAGACGGTGGAATCCTTGATGATGCCCGCGATTGCCCTGATCGACTCGAAGTCGCCCGGGGAAGCAGCAGCGAAACCGGCTTCGATCACGTCCACACGCAGGCGCTCCAGCTGCTTCGCGATGCGGATTTTTTCATCCTTGGTCATCGAGGCGCCCGGCGATTGCTCGCCGTCACGTAAGGTGGTGTCGAAAATGATCAATTTGTCGGCCATGCTGCTCTCCTTGGGAAAATCGGTAAACGAGTTTGTTGGATGGTTCCTTGCCTGCCCTTGTCAGAGTCGACATGAGCGAGGCACTACACGAATTGTGGGGATGGGGGATTTAGCGCGCGTTAACGCACTAGTAGGAACAGCGGCAGCAGCAGGCCCGGCAGGAAGCTGCTGAAAGATGCGGATGCGGAAATGTGGATTTCGCGGAACATGCGGAAAACTATAAGCGGAATCCCGAAAAAGTGCAACATGCCGGTAAAAACGCGGAATTTTCGCGATTTTACCGGCCGGCCGGCAGAGGATCAGTCCTTGCCCTCGTGGTTTTCATGCTCCGACGTCTGCACGATGCTCACCGGTTTTCCCTTCGCCAGGCGCCAGAAAAAGATGGCGTATCCGGAGAGGCCGTACAGCACGAACATGCCGAACAACACCTTCGGCGGATCGCTCGAAATGAGCACGAAGATCAGGACGATCAGGAAGATGGCGATGAAAGGCACCGACTTGCGGAAATTGATTTCCTTGAAGCTGTAGAACGGAACGTTGGTGACCATCGTGAGGCCGGCGTACAGGGTGATTGCCCATGCATACCAGCTCAGGTTCTGTCCCTCGTATCCAAGGTCGTGCATCAGCCAGATGAAGCCGGTGACAAGTGCGGCCGCGGCCGGGCTGGGCAGGCCCTGGAAATAGCGCTTGTCGACCACGCCGATGTTGGTATTGAAACGCGCCAGGCGGAGCGCGGCGCCGGCGCAATAAACGAATGCCGCCAGCCAGCCCCACTTTCCCAATCCGCGCAACGACCACTCGTAGACAACCAGCGCGGGCGCGGCGCCGAATGACAGCATGTCGGACAGGCTGTCGTACTGGGCGCCGAATTCGCTCTGGGTGTTCGTCAGGCGCGCCACGCGGCCGTCGACGCTGTCGAGGAGCATGGCGGCGAAGATGGCAACTGCCGCATAGTCGTATTTCAGGTTCATCGCCATCACGATGGCGAAGAACCCGGCGAACAGGTTTGCCGTCGTAAAGGCGTTCGGCAACAGGTAGATGCCTCGCCGCCGCAGCGTGGGCCCGGCGGGCGCCTCGCCGGCTTCAATCTGGGCCTGGTGGACAGCACGCTTGTTCCAACGCCCTGCCTTGAGCACTGCGCCGGTATTCGACTTCGACTTGCGGCGGTTGAAGGTGGCCATTCAAAATCCGTTTCACTTGTTTGCCAATATGAAGAGCGTGGCTATTCTAGACGACCGGGCAACAAATGTAACCTCCGGCGCGGCTTCGTTCGCCCTACCTGAATCGCACCTTCCCGACCACCCGCGTTCCAAGCGTCGTTTCGCCGGGCTCGAAACTCGGCTCTTCGACCTGCATCGCTTCCATCGGCGCCCCGCGCATCGCCTTTGCCGCCGGTGCGGCATCCTGCGCATAGGCGCCGGATGCCTCGAAGTCGACCGTCTCAAGGACGGCATCCGCGGGATTCCTGCCCATCGCCTTCGCCACCGCTGCCACGCGATCGGTGAGATTGCGATACGCAGCTGCAATCCGCTGCTCCTCCAGCTTCCTGCTGGTGGCTTCGGTCAATCCGAAATGCAGGCTGTTGAGTGCAAGGATGCGTTGCGCGGCCGCAATCGTCTTCGGCAATCCGGCGAGGTTGGGCGTTGTTACTTCGAGATACTGGCCGACGCGCCATCCCACGGGCTGCCGGTTGCGATTGCCCTGCCGGGGCTGCACCGGCTCTTCGTTATACACGGGATACGTGTAGTAACCGCGCGTCTTGAGCACCGCCTGCGGATCCTCCTTGCGGACGATCTCGGTGCCCTGCTTCATTTTCAGGTTGACGCGGGATGCCGCGGCAGCCTTGTCCTTGTCCTGCTCCTCGATCATCAGCGTCGCGCGCGCCTCGTCGTTCGCCTGCCGCACCTCGCCGTACGCGGGCACGATGACAAGCGTGCCGCCGGTCTGGGCGGAAGTTTGGGCGTGGGCAGCGGCAGTGCCGCCCAGGGCTGCGACGAACATCAGTCCAGCAAGAAAACGTGTCATGCAATTCTCCAAAAAAAATGGGGCGCCACCTCTCGGTGCGCCCCATTCATTTTACTCAAGCCCGGCAATCTTAACGATTGCCAAAGGTTTCCGATCAGTTCTTGGACTGGTCGACCAGCTTGTTCTTCTTGATCCACGGCATCATCGCGCGCAGCTTCTCGCCAACCTGCTCGATCTGATGCTCGGAGGTCAGGCGGCGGCGGGAAATCAGGGTCGGCGCGCCGGCCTTGTTTTCCAGGATGAAGCTCTTGGCGTATTCACCGGTCTGGATGTCCTTCAGGCACTGACGCATCGCGTTCTTGGTGTCTTCGGTGACGATGCGCGGGCCGGTGACGTACTCGCCGTACTCGGCATTGTTGGAGATCGAGTAGTTCATGTTGCCGATGCCGCCTTCGTAGATCAGGTCGACGATCAGCTTCAGTTCGTGCAGGCACTCGAAGTACGCCATTTCGGGCGCATAGCCGGCTTCCACCAGGGTCTCGAAACCAGCCTTGATCAGTTCGACCGTGCCGCCGCAGAGAACGGCCTGCTCGCCGAACAGGTCGGTTTCGGTTTCTTCGCGGAAGTTGGTCTCGATGATGCCGGCACGGCCGCCGCCGTTCGCCATGGCGTAGGACAGGGCGATGTCGCGGGCGCTGCCGGACTTGTCCTGATACACCGCGACCAGGTGCGGCACGCCGCCGCCCTGAGCGTAGGTGCCGCGGACGGTGTGGCCCGGAGCCTTCGGCGCGACCATGATCACGTCGAGGTCAGCGCGCGGCACGACCTGGCCGTAGTGGACGTTGAAACCGTGGGCGAATGCCAGTACGGCGCCCTGCTTTGCGTTCGGCGCGACGTTTTCGTTGTAGACCTGGGCGATATTCTCGTCCGGCAACAGGATCATGATGACGTCGGCCGCCTTGACTGCCTCATTGACTTCGGCAACGTTCAGGCCGGCATTCTTTGCCTTCTCCCAGGATGCGCCGCCCTTGCGCAGGCCGACGGTCACCTTCACACCGGAGTCGTTCAGGTTTTGCGCGTGTGCGTGACCTTGCGAACCGTAACCGATGATGGTCACGTTCTTGCCTTTGATGAGGGACAGGTCACAGTCTTTGTCGTAGAAAACTTTCATTGATCTTCCTAACTTTTATGGTGTGTTGGTATTGGATTCAAACTTTGAGGATGCGCTCGCCGCGGCCGATGCCCGAGCCGCCGGTGCGGACGGTTTCGAGAATCGCGGTGCGGTCGATCGATTCGATGAAGGCGTCGAGCTTGGACTTGTTGCCGGTGAGTTCGATCGTGTACGTCTTTTCCGTCACGTCGATGATGCGGCCGCGGAAGATGTCCGCGGTGCGCTTCATTTCCTCACGCTCCTTGCCGACTGCGCGCACCTTGATGAGCATGAGCTCGCGCTCGATATGCGCGCCTTCGGTCAGGTCGACCACCTTCACCACCTCGATCAGGCGGTTCAGGTGCTTGGTGATCTGTTCGATCACGTCATCCGAACCGGTCGTCACGATCGTCATGCGCGACAGCGTCGGGTCTTCCGTCGGCGCCACCGTCAACGTTTCGATGTTGTAGCCGCGGGCGGAGAACAGGCCGACCACACGCGACAACGCGCCTGCTTCGTTTTCGAGCAAAACAGAGATGATGTGTCGCATTACAGATCCTCCGAACCCAGAAGCATTTCGGTCAAGCCCTTGCCTGCTTTCACCATCGGCCAGACGTTCTCGGTTTGATCGGTAATGAAGTTCATGAACACCATCCTGTCCTTCATCGCGAAGGCATCCTTCAGCGCGCCTTCAACGTCGCCCGGATTCTCGATCTTCATGCCGACGTGGCCGTAGGATTCGACCAGCATGTTGAAATCCGGGAGCGAGTCCATGTACGACTCGGAGTAGCGCGAACCGTAGTCGATCTGCTGCCACTGGCGGACCATGCCGAGGAAGCGGTTGTTCAACAGGATGATCTTCGGGGTCAGGTGGTACTGCTTGCAGGTGGCGAGTTCCTGGATGTTCATCTGGATGGAGGCCTCGCCGGTGATGCAGGCGACGGTCGCCCCCGGATTGGCCATCTGTACGCCCATCGCGTACGGCAGGCCCACGCCCATCGTGCCCAGGCCGCCGGAGTTGATCCAGCGGCGCGGCTTGTCGAAGTTGTAGTATTGCGCGGCCCACATCTGGTGCTGGCCGACGTCGGACGTGATGAAAGCATCGCCCCTGGTCACTTCCCACAGCTTGCGCACGACTTCCTGCGGCTTGATGACTTCCTTGGAGGTCGCGAACTTCAGGCATTCGCGGCCGCGCCACTCGTTGATCTGGCGCCACCAGGCAGCGAGCGCCGGCGCGTTCGGCTTGGTCTCGGTCGCCTCGAGCTGCGACAGCAGTTCGACCAGCACGTCCTTGACGTTGCCGACGATGGGGATATCCACCTTCACGCGCTTGGAAATCGACGACGGATCGATGTCGATGTGAATGATCTTACGCGGATGCGAGGAGAAGTGCTTCGGATTGCCGATCACGCGGTCATCGAAGCGCGCGCCGATGGCGATCAGCACGTCGCAGTGCTGCATGGCCATGTTCGCTTCATACGTGCCGTGCATGCCGGGCATGCCGACGAACTTGTCGCTCGACGCCTTGTAGCCGCCCAGGCCCATCAGCGTGTTGGTGCAGGGATAGCCGAGTTTGTCGACCAGCTTGTTCAGCTCCGGCGCTGCATTCGCGAGGATGATGCCGCCGCCGGTGTAGATCATCGGGCGCTCGGCGGAGAGCAGCAGTTGCACCGCCTTGCGGATCTGTCCGGAGTGGCCCTTGTCGACCGGCTTGTAGGAGCGCATCTCGACCTCTTTCGGGTACGAGAAAGCGCACTTCTGGATCGTGATGTCCTTCGGGATATCGACCAGCACCGGACCGGGACGGCCGGTCTGCGCGATAAAGAAGGCTTTCTTCATCGTCTCGGCCAGGTCCTTGACGTCCTTGACGAGGAAGTTGTGTTTGACGCACGGACGCGTGATGCCGACCGTGTCGCATTCCTGGAATGCATCCTGGCCGATCGCGTGCGACGGCACCTGGCCCGAAATGACCACCATCGGGATCGAATCCATGTAGGCGGTGGCGAGGCCGGTGACTGCGTTGGTCACGCCCGGGCCGGAGGTGACGATGGCGACGCCGACCTTCTGCGAGCTGCGCGAATAGGCGTCAGCAGCGTGGATGGCCGCCTGCTCGTGGCGCACCAGGATATGCTGGAATTTGTCTTGATTGAAGATTGCGTCGTAGATGTAGAGCACCGCGCCGCCGGGGTAACCGAACACATGTTCGACGCCTTCCTCGGCCAGGCAGCGCACGACTATTTCCGCGCCTGTGATTTCTGAACTCATTGCTAGTCCTTTCAAGGTCCATTGGAGATTGATCGGATGCTCTCTCCTGGCGAAACCGTGCGGAGCGACAGTGCCTGGGCTTCCCTTGATTGTGCGGTCACGACGATTCGTTGCGCACCCGTAGATGCGATTCAAAACGCCGCTGAAGGCGACTCGTTCAGCCGGGGTACCTGAAGTGCCGGTACGGATTTCTCACGCTTGTGGCGTGGGTTAGAGCAAACAGCTTTTAAATGTAAAGCGCGTCTGATCGGAAGACGGCATTATGGGCCGCGCGCGAAAAGACAATCCTTCAGGGATGCGAAGGGAATGATAAGTTAATGCGTCGCACCATTTTGGTCAAGCTAATTTCGCCCAAAAGCCTTAGAAATCAAGCGGTTTACGCAAAATCCGCGCACAGTCGGAGCCTTTTTTGCTAGCATGCGCACAGTTTTCGGAAACCCCGCCAACCCCGCACTCTCTTCGCAGCAGAAAACGACGCGCCTCCTCGAATGGCAACTGAAAAAGAACTATCCGGCTTCCTGGAAGCGGTGGAACGCAAAGCATTCAAGCAGGCGGTCTACGCAGTGCGAAAGGATGAGGCGGCGCTGGATATTGTTCAAGATGCAATGATCAAGCTGGCGGAGAAGTACGGCGACAAACCGGCAGCCGAGCTGCCCATGCTGTTCCAGCGCATCCTCCAGAACACCATCCATGACTACTTCCGGCGCGAAAAGGTGCGCGGCAGCTGGGTCAGCCTGTTCTCCGCAATGGGAAACGCCCCCGAGGACAGCGACAACTTCGACCTGCTCGAGACCTACGAGGCGGAAGAAGGGACGCAGGCCGCCGAGTCCAGCGCCGACAAGGTGGAACGCGACCAGGTGCTGGCGGTCATCGATCAAGAGATACAGAAGCTGCCGGCGCGTCAACGGGAGGCCTTCCTCATGCGTTATTGGCAGGATATGGATGTAGCCGAAACGGCTGCGGCAATGGGCTGTTCCGAGGGCAGCGTGAAAACCCACTGTTCGCGCGCAACGCACGCTCTGGCCCAGGCGCTGAGAGCCAGAGGGATTACATTATGAACACCAGTGAACTGAATTTCGCCTACAAGGTACGGCATGCGCTGAACGAGAGCGCCGATAAACTTCCGCCATCCACCGCGGAAAAGCTCGCATCCGCGCGCAAAGTCGCTCTTTCACGCCAGAAGAAGGAGTCCGGGCTGGGTGTGTTTGTCTCGCTCCGCCTGCTTGCGGGCGACGCCGGGCGCTTTTTCAGCGAGCCGCTTGCCTGGCTGGGGCGCATGGGCGTGATGGTGCCCGTGATCGCCCTGTTTGCACTCATGGCAAGCATCTACCAGGTCGAGCAGGAGCACATCAGCAACACGGCGGAAATGGATGCCGAGGTGCTGGCTGACGAGCTGCCGCTGTCGGCATACCTGGACAACGGATTCAATGCCTTCCTGGCGTCCGGGGATGATTGACATGAATCGAAAGACATTCGCGCCGGCCGCCCGCCTCCTGCGGGCGGTCTGCTTTCTGGCCGTGCCGCTCGCGGCAGGCCTGGCGCTCCCGGCTGGCATCGCCGCCCAGACCGCGGGCGTTTCGCCCGCAGCTGCCGCACCGGCGGTCTCCAAGCCCTTGTGGTCGGACCTGAACGCAGCACAGCAGCAGGCACTGGCCCCCCTGGCAGTCGAATGGGACACGCTCGAACCTGTCCGCAAGAACAAATGGCTCGCGATCGCCAACAAGTTTGGCGCAATGAAGCCGGAGGAACAGCAGCGCATGCAGGAGCGCATGCGCGACTGGGTCAAGCTCACGCCTGAACAGCGCCGCCTGGCACGCGAGAACTATGTGCGCGCCAAGAAGCTGAAACCGGACCAGAAATCCGCGCAGTGGGAGCAGTACCAGCAACTGACGGAAGAAGAGAAGAAAAAACTGGGTGCCGATACCGCGGCGAAAAAGAAGGTCGCCACCCTCCCCCCGCCGGGCGCCCAGGACAAGCAGGCGAAACCCCTGCCCCCGATCAAGGCCACGCCCAAGCCGGTCCTCGAACAATCCGTGACACCCAGGGCTGCCAGCCGTTCAGCCTTGCAGCCCACCGTACCTCCCGACTCGAAGTAAGCAGAACAATTGGAAACCACCGCAATTCCCACGCTTAGGCGACGCTTTGCCAGCATGCTTTATGAATCCATGCTGATTTTCGCCGTGCTGTTCATTTTCGGCGGGATGTTCTCCATCCTGATGGAACAGAAGCACGCGCTCTATCTGCGCAGCCTCATGCAGGACTGGCTGCTTCTCCTGCTGGCGCTGTACTTCGTCTGGTTCTGGACGCACGGCGGGCAGACGCTCGCCATGCAGACCTGGCGCATCCGCCTGGTCACGGTCGAGGGCGGCCCTGTCGGCTTCAGACGTGCGCTGGCGCGGTTCATCCTGTCATGGATGTGGATCATGCCGGGACTCGTGGCCGCATGGGCCGTCGGCGCCAAGGCATGGATGCTCGTGCTGATCCCGGCGGCGAATGTTGTGCTGTGGGCGCTGGCGGCGTTCCTCGATCCGCAGCGGCAATTCCTCCACGACCGCATTGCCGGTACGCGCCTTATCTCGTTCGATC
>Ga0196970_1001966_pt1 | contig 11705 bp, 12 predicted proteins | sample S1v_513CmetaG_FD_148672 | JGI IMG/M metagenome (GOLD analysis project Ga0196970, IMG submission 148672) | Soil microbial communities from Anza Borrego desert, Southern California, United States - S1+v_5-13C | ecosystem: Environmental > Terrestrial > Soil > Desert | place: USA: California... | reverse complement strand
GAGGCGCTGCGCACGCCGCTGGCCGTCGGCGAGGCTGGCGGGGTGGCGCCGGCCCGGCTAGACTGCGGCTGATGTCCCGACACCAGCAGATCGTCCTCAAGCTCCGCGAAATGATCGTCAGCGGTGCGCTCCGCCCCGGGGAGCGCGTCACCGAGATCCCCATCGCCGAACAGCTCGGCGTGTCGCGCACGCCGGTGCGCTACGCGCTCGGCATCCTGTCGCGCGAGGGGCTGGTGGTGCCGACCGACAACCGGCGCGGCTTCGTGGTGCGCGAGTTCACGCTGAAGGACATCGTCGACGCCATCCGCGTGCGCGGCCTACTGGAGGGCATGGCGGCGCACGACCTCGCCCGCGCCGGCCTGCCCCCCGCCCTGGAGTCCGACCTGCGCGCCTGCGTCGAGGAGGGGGCTCGGCTGTTCGCCAAGGGGCATCTGGCCGAGGAGGACGGCGTGGCGTGGACCGACCTCAACGGCCGCTTCCACGACCTGATCGTCGGCGGCTCGGCCAACAAGGCGCTGACGCACGCGTTGCAGATCAACGACAAGGTGCCCTTCGCCTCGGCCAAGGCGTTCCTCGACGACCGCTCCGACCCGGACGTGGTGCGCCGGCAGTTCGACGTGCTGTACCTCGCCCAGAGGCAGCACGAGGCCATCTTCCAGGCCCTGCGCAACGGCGAGAGCAGCCGCGCCGAGGCGCTGATGCGCGAGCACAGCTACGCCGCCATCGACAACATCCGCCTGTTCCAGAGCGCCCTGAGCCAGCAGATCGGCGCGCTCTGAGCGGCAGCCATTGTATGCAATCACCTTGAGCGCCTCTATTTCACCGTCATCCCCGCGAAGGCGGGGATCCATACGCTCCACAGCCACTCGCTCTGGAAATTATGGATCCCCGCCTTCGCGGGGATGACGGCCAAAAAGGGCGCGGAGTCGGAAAGCTCTCCGATTCGCTTCGCGAACAAACATTCTCTTGTATACATTACTGGTTCGGCGCATACTCCGCCCAACGACCGCGCGAACGCGCGCATCCCATGGGAGGGAGACCGTGACCGACACCCCATCGTTCCCCCAAGCGTTCCCGATGAACGCCTGGTACGCCGCCGCCTGGCACCACGAGGTGGAGCGGGCGCTGACGCCCCGCACCGTGTGCGGCAAGGACATCGTGCTGTACCGCCGCGTCGACGGCGCCGTGGCGGCGCTGGAGGACGCCTGCTGGCACCGGCTGCTGCCGCTCTCCATGGGCCGGCTGGACGGCGACGAGGTGGTGTGCGGCTACCACGGCCTCGTCTTCGACCCGGCCGGCCGCTGCACGCACATGCCGGCGCAGGAGACCATCAACCCGTCCGCCTGCGTGCGCGCCTACCCGGTGGTGGAGCGGCACCGGCTGGTCTGGGTGTGGATGGGCGACCCGGCGCGCGCCGATCCGGCCGCCATCCCCGACTTCCACTGGAACGACGGCACCGAGTGGGTCGGCGAGGGCGGCACCTTCTACAGCCTGAAGTGCGACTACCGCCTCGTCATCGACAACCTGATGGACCTGACGCACGAGACCTACGTGCACGCCGGCAGCATCGGCCACGACGCCATCACCCGCACCCCGTTCGACGTCACCCACACCGACCGCACCGCCACGGTGACGCGCTGGATGGAGGGGATCGAGGCGCCGCCGTTCTGGGCGCGGCAGCTCGGCCGGCCGGGGCCGGTGGACCGCTGGCAGATCATCCATTTCCAGGCCCCCTGCACCATCGCCGGCGACGTCGGCGTCGCGGTGGCCGGCACCGGGGCGCCGCAGGGCGACCGCTCGCAGGGGGTCAACGGCTGCTTCCTCGCCACCATCACCCCGGAGAGCGAGAAGACCTGCCATTACTTCTGGAACTTCGTGCGCACCTTCCGCACCGACGACGCGGAGCTGACCAAGGCGCTGAACCTCGCCCACGTCAACGACGGCCGCGGCGTCTACGACCAGGACCACGTGGTGCTGGAGGCGCAGCAGCGCGCCATCGACCGCAACCCGCGCCAGCCCTTCTACAACCTGAACATCGACGCCGGGGCGCTGTGGGCGCGCCGCCTGATCGACCGCATGATCGCCGCCGAGGTGCCGCATGGCCGCTGATACCGAGTGGCTGGGCGCCCGCCTGCGCGCCACCCGCGACCTGACGCCCGACATCCGCCTGTTCGAGATCGAGCCGGACGAGCGCCTGGAGACCGCCCCGCCCGGCAGCCACATCGAGGTGGCGGTGCATCCGCAGGGGCGTCCCGGCACGCGCTCCTACTCGCTGATCGACCGCTGCGGCGACGGCGTGCTGCGCATCGCGGTGAAGCGGATGCCGCAGAGCCGCGGCGGCTCGGCCTACATGTGGGGGCTGGCGCCCGGCGACCGGCTGCGCGTCACCCGGCCGCGCAACCGCTTCCCGCTGGCGCACGGCCGGCCGGAGTACCTGCTGGTGGCCGGCGGCATCGGCATCACGCCGATCCACAGCATGGCCTTGGCGCTCGCCGAGGCCGGCGCGCGGTTCCGCGTGCTGTACGGCGCCCGCGGCCGGGCCGACCTCGCGTTCGGCGAGGAGCTGCGCGCCTTGCTCGGCGACCGGCTGGAGGTGGTGCTGGACGAGGACGGCCGGCGCATCGACCTGGAGCGGGAGATCGCGGCGCTCGCCCCCGGCGGCGAGCTGTACGTCTGCGGCCCCATTGGCCTGCTCGACGCCGCCCGCGCCGCGTGGCAGCGCAGCGGCCGGCCGGCGGCGGGGCTGCGCTTCGAGACCTTCGGCAACACCGGGCGCTTCGCCGCCGAGCCCTTCACCGTGCGCATCCCGCGCCTCGGCCTGGAGGTCGCGGTGCCGGCCGAGCGCAGCATGCTGGAGGCGCTGGAGGAGGCCGGGGTGGAGATGCTCTCCGACTGCCGGCGCGGCGAGTGCGGGCTGTGCGCGGTCGAGATCCTGGCGGCGGAGGGCACGGTGGACCACCGCGACGTCTTCTTCAGCGAGCGGCAGAAGGCGGAGAGCGCGAAGATGTGCACCTGCGTGTCGCGGCTGGCGGGGGGCGGGGTGACGATCGATACCGCGGATCGATAGCCCGTCAAAGCCCTTCTCCCCTTGAGGGAGAAGGGTTGGGATGAGGGGTGATTACGCGCCGGAGGCGCGGACAAGAGGTTCCTGGTCGCTTCGCGACGCACCCCTCACCCCAACCCCTCTCCCTCAGGGGGAGAGGGGCTTTCGCGGCGCTCCGTCACCCCACGATCCCCAGCCCCCGCAGATGCGCCAGCTGCGCGTTCATCGCGCCGACCAGCGCGTCGATGACCGGCGTCCGCCGCCGGTGCAGCAGGGAGATCAGGCCGGCGGGGCGCGGCGGCGTCTGGATCTCGACGGGCACCACGCGCACGCTGCCGCGCTGCAGGTCGCCGGCCAGCATCAGCGCCGGCAGGATGGTCAGCACGCCGCCCTCGTGCACCAGTTCGCGGGTCAGCGACAGCGAAGTCGAGCGGATCGCCGTGCGCGGCAGCGGCACGCCCATGCTCATCAGCGCCTCCTCCAGGTCGCGGCCCAGGCGCTGTGCCGACGAGGGCAGCGCCAGCTCGAAGCGCGGCAGGTCGGCCACGGTCAGCGCCGGCTCGGCGAACACCGGGTGGTCGCTGCGCGCCATGACAGCGATGGGTTCCTGGTACAGCGTCTCGCGGCGGAACTCGTCCGGCCCCTCGGGCGCGTACAGGCGCCCGACCACCAGGTCGATGTCGCCGGCCGCCAGCATCGGCAGCAGCTCGCGGGTCAGCGCCTCGACCACCCGCACGCCGACGCCGGGGCTGGAGCGGCGCAGCCGCGCCAGGGCGGCCGGCACCAGCCCGGCCCCGGCCGCCGGCAGCACGCCCAGCGATACCGTGCCGGCGGCGCCCTTCGCCACCTCCTCCAGCTCCTCGCCCAGGCGGGAGAGTTCGGACAGGATCGCCTCGGCGCGGGCCAGCACCACCTCGCCATAACCGGTCGGCAGCACCCCGCGCGGCAGGCGGTCGAACAGCTTGGCGCCGATGGCCTCCTCGGTGTCCTGCAACGCCTTGGTCAGCGCCGGCTGGCTGATGCCCAGCGCGTAGGACGCCTTGGACAGGCTGCGGTGCTGGGCGATGGCCAGCACCACCCGGAGCTGGCGGATCTTCAGCCGTTGCGCCAGATGCCCCGGATTAACCTCCACAGCGCCCTACCCCTTGAAGCCATAACCATACGGTTATAGCTATTTCCGATCATTCGATAAAGCGCATGATCATCCGCATCATAAACTACCCAGCGAAACGACCGAACCAATCCGGTCGACGTGCGGGGAGGACACAATGATGCGGGCACCGCAGGCCGGAGGTCCGGCCCATGGCTGAGCGCCCCACCCTGTTCCTGCTGCCGGGGCTGCTGTGCGGCGCCTGGGTGTGGACCGGCCAGACGGCGGCGCTGGCCGACATGGCGGACATCACGGTCGCCGACTTCTTCGGCTTCGACTCCATCGAGGCGATGGCGGACTCGGTGCTGGCCGAGGCTCCCGCGCGCTTCGCCGTCGCCGGCCATTCCATGGGCGGCCGGGTCGCGCTGGAGATCGTCCGCAAGGCGCCGGAACGCGTGACCGGGCTGGCCCTGCTGAACAGCGGCGTGCACCCCCGCCGGCCGAACGAGGCGGAGCAGCGGCAGGTGCTGGTCGACCTCGCGCACGCCGAGGGCATGGACGCGCTGGCCCGGCGCTGGCTGCCGCCGATGGTGGCGCCGGCGCGCACCGCCGACGCGCCGTTCATGGAGCGGCTCATGGCGGAGGTGCGCCGGGCGACGCCGGAGATCTTCGAGCGGCAGATCCGCGCCCTGCTGAACCGCCCGGACGCGGAAGTGGTGCTGCCGACCATCGCCTGCCCGACGCTGGTGGTCGGCGGCCACCAGGACGGCTGGAGCCCGGCGACGCAGCAGCGGACCATCGCGGCAGGTATCGACGGCGCCGCCCTGACCCTCATCGACGACTGCGGGCACATGTCCCCGGTCGAACAGCCGGAGGCGGTCGGCGCGGCGTTGCGCGGCTGGCTCCACACCATAGTTGCTTGAATGCGTACAGAACTGGAGACACTGCCATGAAGGGCGCCGTCATCCGCGATTTCCCGCGCGTGTCCACCGAGGTGCTCGACGAGTTCGCCCGGCTGGGCACCGCCACCGTGCACGAGGCGCGCGGCCGCGTCGGCCTGATGCGGCCGTACCTGCGGCCGATCTATCCGGGCGCGAGCATCGCCGGCAACGCCGTCACCGTCACGGTGGCGCCGGGCGACAACACCATGATCCATGTGGTCATCGAGGTGTGCAAGCCGGGTGACGTGCTGGTGATCGTCCCGACCTCGGAGTGCAGCGACGGCTATTTCGGCGAGCTGTTCGGCACCGCGCTGAAGGCGCGCGGCGTGCGCGGCACCATCATCGAGGCCGGCTGCCGCGATCTGGTGCCGCTGCAGCAGATCGGCTTCCCGGTGTGGTCGAAGGCGGTGTCGGCGCAGGGCACGGTGAAGGAGACGCTGGGCACCATCAACCTGCCGGTGGTCTGCGCCGGGCAGGCGGTGGAGGCCGGCGACGTCATCATCGCCGACGACGACGGCGTGGCCGTGGTGCCGGCCGGCGAGGTGGATACCGCGCTCACCGCCGCCCGCGCCCGCCTCGCCAAGGAGGAGGCGAACCGCGCCAAGTTCCAGCGCGGCGAGCTGGGCCTCGACGTCTACGGCATGCGCGCCAAATTGGCGGAGAAGGGCCTCGTCTACTTCGACACCATCGCGGACTTTAAGGCCCGGAGCTGAGCCCATGCAGACGGCCATCCCCTGCGTCCTGATGCGCGGCGGCACCTCCAAGGGGCCGTACTTCCTGGCCGGCGACCTGCCGTCCGATCCCGACCTGCGCGAGCGCGTGCTGCTGGCGGCGATGGGGTCGCCCGACCTGCGGCAGATCGACGGCCTGGGCGGCTCGCACCCGCTGACCAGCAAGGTCGCCATCGTCGGCCCGCCGACCCGGCCGGATGCCGACGTCGACTACCTGTTCGCCCAGGTGGTGGTGGACCAGCCGCGGGTGGACCTCGGCCAGAACTGCGGCAACATGCTGGCCGGCGTCGGCCCCTTCGCCATCGAGAAGGGGCTGGTGCCCGCCACCGGCGACCTGACCAGGGTCCGCATCCACATGGTCAACAGCGGCGACGTGGCGGTCGCCACCGTGCAGACGCCGGGCGGCGGCGTGCGCTACGACGGCGACGCCGCCATCGACGGCGTGCCGGGCACCGCGGCGCCGATCATCCTGGACTTCCTCGACGTGGCCGGCACCACCTGCGGCGCGCTGCTGCCGACCGGCAACGCGTGTGACCGCGTCGAGGGGGTGGACGCAACGCTGATCGACAACGGCATGCCGGTGGTGGTGCTGCGCGCCAGCGACCTCGGCGTCAGCGGCGCCGAGACACCGGCCGACCTGGAGGGCAACGCCGAGCTGAAGGCCCGCGTCGAGGCGATCCGGCTGGCCGCCGGCCGGCTGATGAACCTGGGCGACGTGTCGAAGAAGACCATGCCGAAGATGTCGCTGGTCTCCCCGCCCCTGGCCGGCGGCGTCATCAACACCCGCACCTTCATCCCGCATCGGGTGCATGAGGCCATCGGCGTGCTGGGCGCGGTCAGCGTCGCCACCGCCTGCGTCCTGCCCGGCTCGGTGGCCGCCCCGGTGGCGACGCTGTCCGGCGGCGGTGCCGTGCAGCGCCTCGACGTCGAGCACCCGACCGGCTTCTTCTCGGTCGAGATCGAGCTGGACCCGGAGGCCCAGGGGGTGTCGGTCAAGCGCTCGGCCCTGCTGCGCACGGCGCGCAAGCTGATGGCCGGCGAAGTCTACATCCCCGCCACCGTCTGGGAGGGCAACCGATGAGCACGCTTCCCGCGCGCATCGCGCTGATCGGCTTCGGCGAGGTCGGCCGCATCTTCGCCCGCGACCTGCGGGCCCTGGGCGTCACCGACCTGCGCGCCTTCGACATCGCTTTCGCCGACCCGGACAGCGCGCAGCGGCGCAACGCCCGCGCCCAGGAGGTGGAGGTCTGCCCCGACGCCCCGACGGCGGTGCACGGCGCGCCGCTGGTGATCTGCGCGGTCACCGCCGGCTCGGCGCTCGACGCCGCGCGGTCGGTGCTGCCGGGGATCGACGGGCAAGCCCTCTTCGTCGACGTCAACTCGGTGTCGCCGGGCACCAAGCGCGAGGCGTCGGAGGCGGTCAACGCCGCCGGCGGCCGCTACGTCGAGGCCGCGGTGATGAGTTCGGTGCCGCCCAAGGGCCTGAAGACGCCAATGCTGCTGGGCGGCCGGCACGCCGCCGCCTTCGCGCCGGTCGCCGAGGCGCTGGGGCTGGATTTCCAGGTCTATTCCGACCGGGAGGGCGCGGCGTCATCGGTCAAGATGTGCCGCAGCGTCATGATCAAGGGCCTGGAGGCCCTGGTCACGGAGTGTCTGGTCTCCGCCCGCGCCTACGGCGTCGAGGCGGACGTGCTGCGCTCGCTGAGCGACACCATGCCGAACACCGACTGGGAGGAGCTGGCCGGCTACATGATCCGCCGCTCGCTCCAGCACGGCCGCCGCCGGGCCGAGGAGATGCGCGAGGTCGCCAGGACGGTGGCCGACACCGGCTGCGAGCCGCTGATGAGCCTCGCCATCGCCGCCCGCCAGGACTGGGCCGCCGACACCGGCGGCAAGATGCCGAAGCCCGCGGACGCCGATCCCCTGGGCGGCGTCCTCGACGCCATCCGCCGCACGATGCCGACATAAGAAAACCGAGGAGGAAACCACCATGATCGCAAAGCGCACTTTCCTGCTGGGCGCCGCCGCCGCGGCGGCGCTGCTCGCCGTCGCCCCGCCGCTGCACGCCCAGGACACCGTCAAGGTCGGCCTGATCCTGCCGATGACCGGCCCGTTCGCCTCGACCGGCCGGCAGATCGACGCCGCCGTGAAGCTCTATCAGGCGCAGAACGGCACCACGGTGGCCGGCAAGAAGGTGGAGGTGATCGTCAAGGACGACACCGGCACCCCCGACCTGACCAAGCGTCTGGCGCAGGAGCTGGTGGTCAACGACAAGGTTTCCTTCCTCGCCGGCTTCGGCCTGACGCCGCTGGCGCTGGCCGCCACGCCGATCGCCACCCAGGCCAAGGTGCCGGAGGTCGTCATGGCCGCCGCCACCGCCACCATCACCGAGGCCTCGCCCTACGTGGTGCGCACCAGCATGACGCTGCCGCAGGTGACCACGCCGGTCGCCGACTGGGCCGCCAAGAACGGCATCAGGAAGGCGATGACCATGGTCGCCGACTACGGCCCGGGCATCGACGCCGAGAAGGCGTTCACCGAGGCGCTGACCAAGCACGGTGGTGCTGTCGAGAGCCTGCGCGTGCCACTGCGCAACCCGGACTTCGCGCCGTTCCTGCAGCGCGTCGCCGACGCCAAGCCGGACGCGCTGTTCGTCTTCGTGCCGTCGGGCATCGGCTCGATCTTCATGAAGCAGTTCGTCGAGCGCGGCCTGGACAAGTCCGGCGTCAAGCTGATCGGCACCGGCGACATGACCGACGACGACCTGCTAAACGACATGGGCGACGTGGCGCTGGGCGCGGTGACGTCCTTCCACTATTCCGCCGCGCATCCCTCGGCGGAGAACAAGGCGTTCGTCGACAGCTTCAAGAAGATGCACAGCATGCGGCCGAACTTCATGGCGGTCGCCGGCTACGACGGCATGCACCTGATCTACGAGGCGCTGAAGAAGACCAACGGCGCCACCGGCGGCGACGCGCTGGTCGCGGCCATGAAGGGCATGAGCTGGACCAGCCCGCGCGGCCCCATCTCCATCGACCCGCAGACCCGCGACATCATCCAGAACGTCTACATCCGCAAGGTCGAGCGCATGGACGGCGAACTCTACAACGTCGAGTTCGACATGGTCCCGAACGTCAAGGACCCGGTCAAGGCGGCCAAGAAGTAAGGGCGGCCACTTGCCCCTCCCCCTCACGGGGGAGGGGTTCCGGCCCGACGCCGCGCCTTCTTTCGCCGTCATCCCCGCGAAGGCGGGGATCCAGGAAGAGCCCCGACAGGGGCGACATGACTCATATGGCTCGCCGACGCGAGCACTGGATCCCCGCCTTCGCGGGGATGACGGCCTGAAAAGTGCGGGTCTTGGAAGGAGTTGGAGTTCCCCGATGCTGACCCTGCTGTTCGACGGCATCGCCTACGGCATGCTTCTGTTCATCCTCTCCTGCGGCCTGTCGGTGACGCTGGGGCTGATGAACTTCGTGAACCTCGCGCACGGCGCCTTCGCCATGGCCGGCGGCTACGCCACCATCGTGCTGATGAGCCGGTTCGACGTGCCCTTCGTGGCCACCCTGCCGCTGGCCTTCCTGTTCACCGCGGCACTCGGCCTCGTGCTGGAGCGCACGCTGTACCGCCAGCTCTACGGCAAGAGCCACCTGGACCAGGTGCTGTTCTCCATCGGCCTCGTGTTCGTCGCCGTGGCGTCCGTGGACTACCTCATGGGCTCGCAGCAGCAGATCATCAAGCTGCCGGCGGCGTTGCAGGGCCGGGTGGAGATCCTGGGCGTCAACATCGGCATCTACCGCTCCTTCATCATCGCCATCTGCGCGGTGCTGGTGGTGGTGCTCCAGCTCATCCTGTCGAAGACCCGCTTCGGCAGCCGGCTGCGCGCCGCGGTGGACGACCGGCGGGTGGCGCAGGGGCTGGGCATCAACGTCAACGTCATCTTCGCCGCCACCTTCGCGGTGGGCTCCGGCCTCGCCGGGCTGGGCGGGGCGCTGGGGGCGGAGATCCTGGGCCTCGACCCGGTGTTCCCGCTGAAGTTCATGATCTACTTCCTGATCGTCGTCACCGTCGGCGGTACGACCACCCTGACCGGGCCGTTCATCGCCTCGCTGGTGCTGGGCGTCGCCGACGTCGCCGGCAAGTACTACGTGCCCGCCGCCGGCGCGTTCGTGATCTACACCCTGATGATCGTCTTCCTGCTGGTGCGCCCGCAGGGCCTGTTTGCGAGAGCGCGCTGATGACCGCCACCGAGGAGACCGCCATGACCATCGGTCTGGCCGCCGATCCGGCGCCCGCCGGGCACCACCCGGCCCCCGCCACCGCCGCGCGCGTCGTCGACGCGCTGAAGCGCCGCCGCCGCTGGCGCCCGCTGGAGACGGTGTTCTGGGCCGCCACCCTGGCCTCCGTCCTGCTGCTGCCGTCAAAGCACCTGATCCTCAACGAGATCGCCATCCTCGCCCTGTTCGCGCTGTCGCTCGACCTGATCCTGGGCTTCGCCGGGGTGATCTCGCTGGGCCACGCCGCCTTCTTCGGCGTCGGCGCCTATTGCGCCGGGCTGTTCGCCACGCACGGCATCACCGAGCCGCTGGTCGGCCTCGTCGCCGCGGGCGTGCTGAACGCCCTGCTGGGCTGGGCCACCAGCTATCTCGTGCTGCGCGGCTCCGACCTGACGCGGCTGATGGTGACCATGGGCATCGCGCTGATCCTGGGCGAGCTGGCCAACCAGATGGCGTGGCTGACCGGCGGCGCCGACGGCTTGCAGGGCATCAGCATGGGACCCATCGCCGGCTGGTTCGAGTTCGACCTGTTCGGCACCACCGCCTACGCCTACAGCCTGAGCGTGCTGTTCGTGCTGTTCCTGGCGGCGCGGCGCATCACCAACTCGCCCTTCGGGCTGTCGCTGCTGTCGGTCCGCGACAACCCGCTGCGCGCCGCCGCGGTCGGCGTGCCGGTCAACGGGCGGCTGGTGCAGGTCTACACCCTGGCGGCGGCGTACGCCGGCGTCGCCGGGGCGCTGCTGGCGCAGACCACCCAGTTCGTCTCGGTCGATGTGCTGGAGTTCCACCGCTCCGCCGACGTGATGCTGATCCTCATCATCGGCGGCACCGGCTACCTGTACGGCGGGCTGGTCGGAGCGGTGCTGTTCAAGCTGCTGCAGGACCTGCTGGCCGGCTTCACGCCGCAGTACTGGCACTTCTGGATCGGCATCTTCCTGATCGCGCTGGTGCTGGTCGGGCGCGAGCGGATGGTCGGCGGCGTCGCCGCGGCCGTGCGCCGGCTGGCACGGAGGACCTGACCCATGGCGCTCGCCCTCGAAACCCGCAACCTGCAGCGCGAGTTCGGCGCGCTCAGGGCCACCGACAACGTCTCGTTCCGTCTGGAGCGCGGCGCCCGTCACGCCCTGATCGGCCCGAACGGCGCCGGCAAGACCACCTTCATCAACCTGCTGACCGGCGTGCTGACGCCGACCGCGGGCAGCATCTACCTGGACGGCGTCGACATCACCCGCACCAAGCGGGAGCAGCGCGTGCACAAGGGCCTCGCCCGCACCTTCCAGATCAACCAGCTGTTCGCCGCGCTGACGCCGCTGGAGACCATCGGGCTGGCGGTGTCGGAGCGCATGGGCGGCGGGCGCGACTGGTGGCGCCCCACCGGCTCCAAGCGCGAGATCATCGACGAGGTGGTGGAGATCGCCGAGCGCTTCAACCTCGTCGAGGAACTCGACCTGAAGACCTCCACGCTGGCCTACGGCAAGCAGCGCCTGCTGGAGATCGCCGTGGCCTTCGCCTGCCGCCCGCGCGTGCTGCTGCTGGACGAGCCGGCGGCCGGCGTGCCGGAGGGCGACCGGCACGAGATCCTGGCGGCGGTGGCGTCGCTGCCGCGCGACGTCTCGGTGCTGCTGA
>Ga0196970_1001965_pt1 | contig 11712 bp, 14 predicted proteins | sample S1v_513CmetaG_FD_148672 | JGI IMG/M metagenome (GOLD analysis project Ga0196970, IMG submission 148672) | Soil microbial communities from Anza Borrego desert, Southern California, United States - S1+v_5-13C | ecosystem: Environmental > Terrestrial > Soil > Desert | place: USA: California... | reverse complement strand
CTGGCGGCCCTGGTCGGGGGCGTTGCGGCAGGCGCTATCGTCTACACGGTGGCCTGGCGGGGCGGCATCCATCCCGGACGCCTGGCGCTGTCGGGCATCGCGATATCGACCGTGCTCTCGGCGGGCACATCGGCCTTATTGCTCAAGTACTCGCTCACGGCCAACGCCGCCATGGTCTGGCTGGCAGGCGGCCTTTGGGGGCGCAACTGGGACCACCTGCAGGCCCTGGCGCCCTGGGCCCTGCCCGCCCTGGGCCTCGCCTGGCTGCTCGGTCCCCGCATTGACGTGCTCGCCCTGGGCGACGACGTGGCCCGCGGCCTGGGCGCCGCGGTGGAGCGTGAGCGGGGGATGATCATGGCGCTGGCCGTCCTGCTGGCCGCCTCGGCGGTGGCTGTGGCCGGCCCGGTCGGTTTCGTGGGGCTGGTGATTCCGCACCTGGCGCGGATGGTCGCCGGCGGCGCCTTCCGGCGCCTGCTGCCTGTGGCGGCCCTGCTGGGGGCAGCGCTGGTGGTTCTGTCGGACGCCCTGGCCCGCTCGCTCTTCGCCCCGATGGAACTGCCCGCCGGCGTCTTCACCGCCCTGATCGGCGCCCCATACTTTCTGTACCTCCTGAGGAGGGCTGCCCTGTGACGCTTACCACCAGGAACCTCTCGCTGGCCTATGGCGAACGGCGCATCGTGGATGATCTGAACCTGGAGATTCCCGCCGGCAAGGTGACCTGCCTGATCGGCCGGAACGGCTGCGGCAAATCGACGATCCTCAAGGCGCTGGGGCGCCTGCTGACGCCCACCGGCGGCGCGGTCTACCTCGATGGGCAGGCGATTGCCGGTATGCCCGGGAAGGCGGTGGCCAAGCGGCTTGCCGTGCTGCCGCAGGGCCCGGTGGCGCCCGAAGGGATGACGGTCGAGGCGCTGGTCCGCCACGGGCGCTTTCCGCACCAGGGCTGGATGGGTCTGGTGACCAAGGAGGACGAGCGGGCTGTGACCGACGCGCTCTCCGCCACCAGGCTGCTCGACCTGCGGGATCGCCCGCTGACCCAGCTCTCGGGCGGGCAGCGGCAGCGGGCCTGGATCGCCATGGCTCTGGCCCAGGAGACCCCGATTCTGCTGCTTGACGAGCCGACCACCTACCTGGACGTGGCCCATCAGATCGAAGTACTGGAACTGGTCAAGGAGCTGAACCAGCAGCGGGGTAGGACCGTGGTGATGGTGCTGCACGACCTGAACCAGGCGGTGCGCTACGCCGATCATCTGGTAGCCGTCATCAGCGGGCGGGTGGAGGCGGAGGGGCGCCCGGAGGAGCTGATGACCCCCGCCCTGGTGCGCAAGGTCTTCGGGGTGGATGCGCACATTTTCGCCGACCCTGATACGGGCAAGCCGATCTGTGTGCCCCGCTGCCTGGTGGGCCCGGGCATGGAGGAGAACGGGGCCGGCGCCCCGAATCCATCGTCCAACCTGTAAGGATAAGGGCGGGGGGAACTTATGGAGAGCGCCGGTTTGGGTCTGGCTCTGGTGTGGTCTCTGGTTGTGCTTGCGTCCATCGGCGGTGGAATCGCCGGCATCGTCGTGCTGTATCGGCAGAACAAGGCGAAGACCGAGCGGACCCAGGCGATGTTCGGCGTTGGCGGGCCGGCGACGGCTGCGGGGCCCGGGGCGTCAGGGCTGACCCCGGCGCCTGGCCAGGCCGTTGTTCTGGGCAAGCGGACCTATGCCTGGCCCGATCGGACCGGGTACTACGTGACCTTCCAGGTCGGTGGGCAGCAGCCCGTGGAGGTCGAAGTCTCGCCGGAGTGGTATGGCTACCTGAACGCCGGCGACCGGGGCGCCCTCTCTCTCCAGGCAGGACAGTTCATGGGCTTTGCCCGGGTCGGGTAGTTCTTGCATCAGCGAACAAAGAACGCAGCCAGCATGCATGTGCTGGCTGCGTTCTTTTGACATCGACCTGTCGCTACTCTTCACGAATCACTGGATGGGGATCCAGTACTCGGCGCAGTCGTCACACTGAGGGAGATACAGCTCAAAGTCGAAGTTGCCGCTACGGACAAGCCCCTGGGCCTTGACGGCTTCATTAGCCGGCCCGCCCAACCCCTGAATGGCCTGGGGCAGCTCACCCCGTCCCACAGTCACGAGGTACCTGCTAGAAGGATGCGTCCGTGTCACCCAACCTTCAGGCACATCATCGAGACCGGTGACTGCAACGCCAATAATATAGGCGAAGCTACGGGTTGCAGGGTCCCAGTCGTCCATCCACCCGACAACGTTCCGGTCGACGCGATTGGGCAGAGACTCAAAAGCGGCGAACAGACCTTCGTCCTTGCACTGGTCGTAAAACTGAGGCACCGTGGTGATGTTGGGCCCGTCGCCAATATGTACACGCACCGCTCTGCCCATCACGTACAGTCTCTCCCTGGTCTCAATCCGACACTCCATTACGTTTCCCTCCGATTCGTTCGAAGCAGTACAGGTCCGAACGGTAGCACCAAATCGCCCGAACGCTGTGGGGACCTTGCCCCCTGCACCCACATCATACAACCCGATTGACGTCAATTATTGACTATTTCTCTGATGTTCTCTCTGCTGCGATGCATAACGAAACGTCGACGCGGAATCCCGCGAGTCTGACGACTGGTACCCCCGGATCCCAGGCACATCCAGGCATGGTTGGGACGCGCGAAAAAGAGGGGCAATCGCCCCTCCTTTAGTTTTTCTCCTTATTCCGCTCCCGCACCTGGTGCTGCCGTAGGGCGTCCCGGTGCGCCGGCGACTGCTGGAAGAAGGTTGTGAGCTCCTGGAGCGCCTGCACGGTTGCCGGGCTCACATGATGCTCGATGCCTTCCACGTCGCGCTTTACGGTCTCCTCCGGCACCCCGATGATGCGCAAGAACTCCTCGAGCATCGCGTGCCGGTCCTTCATCGCTTCGCCGAGCGCCGCACCGGCTGGCGTCAGCACCAGACCCCGGTAGCGCTCATAGTGAATGTAGCCCGCCTCGGCCAGCTTTTGCACCATTTTGGTCACCGATGATGGCTGCAAGTTTAGTTCCACGGCGATGTCGCTGACACGGGCATAACCCTTGCCCTTGATCAGCTCGTAGATCTTTTCGAGATAGTCTTCCATGCTGGGAGTGGCCACGTCTCGCCCTCATTTCCTCGCCCGCATTGCCACAGGGACATGGTACCATAAAACGGCAGCGAACGGAACGCCTTCGATCAAAGCACCAGCATTGGGGTGAAGTCGATCGCGTCGCAGGCGACCAGCTGATAGCGCACCCCGCCGTGCTCGCCCTGGAACGCCCGGTGCTTCGACCCCGTCCCGTGCAGATGCCCGTAAACGCAGAGCAGCACGTTGCCGTACGACTCCAGCACCTCCGTGAACGCAGTGGGCTGATGATCTTCCGCCACGGGCGGATAGTGAAGCATGGCAATATAGGCGGCGGCGCCCAGCTTCCGCCCGGCATCGAGCGACATTTTCAGTCGCCCGGCCTCGCGGCTGTAGATTTTCTCGTTGTGCGCCTCATCTTCGCCCCAGGTCCGGTCGCCGGGGGTAATCCAGCCGCGGGTGCCGCACACGGCCACAGGCCCGTCCACACCGGCAACAGCGCCGGGCGGCAGGAGGATCGCATCGTTCTGGATAAACTCTATGGTCTTGAGCGGAAGTGCCCGCATTTTCTTCAGGGACTCCCACCAGTAGTCGTGGTTGCCCTGAATCATCAGCTTGCGGCCCGGGAGGGTGTCCAGTTCGAGCAGATCGACCTCTGCCTCACGCAGCGTCATGCCCCAGGAGATGTCGCCGGGAACCAGCACAATGTCATCAGGTGCCACCGTCGCCTCCCAATTTTGAAAGAGGGGCACGGGATGTCGGGCCCAGAGCGGGCCAAAGATATCCATAGGCTTGTTGACGGCGAAACCCAGGTGGGTGTCTCCGAGTGCATAGACGGCCAAGGTGGCAGGATCCTCCTCTCAGGCCTCGAACCGAGGGACTTGCATCGAAAAGCGTACCGGATGCGGGGCTCCCCCGTCAAGCAGGGACCGCTGCCGGATCGCCGGGAGGAAACGAAGATGATCCTATGGCTCCTGCTCGCGTTGTGGAATCTGTTTGTGTTCGGCGCCTATGCCCTCGACAAACTGCGGGCCAAAAAAGGCTGGCGGCGCACGCCTGAGAAGACGTTGTTGTGGCTGGCAGCCATCTTCGGCGGAGGGGGCGCGTGCCTTGGCATCTACTGGGTTCGTCATAAGACGCAGAAACCCCGCTTCGCCTGGGGCGTGCCGGCCATGCTGGCCGTCCAGGCAGCGATCCTGGGATGGGCATGGAGCCGGGGCTGGTGGTGAGTTTGCACGCAGGGGAGGCATCTCGTGATGGCCGTTCGCATTGAAGTCTTTTCTGATTACGTCTGACCCTTCTGCTATCTGGCGGAGACGCCGCTGGCCCGTGTTGGCCAGACCGAAGAGATCGAAGTGATCTGGCGGCCGTTCGAACTGCGGCCCGAGGGGACGCCGCCAAAGGACCGCGCTTACCTCGAAAACGCCTTCAACAACTGGGTTCTGCCCATGGCCAAGGAATTGGGCGTCGACATGAAAATGCCCACCCATCAGCCGCTCACCCGGCTGGCCCATGAGGCGGCAGCCTTCGCCCGGGCCATCGGCAAGGAGGCGGAGCTGGCGGATGGACTCTTCAAGGCCTACTGGATCGATGGCCGCGATATCGGGCAGGTAGAAGTGCTCTGCGACGTCGCCCTTAGCGTCGGCATCGACCCGGTGGAGCTGCGCGGCGCCCTGGAGGAGCGGAGCCAGCGCAGCCAGGTCGAGGGCGAACTGCGGCTGGCCCAGCAGTATCGCATCACCGGCGTGCCGTTTTTCATCTTCGATGGGAGATACGCCGCCAGCGGCCTGCAACGGGAGGAGCAACTGCGCCGGGCCATTGCCATGTGTCGCGGAGAAGGGCTGGTTCAACTGGAGGAGTAAGCGCCTGAATCGCAACGCCCCGTCCGCCGGGTTGGTCCGGTGGTCGGGGCGCTTTGTTCGGTGGTCTACCGGGTTACTTCACGCAAGAACCGTTCCGTTGCCCAGGTCGCGATCTGGCCGAACGGGCCGCTGAAGTTGACGTCGGAGGCATGGGTCGCCTGGGGCACACGAACCACGTGAAAGGGGCGCCCGGCGGGGGTCAGATGTTCGATCAAGTGGTCGCAGTGGGCCGGCGGCACCATCACATCGGCTTCGCCCTGAATCATCAGCACCGGCGGCGTGTCGGGATGGATCAGCCGGTAAGGCGACGCGGCCCGATAGGCCTCCGGCACATCCCGGGGACCGCCGCCCAGGAAGTCACCCATGACGGTCTTTACGTCCAGCACCTTGCAGTCTTTGTCCCAGCCCCACTCCAGGCCGAAGGGGCCGTAGAACGAGACGGCGCCCCGAATGACCGGGTCCCGCAGCGTAAAGGCGGCCACCACCGCCAGATGGCCCCCGGCTGAGCGGCCCAGCAGCACGATGCGGCTCGGGTCGATGCCGTGCTCGCCGGCGTGGGTCTTCAGGTATGCGACCGCCGCCGTGACGTCTTCGAGTGCGGCTGGGAACCGGTGCGCCGGCGCCAGCCGGTAGTTGATCGCCGCGGTTGCGAAGCCCCGGGCGGTCAGGTAGCGGTTCAGCCTGGGCAGCTGCTTGCGGTCGCCGCTGCGCCAGGCGCCGCCGTGAATCACCAGTACCACCGGGGTGGGGTCGCCTGTGGCGGGCCGGGTCAGATCCATTTTCAGCTCGACGCCTGCGTGGGTGGCGTAGGTAACGGTCGTGACGGGGGTGGCGGGAGCCGGCACGCCAAAGAACAGGTGCTGCCAGGTGAAGGGCGCGGTGCGGTCGCCGGGGCGGGCGGGGTCGCTGAACGGGGCGCCCAACGCCGATGGGAGCCGCCGGGCGGCCTGCACGCCTTGCAGGAGCGGAATCAAGTAAAGCACCGCCGCCGTGAGGCCCATGGCGGCACCGACGGCGTAAGCCAAGGTCGGGGCCCCCCAGGGCCAGAGCACCGGCAGGCAGAGCAGAGTAAAGACCCAGCCCCATTCCTTCGCCGGGATTGAGAGAATCCACAGCACGTTATGCTGCGGGGGCAGCACCGCCAGGAGGGAGAAGGCCAGCAAGATGGCGCCGGCGAGGAGATGCAGCATCGCAGAGTCACTCCCATGGTGATTGGCTACCAAAAGTATTCGCAAGGCGCACCGGGACTCCTCTGATCTTTTTTTACGAACGAGCGCATGTTTGGACTGTCTACATCCGTAGACAGTGCGAGGTTGACGGTCGGACAAGCATTTGCGGTGTTCGATGAGGTTCGTCTTGTGCGAAGTGTCTACATCCTGATATCATCTGTTTACCGGTTGAGGAAAAATGTGGATGGAACTGAACGGTGGTCGATGGGGGGCGTTGGTCTGCGCAGAGAGCTGGAAGCCAGACTATTGGGTGGGGACTACCGGGGGGTCATGGAGCGGGCAGCGGAATTATTGTCATCATCGGATGCAGCGGGGCCCGAGGCGGCCTGGGCGGCGGTTATGGCCTGCCGGGCGGCCGGCGCCCTGCGAAACTGGGGCCGGGCGGTGTCGTGGGCCGAGCGGGGGCTGGCCCTGGGCCCGGACCCGGAAGCGGAAGGCTGGCTTAACCTGCTTCTGGGCACTGCGCTGATGTACACCGGCGATGCGTACCGATCCGAGCGCTGCCTGCGGGCGTTCTTGGAGCGGGCCGGCGGTCATCCGGGGCTGAGCCGCCTGCTTCCAGACGGCCGCTTCAACCTGGCGCACCTGCTTCGCTTCCTGCGCCGTGACCCGGTGGCGGAAGCAGAGGCGTTCCAGGAGGCAGCCGAAGGTTTTGCCAGCCGGGGCCGATTCAGCCAGGTCCTGCTCTGTCAGGTGGAGGCAGCCTGGTCGTACCTGGTGGCGGAGCAGCCGGCGCAGGCGCTGCCGGCCCTGGAAGCGGCCACGAACGGCCTTGCGGAGCACGGCGACCCGACCGTGCAGGTCTACGTGCAGATCTGCTGGGCCTACTACCACCGCCAGACGGGCGACCTCGCCCGTTCGCAGGCGATCTGTCATGAACTGGACGCCCGGCCCGATCTGACCGCCGGACAGCGGGCGGACGTAGGCTGGCTCCTCGGCAGCAACGCCCGGACCATGGGCGATCTGACCAGGGCAGCCGCCTGGGCCGAGAAGGCATACGAGCATGCGTTGGAAGATCTGTGGCCCTTGCAGATTACCCGGATCGAAGGGCTCCTCCATGCGATGGAAGGGTCAGGCAAGCAGTCTCCGGTCAGACAGGTGGGACGGTAATTCCGTCCCCTTGTTTCGGCCTTGCGGTTCGCTCGCGGTGAACGGTCGACTTACGAAAGGGGAGCGTTAGGTATGAAGCGGATTCTGGCTGTGGTTCTGTGTCTGGTTCTGTTGGGCGGGTTCATGGGCGTCGGCACGCAGAGCGTGACCCGGCCGATATGGCCGACCGCCCAGGGCAGCTAAAACGAAGGGCCGGCTCCGCCTGAAGGTGGCGGGGCCGGCCTTTTTTCTACAGCGTCCAGAGGCGGTGGAGGAAGGAGGGCGGAGAACCCCAGGGCAGGCCACGGCCGTCGAGGGCCGCCAGCGGCAGGCAGCCCTGCACGGCGTTGGTCAGGTAGACCCCGTCACAGCGGAACAGGTCGGCCGGTGTTAGCTTCCATTCCAGGCCGCCGGTCAGGTTCAAAATGCGCTGGCGCATGATGCCTGGCAGGCAGCCGTCGGAGAGCGGCGGCGTCATCCAGAGCCCCTGGCGCACGATGAACAGGTTGGTGGCGGCGCCCTCGGCGATCCGCCCCGCCAGGTTGAGCAGCAACGCTTCGTCGCAGCCCGTCCGGGCGGCCTCGCTTTTGGCCAGCACCTTTTCCAGGGCGCTCAGGCTCTTGTGGGCGACCAGCGGCGAGCCTTCGTGAATGCGGAACGATGCCGTGATCGCCGACAGGGGCCCCGTGGGGCGCTGGTAGGGCGATGCGGCGACCATGAGGGTGGGGGTGGGGTCAGGCGGTGGCTGGTAGCCTCGCTTGCCTGCCGGGCCCCGGGTGAGCGTAAGGCGAATGACGTGCTCCGGGGCGGCGCCGCTCTGGGCTGCCATCGCCTCCGCCAGCGTCAGACAGGCCCGGCGGGCGTGCTCCGGGTCAAACGGAATGGACAGGAAGCGGGCCGATGCCTCCATCCGGGCCAGGTGCAGCGAAAGCAAGGGCAGCGCGTCTCCGCGCATCAGCATCGTCTCGAAGATGCCGTCGCCGTAGAGGAAACCGCGGTCCCCCACGTTCACCACGGCCTCTGCCCGTGGCATCAGCCCCGGCCCCTGTCCGCCGATGTCAAGGTAGATGAGGTCTTCCAGCTGAATCCCTCCCGTCTCAAGGCAGGTCGCTTAGTCGTACGCCAAGGGCGCGGGCGATTCCGCTCCCCTTGGCAATGGTCTCGTCGTACTCCATCTGCGGGTCCGAATCGGCCACAATGCCGCCGCCGGCGTGGAAATGAGCGGCTCCATCCTTGACCACGGCGGTCCGGATGGCAATGTTCAAATCAAGGCGCCCATCAAACCCGATGTACCCGATGCCGCCGGTATAGATGTGGCGCCGGACGGGCTCCAGTTCTGCGATGATCTCCATGGCACGGACCTTGGGCGCCCCGGTAATGGAGCCGCCCGGGAAGGTGGCCTTCAAAATGGCAGCCACGTTCGCCTCGGGCCGCAGGCGACCCTCGACAGTGGCGACCGTGTGCCACACGTTCGGCGTCTGCTCCAGGCGGCGCAGGTCAGGCACCGTAACGGTGCCGAACTCGCAGACCCGGCCCAGGTCGTTGCGCTGCAAATCGACGATCATGACCAGTTCGGCGCCATCCTTCTCGCTGGCCAGCAGTTCGGCGGCCAGCGCAGCGTCCGCCTCGGGCGTGGCGCCCCGGGGGCGTGTCCCCTTGATCGGCCGGGTCTCGATCTTGCGCCCTTCCACCGTGATGAACCGCTCCGGCGACCCCGACACAACCTGCCAGTCGCCCATGTCCAGGAAGGCGGCGAAGGGGGCGGGGTTCAGCTGCCGCAGTCGGCGATAGAGTTCCCACCCCGTTCCCTCATAGGGACACGTGAAGCGCTGTGAAAGGTTCACCTGATAGATATCTCCGGCGCCAATGTAGGCCAGCGCCTGCTGCACCGCATGGCGGTAGACCGCCCGGGTCATGCTGGAGGTGACGGGGCCGGCGGCCCGCATGGGCGGTTCGCCCAGGGGCTTCGCCTCGCCGAGGGCGGCGGTCCAGCGGTCTGCCTTGGCCTGTGCCTCGGCCTCACGACCTTCCGGCGGCCCGACAACCAGCGAGGTTTCGCCCCGCACATGATCAAACACCAGGACCACATCATAAAAGCCCACGACCATATCAGGCAGGCCCAGGTCATCTGCGGGCGTGTCGGGAAGGCGCTCAACGAGGCTGCCTAGTTCGTAGCCAAAGTAGCCGACGGCGCCGCCTGGAAAGGCCGGAAATCCTGCCGGCGCGTGGGCCCGGCACCGGTCAAGCAGCGACTGCAGGACGAGGAACGGATCGCCCTCCAGCACGCGGGTCTGGCCATTTTCCTGGATGCGGCATTGCCGGCCCCGGGCTGTCAGGGTCAGAAACGGCTCAGCCCCGGCGTAGGAGAAGCGCCGCACTTCGGCCGGGCCGATGGGGCCGCTCTCCAGGAGAAATCCCCCGGGACCGGGGGGAAGGGCGGCCAAACAGGCCGCCGGATCAGAATGTTGTATGGGCAGAGGCAGGATTCGGGCTGGCGCCACCGAAAGAGACCTCCTATGGTTAGACTCCCGTAACGATTTCGTCACATATGATATCATGTTTTCGGCATCTTGGCAGGAATTGCAGCAAAGGGGGACCCCATCGTGCCGGTCGCCAGCTGGGACACCGCGCCGGAACCCGTCCGATCGCAGATCAAGCGCTTCGTGCGGGACAGCCGTGCGATTCTTGGCGACAACCTGGTCGGCATCTACCTGCATGGGTCGCTGGCCATGGGATGCTTCAACCCGGAGCGCAGCGACATCGACCTCCTGGTCGTCACCCATCGGTCCATGAGCCCCGAAACGAAGCGGCTGACCGCAGGGCTGATGTTGGCGCAATCCGGCGCCCCCAGGCCCCTGGAAGTCAGTTGGGTGCTGGAGTCAGAACTGAAGCACTGGCGGCAGCCTTTCCCCTATGATCTCCACTTCAGTGAGGGCTGGCGCAAGCGGTTCGAGGCGAACCTGAACCGGCTTGACTGGGAAATGTGGGGCAGCGACGCCAAGTTCGACCCCGACTTGGCCGCCCACTTCACCATTCTGCTGCGCAGAGGCGGGGTGGTGCTCTTTGGCCCGCCCGTGCCGCAAATCTTCCCCGTGGTGCCAACCTCCGACTACATCGACGCCCTGCTTTTCGACTTCGAAGAGGCACGTGACGAGATTGTGAAAAACCCGGTCTACGGGGTGCTCAATCTGCTGCGGGTCTTCTGGTATTTGCGCGATGGGCAGATCAGTTCTAAGGAGGAGGCAGGCCGCTGGGGTGCCAAGGTATTGCCTGACCAGGAACTGCGCGCACTGGCAGCCGCGGCCGTGGCGGCGCAGACCGGCGCCGAGCCGACTGGCGATTTCCCGGCAGACGCGCTGACCCGCTTCGCCCGCTATGTCGACATGGAAGTGGACCGGCTGCTGGTCAACCGCCACCTGCCCGCCGATGCCGCCGGCAAGGACCCCGTATTGGAGTGTCTGCGCTGCCACATGCCCCTCGAGTTTGCGGGCATGAAGCATATGCAGGAGGGAATCCCGCTGCGCATGTTCTTCTGCCCGTCGTGCGGCAAGGCCGAGTTTTACGTGCAGCGTACGGCGCAGTGACATTCGAAGGACGAAACAGGAGCGAGGCCGTCAGGGCCTCGCTCCTTATGTCATCATTGGAGGCCCACGTACTGCGACACATCGACGTTCAGCAGCACCTGCTCGACCTTCATTTCGAACCAGGGCGCCTCGTCATTCCAGGTCACCTGGCCGAGGCCGTTGGTGGCAGCGGTCTTCCACCGGCTCTTGGCCGTATCGCCGGGATTGCGCCAGCGCAGCGCTTCCATGGCGGCGATCAGGCCGGTCGTTTCATCAAACGTTACTGCAAACGAATCGCTTCCTTCGGGCGATGGCACGACGAGCCGGGCATGGGTCTGATCGATCGGCTCCCAGCGTACCCGCGGATCGGTCAGATAGATCGAGGGCAGGTCGACCGACTCCGCCCAGAGGGCCAGGTTGGAGGCCGAGTTCATCTTCGGGTGGTTGTCCGGGAATCCGGGCTGATCGACATGGGCCACGCCCTTCAGGTACGTATCGAACAGCGTGATGACCGGATAGCCGAAGAAGGTCGGCTGGATCACGGTGTAGTACCCCTGCCCGGCCTGGTGGATGATCCGCATGCGGTGCGGGATCCAGAGACCGAACAAGCGCATGTGTCCCCGGGCGGTGATGACCGCCGTTTCGACGACCGGGACCCGATCGCCCAGGCTGGTCTGGTAGAAGCGCTGGACCGGGGCGGGCAGACCGGCTGGAAGCGGCACGGTTTCCAACTCCGGGCTGGCGCCGGAATACGGGGCCATGGGTTTTGGTGCGACGTGGAGTCCCCAGTAACCGATAACCGCAAGGAGCAATAAAACACATAGAACAATGGCAGCAGCCTTCATGGTCATTCCTACCTCCCGCAACAGGGCC
>Ga0196970_1001962_pt1 | contig 11728 bp, 14 predicted proteins | sample S1v_513CmetaG_FD_148672 | JGI IMG/M metagenome (GOLD analysis project Ga0196970, IMG submission 148672) | Soil microbial communities from Anza Borrego desert, Southern California, United States - S1+v_5-13C | ecosystem: Environmental > Terrestrial > Soil > Desert | place: USA: California... | reverse complement strand
GAGATCGATGGCGGGCACGTTGAGGTCGTTTTCCGCGTGCCGCCGCCCCCAACGCCCCAGGACCACGGCCAAACTTGGCAACATTGTCCGGCGGAGAGTGCCCTGCTGTATTGGTCGTCAGGTGGAAACGCCGCCTCGTTGACTTCGAACAGCGTCTTAGGGCTGGCGCGGCAGCACAGTTGCACCGGCTTCGATCGCTTCCGCCAACCACGGCTCGACGGACGCGACCGGCCGCATGCGAAGCCAGCGCCGCCGGTCGGGGTCCCACTTGCAGTCGCCGTCGAGCTTTATGGCCTCGCGGACCGCAAGGGCGGGCGCCGCCGGGAAAACGAGCTCCAGGCCGTGCTCGGTCTGCTCGATGCGAACGACGGTTCCGGCCTGCGTGGTATAGCTGAGGCCCTCGGCGACGGCCCGCTGGATGGCCTCGGCGCGGGCCTGCCGGACGGTCTCCTCGGCTTCGCGCTCGGCGCGCCGGTCGGCCAACAGGTCGACCAGCCACTCCGGCGGCTCCTCAAGCGTGCGGTAGCCCGCGCCGCCGCGCGGGCCGGGCGCCTCCTCCAACAAGCCGCGTTCTACCAGACGGTTCAACGTCACGGCTCGCTCGGCTTTGGCTTGGCGTCGCTCGCGGCGTGATAGATCGATCTGGTCGGCCGCCCAGGTGGCTGCGGTGAACCGCAAGCCATCAGGGAACCGCTCGTAGATGTCGGCCGCGGCGTCGCGCAGCGACGCGGTGCGCTCGGCGGACGCCTCCAACAGCATCGCCATGTGCCGGTTGAACGGCCAATCCGTCCGGCCGACCAAGCCATAGGTCCCGCATTCCCAGCGCCCGGGATCCGCCAGCGGCACCTCGGGCATGCAGAGGCGACGGCGACAGAACTCCTCCGATCCCGGTTCCGGCGCCGCAGCGGCCGCGCCCACCAGCAGTTGACGGATGGCTTCCACCGGGGAAGGGGCGAGTTCGGCAAGGGCCTGCATGATGTCGGCAGGCAGCCTCACGTGGACCGGTGCCGTCCCGTCCTCGACGGCACGCCCCTGGGAGCGGCGCTGCGCCAGACGGTTCTTGAGCGTCCGCCAGACATCGGCGGCAAGCAAGGTGGCGACCCGCTCCGCAGCGAACGTCTCATCGAAATCATCCGTCGCGGCGTCCTTGAGGGCGCGGAGTGTCGCACCGTCGGCAAGCGCCGCCGCGTCCTTGTCCTTCAGAATGCGCCGGGCCTCCTGGAGAACCTCGGCCGCCTCGTCGCGCCGGACGGCTCGCCGCCGCGCCATGGACCGCCCCTATGAAATGCTGATTACTCAGCAAAATGCGCCGTGCCGCAACGTCGGCAACGGATGGGTTCGTGCAAGGCATGATGCGGCGCCGGCCACTCAGCGGCGACTTGCATTACCGCAGCATCCTTGAAGCAGTTCCAGGAAGACGCCGGACGTGTCGAAGAGATCTCCCGGTTTGGCGAGCCGGACGGCACGGACAAACGCAGATAGGGCCGACGGCATTGGAGTTGGTGGCGGGCCTCATTGACCGGATCAAACGCGGGTCGGCGGTGGCCGGCGAGCCTTTCAGAATCGTTAATGTTCTTGGGTTGTGCGGCAAGCTTTGGGCTTGTGGGTCGTCGCGCCGTGGGTTAGTTCAATCCACACGGGAAATGACGGGAAATCTAGAGGTTTCCGCATAGACAGGGAGTTCACGATGACCAAGGCTGAACTGATCGAGGCGATCACCGCGAAGCTGGGCGGCAGCAAGGCGGACGCGGGCCGCGCGCTGGACGCCGTGACGGATGCCATCCAAGAAGCGTTGGCCAAGGGCGAGGAGATCAAGCTGCCGGGCTTCGGCCAGTTCTCGGTCTCTGAGCGTGGCGAGCGCGCCGGGCGCAATCTCCGCACCGGCGAGGCGATCAAGATCCCCGCCTCGAAGGCGCCGAAGTTTACCCCGGGCAAGGGCTTGAAAGACGCCGTCAGCGGCAAGGCCGCCTGACGCTCGGGCAGCACGTCCAAAGACGCGGGGCGCCCTCGGTGTTGGCCGACGGCCCCCGTTCGGCCTCGCGCACGTACTCGTAGGCGGCGGCCATGAGCTCCAGCGAGAAGACCTCTCTCAGCAGTTGGCTGCGCTCGACGTAGTCCCCGATGTCCCGGGTGCGGAGCCGCTCGATCCAGCCCCTGCCGCGGACATGCAGGTGCGCGCTCCGGCTCTCCAGGACACATCGCGCTGTGGCCGTTCAGTACACCGTCTAGGCCACCGGTTCCAGCAGCGAGGACGGCATGACGCCGAGCGCGTCGGCCAATTCCTTCAGCACCGTGATCGTCGGGTTGCGCGCGCCGCGTTCGATGCCGCTGATGTAGGTCCGATGCAGGCCCGACTCGAAGGCGAGTTCCTCCTGCGACCAGCCGCGCGAACGCCTGATCCGCTGAACGTTGAGCCCGACTTGCCTGCGGATGTCCATCCGGTCAGGAAGCCGGCATGTAGCCTATCGGTCTACAGACTATGAGTAACATTTTGTTAGGAGCGTGCGCGCTACGGTCCGGACTGCACAGCCAGCGCGCGAAAATGGGCGGAAGCGCATCCCGCAACCGAAAGCGCGGCGCAGGAGGAGACTTCGTGGACGTCGTATCAGGCGCGAAGCACAAAGGGCGCGGTCGCACGCCGAAGACCGGGACCGGACTGGACGCGGTGGATACGCATGTGGGCAGCCGGCTGCGGCTGCGCCGCACGCTGCTCGGCCTGTCGCAGACCGAACTGGGCCGGCGGGTCGGCCTGACGTTCCAGCAGATCCAGAAGTACGAGCGCGGCAGCAACGGCATCGCCGCGTCGCGGCTCTGGCAACTGGCTGACGTGCTCGACGTGCCGGTCAGCTTCTTCTTCGACGACATGCCGGACACGGCGCCCCGTGCCCCTGAGTTGCTCGATCCTGAAACGCCGATGCCGCCGCTGGGGCGGCGGGAGACGCTGGAACTGGTGAAATGCTACTACCGGATCAAGGAGCCACGCGTGCGCCGGAAGATCTTCGATCTGGTCAAGGCGACCGTGGGCGCGCTGGAAGGGCTCATGAGCGTTCAGGTGCCAATTGATCGGTCTTGAACCGTACGCCAGCCCCTTTCCCCGCCTCTGCTGCAATGAACTCCACGCCTGCCGCATCGAAGGCCCGAATGAGCGCATCGACCGTCACTTCGTGGGCTCCCAGCGGGCCGGTCTTCACCTCCAATCGCTTGATGGTTGGAAGCGAAACCTTGGACGCCTTTGCCAAGTCCTTCTGCTCCCAGCGGAGGAGGGCTCGGGCTGCCCGGATTTGTGCGCTCGTAAGCAATGGTCCCTCTGACAGTTTGATGCTTAAGGTATCGTATGATGCTTAAAGGTTTGGCGATGCTTGAGGACGCATGTTATGCTCCAGGAATACCCATCAACTTGACCGTGGCACAAGCGGCCACGCGCTTTCAGCCATGCGCTGACCCCAGCCATCGAAGGTTGGGCATCCAGGTCGATGCAAAGGGGGTGGCTGTGTCCTCCAGGGCGCGAGTACCGAAAGAGAGCAAAGTGCCTCGTCGGGCGACCGTGACCGCGACTGCTCGTCTTTTGACGTCTACCGCGCGAGAGAGCCAGGACGCCGACCCGCTCATCCTGCTCTGGCAGGAATGGCGGGAGACCTTCGCCTCTTCGAAGCGGCTGTGCCGTGAGGCCCAGCGCCTGGAACGGGCGCTGGCCGAGAAGATCGGCTTCCCCCGTGTCGAAATCCCTCTCAACGACCCGGAACGCCTCTCGGTTTCGGCCACGGATGCCCGCCAGATCGACTGGGTACTGGGGAAGACGCCGGCCACGCGATCGCTGCGCCGACGCCTGAAGCGCGATCTCGCCGCCGCGCAGGCGCGGTGGGACGCCGAGGCGGCGGCTACCGGCCTCACCAGCGCCGTGGAGCGCGAGGCCGCCGCGGACCGGCGGGTGGACGAACTGCTCAAGGCCGCTTCCCGCACGCCCGCACGGTCGATTCCCGGCGTGATCGCCAAGCTCGCCATCGCGACCGAATGGAGCGAGCTGGAGCCGAACGCCGACGGCTACCCCTGGGACTTCATCCGTGGCGTTCTCTCCGACCTGACCGCGCTCACCGCAGCCAGACAGTAGCTTGCCCCGACCCTCCCGTGCCGGCGAGCCGCGTTCCCGTTGGTGAGAGCAATCCGAGCCGCATGCGTGCCAACACCGTCCATGGTGGAGCGCATCGCCACAGCTGACTCCCAACGGCCTTGCCGCGCTGCCGGCGACCTCTCCTTGCTGGCGTGTCTGGCGCCGCTCCGGTCGGGCACGCAACCGCCGGGACCGGCTTTTGTCCCCGGCCGCCATCCGTTGGCCTTCCTCGCGAGGCAAAACAGCCGGCCCCCGCGGTCCTCCGCTCGCGCTGCGGCCCTACGGGTGCGGCCCGGCCGTCCCGGCGCCCCATCGCACGCCATCGAGGCCGCGGACGGCGCGGCCGGCAACCGAACAGGAGACAGACCATGGCGACGATCGGCACCTTCACCAAGGACGGCGACGGCTACACCGGCCAGATCCGCACGCTCACCCTGAACGCGAAGGCGAAGCTCACCCCCGAGGACAAGGCCAGCGACAAGGCGCCCGACTACCGGGTCTTCGTCGGTACCATCGAGATCGGCGCTGGCTGGAAGCGAACCGGGCGCGACGGCGGCGCCGACTACGTCAGCCTGAAGCTCGACGACCCGAGCTTCCCGGCTCCGGTCTACGCCAACCTGGTGCACGGCGAGGACGGCGGCTTCGTTCTTCTCTGGAGCCGCTGACCGATGATGCGGCGCCCCGCTCCGGCGGGGCGCCGCCGGGAATTGGATGGAGCCGTCTCAGGCGGCGTCATCCGCCTGCCGCGTTTTCCGGCCGGTTCGGCCGAGCCCCCACGCCTTGGCTGAAGCGGAGCGCGCCGCCGCGTAGTTCGGGGCCGTCATCGGGTAGATGTCCGGCAGGTTCCAGCGCGCCCGGTACTCCTCCGGCGTCATGCCGTAGACGGTCCGCAGGTGGCGCTTCAGCGTCTTCAGCTTCCTTCCGTCCTCCAGGCAAATGATGTAGTCGGGCGTCACCGACCGACGGATCGGCACGGCCGGCTTGCGTTCGGTGCGCGGCGGCTCGGCAGGTTTGCCGACGTTTCCCAGAGCCCGGCGCACGGTTGCGATCAGCGGCGGCACCTCATGGATCCCCATATGGTGGTTGCGGACGTACGCGGCGACGATCCTGGCCACCTGCTCGATCACCTCGGTCATGGTACGGCTCACTCCATGCAGATGTTGCATACCAGCGTATGGCGCTGTTCGCGGACAATCAACATGACCATAATTTTAGAATGGTTTTTGTGCTCCCCTTGGTGCTGTGCCGAGGTGCTGCATGCAGGCGCGGCGGCACCGGCTGGCCAACGTCACGGCATCCCAAGCACGGCACGGACGGCGGCGAGAACGGGTTGAGGGCTTATCGGCTTGGCCATGATGACAGTGGACGCCGACGTGCCTTGCCCCAGCTCGGCGAGACGGCTGGCGTCCGGGAATCCCGTCATCACGATCACCGGCAGCGAAGGACGCGCCGACCGTAGCCGGCGGATCAGCGTCCCGCCGTCCAGGTGCGGCATCTGCAGATCGGTCAGCAGCACATCGGCGGGATCCTCCGCCTCCAGGGCGAGGGCGCGCGCACCGTCATGGGCGATCGTGACGCGGTAACCGGCTTCCTCCAGGATTTCCCGCAACGCCCAGGCGACCAGCACTTCGTCTTCGGCGACGAGGATATGGGCGGGCTTGTTGCCGGTCATGGCCATCACCTCCAATCCCGACCGGGGCACGGTGCCCGGCCTGCCCGGACGCCATCCCGCACCGGTCGTCATTGAGCATCCCCGGTCCCGTCGAACTCGCGGCGCATGGCTGCGATCAGGCTCAAACCGCCGGTGCGCCTCGGCCGCGTACGGTTGCAGCACATCCGAGGTTTGGCGCGTCGGGCACTCGCACGCCGAAAGCACGGTGCGGGACAGGCCGGCCAGAGTGTCGAAGCCGAATCCGACGGCCAGCGACAGCACGGCCTGGGCATCGTTTCGGATGCGGTGCCAATCCCCTGAGAACATGTTCGTAGACGTCACGCGCTGGCCGCCTGGCCGGTGAGGCGCTTGAGGCGCCGTGCGAGGATGGAGACGAAGGCGATCTCGACGAACGCGACGAGATGCTCCTTCGTCCGCTCGACAATGACGTTCAATCGGCGGTAGCGGGTGCTCCAGGCAAAAGAGCGCTCCACCACCCAAGCGATTTCGGTGGGGACGAACACTCCATCGCGGCCTCGCGCGATTGGCTGGATGGCGATGCCGAGCGCCTCACCGGCCTTGGCCACGCGCTTGCCGCGATAGCCGAGGTCGCCAATGGCTGGCCCTTGGAAGCCGCGCCCGGCGAGCTGGCGCAGGACCGGCATGATGCCTGTGGTGTCGTGCACGTTGGCCGGGGAGGCATCGATCGCCAGCGGGATGCCGTACTTCTCGACCGCGATATGGACCTTCACGCCGCGGATCTTCTTGCCGCCGTCGACGCCGCGCGCGAAGCAAGTCGGAGCTGAAGGACAGGTGCGGCTATCGATCACGACGGTGCTCGGCTCCGGCGTGTCGCCGCAGGCCACGCGCCAGGTCCGCCGCAGCCGGTCGAGCAAGCGGCGCCACAGACCGAGCCGGGTCCAACGGGCGAACAGGGTGAAAAGCGTGCCGAAGGGGATGCCCGAGAGCTGGCCGATGGCCCGCCATTGCATGCCACAGTATGCCACGCACCAGATGGCCATGATTGCCTTGCGCAAGGCCGCGCCTGTCAGCGCCGGCTTCGGTCCAGACCGCGTCGACCGCGTGCCGTGCGCCGCCATCGCCGTCAGTTCGGCCAGCACCTCCTCGACGAAGGCATCGACGTCCGAAAACGCGTCCCAGGAAGCCGGGGTGGCGCTTGCGGGACGAACGGCAGTGCCCATAGAATGCGGGTCCAAGCGGTGAGATCGAGGGCTGCAGACCTACCAGATTGCGCCCCTGCCCAACACCCCTACTCAGCTTAAAGTAGTATCCCGCTCAACGCTGGCCGGGACGCCCCCGTTACGAACAAACTCTCACACCATCACTGTGGGGACAGCCGCCCTGCCAAGCCAGCGCTCGGCGCAAGGCCCATTACGGCATCTAGTGGTGTGCGCCAGACGGACCTTTACGTATGTAGCCGGTCGGTGACCGCAGGTCTCCGCGCGTCAGTCAGTGTACAAACGGTACGATCCGTCTGGTTCACCCCACTAGATACAAGCAGGACGTCTAGCTGCGATACTGTATCGTTACAGCCCGTATCGAAAGGGCACCGTCAAGTCGTTGAGGCCGACGCGGTCGCCGGGCGCGCTTCGGGCATAGACGCCGCGTGGATGGCCCGATCAGGCGGCCAACGGCGCGCCGGCGGCTTCGGCCCAAGCGGCGAAGGCTTGGGCGCGGGCAGCGCGGTAATCGGCGGCGGGGCGATGGTCTCGGCGGAGGTGGAAGAGGTTGGCGATAGGATCGTGGACGGACAGGAACCGCTGGACCTGCCGCGGTGACTTGAAGCGCTTCATCTGCCACTCGCGTCGTCGGGTCGGCTGGTGAGAGTTCTCAGCCCGATTGTTCAGCCCCTTGTGCTGGCGGTGCTCCAAGCCGGGCATGATGACGTGCTTGGCGGCCGCGTGGGATTTCAGCGTGTCCGTCACCATCACCCGCGGCGCCCAGCCCCGTTTCTTCAGCAGCTTGCGCAACTGGCGCTTGGCCGCTTTGGTGTCGCGCCGGCTCTGGACCAGCACGTCGAGCACGAAGCCGTCCCGGTCGACGGCGCGCCACAGGTAGTGCTTTCGTCCGGCGATCGTCAGGACGACCTCGTCGAGGTGCCACTTGTCGCTGCGCCGGGTGCCCACCGGCGCAAGCGTTCGGCGATCTCGCGCCCGAACTTCAGACTCCATTGCCGCACCGTCTCGTGGCTGACGGTGATGCTGCGCGCCGCCAGCATCTCCTCCACCATCCGCAGGCTCAGTGGGAACCGGAAGTACAGCCACACCGCCGTCGCGATGACCTCGGCGGGGAAGCGGTAGCCGGTGTAGCGGGGATCGGCGTGCGTCGTCATGCCCGCCCCTATATCCACGCCCGACCGCCCGTGCCACCCTCGACTTGACGGTGCCGGCGCAGCAGGTCGAATCCCGGATCGCCGTCAACGTTCTCAACCGAATGCTTGACCTCGGACGGCCAGAGTCCGTCCGCGTCGTTTGAAGAGCAAGGAAGTGAGGGGGGGCTTTGCGCTCACTCCTCCATGCACCAGAGCATCCGGCCGGGATCAAGCCGCCGGCTGGGCTGTTGGGTCTGGCGGCGGCACCCCGCCCGCGCCGTCGAGACACAACCCCTTGCCCGATCAGGACTTTGCCCCAATGACCCACATGGCTCCGCTCGCGCTGCTCGCCGCCGGACTGGCGTTTCTTCCGGTGACGACCACCAGCGCCCAGACGTCGAGCGCCCAAACACGCGTTTACGGTCCACAGCTCGAAGGCTTCGACTACCCACATCCCCTCCAGCGCCACGCCTTCACCTCGCAAGGGCAGACCCTCTCCATGGCCTTCATGGACGTCGCCCCGGCCGGACCGCCGAACGGACGGACGGCGCTGCTGCTGCACGGCAAGAATTTCTGCGGCGCGACCTGGGAAGGCACCATCAAGGCGCTGTCGGAAGCCGGATTCCGGGTGATCGTCCCCGACCAGATCGGCTTCTGCGCCTCCAGCAAGCCCAAGGGCTATCAGTTCAGCCTCAACCAGCTTGCGGACAACACGCGCGCCCTTCTGGCGGCGCGTGGAGTCGAGCAGGCGGTCGTCATCGGCCATTCCATGGGCGGCATGCTGGCCGTGCGCTACGCGCTGAGCCACCCCGGCACCGTGGAGCAGCTCGTGCTGGTCAACCCTATCGGGCTGGAGGACTGGCAGGCCGAAGGGGTCCCCTACGCCGGCATCGACCAGCTCCACCAGCAAGAGCTGAAGACGAGCTACGACAGCATCAAGGCCTACCAGCAGCGCTTCTACTACAACGGCCAGTGGAAGCCCGAGTACGACCGCTGGGTCGCCATGCTGGCGGGCATGTACGCCGGGCCCGGCAAGGACATCGTGGCGTTGAACCAAGCCCAGACCTCCGAGATGATCTTCACCCAGCCGGTGGCGCACGAGTTCGGTCGCATCGCCGCCCCGACCCTGGTGATGATCGGGGAGACCGACCGCACCGCGCCCGGCGCCAACCGCGCCGCGCCGGAGGTGGCGCAGCGCCTCGGCAACTACCCCGAGCTCGGCCGCCGCACCGCCCAGGCGATCCCCGACGCCACGCTCGTCGCCTTCCCGGAGCTTGGCCATTCGCCGCAGGTGGAAGCGCCCGACCGTTTCCACGCCGCTCTGCTCCAGGGCCTCGGCGTCCGGGACTGAGGGCCCTCGGCCATGACCGCTTCCCGATCACGCAACCCACGGGGGACCCCAATGCGCGCCACCGCCCGTCTGACGCTCGCCACCGCGGCCTGCGCCCTGCTCGTCTCAGCCGCGTCGGGCGCCCTGACCGTCCCGGCCCAGGCGCAGACGCCCTCCAGCGCCCTCCCGGGCATGGGGACCGAGCCCGCCTTGCCCGCGCCCGATACCAGCCACCAGGCCAAGAACTACTCCCGCCAGATCGGCTGGCCGGACAGCAAGACCCCCAAGGCGCCCGCGGGCTTCACGGTCACGCGCTACGCCGGCGATTTGGACTATCCGCGCTGGATGCACGCGCTGCCCAACGGCGACGTGCTGGTCGCCGAAGCGCGCACCCTGCCGAAGCCGCCCAAGGACGAGGCGGAGCGTGAGAAGGCCGAGCTGCAGGCCCGTTCCGGCAGCACCGGCCCCAGCGCCAACCGCATCACCCTGCTGCGTGACGCCGACGGCGATGGCCGGGTGGAGGAGCGCTTCGTCCTGCTCGACGGATTGAAACAGCCCTTCGGCATGCTGGCCCTGAGCGGCGCGCTCTACGTCGCCAACACCGATGGCGTGATGCGCTTCCCCTTCGCCGTCGGCCAGACCCGCATCACCGCCAAGGGCGAGACGATCCTCAACCTGCCGACCGGCGGTTACAACAACCACTGGACCCGCAACATCATCGCCAACCGCGACGGTTCCAAGCTCTACGTCTCGGTGGGCTCCGCCAGCAACAACGGCGAATACGGGCTGGCGGAGGAGACGCGCCGGGCCAACATCCTGGAGATCAACCCGGACGGCAGCGGCGAGCGGGTCTACGCCGCCGGCCTGCGCAACCCCAACGGCATGGACTGGGAGCCGGTCACCGGCGCGCTGTGGACGGTGGTCAACGAGCGGGACAACATCGGCGACGACCTCGTCCCGGACTACATGACCGCGGTGAAGGAGGGCGGCTTCTATGGCTGGCCCTTCGCCTACTTCGGCCCCAACGAAGATCCCCGCATGAAGGGGCAGCGGCCGGACCTCGTGCGGAACACCCTTGCGCCCGATTACGCGCTCGGCCCCCACACGGCGTCGCTCGGCCTCGTCTTCTACACCGCGTCGTCCTTCCCCGAACGCTACCGCGGCGGTGTCTTCATCGGGCAGCACGGCTCCTGGAACCGGGCGGAGTTCTCCGGGTACAAGGTCGTCCACGTACCCTTCGCCAACGGCCGTCCCAGCGGCCCGCCGGAGGACTTCCTGACGGGCTTCATGGCCGACGGGAACAAGGGCGAGACGCACGGTCGGCCGGTTGGGGTGGCAATGGACGCGACCGGCGCCCTGCTGGTGGCCGACGACGCCGGCGACACCATCTGGCGGGTCGCCCCGTCGCGGTGAGGCGCCGGCGCGCCGGGCCACCAGGCGGCGGGCGGCGGTGTGATGCTGCGGCTCGCCGCCCAGCTGTAGATGGTGGAACGTTGCTGGGACCCGGTCTGCTGGACCGTAGACGACTATGATTGGTGGATCGAAAGGCGCCTGGATCCTGCGTCGTCGTAGATGAGGCATCGGCGTAGCCCGTCCGTCGTCGCCATGATGAGCCCAAAGCGCCCGCCGCAGGCTTCACCGACCAGGCGGATCTTCTCCTCGGCCGAGTAGGTACGCAGCCCACCGGCGCCGGTGATGACCTCGATGCGCTAGACCGCCACGGTGCAAACCACGCTGCTTGCCACGATGCCAAGCCGGCCACACCCGCGGGCGTCACCGACCTGCAGCTTTCAGCACGCTGCCCACCGATCCCGCAAGGCAGCCTCCAGACGATGCTTGCCCGCACACGCCGCGCAGCGGAGACGCGACGAACTAAGCGAGTGGAGGCAGGGCTGCCGTCGGATCCCGCAGAGACCTGAAGCACGTCCCGTTTTGCAACGCGGCTATGGGCCGCTGTTGCCCCTTACCAGACGATGAAATCGTCCGCTTAGCGCCGATACTGTTGAAAAACTCTGCCGCGAGTGTGGGGTGCGCAATACTGTGATAGCAATGGTCCCGGAATAGATACCCTGTTGCTGACAAAGCGGGAGACTATCATAGTTGTTTCATGCGGGCCCGCCCAAAAGTGTTTTTCAACAGTATCCGCCAGGAGCGGACGTTGGCGACGCCGAGCCTCTGCTCTAGGGCCTGTTGACATTCATCGCGTTGCCAAGACAGCAGCGACGAGGTGGAGGCTCGCCGCGAAGCTGGTGTCGGTTTTGTCGTAGCGGGTGGCAATGCGCCGGAACCCTTTGATCTTGCAGAAGA
>Ga0196970_1001961_pt1 | contig 11734 bp, 9 predicted proteins | sample S1v_513CmetaG_FD_148672 | JGI IMG/M metagenome (GOLD analysis project Ga0196970, IMG submission 148672) | Soil microbial communities from Anza Borrego desert, Southern California, United States - S1+v_5-13C | ecosystem: Environmental > Terrestrial > Soil > Desert | place: USA: California... | reverse complement strand
ACAAACAATTTTTATGAGTGTATTTATAGTAATAGTTCACATATAAAAACAAAAACAGATGTAAATTTATATTGCGGACATTATATTAAATTTTAAATAATAATATTTAAACAATGCTCACCCGTAAGAAACAAAAGCGGGATAGAGCAGAGGTAGCTTGTCAGGCTCATAATCTGAAGGTCGTTGGTTCGATTCCAACTCCCGCTAAATAATTTACAAAAAACAAAAATTGTTAAAAAAAACAGAGTTTTGTAAATTATTTATTATATTAAGTAATATAATAGAAATAAAATAAAAGATATGCCACAATTTGATTTTTACGCTTTTTCAAGCCAAGTTTTTTGGTCTATAGCACTTTTTTTTGCTTTTTATTTTGTTTTCACTCAAATTTTTTTACCTAAAATTGCAGAAGTACTAAAATTAAGAGAGAAAAGAAAATTTTTTAAAAAACAAACTGAAAATATTACATTATTTTCATTATTATTATTATATTTAATTTAAGTCTTTTAAAAAAAACACAAAATTTAAATTAATAATGTATATTAAAAAATATCTTATTAATACATTAACGGGAGTTTGATCCTGGCTCAGGATGAACGCTATCAATATACTTGACACATGCAAGTCGAACGAAATTTTTTTTTCGTGGCGTAAGGGTGAGTAATACATAAGAATCTACCATTAAATAATGATACAAGCAGATCTATTAAGAGAAAAGATAATTTTATCTAATGCAAATATCTAAAGAATTATAATTCGTTTAATGATGAGCTTATGGAAGATTAGGTAGTTGGTATGGGTAAAAGCCTACCAAGCCGATGATCTTTAGCTGGTTTGAGAGAATGACCAGCCACACTGGAACTGAAACAAGGTCCAGGCTTTTTCGGAAGCCAGCAGTGAGGAATATTGGACAATGGGCGAAAGCCTGATCCAGTAATATTGAGTGCGCGAGGAAAGCATAAAAGACATTTTATATGTTGGCTGTAAAGCGCTTTCGTCAAAGAAGATTATGACTTTATTTGAAGAAGAAGCCCCGGCTAATTTCGTGCCAGCAGCCGCGGTAAGACGAGAGGGGCGAGCGTTATCCGGAATAATTGGGCGTAAAGGGTCCGTAGGTTGTATTTTGTATGCTTTGAGTAAAAAACAGAAACTTAATTTCTGAAATGCTTTAAGAACAGATATACTAGAGTTTAGCAGAGGATAATAGAATTCCATGTGGAGGGGTGGAATCCTAAGATATATGGAGGAATGCCAGTAGCGAAAGCGATTATCTGGGCTATTACTGACACTGAGGGACGAAAGCGTAGGTAGCAAACAGGATTAGATACCCTGGTAGTCTACGCTGTCAATGCTGAGTGCTAATATTTAGAATTTTTAATTTTAGATATACAGTTAACACGTTAAGCACTCCGCCTGAGGAGTACGGTCGCAAGACTAAAACTCAAAGGAATTGACGGGGATCTACACAAGTGGTGGAGCATGTGGTTTAATGCGATAATACGCGCGTAACCTTACCAGTTTTTGCATATTTTTAGTAAAATGATTAATAATCATTATTTTTTTTTATAATATCTTAGTGTATTTATAAAAAACTAAAAAATACAGGTGTTGCATGGCTGTCGTCAGCTCGTGTTGTGAAATGTTTGGTTAAGTCCTTTAACGAGCGCAACTCCCATTCTATATTTAGCTTTTTATTTGAAATTTTCAGATAGAAAATGCTTATAGAAAACAGCTAGTTATAAGCTAGAGGAAGGTGGGAACGACGTCAAGCCCTCACGGCCCTTATAAACTGGGCTACAACACGTGCTACAATAGAAAAGACAAAAAGATGCGAAAATGTGAATTAGAGCAAAACTTTAAACTTTTCTGTGTTCGGATTGTAGGCTGCAACTCGCCTACATGAAGTCGGAATCACAAGTAATCGTAAATCAGGAACGTTACGGTGAATTTGTACCTAGATCTTGTACACACCGCCCGTCATTTAGGGGAAGTTTTCTTTGCTTGAAATTTATTTACGCTGGTAAAAGGTTTATTCCCTTATTTAGTTGATAAATAAGGCTTAATTTGATTATCAGCTTAAATAAATTATTGTTGGAAAATAACCGCTAAGAAGTCGACACAAGGTAATTGTTCGGGAACGAGCAGTTGGAACAAAAAATTAATTATTTTATATAAAAATATTATTAAATTAATATTTACTTGAAACCACATAAGATATTCAAATGTTATCTTAATTTAACCTATAAATACTGTTTTGGGAATCGTAGGTTTAATAAAAAATTTTTAAAAATTTCTATACAAATAAATTATGAACATTTTAAGAGAAGAATATACACCTATTTTAGTATTATTACTTTTTAGCATTTTTTTATCAGTTGTTTTATTTTTACTTTCTTATATCGTAGCTCCACAAAAACCAGATGCAGAAAAAATTTCAGCATATGAATGTGGATTTGATCCATATGAGGATGCCCGTAATAGTTTTGATATTAGATTTTATTTAGTAGCAATTTTATTTATAATTTTTGATTTGGAAGCAATGTTTTTTTTTCCATGGAGCGTTACATTAGGTGTTAATCAATCTATTGCTTTTTGGGGGATGATTGATTTTTTAATTGAGCTAATTATTGGCTTTATATATGCGTGGATGATTGGCGCATTAGAATGGGAATAAATGAAACATTTATTTATTAAAGATCAAAAACGAAGATTTAAATTTGCTCAAAATGAAAAAAAACGTATTATTTTAAAATTTTTACTAAATGATACAACCTTATCAATGGAGCAAAGGCTACAATTAAATGAAAAATTACAAAAATTGAATAAAAAAACAAATAACACAAAAATAAATAATCGTTGTTCTATTACTTATAGAGGGCGTAGCAATTTAAGCCTTTTTAAATTATCAAGAATACGATTAAGAGAATTAGTTTCATTAGGGTTAGTACCTGGCTATAAAAAAGCAGTATGGTAACGAGTATCGGTATTTATAATTTTATTTAATAAAAACAGGTAAAAGTATTAATGGTTAGCATGCAGTTTTCTGTATGGTAGCCTCTTCTACAAATTTAACAAGTTGGATAAGCCGTTGGCTATTTTCAACAAACCATAAAGATATTGGAATCCTTTATCTTATTTTCGGGGCTTTTTCTGGTGTATTAGGAACTACAATGTCTATTCTAATTAGAATGGAATTAGCTCAACCAGGAAGCCAAATTTTATCAGGTAATTATCAATTATATAATGTATTAGTTACAGGACATGCAATTTTAATGATTTTCTTCATGGTAATGCCTATTTTAATTGGGGGGTTTGGTAACTTACTTGTTCCAGTTATGATTGGTGCTCCAGATATGGCATTTCCTCGTCTAAATAACATATCATTTTGGTTATTACCACCATCATTATTTTTATTAGTAGCTTCAGTTTTTGTTGAAGCTGGACCAGGTACAGGTTGGACCGTTTACCCACCATTAAGTAGCGTGCAAGCACATTCAGGTCCTTCAGTTGATTTAGCAATTTTTAGCCTACATTTATCTGGTGCATCATCAATTTTAGGGGCTATCAATTTCATGACCACAATCTTAAATATGCGTGCACCTGGTATGGGTATGGAAAAAATACCATTATTTGTTTGGTCAGTATTTATTACAGCATTTTTATTAGTTATGTCACTTCCAGTTCTAGGTGGTGCAATTACTATGCTTTTAACTGATCGAAATTTTAATACTACATTTTTTGACCCTGCAGGCGGTGGAGATCCTGTATTATTCCAACATTTATTCTGGTTCTTTGGTCATCCAGAAGTGTACATTTTAATTCTACCTGCTTTTGGTATTATAAGCCATGTTGTTAGCCGTTTCTCTGGTAAGCCGATGTTTGGTTACTTAGGTATGGTATTTGCAATGATTGCAATTGGTGTTTTAGGTTCAATTGTATGGGCTCATCACATGTTTACAGTAGGTCTTGATGTTGATACTAGAGCATATTTCACTGCAGCAACAATGATTATTGCTGTACCAACAGGTATAAAAGTATTTAGTTGGATTGCAACAATGTGGGGTGGTTCAATTAGATTACAGACACCAATGTTATTTGCGTTAGGTTTTATTTTCTTATTTACTATTGGTGGATTAACAGGAGTAGTATTAGCAAACGCTGGTATTGATGTAGCTGTTCATGATACTTACTATGTTGTAGGACATTTCCATTATGTTTTATCAATGGGAGCAGTATTTGGTTTATTTGCTGGCTTTTATTTCTGGATCGGCAAAATTTCTGGATTACAATACCCTGAAGTTTTAGGTCAAATACACTTCTGGATTTTCTTTATCGGAGTAAACTTAACTTTCTTCCCAATGCATTTCTTAGGACTAGCAGGTATGCCTCGTCGTATACCAGATTATCCTGATGCATTTGCAGGATGGAATGCCGTTGCTTCTTTTGGTTCTTATGTTTCAGCATTTTCAGCATTATTATTCTTTTATATTGTGTATGAAACATTAGTGCATGGAGAACCAGTAAAAGAAAAAGATTATTGGAAAAATTATATTAAAAACTAATATATAATAAATTCTTGTTTGGTGGAACGGTAGACACAGCAGATTCAAAACCTGCCTCGAAAAAAGATTAAGGGTTCAAGTCCCTTAACAAGAACATGGATTTTTTGGAAATTGTTTTATGTATATTTAAGCAAAATAGTTCGAATCTATTAATCCAAAATATATAAAAGAGCATTAAGGGGATGCCTAGGTATTAAATTGAAGCGGTTGTGTATTGCAAAAAGTTAGTTAAAAAGAAGAAGAATATAACCTTATTCAAAAAACTAAATAACCAAAGAGAAATTTATATAAAAGAGTATCAGCAACTAAGTGAAGTGAAACATCTCAGTAACTTAGAAAAAAATCAACCGAGAGATTGTTAGTAGTGGCGAGCGAATGCAATTTATAGACTTTATTTTTTAAATCAATTGAAATTATCCATAGAAGGTTAAAGTCCTGTAAAACGATTTAAAAAATAATAAAATTGAGTAAAGCGATTTCTAATTTTGCTTGAAAATTGGGGTACTACCCTCAAAGTCTTAAAAAATTTAATAACCGATAGTGAACTAGTACCGTGAGGGAAAGGAGAAAAGGTCAAATGAAACTTATTGCTTACAAACTGTCGGAGCATAAAATGTTTTGTGTGACGGCTTACCTTTTGTATAATGGGCCAATGAGTTTATTAATTTAGCAAGCTTAAACAATCTATAGTGTAGGCGTAGCTAACGCGAGTCTGAAAGGGCGTAAAAGTTAAATTAATAAGACCCGAAACTGAGTGATCTAACTATGAACAGGTTGAAGAGTTGGTGGTAACACCACTTGGAGGACCGAACTCATATATGTTGCAAAATATTGGGATGATTTGTAGTTAGGGGTGAAAGGCTAATCAAACTCAGTGATAGCTGGTTTTCCGCGAAATCTATTTTAGTAGAGCGTATAAATATATTTATATGGGGTAGAGCACTTTTTAGGTAAGGGGGATATTTTATCTTACTAAATCTAAAAAAACTCCGAATACGTATAAATCTTTATACAGACAGACATTGAGCGCTAAGGTTCTTTGTCGAGAGGGCAACAGCCCAGATTGTAAATTAAGATCTCAAAATGAAAGCTAAGTGATAAAGAAAGTGAAAAAATTATGACAATCAGGAGGTAAGCTTGGAAGCAGCTATCCTTTAAAGAAAGCGTAACAGCTCACTGATCGAGTTTTTTTGCGTCAACAATTTAGAGAGACTTAAGCTTTCTATCGAAATTACAAGTTGAATAAACGGTAGCGGAACGTTCTGTAAATCGTACTTTAGAAGAAAGATCTTAAGATCTTTTGGAGATATCAGAAGCGAGAATATTGGCATGAGTAGCGTAAAACAAACCATAAAAACTTATTAGGGGTTTTTATAAGTTGTCGCCGAAAATTCAAGGTTTTCATTGCAATTTTTAAGAAACAATGAGTAAGACGGTCCCTTAGAATTTTTGCGAAAGCAAAATTTGATGGGTTTATAAAAAGTGACAGATTTAGTGTTAACATTTTGTTTTTTTGTGTTGGAATAAAAAAAGCAAAATAAAAATCTCAGGAAATAACTTTTTTATTTTTAAACCGTACTGTAAACCGACACTGGTGAATGGGTAGAATATACTAAGGCGTAAGAGAGAAATATGTTGAAGGAACTCGGCAAATTAGCTCTGTAACTTCGGGAGAAGGAGTAACAATAAAAGCGTAAGCTGTTATTGTTGGCACATAATTGGGAGTAGCGACTGTTTAATAAAAACACAAGTCTCTGCAAATTCGAAAGAAAAAGTATAGGGACTGACACCTGCCCGGTGCGGCAAGGTCAAGAGGAGGAGCCTGGGCTCTGAATCGAAGCCCCCGTAAACGGCGGCTGTAACTCTGACGGTCCAAAGGTAGCGAAATTCCTTGTCGGGTAAGTTCCGACCTGCATGAATGGTGTAACGACTGCTCCACTGTCTCCAACATAAACTCTGTGAAATTGAATTAGCTGTGAAGATGCAGCTTACTTCCAGATAGACGGAAAGACCCCGTGCACCTTTACTATGACTATATGTTGTATATTTTTTTGTTATGTGTAGAATAAGTGGGAGCCGTAAGGTAACAGTGAAATACCACTCTTAATAAAAAAATATACTCACAACTTATCTTTGGACAGCATATATGAGGTAGTTTAAGTGGGGCGCTTGCCTCCTAAAAAGTAACGGAGGCGTGCAAAGGTAGACTCAAAAAAGGTTTCCTTTTTGTAGAGCGTAATAGCATTAATGTCTGCTTGACTGTAAGATTGACAAATCAAACAGAGACGAAAGTCGGCTATAGTGATCCGGTAATTCTGTGTGGAAAGATTATCGCTCAACGAATAAAAGGTACGCCGGGGATAACAGGCTGATGGTTCCCGAGAGCTCATATCGACGGAACCGTTTGGCACCTCGATGTCGGCTAATCACATCCTGGAGCTGAAGAAGGTTCCAAGGGTTCGGCTGTTCGCCGATTAAAGTGGTACTTGAGCTGGGTTAAGAACGTCGTGAGACAGTTCGGTCCCTATCTTCTGGAAGCGTTAAAAATTGAGAGGACTAAACCGTAGTACGAGAGGACCCGGGAATGTAAACCTCTGGTGTATCGGCTGTATTTCCAAATGCAACGTCGAGTAGCTAAGTTTATAAAAGATAACCGCTGAAAGCATCTAAGTGGGAAACTTGCCTCAAGATAAATTTTTTTTTTCGTGAAAGAATATCACGTAAATAGGCCAAATGTGTAAGAATAGTAATATTTTTAGCTTATTGGTACTAAATTAATTTATTTTTAATAATATTAATTGGGTAACTAACTTAATTGGTAGAGTATTTCGCTTACAACGAAAAGGTTAGTGGTTCAAATCCACTGTTACCCAATTAATTAAATATTTAAATATATTATTTACAATAAAAAGCAAAATTTTGTTACCACCAAAGCTAATAATTATGTGGAATATAGCCAAATGGTAAGGCAATCGATTTTGGTTCGATTATGTGTAGGTTCAAATCCTACTATTCCATTTTTATTTAAAATAGACAACATTATGGAAAATATTTTACAAAATTTATTATTACTAACCATGGGTGTAGGTTCGTTTTTTGTTTTAACAAGCCGCAATCATGTACATTCTGTTATGTTTTTAATTTTAGTATTTGTTAGCGCAGCTGGTATTTTATTATACTTAGGTGCTGAATTTATCGCTCTTATTTTTATAATCATTTATGTAGGAGCCATTGCAGTATTATTCTTATTTATTGTAATGATGCTAGATATAAAAATGAATAGAACAAAAAATAATATTATGCAATATGTACCTTTCGGGGTTCTTTTTGCATCGTTATTCATTATTGAATTTTATATTTCTGTTGATAATTTAATACTAAACATACCATTTAAAAATAATAATTTAAATTGGTATTTATTAATTGATAACGTAACAAATATTGAGTTGTTAGGACAAGTTCTATATCAAGAATATATCATTTGTTTTTTATTGTGTGGAATTTTATTATTAATTGCAATGCTGGGTGCTATCGTATTAACATTAAATTTTAGATCACATAAAACAAATGAAATTACTGCAAAACAATTATCAAGGGGAAATTATCCTTTTTTTTTATTTTCAAAAAAAAATTAAATATATAATTTTATATAAAAATTGTGAAACTGCCTATATTTCTTAATAATATTTTCAATAATTTTTTAACATTATTGAAAAAAAAGTTTTCTGAAACTGTTTATATAGTTACAAATTTAGAAAAAATAATAAAAGAAAAAGAAAAAGAAATATTAGCTAAACGTAAAGAAATCCTTGCAAAATTACGCGAAAATTCCCCTAATTTTAAGCAAGAATTTATATGGGCGCTATGTTTGGGTATAATTATAGGTCTAACCTGCATCCTTTTAACTGGATATTATGGGGATCCTATTGATCTACGAGATGCGTGGTTAATGAAATATTATTTAAACCCAGAAAAACATCGAATATTAAAATGGTATAAACCGTTAAAATATGACTTCCCATATAAAACTTACGTTGGAAAAGCACAAATTGTTATCGCTTGGGTTTTTAATGATATTATTGATGTGTATAATTGCCCAATTGACGGCTTAGCTCCAGGTATTTCACCTGATATATATTTTAATCCTTAGTAGCTCAGTCGGCAGAGCAAATGGCTGTTAACCATAAGGTCGTAGGTTCAAATCCTACCTAAGGAGAATAAAAATATAAAATACATCAGTAGCTTAATAGGATAGAGTATCGAACTTCGAATTCGAGGGTTGTAGGTTCAATTCCTGCTTGATGTAATATTTTTAAAACATGAGTACCGAAGAAGTGACCGAGTGGTTAAAGGTGGCAGTCTGTAAAACTGTTGACATACGTCATCGTAGGTTCGAATCCTACTTTCTTCAATAATGCTCTTTTCGTCTAAGGGTTAGGACATTACTCTTTCACGGTAGAGATATGGGTTCGAATCCCATAAGGAGCAATTTTCTCAATATTTTAAACTTGCTTGGTGGAATGGTAGACACGACAGACTTAAAATTTGTTTCGTAAAGAGTATCGGTTCAAGTCCGATAGCAAGTATTTTATTCTTTTTTGTAAAAGTATTTTTTTTTATTATGAGAAGCATGTAAACAAGTAGGATTAGATATCCCACGTTTTTGTTACCATGAGAACCTTTCAGTAGCTGGAAATTGTAGAATGTGTCTAGTTGAGATTGAAAAAAGCCCAAAACCTGTTGCTGCATGTGCTATGCCTGTAGCAAATAACATGGTGATATATACAGATACACCATTAGTAAAAAAGGCGCGTGAAAATGTATTAGAAACTTTACTTTTAAATCATCCTTTAGACTGCCCTATTTGTGATCAAGGTGGAGAATGTGATTTACAAGATCAAACTAAAATTTTTGGAAGCGATTATAGCAGAATGTATTATAAAAAACGCTCTGTTGTAGATAAATATTGTGGACCATTAATCAAAACAATAATGACACGATGTATACATTGTACACGTTGTGTACGTTTCGCAACTGAAGTTGCAGGAATAGATACATTAGGGACTTTAAAAAGAGGAACTGAAACCGAAATCGGAGCATATATTGATCGAGTTTTTCAAACCGAAATTGCCGGTAATGTTATTGACTTATGCCCCGTTGGTGCTTTAACTTCTAAGCCTTATGCGTTTACAGCACGACCTTGGGAATTAAGAAAATATGCAACAATTGACCCTTTAGATTGTACAGGGAGTAATATTATTGTTGAATTAAAGGAAGCAGAAATTGTTAGAGTTTTACCCAAATATTCATCTGAAATCAATTTTGAATGGATTACTGATAAAATTCGATTTTCATATGATAGCTTAAAACAAGGACGTATTAATTCTACCTTTTTAAAACAAAATCAAAACTTTAAAAAAATTGAAGTTTTAAAAGCGATAGAATTAGTGAAACCTTTATTACAAAAAAAAAATATTTTAATACCTGTAAATTCAAATATCGATAATAAAACATTATCAATTTTAAACTTTTTATCTAGATTTAATAATATAAAAGTTCGAGCCTATAATAACCTAAAAACAACTTTCTTTAACCCTGCAACATTTAGTGATATAAATAAGGCTGACGCATGTTTTCTAATTGGTACAAATTTAAAAATTGAAAACCCAATTTTACAAATACGATTAAGAAATCAATTTTTAAAAGGTAATTTTTTAATTTACAATTTTGGTACACCGTTTAAAAATACAATTCCAACAAATTTTATAAGTTTAACTTTAAATTCATTTTTAAAAATTTGCACAGGAAAAACAATTTTTCAGCAAATAATAAGCTATTATAAAGCACCTTTTTTCTTTTTTGGTAAAAATTTTATAAATAGAATTGAACTAAATGTTATTACTTCAATGATTTATTCAATAAATAAAAAAGCATTATTTTTAATTATTGATAATACTCCTAATTTATTAGCATTTAACTCATTTAATTTTAAACAATTAAATGAAAAAGATTTTAAATGGGCTGACGCCATTATTGGTTTTGCATTAGATGACACTTATTTAACTAGAAAAATCGTTGCAAATAAACAAAAATTTATTATTTGGGCCAATACCCATGGAAATTCATTAGCAGAAAAAACAAACTTAATTTTACCAATTAATACTTTTTTAGAATCAAATCAATCTTTTGTAAATGCTGAAGGCCGTGAGCAAGAAACAAATAAAGTTGTTGTAGGTATAAATAATAAAATTTCTTTAGCAAACTTAGTAAAATTAATATTTAGTTCAAATTATAATTTTTTTAATATTAATTTAATTAAACAAATTTTTTCAGCACCAAAATTAAATAAAAAACGAAAAATGAATGATTTAATTAAATTGCATCAAAATTATATTTTTTTAACTAAATATCCGTTTAAAAGTAATTTAGAAGATTTTTATTTATCTAATACTTTTACTAAAGCATCGTCTATTATGGGTCAATGTTCGCAAACTAATCGAAAAAATAGTACAAATTTTTTCTAAATTATATTTATTAACTTATGTTTAACTTCCAAATAAATTTTAATTTTTTATTATTTTTAATCGGTATTTTTGGTATCGTGTTAAATAGAAAAAGTTTAATTCTAATTTTAATGTCTTTAGAATTAACATTGCTATCTTTAAATTTAAATTTTGTATGTTTTTCTGTCTTTCTGGATGATTTAGTAGGGCAAATTTTTGCCTTATTAGTTTTAGCCGTTGCAGCAGCAGAATCAGCTATTGGTTTAGCTATTTTTATATTACATTATCGCGTAAGGGGTGATATTTCTGTTGGAAATATTCCTAGTTTACGTCATTAAAATCAAGAAGATATAGCTTAGTGGTAGAGTGTTGGTTTGTCACACCAAAGGTCGCGGGTTCAAATCCCGTTATCTTCGATTTTTATTTATATTATCAAATTAATTTATATATATGCTATTAAAAAAATTAAAAGCAATAACCCCGGGATCACGACATCAATTAAATTCTGATAAAACCTTATTATATAATAAACCATTAATTAAGTCTTTAATTAAGCGCGAAAAAAATAAAGCGGGTCGAAATAATAGAGGAATTATTTGTGTTCGTCATCGTGGTGGTGGATCAAGAAAATTATTAAGAAAAATTTCATGGCTTAGCAATGATTTTAAT
>Ga0196970_1001960_pt1 | contig 11742 bp, 12 predicted proteins | sample S1v_513CmetaG_FD_148672 | JGI IMG/M metagenome (GOLD analysis project Ga0196970, IMG submission 148672) | Soil microbial communities from Anza Borrego desert, Southern California, United States - S1+v_5-13C | ecosystem: Environmental > Terrestrial > Soil > Desert | place: USA: California... | reverse complement strand
CCAGCAGTCGGCGCACACCCAGGCCGGCGGCGTTGCCGACCTGCACGAAGCGCTCGGCCGGCAGGTCGGGGAACAGGCCGACGGCGACGCCGCTCGCCACGTCGAGGTAGGCGCCGAAGGCGCCGGCGATGACGAAGCGGCCGATGGCGCTTTCCTGCAGGCCGGCCTCGCGCAGCAGCAGCCCCACCCCGGTGCGGATGGCGGCCTTGGCGAGCTGCACGGCGCGCACGTCGTCCTGGGTGAATCGCACGCCGGGCGCCAGTTCGGCGGCGCGCTTGCCGTCCGCCTCGCGCACCAGCGTGTGCCCGGCGGCCAGCCGGCCGCGCGCGTCCACGGCACCAAGGGCGCGCAGCGTCGCCAGCGCGTCGAGCACGCCGGAACCGCACAGCCCGACCGGCTCCTTGCCGCCGATGACGCCGAGGACGAGGCCGTCCGCGCTGGCCGCCACGCGCTCGATGGCGCCTTCGGCGGCGCGCATGCCGCAGGAGATGTGGCCGCCCTCCAGCGCCGGCCCGGACGGGCAGGAGGCGGAGAGAATCGCACCGCGGTGGATCAGCGAGATCTCGGTGTTGGTGCCGATGTCCATGACCAGCGCGGTGGCATGGGCCGACCACTCGGCTTCGGTCGCCAGCAGCGCGGTGACGTGGTCGCCGCCGACGAAGCCGCCGACGTTGGGTGCGAGATGCACCCAGGCGCCGGGGGCGACGCCCAGGCCGAGGTCGCGCGCCTTCACGTCCACCGCGTCGCGCACCGCCGCCACGAACGGCGCGCGGCCCAGCTGGCGCACCGGCAGGCCCAGCAGCAGGTGGTGCATGGCGGTGTTGGCGCACAGGGCGACATCCACCACGTCGGCCGGTTCGGCGCCGACGGCGCGGCAGAGGTCGTGCGCCAGCGCGTTGACGGCGGCGATGGCGCTGCGGCGCAGCTCCTCCGCGGCGTGTCCGTCGCGCACCGCGTGGTTGATGCGGCTGATGAGGTCGGCGCCCCAGGCGGTCTGCGGGTTCTCGATGCCCAGGCTGGCGAGCCGCCTTCCGGTTTGCAGGTCGATCAGGAAGCCCGCGGCGTTGGTGGTGCCGAGGTCTATGGCGAGGCCCAGCGTTCGCGCTCCCACAGGGGCCACGCCGATCAGCTCGCCGCCGCGCAGCCGGGCGCGCAGCCGCCAATCGCCGTCGCGCAGCACGCCGGGCAGGGCGCGCGCCGCGGCGATGTCCACCGCGCCCACCGGAATGTCGAGCGCGCGGGCGAGGCGGTCGAGGTCGCCTGTGGTGTCGGTGAGCGTCGCCTCGGTGACGGTGACGTCGCGGTCGATGACGGCGGGGGCGAGGGGGAGGGTTTCTGTGGCCTCGGAGTCGGGTTCCGTGCGGACGACGGGCGCCAGCGAGCGCGGCGCCACCTCGATCTCGGCGTCGGCGTCCGGCACCGCCTGACAGGCGCGCGTCCACTTGCGGTCGGGGCCGACGCGCACGGCGCAGGTGCCGCAGGTGCCGCGCCCGCCGCAGGCGCCGACGATGCGCACGCCCGAGCGGCGCGCGGCGTGGAACACCGTCTCGCCGGGATCGGCGGGGATGGCGCGGGCGAGTTGGGGGAAGTGGAGGGTGTGGGTCATGGTGTTGCCCCCGACGAGGGGCGTGGCGCTGGGCCCCCCTCCCGACCTCCCCCCACTGCGCGGGGGGAGGAGTTGAAGCCCTCCCCCGCGAAGTGGGGGAGGGTTTGGGTGGGGGTCCGACGCGAGCGCTTTCCCTTTGCCTCACGCATCGGCCGTCTCCCGCATCTTGCACCGCGGCGCCGTCGGGCAGTCGTCGCAGCGGGACCAGCGCGCCGGCGGCAGGTCGATGCCGACGCCCAGAACCATCGACGCCGACTTGGCCGGCGACAGCGCCAGCCCGTGCGTCGCCGCCACGCCGATGCGCTCCGCCCCGGCCAGCCGCAGCACGGCCGGCTGCGCCTCCAGCGCCATGCCGGGATCGCCCGGCCGCAGTTCGCCGGCCATGCTCAGGCCCTGGCGGCGCGCGTCGGCCCACATGCGGTCCTGCAGCCGCCGCACGGCGTCGCGCAGCCGGTCGTTGCCCAGCGCGTCGAGCGCCAACGCCAGCGACATCCTCCGCTCGGCGAACAGCGCCGACACCCGCCGCTCCAGCCGTGGGCCGATGGTGCAGACGCCGCAGGCCAAGCCGGTCAGCCGGCCGGACTCCGGCGTCAGGCGCGCCGTGTCCAGCGCCTCGCCATGGTCGAGCGGCACGATGCGGTGGGCGAGGGCGACCTCCACCAGCCCCTCGCGCTCCGCCAGTGCCTCCGCCTCCCGCCGGAAGCGCTCCCGCACCGCGCCCGCCATCGTCAGCCGCCGTACTTCCGGGCGGCGTCGAACATGGCGCGCACGTTCGCCACCGGCGTCTCGTCGGGGATGCCGAAGGCGCAGTCGAGGATCAGCCTGCCGCCCTTGTGGAAGACGTTCTCCGCCAGGTGCCGGACGGCGGCGTCCACCTCGTCCGGCGTGCCGGTGGTCATCAGCGATGGCGACAGGTTGCCGCGCAGCGCCACCACGTCGCCCAGCACCTCGAAGGCGCGGACCATGTCGGTGCGCTCGAACCAGTAGATGCACTTGCCCGGGGGCACGTCGCGGATGACCTCCAGGCGCTTGGTGCAGTCGGCCTCCCACATCGGCATCGGGATCAGCCCGGCGTCGATCAGGCCGATCAGCATCCGGCGGAACGACGGCCACCAGAAGGTCTCGAACTGCTTGGGCGACATGAAGGCGTCGGGCGCCCAGTGCACCGGGATGAACACCACCGGGTTGCCGGACGCCTGCGCCCCCGCCACCGCGTGGCGCAGCAGGAAGACCGAGGCCTTGTCCAGCAGCTCCAGCAGCTTGTCCTTGTTGCGGAACAGGTCCTTCATCATGCCGGTGGCGCCGCGGAAATAGTCGGCGATGAAGTCGTAGGGCGACACCGAGGTCGTGGTGTAGCTGACCGGGAAGCCCAGCGCCGTCATGCGCTGCGTGAACGCCGCATGGTGCGCGGCGAAGCGCTCCACCTCCTCGGCCGCCTTGATGACCTTCTCCAGCGCCGCGCGGACGGAGGGCTTGGCGAAGGCGCGGATGCCGCCGACCAGACGGAAGTAATGCAGCCCCGGCAGGCTCGGCAGATCCTCGAACCCCTCGAAGGCGCCGGCCACCCGCGGCAGGTACTTCTGCAGGTAGAAGCCGGTGGGGTCGAAGAGGAACTCGTCGTATTCCTCCGGCTTCATGTATTCGCGGTCGATGTACTGGTAGGGCTGGTCGTCGCCGACGCCGTGGCCGGGCCAGTTCAGCTGCTTGAAGCCGATGGCCTCCAGCGCGTTGCCGGACGCGGTGGCCAGCACCAGCGGGCTGTGCACGTCGGGCTCGAACTCCAGCACCGCGCGCTCGGCGATGGCCTTGGTGGCCTCGTAGTCGTACATCAGCTGCTTGCACGAGATGCCGCCGTACTTGGCCAGCCAGAAGGTCGGCTGCATGCCGATGGGCATGCGGTCGGGCTGCCTGAGCGCCACGCAGTCCATGACGCGCTGCCAGCGGGCGTCAAAGGCGGCCTTGGCCTCCGGGGTCTGGATCAGGTCGGTCATGCCGCCACCCCGACCCAGCGCTTGCACAGGCTGACCGCGTCCACCGCGTTGGTGCCGAAGGCGTCGGCGCCGGTGTAGCTGCGCACCGTCTCGTCGATCTGGCCGCCGCCGATCATGATCTTGGCGTGCCCGCGCAGGCCGGCGCCGTCGATGGCGGCGATGGTTTCCTTCATGGCATCGAAGGCCAGCGTCAGGAAGCCGGACAGGCCGATGACGTCCGGCTTGTAGGCGTCGATCTCCTTCAGGAAGGTCTGCACCGGCACGTCGACGCCGATGTCCTTCACCTCGAAGCCGTTGATGTCCAGCATGAAGCTGACGATGTTCTTGCCGATGTCGTGCAGGTCGCCGTGCACCGTGCCGATCAGCACGCGGCCGAGCTTCTTCGGCTCCTCGCCGGGGGCGTGCCTGATCAGCGGCTTGGCGATGGCGCCGACGGTCTCCAGCATCTCGCCGGCCAGGACGAGTTCGGGCAGGAAGTACTCGCCCTCCTCGAAGCGCTTGCCGACGATGTCCATGCCGGCGCGGCACAGCTCCAGCACCCGCAGCGGGTCGGCGCCCTCCTCCAGCAGCATCCGCTTGGCGAGGTCGACGGCGTCGTCCTCGTTCATGTCGGCCAGCCACTCGACGAGCTGGCGTTCCGGATCGGTCATGTCGTGCATCGGCGTTTCCTCTCGGTCTCTGTTCTTCCTTGGGCCGTGCGCAGGCCGGATTCGACGATGGCGTCGGCCAGCACGCCCTCGTTGCGGTGCCCCATCAGGTGGACGCCGGCGACGCCCTCCATCCCGGCCAGTTCACGGATCGTCTCGACCAGGATGCGCTTGCCCTCGGCCTTCTGGTCGGCGGCGCGGGCGACGCGCTCGATCACCGGGGCCGGCACATGCACGCCCGGCACCCGCTCGGCCATCCAGCGCAGCGCCCTGGCGCTGCCCAGCGTGCCGACGCCGACGATGAGGGCGCAGCGGCGGTGCAGTTCGCGCTCGCGCACGGCGCGCAGGAACTCGGCGAACAGGGGCAGGTCGAAGCAGAACTGCGTCTGGATGAAGCGCGCCCCGGCGTCGGCCTTGCGCTCCAGGTTGGCGACGCGGTCGGCGAAGGGCGGCACGAAGGGGTTGCAGGTCGCGCCGAGGAACAGGTTCGGCGGCGCCTCCAGCGCCCGGCCGGAGGCGAAGACGCCGCGGTCGCGCATGTCGCGCGCCACGCGCAGCAGCGACACCGCGTCCAGATCGAAGACCGGCTTGGCCTCGGGCTGGTCGCCGCCGGCCCCGTGGTCGCCGGTCAGGCACAGCACGTTGCGCACCCCCAGCGCCGCGGCGCCCAGCAGGTCGCCCTGCACGGCGATGCGGTTGCGGTCGCGGCAGGCGACCTGCGCCACCGGGTCGAAGCCGTGCGCCGCCAGCACCGCGGCGGCCGCGACGCTCGACATGTGGCAGTTGCCGCCGGCCCCGTCGGTGATGTTGACGGCGTCCACCAGCCCGCGGAAGCGGCTCGCCCGCTCGACCAGCGCGGCGGGATCGGCGGAGTCCGGCGGCGCCACCTCCGCCGTCACCACGAAGCGGCCGGAGCGGCAGGCCTGCTCGAAGCCGTGCACGGCCCGCTCGCGCGGCGGCGGCGCCTCGGCCGCGGCGGTGGCCGGAACCGGGCGGCCGGCGATCAGCGGCACCAGGGTCGAGCGGCCGGCGCGGCGGTGGTCGAGCGGCGCCAGTTCCGGAGCCTCGCCGCCGACCCGCTTGCGGCCGGCCGTCGCCTCGACCCAGACGCAGCGCATCGCCGGGTCCACCTCGCAGCCGCCGTCGGCGCGCACGCCGCCGCACGGGCCGTTGCGCATGCCCTTGGCGCAGTTGGACGGGCAGGCCATGCCGGTGTGCGACAGCGCGCACTGACCGCACATGCGGCAGTCGAACAGGAAGCGCTTGGCCGCGCGCTCGGCCGGCAGCAGCAGGCGTTCGGCGCGCCCGGCCCCCAGCCGGCGCACCGCGCCGCCGAGCAGCGGCGCCCAGCGCGCGCACGCGTCGTAGACCCGCCTGAGGCCACGGGCGTGCCGGACGCTCCAGTGCCTGACCGCCTCCATCCGTTGCCGAGCCTCCCGTCCGGATGTGCTTCATTGCGTACAATGGCTGACCGGATTGCCGTCTTCCCCATCCGCTTGAACCTTTCCGCTCCGTCATCCCCGCGAAAGCGGGAATCCATAAATCCCAAAGCGGGATGCCATGAAACTTATGGATCCCCGCCTTCGCGGGGATGACGGGCGAGAGAGGGGCAGGCCGTGCGGGGCGCCGCTCCGGTTTCACCGTTGATGGTTTTAATGTATACAATAGCCGACGCGCGGCAATTGATCTGGATCAACGATGATCCGCAACACGTACAAAAAAGAAGCCCCTCGCCCCGGGTCGGGGGAGGGGCTCAGTGGCGGGGTGAACGCTCCCGATCAGGCCGCGTTTTCAAGCAGCAGCAGCCCCGCACCCGTGTTGGAGATCGGGATGTGGTAGTTGCTGTGCAGCTTGCTCACCGTGCCGGTCAGCGCGCCGCGCATCACCAGCCACAGGATCAGTTCCGCCCCCTGCGCGCCGGCCAGCCGCACGAGGTCGTGGATGGAGTAGCGGGTCAGCGCCTCGGGATCGTCGACGATCTTCTCCAGGCACATCAGGTCGAAGTTCTTGTTGATGAACCCGGCCCGCTCGCCGTCGAGCTGGTGCGACAGCCCGCCGGTGCCGATCACCACCACCTTGAGGTCCTTGTCGAAGGACTCCACCGCGCGGCCGAGCGCCTGGCCCAGCTTGAAGCAGCGCGCGGGGCTCGGCAGCGGGTGCTGCACCGTGTTGACCACCAGCGGGATGGTCCTGAGCCCGCCCATCGTCGCGCGGTCGGGCCACAGCAGGGACATCGGCACGGTGAAGCCGTGGTCCACCGCCATCTCCTGGCAGGTGCAGAGGTCGAAGTCCTCGGCGACCAGGGAGTTGATGATGTGCCAGGACAGCTCCGGATCGCCGGGGTAGGGAGGCAGCGGCTGCAGGCCCCAGCCCTCGTCCTTGTTCTGGTACTCGAACGCGGCACCGACCGAGAAGGTCGGCATCTTGTCGAGGAAGAAGTTCAGCCCGTGGTCGTTGTACACCACGATGGCGACGTCCGGCTTGACCTCGTCCAGCCACGCGCGGACCGGCGGGTAGGCGTCGAAGAACGGCTTCCAGTACGGGTCTTCGAACATCTCGCGGGCGATGGCGTTGCCGATCGCGGGGATGTGGGAGGTGGTGATGCCACCGACGATGCGCGCCATGATCAGACCCCCGCCGCCACGAGTTTCGCCTTGAACTCCTCGACCGACATGCCGGTCTGCTGCGCGCCGACGTCCTGGACGTTCAGCCCGAAGATCCCGGCGAACTTGGCGAGGTAGTAGATGTTGCCGCCCGCGGCGATCAGCTGCAGGACGTTGCGGGCCTTGACGGCGGCCTTCTGCGCGTCGTTCAGGCCGTACCTGGCGCAGTAGGCGTCCTCGTCCGCCAGGAAGGCCTTGCGGTTCTCGGCCTCGTTGAACGAGTAGCACATCTTGTTCAGCGCATAGCCCTTCATGGCCATCGCGCCGTCGAAGATGGTGGTGCCGGGGATCGGTTCCGGCGGGCTGGGCCTTGTCATGGCGTTTCCTCCTGGTTCTTGTTCTCCCGGGCTCCGTCGCGCCGCGGAAGCGGGGCCGGTGCCGTTGCCCGCATCATCCGCTGGCCGCACGGATCATGCCATTCTGAAATTCCCCGATCCGTATAAGGTTTTTCTATAGCCGGCGCGCCGGGCCGGCGAAGGCACTGAAAACCAGCCTCGCGAAGCCCGGCGGCGCTATTCAGAAAGCGATGAGGGGGGCGACTCCGCCTACTTGCGGGCCGGCTTGGCCGGGTGCTGCCTGATCCAGTCCTGAAGCCGCTGGATCTCCTTCGTCTGCTCATCGACGATGGCCTGGGCCATCGCCTTGAGTTCGGGATCGGTGCCGTGCTGCAGCTCGACGCGGGCCATGTCCACGGCGCCCTGGTGGTGCGCCAGCATCATCCGCGCGAAGTCCTGGTCGGCGTTCCCGGTCATCGGCTTGCGCATGGCGCTGTTCATGGTGCGCATGCTCTGCATGTAGCCGCGCGAGGCCGGGTCCGCCGGCATGGCCGGGGCGTTGCGCCCCTGGTGCATGCCTTGCCCCTGGCCTTGCATCATGCCCTGGTTCCCCGGCATGCCCGGACCGCCCATCGGACCGGGAGCCGGCCCCTGCTGGGCCGCCGCCGTGCCGGCGAGCAGGGCCGCGCCGGTGGCGAGCGGGATGACGAAGCGACGCAGTCCGCTGGTGCTCATGATGTGCTCCTCACGTCGGGTGGAGGCGGCGCCGGCGTTCCATGAAGAACGCCTAATATTCCGCCTGCTGTGGAACGGGCGGTGGTGACCGAGGTTCCGGCCGCGCGACGCTGCCGTCATCGGATCTTCATATTTCGACACTTCCGGAAATATCGGGATTGGATTACCATCGGCCGCATGGACAAGAAGGACGCCCTTGCCGCGCTTGGCGCGCTGTCGCAGGAGACGCGGCTGGACATCTTCCGGCTGCTGGTCCAGGCCGGCCCGGAGGGGCGTCCGGCCGGGGCGCTCGCCGATGCCCTGGGCGTGGCCCCGGCGACGCTCTCCTTCCACCTGTCGAACCTGACGCACGCCGGCCTGATCGTGCAGCGGCGCGAGAGCCGGTCGCTGATCTACACCGCCGACTACGGGCGGATGCAGGCGGTGCTCGGCTTCCTGACGGAGAACTGCTGCGGCGGGCCGAGCCCCGTCATCGCCTGCGCCCCCACCCGACGAGACCATGCGGAGCGGACCATGCCCGAAGATCGCCTCTACAACGTGCTGTTCCTGTGCACCCACAACAGCGCCCGCAGCGTCATGGCGGAATGCCTGCTGAACCGCGAGGGCAAGGGCCGCTTCCGGGCGTACAGCGCCGGCAGCCAGCCCTCCGGCCGGATCAACCCGTACGTCCGCGACCTGCTGGAGCGGCTGGGCTTCCCGACCGCCGACCTGCGCTCCAAGACCTGGGACGAGTTCGCCACGCCCGACTCGCCGCGCATGGATTTCGTCTTCACCGTCTGCGACAACGCCGCCGGCGAGGTCTGCCCGGTCTGGCCGGGCCAGCCGGTGACGGCGCACTGGGGCTTCCCCGACCCGTCTTCCGCGACCGGCACCGACGCCGAGAAGGCGGCGTTCACCGCCGAGGTGTTCCGCCAGATCGAGCGCCGCATCCAGGCCTTCGCGGCGCTGCCCCTCGCGTCGCTGGACCGCCTGTCGGTGAAGCGCCGGCTCGAGGAGATGGCGCGATGACCGCCGAACTCCACGCTCACGACGCCCCGCCGGCCCGCCCGGCCATGGGCACCTTCGAGCGTTACCTGTCGATCTGGGTGGCGCTGTGCATCGTCGCCGGCATCGCGCTCGGCCACCTGATGCCCGGCGTCTTCCAGGTGGTGGCGGCGGCCGAGGTGGCCAAGGTGAACCTGCCGGTGGCGGTGCTGATCTGGCTGATGATCGTGCCGATGCTGCTGAAGATCGACTTCGGCGCCCTGCACGAGGTGAAGGACCACTGGCGCGGCATCGCGGTCACGCTGTTCATCAACTGGGCGGTCAAGCCGTTCTCCATGGCGCTGCTGGGCTGGCTGTTCGTCGCCACGCTGTTCCGCGGCCTGTTGCCGGAGGCGCAGATCGACAGCTACATCGCCGGCCTGATCCTGCTGGCGGCGGCGCCCTGCACCGCCATGGTGTTCGTCTGGTCGAACCTGTGCGGCGGCGAGCCGCACTACACGCTGTCCCAGGTGGCGCTCAACGACCTCATCATGGTGGTCGCCTTCGCGCCCATCGTCGGACTGCTGCTGGGCGTCGCCTCGATCACCGTGCCGTGGGACACGCTGCTGCTGTCGGTGGCGCTGTACATCGTCATCCCGGTCGTCGCCGCGCAGGCGTGGCGGCGCAGCCTCCTGGCCTCCGGCGGCGGCGCGGCCGCGCTGAAGGGCGTGCTGGACCGCCTGCAGCCCGTCTCGCTGGTGGCGCTGCTGGCCACGCTGGTCCTTCTGTTCGGCTTCCAGGGCGAGCAGGTCCTGGCGCAGCCGCTGGTGATCCTGCTGCTGGCGGTGCCGATCCTGATCCAGGTCTATTTCAACGCCGGGCTGGCGTACTGGCTGTCGCGGCGCTTCGGCGTGGCGTGGTGCGTGGCGGCGCCGGGCGCGCTGATCGGCGCGTCGAACTTCTTCGAGCTGGCGGTGGCCGCGGCGATCAGCCTGTTCGGCCTGCACTCGGGCGCGGCGCTGGCGACGGTCGTCGGCGTGCTGGTGGAGGTGCCGGTGATGCTGTCGGTGGTGAAGATCGTCACGGCGACCCGCGGCTGGTACGAGCGCGGCGCATGACCTCCGTGGACGAGGTGCGGCAGATCCTGTCGCGGGACCTCAACCGGCGCTGCCACTGCATCACGCTGGAGCGCCCGGCTCTGCGGCGCGCCCTGGAGGAGGAAACGGGCGAGCCCGGCCTGTGGACCCTGCTGGCGACCTCGCACGCGCACCTGTTCTCGGACGTGCCGCTGTTCGTCGCCGCCCCGGACATGCGGCGGATGCAGGCGGTCGTGCGCGCCGTCGAGGCGGCGGCGCGGCTTCCCGGCTACGTCGAGGCGGCCCTGTCCCGGGCGCCGGGAATCGCCCGCGTCGACGCCGGGCCGGCCGGCGCGTTCATGGGCTACGACTTCCACCTCGACGAGGATGGGCCGAAGCTGATCGAGGTGAACACCAACGCCGGCGGCGCCTTCCTGAACGCGCTGCTGGCCCGCGCGCACTGGACGTGCTGCGGCGAGCGCGCGCCCATCGCCTCCGTGTCCCCGGCGAGCGGGTTCGAGGACGCGGTGTGGAGCATGTTCCTCGCGGAGTGGCGGCGGCAACGGGGCGGCGGCGCCCCCGGCCGGATCGCCATCGTCGATGACGACCCGGCGGGGCAGTTCCTCTACCCCGAATTCCTGCTCGCCCGGCGCTTCTTCGAGGCGCGGGGCGCGGCCGCGGCGATCATCGATCCGCGTGCCTTGTCCTATGAAGGCGGACGCCTGTCGGCGGACGGGCATCCGTTCGATCTGGTGTACAACCGGCTCGTGGATTTCGCGCTGGAACAGCCGGAGCATGCCGCGCTGCGCTCCGCCTATATTGACGGCGCCGTCGTGGTGACGCCCAACCCGCGCGTGCACGCGCTGCTGGCGGACAAGCGCAATCTGGTCGCGCTGTCGGACCCGGACCGGCTCGCGGCGTGGGGCCTCGATCCTGCCTCGGCCGCGCTGCTCGCCGGGACGGTCCCGCGAACCCTTGAGGTGACGCCGGCCAACGCGGATGAGGTCTGGCGGGACCGGCGCGCGCTGTTCTTCAAGCCGTTCGCCGGCTACGGCAGCAAGGCCGCGTACCGCGGCGACAAGCTCACCAGGGGTGTCTGGGCGCACATCGCAGCGGGCGGCTACGTCGCACAGGCCTTCGCGCCGCCCGGCCAGCGCGGCGGAGCGGAGGGGTCCGCGCCGCCGCTGAAGGCTGACATCCGGCTCTACACCTACGCCGGCGAGATGCTGCTGGCGGCGGCGCGCCTGTACCAGGGGCAGACCACCAACTTCCGCACCGAGGGCGGCGGGTTCGCGCCGGTCTTCGTCCTTTAGGGCCGGTTCCCGGTCAGTCGCGGCGCCGGCGCCGGCCGACCGCGGCCAGCACCCCCGCCAGCACGAGGAACAGCGCCGCGCCGCCGCCCCAGACCCGGACGTAGCCGGGCATGCCCAGGCTTGGCACCAGCGCGTAGACGGCGGCCAGCGCCGCCCAGACGGCGGCGATGGCGAGCGTCAGCCAGAGTTCGTCGTTCTTCATGATGGATCTCCTGCGCTCAGTGCCCATGCCCGCCGCCGATGGCGACGATCGGCAGGGACTGGATCAGCTGGAAGGCGGCGATGGTGAAGACGTACATGGAGGCGACCAGCACGGCGACCGACGCCGGCCCGGTCCACGCCGGGGCGGCGCCCACGCCGGACCCGGCGCGCCAGTCGACCCGCGCCGCCGGCTCCGCCGCCGGACGCCGCGACAGCAGCGTGCGCACGACGCCGTACACGCTGACGCCGATCGCGACGGCGAAGATGGTGGC
>Ga0196970_1001959_pt1 | contig 11754 bp, 9 predicted proteins | sample S1v_513CmetaG_FD_148672 | JGI IMG/M metagenome (GOLD analysis project Ga0196970, IMG submission 148672) | Soil microbial communities from Anza Borrego desert, Southern California, United States - S1+v_5-13C | ecosystem: Environmental > Terrestrial > Soil > Desert | place: USA: California... | reverse complement strand
CTGCCGTCGCAAGACAACGAAGTCATCCCGGCGAAGGCCGTGATCCAGCGTCGGTCACAGCCACCGGTAAAGTCGCTGGATCCCGACTTTCGCCGGGTTGACGGTGATCGATCAAGCTTGGGTGAACGGCTCTTGTGTCACGGCTGGGCATTATATGCCGAGATTGAAAAGCAGCCCTGCCGCCCCTTCAGGCAGTCAGCAGCGCCCCGAGGCGTTCGTGGTCGAGGATCTTGATGCGGCGGCCCATTACGTTGATCAGGCCGTCCGACGAGAAGTCGTGCAGCAGGCGCGACAGGGTCTCCGGCGTGAGGCTCAGGCGCGATGCGACCAGGGTCTTGCTGGCGATGAGTTCGACCGTATCGCCGGCCTGGTACTCGCTCTGCCGCAGCAGGTAGCCGGCCAGGCGCTGCTTGGCGGTCTGCAGCGAATAGCTTTCGATGTCGCGCGTGAGCGTGTAGAGCTGGCGGCCGACGCAGACCATGAGCTCCTGCGCAAAGCCGAAATTGTCCTTGGCGACTTCGAGCACTTTCTCGCGCGTGGTATGGAGCAGCATCGAGTCGGTCGTGGTCTTGACGAATGCGAGGTGCTCGCGGTCCAGCAGCATCTCGCCCAGGCCGAAGCACTTGTTCTGACCGAGGATGGCCAGCGTCTTTTCGCTGCCATCCTTGCGATCGAAGCCGACCTTCACCTGCCCGTACACCACCACGTAGACGCCCTTGGGCGCATCGCCCTGGTTGACTACGCAGGTATTGGTCGTGGCGCGGATCGGCTGGGTCGCCGTCGTCACTTCCTCGAGCTGGCGCTCGTCGAGCATGCGGAACAGCGTTGTATTGGCAAGAATGCGTTTCAGGTTTTGCATGGAATCATCTCGCGGCGATCGAGCACGTTCTAGTGTCATTCTCGGACCTGCGTTATCTGGGCAGCCCTCAAGGCTTGCGTCTTATCAAGGTGAAGGCAAGCATAGCGATCCCCCTCGTATTTTTAATGATCTAGATCAATTTTCTCCAAATGCGCCCGGGCTAGCCTGCCTGCGGTGCGTATTTCCTTGCAGCATCGAGGCCCCGGCTGTCAATGGCTCAATGGCGGCGAGCTCGGAAAACCCTATCCTGGATCAAGGAATCTGGAAGTCGCATGCGAAAAAATGCATCGGACACGGAGAGCGGAGTTCTATACATGGAATCGATTTGCGCCTATCTCAGGCACGACCACCAGCGTTGCGACGAACTCTTCGATCGAGCAGAGACCAGCGTCGCGCAGCGCAAGTGGGAAGCCGCCATCGACAGTTTCCGACGCTTCCAGGACATGCTGCGCCGGCATGTCCGCATGGAAGAATCGGTGCTGCTGCCCGCGTTCGAACAGACGCTTTCAGGCGGCGCAGGCCCGGCTGCGATACTTCGGGCCGAACACAGGCAGATCGACGGCATCGTCGACCGCATGCGCGACGCGATCGAGCGCTTCGACCCTGCCGCTTATGTACTGCATGCGGAGACCCTCACCCTCCTGATGCAACAGCATGCCCTCAAGGAAGAAGACATGCTCTATCCGCTGCTCGACCGCGTGCTTGCATCCAATCGCGACAAGCTCATCAGCGCCATGATGCAATACATCGATCCGCACGCCCCGCAACTCGCGACAAGCTAGCACGCGATCAACCCGGGCAAGGGGTGGCTTGAACTTCAAGCCGCTGCCACCCTCTACTCATCGATTCTTGCCGAGCCAGCGCATTCGGCATGCTCCTTGCTTGGTTCCCGCCCGGAATCTTATGCGTTCGCGCAATCCAATCCAGACCTTATGAACGATTTATCTATCCAAACCATCGAGAACGTCACGTACGACGAGCTCGCCGTCGGCCAATCGTCGCGGATGGTCCGCACGCTGACGCTGTCGGACATCCAGGCCTTCGCCGCCGTCTCCGGCGATTTCAATCCGACCCACGTCGACGCCGAATTCGCTGTGCAGACCCTGTTCCACGGCGTCGTTGCCCATGGCATGTGGGGCGCTACCCTGATTTCCAGCCTGCTCGGCACGCAGTTCCCGGGCGCCGGCACGGTCTACGTCGACCAGTCGCTGCATTTCGCGCTGCCCGTGCGCGTCGGCGATACGCTGACGGCCATCGTCACCATCACCGGCAAGGACGACAACAGCAAGCGTGTGGCGCTCGATTGCCAGGTCGTGAACCAGAACGGCGGCATCGTGCTCTCGGGCAGCGCCGTCGTCCTCGCCCCGACGCAGAAGGTGCGCCGCAAGGCGATCAACCCGCCGGAGGTGCGCACCTTCGATCCGCAGGCGCGTTTCGACGCCCTGCTCTCCAGCGTCAGCCACCTCGCCGCCGTGCGCTGCGCCGTGGTGCACCCCTGCGACAGCGAGTCCCTGAAAGGTGCGCTCAACGCCGCCCATTTCAACCTCATCAAGCCGGTGCTGATCGCGCCTGAAGCGAAACTGCGCGCCGTCGCCGAAGCGGCCGGCCTCGACCTCAACGGGGCCGAGATCATTTCGGTCGAGCACAGCGTCGCCGCCGCCGCGCGCGCCGCCGAAATGGCCGCCAATGGCGAAGTCGAGGCGATGATGAAAGGCAGCCTGCACACCGACGAACTGATGAGCGCCGTCGTGACCACGCGCGCGCTGCGCACCAAGCGCCGCCTGTCGCACGTCTTCCGCTTCGACGTCCCGATGTACGACCGCCCGCTGCTCATCACCGACGCGGCGATCAACATCAAGCCCACGCTCGAGGAAAAGGCCGACATCATCCAGAACGCGATCCACCTCGCGCATGCGCTGGGCAACGAGCGCCCGAACGTGGCGATCCTGTCGGCGGTGGAAACAGTAAACGTCAAGATGCAGTCCACGCTCGACGCCGCCGCGCTGTGCAAGATGGCCGACCGCGGCCAGATCAAGGGCGGCGTGCTCGACGGCCCGCTCGCCTTCGACAATGCGATCTCGATGGAAGCGGCGCGCATCAAGGGCATCGAATCGAGCGTCTCGGGCAATGCCGACATCCTGGCCGTGCCCGACCTCGAATCCGGCAACATGCTGGCCAAGCAGCTCGAATACTTGGCGGGCGCCACCACCTGCGGCATCGTGATGGGCGCGCGCATTCCGATCGCCCTCACCAGCCGCGCCGACAGCGCCAATGCCCGCGTCGCCTCGGCCGCGCTGGCCCTGCTGATGGCCCACCGGAACAGGAAGGTGCAACCATGACCCAGGATGCAATCCTCGCGGTCAATGCCGGCTCATCCTCGCTCAAGTTTGCGCTGTATCCGCAGAACGGCACCGAGATCGGGGCCGCGCCGATCTCCGGCAATATCGAAGGACTCGAAGCCGGCGGTTCGCCGATGGTGAAGATCTCGGGCAAGGAGGGAAGCAGCAGCGAGCAGCTCGGCGCCGGCGAAGGCAGCCCGCACGAACGGGCGCTGTCGGCGCTGCATGCGGTCCTGGAGCGCCATGCGCGAGGCATCCGCGTCACGGCCGTCGCGCACCGTATCGTGCACGGCGGCGACCGCTTCGCCGCTTCCGTAGTACTCGATAGCGACACCCTCGCCTACCTCGACACGCTGTGCCCGCTTGCGCCGCTGCACCAGCCGCACAACCTGGCCGGCGTGCACGCCTTCCGCAAGCACTTCCCGGCGCTGCCGCAGATCGGCTGCTTCGACACCGCCTTCCACGCCACGCTTCCGGAAACGGAGTACACCTTTGCCCTGCCGCAGGCATTGCGCGATGAAGGCATCCGCCGCTACGGGTTCCATGGCCTGTCGTACCGCTATGTGACCGACCGCCTGCTGGAGCACACGCCGCGCGCCCGCGGGCGCATGATCATCGCCCACCTCGGCAACGGCGCCAGCGCTTCCGCCGTCGAGGATGGCAAGAGCATCGCGACCACGATGGGCTTCTCGGCGCTGGACGGTCTGGTGATGGGCACGCGCGCCGGGGCGATCGACCCGGGCGTGTTGCTGCATCTGTTGCGCCAGGGCTGGAGCTGGGAGCGGCTGGAGCGCACGTTGTATCGCGAATCCGGCCTGCGCGGCGTCTCCGGCATCTCGGCCGACATGCGCACGCTGCGCGCCAGCGGCGAACCGGACGCGAAGCTCGCGATCGCCCTTTTCACCCATCGCCTGGTACGCGAATGCGGCGCCCTCACGGCCTGCCTGCGCGGGCTGGACGTTCTCGCCTTCACCGGCGGCATCGGCGAGCACGACACCGCGCTGCGCAAGAACGCCTGCGAAGCCTTGGCCTACCTCGGCGTGAAGATCGACGAACAGGCCAACAACGAGGCCACGCGCGGCGCCATCATGCCCATTCATGGGCAGGACAGCGCAGTGGAGGTATGGGTGGTGCCGACGGATGAAGGGCGCGTCGCGGCGCAGGATGCGGCGCGGTTGATCAGTTGAGTCTGATGGGCGGGGTTGGATTGGCTTTACCTGCCCTGCGGTTCTTTATTGGAATGGTGGGTTTCGCTACGCTCTACCCACCCTACTGCCCTTTATCAGGAACCGTGATTGGAATGGTGGGTTTCGCTACGCTCTACCCACCCTACTGCCCTTTATCAGGAACCGTGATTGGAATGGTGGGTTTCGCTTCGCTCTACCCACCCTACCGCTCTTTATAGAGAACCGTAGAGTGGGTAGAGCGAAGCGAAACCCACAAGCGCTCCACGTCACGCTGCGCCGGCGTTGACGAAACGCCGAAAGACGCAGGAGGCCGCGTGCGGGTGGAAGCGGCGGCACCGTCCACTCCCCCTGCCCCGTCATCCCGGCGAAGGCCGGGATCCAGCGGCGTTTATCGTCGCCCCAAAAAAAAGGCCGCCTGCGGGCAGGCGGCCAAAGGGCTTTCCCTACGATAGGGAGAGGAGACAATTCCTGCCTCCTCTAAAGCAAATAGCTTGCCACCCCTCCGAACCGGCCCCCTCCAGGCTGTTGGCCCAGAAAAACGCGAAAATCCCCCTGTCCATTTCCCGAAAGCAGGAACTCCATCCTGATCGCGGGAAAGCATCGCAGGCACCACCCCTCCGATCTTTAACTAAAACGCATAAATCAAGTGACTAAACGTTGCGTTCATGAACTTTTTGCTCGCATATACTTCGTGCAGACTTTCTTACAGCTACAACAACATGAACGCGCGCAGGCGCCGCTTCATGACAACTTCATACGAGGATGCACTCCATGACCGCACGTACTTCCGTCCATCGCCTCCAGGTCGCCACGGCCCTGTATCGCTTCATCGAAGACAAGGTCCTGCCGGGCACCGGCATCGACAGCGCCACCTTCTGGAAGGGCTTCGATGCCGTCGCCCACGACCTCGCGCCGAAGAATGCCGCGCTGCTGGCCGAGCGCGACCGCCTGCAAACGGAACTGGACAAGTGGCATCGTGCGAACCCCGGCCCGGTCAAGGACATGGGCACCTACCGCGCCTTCCTGCAATCGATCGGCTACCTCCTGCCGGCGCCCGGCGACGTCAAGGCGACGACCGCCAACGTCGATGCCGAACTGGCGCTGCAGGCCGGCCCGCAGCTGGTCGTGCCCATTCTCAATGCCCGCTATGCGCTGAACGCCGCCAACGCCCGCTGGGGTTCCCTGTATGACGCCCTGTACGGCACCGATGCGCTGCCCGAGACCGACGGCGCCACGCGCGTCGGCCCGAACGGCGAGGGCTATAACCCGGTGCGCGGCGCCAGGGTCATTGCCTTCGCCCGCAAGTTCCTCGACCAGGTCGCCGCGCTGGCCAAGGGCTCGCATGCCGACGCCGCCGGCTATCGCGTGGAGGGCGGCAAGCTGGTCGTGAGCCTGAAGGACGGCAGCACCACCGGCCTGGCCGATGAAAACAAATTCATCGGTTTCCAGGGCACGGCCGCTACCCCCTCGTCCGTCCTGCTGAAGAACAACGGCCTGCACATCGATATCCAGATCGACCGCGGCACCACCATCGGCAGCCAGGATGCGGCCGGCGTGGCCGACGTGGTGATCGAAGCCGCGCTCTCGACCATCCTCGACCTCGAAGACTCCATCGCCGCCGTCGACGCGGAAGACAAGGTGACCGCCTACGCCAACTGGCTGGGCATCCTGCAGGCGACCCTGGTGGAGACGGTGTCCAAGGGTGGCAAGACCTTCAACCGCACGCTCAACGCAGACCGCAAGTACAACGCCGGCGTCGGCGCGGCCGATGCCAAGGACGGCGTGGTGACCCTGCACGGCCGTTCCCTGCTGTTCCTGCGCAACGTCGGCCACCTGATGACCAACCCGGCCATCCTGCTCGACGGCGGCAAGGAAATCCCGGAGGGCATCATGGACGCGATCGTGACCGTGACCATCGCCCTGCACGACCTCAAGCGCAAGCAAGGCCAGGAGATCGGCAACTCGCGCACCGGCTCGGTCTATATCGTGAAGCCGAAGATGCACGGCCCGGCCGAGGTCGCCTTCGCCGTCGAACTGTTCGCCCGCGTCGAGCAGCTGCTCGGCCTGCCGGCCAACACCGTCAAGCTCGGCATCATGGATGAAGAGCGCCGCACCAGCGTCAACCTCAAGGCTTGCATCAAGGAAGCCGGCGCGCGCATCGCCTTCATCAACACCGGCTTCCTCGACCGCACCGGCGACGAGATGCACACCGCGATGCATGCCGGCCCGATGATGCGCAAGGGCGACATGAAGACCAGCAAGTGGCTGTCCGCCTACGAGCGCAGCAATGTGCTGACCGGCCTGTCCTCCGGCCTGCGCGGCCGTGCACAGATCGGCAAGGGCATGTGGGCCATGCCGGATCTGATGGCGGCAATGCTGGAACAAAAGATCGCCCATCCGAAGGCCGGCGCGAACACCGCCTGGGTGCCCTCGCCCACCGCCGCCACGCTGCACGCCCTGCACTACCATCAGGTGAGCGTTGCCGACGTGCAGAAGGAACTGGAAAAGATCGACGCCCCTGCGGAAATCGAGCGCCTGCTCAACGAGCTGCTGGAAATCCCGGTCGTGGCGGACGCCAAGTGGACGCCGGCCGAAATCCAGCAGGAGCTGGACAACAACTGCCAGGGCATCCTCGGCTACGTGGTGCGCTGGGTGGACCAGGGCGTTGGCTGCTCCAAGGTGCCGGACATCCACAACGTCGGTCTGATGGAAGACCGCGCCACGCTGCGCATCTCCAGCCAGCACATCGCCAACTGGCTGCTGCACGGCATCGTCACCGAAGCCCAGGTCACCGAGACCATGCAACGCATGGCCAAGGTGGTGGACGGCCAGAACGCCGGCGACCCGCTGTACAAGCCGATGGCGCCGGATTTCGAAGCGTCCTACGCCTACCGCGCCGCGCGCGACCTGGTGTTCAAGGGCCTGGAGCAGCCGAGCGGTTATACCGAGCCGCTGCTGCACGCATGGCGCCTGAAGGTGAAGGCGAACGCCTGATCCCGGCGCGGTAACAGCTGAAAGCAAACGGGCCGGTCTGCAGACCGGCCCGTTTGCATTTCAGCAGGCACTCCGTCACGCCGCCCGGTATTGCCCCTTGCCGCCGCGCTTGGCCATATACATGGCCGAATCCGCCTTGCGCACGAGCTCGTCCGCCGGCACCGGCGCCGGCTCACTGAGGGTGACGCCGATGCTGGCCGAAATCGCCAGCTCCACGTCCCCCAGTACATAGGGGGCAGACAACGTGTCCAGCACCTTTTCCGCAACCAGCGAGGCATTCTGCTCGTTCTCGACGTTCGGCAGGATGATGGTGAATTCATCCCCGCCCAGGCGCGCGACGACGTCGGAATCCCGCACCGCCTTCCGGATGCGCGACGCGACTTCCTTGAGCAATAGGTCACCCTTGTCGTGGCCATGCGTATCGTTGACTTCCTTGAAGCCGTCGAGGTCGACGAACAGCAGCCCGAACGGAACACCCGTGCGCTGCGCGTTCTGCATATGCCGCTTCAGCAGCTCGTGGAAAAGCGAGCGGTTCGCAAGGCCGGTCAATGCGTCGTAGTGCGCTTGCAGCCAGACCGCATGTTCCGCATTCTTCCGTTCCGTGATGTCGGTGTAGGTCACGACGAAGCCGCGGTCGGGCATTTCTCGGGAACACACCTCGAACACGCGTCCGCTGCGGTTGCGGCGCTCATAAGTGAAGTTTTGCGACAGGCGTGTCCGCTCCAGTTTCCGCTGGATCAGCGCATCGCTTGCGACAGGGCTGCAATCCCCATAGTCGCCGCGTTCGGCGTTGAAGCGCAGCATGTCCTCCAGGGTAGTGCCGGGGATGCCGAGCCGCTCCGGGTATTCGCAGCAGGCCAGGAACTGCGCATTGCACAGCTGCAGCCTGAGGTCCGCGTCGAACATGCATACGCCCTGGCTGATGCTGTCGAGCGCCAGGCGCGACAACGCCCGCTCGCGGGCGAGCGCCAGTTCCATCTGCGCCTTGTCGCGCAACAGGCGTTTCTCCTCGACGATGCGCAGCAGCGCGCGCGGCAGCAGGTCGAGGTAGCCGCCGTTCACATCCTTGATCACGTAGTCGATGGCGCCGGCTTTCATCGCTTCGACGGCCACGGTAAGTTCCCCCATGCCGGAGACCATGATGATCGGCAGATCGGGATACAGCTGCTTTGCATCCTGGATGAAGGCGAGGCCGTCGCCGCCCGGCATGCGGTAATCGGTCACGACGATCTCGTAGGCCCCGGGCAGCAAGGCAAGTGCCTCCGCAGCTGAATGTGCGGTGGACACGTCCAGGCCCTGGCGGCCCAGGCGCAGCTGCACCAGGCGCGAGAGGTCCGCGTCGTCGTCGACGTAAAGGATGCGGGCTTTATTGGGCATGGGGCACCGTCACGATGGTCAGCAGCAGGCCGAGCTCGCGGATGGCGGCAGCGAAATCCTCGTACTGCACGGGCTTGGTGATGTACAGGTTGCAGCCGAGGTCGTAGCAGCGCGACATCTCGCGCTGGTCGTCGGTGGTCGTCAGGATGATGACGGGGATGCGGCGCGTGCGCTCGTCCGACTTGATGCGCTCCAGGACCTGCAGGCCGGACAGGCCGGGCATGTTCAGGTCGAGCAGCATCAGCAAGGGCTTGGGCTCCGCCTGCCCGTGATAGGCGCCCTCCGAGAAGAGATAGTCCAGCACGGCCTGGCCGTTGCCGAACGGGATGACTTCGTTGGTAAAACCGGACCGGCGCAGGTTCTTGCGGATCAGGTGGGAATGTCCCTCGTCGTCTTCGACGAGCAGGATGGTAATGGCTCCGGTCATGAAACGGCTTCCTCGGTCAAATTGAGCGCAAGCGGGGGAAGAAATACGTGAAAGGTGGTGCCCACGCCCGCCACGCTGTCGCACCAGATTCGGCCGTGGTAGCGGCGCACGAGCGTCTGCACATAGGCCAGGCCCATCCCCTCGCCCTGGGTGTCCTGGCGGCCGACGCGGCGGAACAATTCGAAGGCGCGCGGGATGTCTTCCGCCGCCATGCCGCGTCCGTTGTCCTCGACGTGGATCGTGGTGCCGGCCTCGGCCTGGTCCGCCCATATGCGCAGGCGGGCGGGACGGCCGGGCTCGAGGTATTTCACGGCATTGGACAGGAGGTTGCCGAAGATCTGGTCGACCGCCGTCCGGTCGGCGACGATGTACGGCAGCGGCTCGACCTCGATCGTGCCTGCGTCCTTGCGGATCTCGTGGTGCATGGTGTCGGCGAGGCTGCGCACCATCGCATCAAGGTCGAGGTGTTCCAGGCGCGACTCGTTGCGCCCGAGGCGCGACAGTTTCAGCACCGCATTGATCTGCGCATCCATCTTGCGGATGGCATTGTCGATGAAGCGCAGGGCTTCCGGCATGTCGCCGTCGAGGATGTCCGCCAGCCGCGTCCTGCCCGCCGGGGCCAGGTCCTTGCCGTGTTCGGCAAGGGCGGCGCGCAAGTCGTCCATGCTGTAGCGCAGCTCGCCGCAAAAGCCCTGTACGTTCACCAGCGGCGCGCGCAGGTCGTGCGACACGATATAGGCGAAGTTGCGCACTTCTTCGTTGGCCGCCGCCAACTCAGCCGTGCGTTCGAGGACCCGCTGCTCCAGCACGCCGTTGAGCGCCTGCAGCCGGTGTTCGCTGTCGGCGAGCGCATCCAGCATGCGATTGAATGCCACCGACAGGCGTCCGGTTTCATTGGTTTCGTCGACTTGGGCGCGCAGGTCGCGCCTGCCGTCGCGGGTCGCCTCCGCCACCTTCAGCAGCCGGTACAAGGAACGGGTCAGGCCGCGCGCCATCAGCATGGCGAACAGCGTGCCGACCGCGATGGCCACGAGCGTGTAGAACACGCCCTTCACCGTGACCACCTGCAATCCCTCCTGCGCATGGTCGAGCCCGGTCGACAGGCGGGCCCATGCAATGGTGCGGTTGTTGGCGCGCACCGGCGCCGCCAGGTCGATGACGCGCGCATCGCTGACGAGGACGGTGCCGTCCTGTGCGGCGGTTCTCAGCCGCGCACTGATATCGTCCGACGCAAACCTGCCGACCTTGGTCTTGTCGGTATGGGCAAGGACACGCCCGTTCATGTCGACGATCATGGCGTAGCGCAGGTCCGGATAGGAGGCGAACGCGGACACCACTTCCTGCATGCCGACGATGTCGCTGGCAAGCACCCAGGATGTGCTGTTGCGCGCCAGCCCCTGCGCCAGGCTCATCGAACGTTCGACCTGCTCCTGGTGCAGGAAGGTGCGCTGGCGCTCCACGAGGTCGAACACGAACAGGCTCATCAGCACGGCATGGACGAGCACGATACCCCCGATCAGCTGGCGGCGGATGGATGCCGACCAGAAGGCTTTCACCGCCGCGATCATGGCTGCACCCGCAGGGGCCGGACTTGTTCCTCGAAGCGCTTGACGAAAACACGCACGGATTCGTAGCTTGCGTCATCGGCCGCCTCGAAGCGGCTCAATTGCATGCGCGCCAGTATCGTCTGCCCCTCTTCCGTCGATCGCAGGCGCAGCAGCGCTTCCCTGAACTTGCCGACCACCGCCTCGGGCACATCGTCGCGCGCCATCATGCTGTTGTTCGGGAGGGAATCGGTCTGCCATTTCACTTCCAGCTTTTGCGCGATCTCCGGGTGATCCTTCATGAAGGCTTTCCAGGGCAGCGGCCAGGTGGCGCCGGCGGCCGTCGTCCCGAGCGCGACGTTCATGATGGAGGATTCCTGCGAGCCGACGTAGCGGTTGTCGATGTCGCCGACCACGTCGAGACCGTTGGTGTGGAAGAACCATTGCGGCAGCATGGTGGCTGCCACCGCCGTCGGCGCCGGATAGCTCACGGCCTTGCCCTTGAGGTCTGCCACCGTGCGGATGCCGCCATCCTTGCGCACCAGGATCACGCCGCGGAAGTTGTCATCGTCGCCCATCTTGGCGAACACCTTGTAGCCGTGGCCCTGGCTGCGGACGGTCTGGTAGGGATTGGGCAGTGCGAAATGCAGGCTGCGCCCGGCCAGCTTGTCTTCGAAGGCGGCGTAGCTGCTCGACGCCTCCAACTGGATCGAGACGCCATCCAGGTCTGCATTCACATAGTCGACCAGCGGCTGGTAGACCTCGAACAGGCGTTGCGGGTTGTGCAAGGGGTGCACGCCGAAGCGGTACACGCGCCGGGCGGCAGTCGGCGCGTCGCTGTAGGTCGGACTATAGTCGGCCGCGGCGCGCTCGGTGCAACCGGCCAGGTGGGCGCAAATGAGGACAGCATGTACCGCCGCGAGGTATCGCTTCATAGAAAAAAATGCAACAGGTCGACAGACGGCCGGAGGCGGCGCGCCGGGATTTGGGTCCGGGTGAGCTTAGTTGGGTGACCACCCTAAAACCT
>Ga0196970_1001958_pt1 | contig 11757 bp, 11 predicted proteins | sample S1v_513CmetaG_FD_148672 | JGI IMG/M metagenome (GOLD analysis project Ga0196970, IMG submission 148672) | Soil microbial communities from Anza Borrego desert, Southern California, United States - S1+v_5-13C | ecosystem: Environmental > Terrestrial > Soil > Desert | place: USA: California... | reverse complement strand
GGATTTGATTTATCCGAGTCAGATCCTGTTTTTGCAGAGCTCACCTCACCGCTTCCTGAGGATTTTGTGGTTCAAACAACGCCACATGCAAAAGAAATTTTATCATTTTTCCAATCTTCTCATCGATTAGCCCTAGTTACAGGGGGACATCCGCCTTTCCAGTTAGAGAAACTGAAAAAAGCTGGTTTAGATACTTCGATTTTTAGTAAGATACATATCCCGGAAGATTCGATAAAAAAGCCTTATTATGAGGCTTTGGTAAAAGAATTTTTAATCCCTCCCGAAAAAATTTGGGTATGTGGAGATCGGATTCAGATGGATTTGGCGCCTGCGCACGAATTGGGGTTCCGAACGGTTCATATGCGTTGGGGAAGAGGTCTAATGACCGCTAGCCCCGATTGGATTGATTATTCGATTTCTACCTTAAGGGAATTAAAAGGAATTATAAAATGACAACAGCAAATCAAATTACACCTGGAATGACTTTGAATATCGACGGGAAGACATTCCGCGTTGAATCGAGTATCAAAGTTACAGTAGCTAAAGGTCTCCCTTTTATAAAGACTAAATTGAGAGATGTTGCTACTGAGGAGGTAATTGAAAGAAATTTCAAGTTAGATCAAGTGGTACAAGAGGTTTCCCTTTTAGAGAGAAGCCTTGAATTTCTTTATCCGGAAGGAAAGGAATATCTTTTTCTCGATGTAGGTAATTTAGAACAAGTTCTAGTCCCTGCCCCTATTTTGGCTGAGAAGATTCATTTTTTGAAAGAAGGGATCCAGTTAAAGGCCTTTTTTTATGGAGAAACGATTTTTTCTGTAGAATTGCCCCAATTTCTTGAGATCATGGTAGTGAAAACGGAAGGAATTGATGGTTCGGGGACAACAAAGAAAGCCGTTCTTGAAACAGGGGCAAAAATTGACGTACCTCTTTTTATAGAAAGTGGTGATGTAATTAAAGTAGACACCCAAATGAATGAATATATCCAAAGGGTTTAATGTGGATTTGAGTCAAATTAAAGAATTGATGGGTTATTTAGAAGAGAGCAAGCTTTCTAAGCTCATCTTTAAAAAAGGAGATATGGAGATTCACCTGGAAAAACCTTCCTCCTGTCTTCCTCCAATGCAATCAGTTAAAGTCCTTGCTCCTGACAATGGTTTAGAGTCAGCTTTTCATCCGGAAACTCCTTTAAAAGGAGATAGAGGAGGGGCCCGTCGAGAAGAAGCTCCGGGTACTTATGTAACATCTCCTATGGTAGGGACATTTTATGCTTGTCCGGCCCCTGATCAGCCTTCCTTCGTGAAAGTGGGAGACAAGGTTGAACCCGATACGATTGTTTGCATTATTGAGGCGATGAAAGTATTGAATGAGGTCAAAGCAGGTGTTAAAGGTGTAGTTGCCGAAATTTTAACCGATAATGCCCAACCTGTTGAGTTTGGGACACGTCTTTTTCGAATTACCCAATAAAAGTAGATATGACCCAACATAAACTTCACCCCAATATTCAAAAAGTTCTGATTGCAAATCGAGGAGAGATTGCCGTAAGAATTATACGCGCCTGCCATGATTTAGGAATTCAGACAGTGGCGGTTTATTCTGAGGCGGATGCTGAAGCGATGCATGTTCATCATGCCGATGAAGCGATTTGCATTGGTGAAGCTCCTTCTACCAAATCGTATTTAAAGATTTCCAACTTGATGGCAGCTGCAGAAATTACAGGTGCGGATGCAATTCATCCTGGGTACGGGTTTTTGAGTGAAAACGCCAATTTTGCTTCTATTTGCGATAGTTGCGGACTTACTTTCATTGGTCCTTCTGCTAAGTCTATCGAGCTTTTAGGCGATAAAGCACGTGCAAAAGCTACAGCTCGTAGTGTGGAATGTCCTGTGATCCCGGGTTCTGAAGGAGTTGTTGATGATGTCGAAGCAGGATTGAAAGAAGCTCGTAAATTTGGATTTCCTATTTTCATCAAAGCCGTTGCAGGTGGAGGTGGAAAAGGAATCAGAATTGCTTATGATGAAGAGGACTTTGTTAAGAAATTCATTGCTGCTAGAACCGAAGCGGAAGTTGGATTTAATAATCCTGACGTTTACTTAGAAAAAATGATTGTCAATCCTCGTCATGTAGAAGTGCAGGTGCTCGGAGATAAACACGGTAATTACGTTTATTTAGGGGAAAGAGATTGCACGATCCAACGCCGTCGACAAAAATTGATAGAAGAGACTCCCAGCCCGAATGTGAGCGATTCCGTTAGAAAAAAATTAGGGGAATGCGCTGTGAATATCGTCCGTGCAGCAAAATATCATTCAGCAGGGACAGTAGAGTTTCTTTTAGATGAGAATGGAGATTTCTATTTCATGGAAGTCAATACTCGGATTCAAGTAGAGCATACAGTCTCAGAAGAACTTACGGGAGTAGATCTGGTTCAGCAGCAAATAAGAATTGCACGTGGAGAAAAACTTCCCTTCAAACAAAAAGACATTACATTCAAAGGGCATGTAATGGAATTTCGTATCAATGCTGAAGATCCTACTCATAATTTTGCTCCCTCGCCGGGTCTTTTGGAGCATTATATTCCCCCCGGAGGCCCTCATGTCAGAGTAGATAGCGCTTGCTATGGAGGATATCGTATTCCTCCTTATTATGATTCTATGATAGCCAAGCTCATTGTAAAAGGAGCCACTCGAGAAGAGGCGATTGCCCATGCAAAAAGAGCATTGCGAGAGTTTCATATTGCAGGAGTGCACTCAACCATTGGTTTTCATCAATATATGCTAGAAGATGCACGCTTTTTGGAGAATGAATATACCATCAATTATATTGATCAACTTCTAGCTGAAGGAATCAAACTTGTTCGCTAATTTCTCAGTATATATCAGCTTCAAATGAAAGGAATTATTCTTGCAGGAGGCAGTGGTACCCGTCTTTATCCGGCCACTATTGCTGTCTGCAAGCAGCTTCTTCCTGTCTACGATAAGCCAATGATTTATTACCCCCTATCTGTTCTTATGTTAGGGGGGATTAGAGATATTCTCATTATATCCACACCTGAGGACACTCCTCGATTTGAAAAACTCTTTGGAGACGGGCATCATTTAGGATTGCATATACAATATATCGTTCAACTTCAACCTCAAGGCTTAGCCCAAGCATTTTTATTAGGGGAAAATTTTATAGGCAATGATCCGGTAGCCCTGATTTTAGGTGATAATATTTTCTATGGGCAAGACCTTCCAGAATTATTACACTATGGGACCTCCCTTATTTCTGGAGGCCTTATTTTTGGTTATCAAGTCAAAGATCCCCAGCGTTATGGAGTAGTGCATTTTAATAAGGAAATGAAGGTTGTAGGAATCGAAGAGAAACCTTTAGAACCTAAGTCTTCTTACGCAGTGCCGGGACTTTATTTTTATGGGCCCGAGGTAGTTTCTATTGCACGCTCTCTCAAACCCTCGAAAAGAGGAGAGCTCGAAATTACGGATGTGAATCAAGTATATTTGAATCAAGGACAGTTAACCGTTCGTTTGTTGGGACGAGGGCATGCTTGGCTGGACACCGGAACATTTGATTCTTTTCAAAAAGCTTCTTATTTTGTTCAGACGATCCAAGAGAGACAAGGAATTAAGATCTCTTGTATTGAAGAAATTGCCTATCGGAAAGGATTTATAGATAAGAATCAGCTTGGCCTTTTAGCTAAGCGTTATGCAAAGAATGATTATGGGGACTATCTGCAGCAAATCTTACTAGAAGAAATTTCCTAGAATTCTATAAAATTTAAAGCTTATATTAGACGGCGTTCGGAATTAATGGCTTATATTGATCCCGTTTAAGAATTGCATACTTAAGTCACTTGAAAGCTTAAATGTGCAATTTTTAACCGGGATCGGATATTCTTCCTTGCAAAAATCCGATCATTTGCTAAAATTTTTTAACTTTTCTACATAGAGGAAATAAATGTCTACTGCTGTTGACACACTAATGCTGATTGATTCGCTTCACTATGCAGTCGATTACATACCGAAACGAGCTATTCGATTTTTCACCGCCCCAGAAAACCAACAAGAGACCGTTTCTTTATTGACAGACGAAATACAAGAGGTTTTAGAACATCCTCAAGAATTTGTAGAAGAAGGGAGCCAACTTCTTTTTTATGCGATTATGATTTTAGGTCATTTTCGTGCGAAAGAGGCGATTCCTTTGATTTGTGATCTAGGATTGCTTGATCAAGAATCTATAGATGAGTTGTTGGGGGAAAGGTTATTTGAAAATATCTCTTTAGCGATAGCACAAATTTTTTCTGAAGATATAGACCTATTAAAGACTTTGATTGAAAATCCTAATGTAGATGAATGCATTCGAGCGACTTGTCTTCAATCGATGGTATATCTTTATGCACAAGATGTTTTATCTAGAGATACTGTAGTCGATTATTTTCATGATCTTTTAAAGAGACCTAGAGAAAAGATTTCTTTTTTCTATGAGGTGATCATTAGCGCATCTTTGATTCTTCATCCCCAAGAAATGATAGAAGAAATTCGAAAGATATTTGCAGAAGGAATTGTCGATTCTTCAGATGTAAGCTTAGAAGATGTAGAAGAGTTTTTGTTGATGGATAAAAACGAGGTCATCTCAGAGTGTAAAGAGAGTTTTCAAACAGATCTAGACGATCTTATTGCTTATCTTGAATCCATTGAAGGATTACATCGAGGAAGTACAGTAGAAAGAAATGAAAGCTGTCCTTGTGGTAGTGGCCTAAAATATAAGAAATGCTGCGCTTAAATCAGTTAAACCTCTTGCTTTAAGCAGGAGGTTTATTAAAACAGCTTCTTTGCGAGCATGTTTTTTCTATCGCGGCGACGGAGAGCTGTTCGAGCCATTTTGCCGTAAGCTACTTCATGAAGATTTTCAATAGCTATAAAAGCGGAGGGGTCTTCTCTCAGGACAATTTCTTTGAGTTCCGCTAGATCTAAACGCTCTACAATAATAAATAAGATATCTCGATCTTCTCCTGAATACCCTCCCTTGCCCTTAATGAAGGTAAGTCCGAGGCCTAGTTCGTGGGTAATGATTTTGCTGAGAGATTCGGGTTTTTTGCACATGATCAGCACTGATTTTAGTTCCTCGAGTCCAGCAATCACAATATCCATGAGTTTAAATGCGACGATATAAGTGATTAAAGACTTGAGCGCGATGTGCCAGTCGCTGAATATCCACCCATAAGCTGTAAAGATGAAGATGTTAATAAAAAGAATGACTTGTCCAACCGTAAATCCTTTTTTTCGATTGATTAAGATCGCTAGAATTTCTGTTCCATCTGTACATCCGCCATGTCGGATGATCATGCCGGCCCCTGCACCTAACATAGCGCCTCCAATCACAATCGCTTCTAAAGGATCTGCTCCAAAAGGAGGGAGTTCTTCTAAAAGGGAAAGAAAGAAAGCAAAAAAGACGATCGCTGCAAACATTTGGATAACAAATGAGCGGCGAATATAGCGCCATGCTAGATAAATGAAGGGAAGATTTAAAATGAGAAGAAAATAAGAAAGATAAGAGGTGCCAAAAATTTTAGCTAAAATCAACGAGATTCCAATCACTCCACCATCGATCAGTTCATTAGGAATGAGAAAAATCCGCAAAGAGAGCGCAGCAAAAAAAGCCCCAACTGCCATGCCTAAATAGCTGACTGCATGAGCGATAAACGTTTTTTTAGAGGAACCGGAGTGAGCCATAAATTCTAACTTTTATTTGAAGATAATATAGATAAGGTCATTTGTCAAAAACACGCGGGAGACGGGGCTCGAACCCGCAACTTCCGCCGTGACAGGGCGGTGCTCTAACCAATTGAACTACTCCCGCGTAAGGAGATAAAAAAAGTTGGGCGCAACAGGACTCGAACCTATGACCACCTGTGTGTAAGACAGGAGCTCTACCAACTGAGCTATACGCCCAAAATGATCTACTATCGTATAATGATTTCTAATTTAGCTCAAGCTAGAATTGAAAAAAAGGAAGTAAACGGATGAGTGAACTAGTTCTTCTCACCTCTATCAGTCCTAAGATAGCCCTCGATATTCTCTATGCTACCCCTCATAATTTTACGGGTGAGGTTCTCTATTCTAAGCCTGTTTGTTATTTACGGAAAAAGACTGCAGATCGCCTCCATCGAGTTTTTTTACATCTTCAAAAGGAAGGTTTAGGGTTAAAAGTTTTTGATGGTTATCGACCCTTATCTATACAAAAAAAACTTTGGAATTTAATTCCAGATCCCCGCTACGTTGCAGACCCTAAAATAGGCTCTAAGCACAATCGAGGGGCTGCTGTAGATCTCACTTTAGTAGATCAAGAAGGAAAAGAACTCTCTATGCCTACAGCTTTTGATGATTTTAGTGAAAAGGCCCATAGAGATTACCAAGGTGGATCTTCTGATGCTCTTTTCAATAGAAATTTATTAGAAACCGCTATGGTTGCAGAAGGGTTTCTTCCTTTGCCTACTGAATGGTGGCATTTTGATGATCCGGAATGGGAAAGTTATCCTATTTTAGATGTTTCTTTTGAGTCGTTAGGAGGAAAGTGAAAATTTTTTATCTCTTCTTTTTTTTAGTTAGCTGCTCTCCTTTATCCTTGCAAGATTTGCGCTATGAAGCTGATTCTGAAATGAGAAAGTTAGTATCGGAGCTTAAAAGTGTAGAGACTAAAGAGGATCTTCAAAAGCGATCGGTGCGCATAAAAAAAAGATTCAATAAGATTGCGGAACTTTTAGTGCAGACCAGGAATTTTGAGGAAACTTCTTCTGAGGTTTCTATGGTAGCAGAAACGCTTTTTGTAGAACTGGCCCGTTTGTATGAAATTCCGGGAATGAGAGAGAGTATTGAAAATCTGCAAGCAGAGGCGGTCCATTTACTCGATAAACGTTCGCGAGCTGTTTCTTTTGAGTAATACCAAAAGCCAAGCACTCCCGGCATGCGCTTTATTCAGATTCTATTGGCAAGGCCATGGGAGAAGTTTCTCTATCAGAGTTAAAAAATTTCTCGATAAGAGGTTTTTGACTATGAAATACTGCGTGATCGGTTAATTGGGCAATATGGATCGGTACTGCAGTGACATATCCTTCTTCGAGCAAAGCCACATCGCTATGGATCTCTTCATCCACTCCTTTCCATTTTCCCCCAAGCCAATAATAAGGAATGCCTTCCGGATGAAGCCTTTTTTCTGGGTTTTCAGCCCAATAGCTATTTCCTTGACGGGCGAATTGGAACCCTTTGACTCCATCTTTGCAATTCAGTGGGAAAGTCACATTCAAGAAAGTGCCCGGAGGAAGAGGGTTTTCTAAAAAATATTGAATCAGAGGGAAAATATATTTCTTAGTCACGCTTAAGGGGGGAGGATCAAAATCACAAAATGAAAAAGCGATCCCGGGGATGCCTCTTAGCGAGGCTTCAATGACCCCTCCAATAGTTCCGCTATAAAGAACGGTTCTTCCTGCATTAGATCCGCGGTTGACGCCTGAGATCACCATTTGAGGGGACTTGTCTAAAAGCAAGTTCAATCCCATTTTCACACAATCTGCCGGAGTTCCGCTTACGCTCCAGCAAGGAGTATTTTCATCCCATTGGACAGGACTGATTCGGAGAGGTTTAGCCCATGTAATAGAAAGACCGCATCCTGATTTTTCGGTGGTAGGAGCAACAATTGCCGTATCAGCATGTTCGGAAACAGCCTCCCAAAGATGCCTAATCCCCGGAGCAAGAATTCCATCATCATTGGTGATTAAAAGGAAAGGACGTCTCATTATAACCTCATTATTATGCATCTTAGCTTTCAGTATCTTTGAATAGCGGCAATAGTTTCAAGATTGAAAAGAAGAGGAAGGATTGCGAGTTACAAAAGAAGTGATTTCGATCGCAATGACACTTAAAATAAATCCGGCTAAGACTGCAGAAATGCCCCAAGGATCACCAAAATAAGGCCAAATGGCTGTGGTGATTCCTCCGACTAAAATGCCCGCAAAAGCTCCATGTCGATTGATATTTTTTGTATAGAGCGAGAGCAACAGAAGAGGACCGAAGGAAGCCCCCAATCCAGACCAAGCATAAAGTACTAATTTATAAATAGTAGTGGGTTTGAAGAAGGCGATTATATATCCTAAAAGAGCCACTAAAACGACACTAAAGCGAGACACCCAAAGAAGTTCATTTTGAGAAGCTTGTCTTCTAAACATTTTTTTATAAAAATCTTCGGTAAGATTGGACGCTACCACTAGAATTTGCGCTGCCATGACATTCGTTGTTGCAGCTAAAATCGCGCATAGGACAATCCCTGCGAAAAAGGGAGCGAAGGTCAATTTTACTATATCTAACACAAGTTGTTCCGGTTCAGCAACGCCTTCAGGAAATAGAAAAACGCCGATTAATCCAATCAGGGTAGCGGCTCCTAAAGCAATCGTTTGCCAGCTAATGCCTACCCATTTCGCTTTGCTCATATCTGAAACCCGACGTATGCCCATGAACTTGGTGATGATATGAGGTTGACCAAAGTATCCAAGCCCCCAAGAAGTGACGGTCATCAAAATAACCCAGAATGTAGTGAGAGAAAAGTCAGGAAATAAAGAAGTAGAAAGGTTTTTGAGTTCAATTGCATCTATGATGGGTTTGAAACTCCCCGCATTTATGATGATATAAGCCGGAATGAAAACGATCACGCTCAATAAGAAAAACCCTTGGAATAAGTCGATCCAAGCAACTGTTTTATATCCACCCAAGAAGACATAAAGGACAATGATTAAAAGTCCAAAAGAGATTCCCAAGAGATAGCTCAATCCGAAAAGCGATTCTACAATGAGTCCGAGTCCCACGAGACCAGAAGAAATATAAATAGTAAAGTAAACAATCGCCATAATTCCGGAGACAACTCGGATACGGCCCGATGTATCTGCAAATCTTGATTCGAAATAAGAATTCAGAGTCAAGCTACCTAACTGTTCTGTCACGGTACGGATTTTCGGTGCGATGAATTGCCAATTTAAGAACATAAATCCGACAAGACCAACGGCTGCCCAGCTATAAAAAACACCAATAGTAAAAACAGCTGCAGGATAGGCCAGAAAAAGCCAGCTGCTCATGTCGCTTGCATGAGCGGAAAGAGCGGTCAACCAGAAATTCAGGGATCGATTTCCCATAATGAAATCGGTATTCGAACTTTGTCCTCTATAAGACAAAAAAGCAATGAGTAGAACGATTGCAAAATAGGAAAAGAACGTAACAAGTTGGATAAAGCCGAAAGTATTGGTAACTAACAATCCCATATTAGTGAGAAGGTACTAAATAGTCTGAATAAGCTCAAGCCTTTTGGTGATCATAGAATAGGATTAAAAAAATTAAATCCTCAGGATATTACAAGGAATTTTACTTTTAGAGAAATCACAGAAATTTAAAGCAGGGGATGTGAAAAATATCTCCTGCTTTAAAAAATGAACTATTAGAGAACTTCTTGGCTTGGACTTGCTGTTAATGAAAGCTTATAATCACCATTTGCTTTTTCTATGGTATAAAGGAATTTCATTTTTCCTATGAAAGCAAGGGGAGAGGTTGTTGAAATTGAAGGATGGTTGTCACGAACACTAATAGAGTAAATATTATAATTTCTGCAAACCGTGATTTTCTCATCAGATATTTTGGTCAGCACAACTTTTTCAAGGGATAATGTTGTGAAGTCTTCTAAGGATTCAATGCTAAATCTCGTTTCTTCGAGTCCGGCTGCTTGGCATATTAGTTGTTTTAATAAAGTAATTAATTTTGGGTCGTTGAATTTACTTTTTAATAACTGATCCGTTGAGTCGAGTCCAGAATTTGAGCGCGTACTTTCTGAGTCAGTTGTTTCTTTTTCATCTTGTATTATTAGCTTACTTTCAATGCTTCTTGGGAAATCCTTTTTAAAGGACTCTTCGATTTCTTCTCGTTTTCCCGGATTCATTGCATAGTCCAGAGCAGCTGCTGCGTCTAGAGTAGAGGAGTTTGGTAATTTAGAGAATTTTTCCTTTAACTCTTGCAATTGAATATAACTAGGATCCGTTTTGGAAATAAATCCCATATTCAGAATGTTAAGTGAATTATTAGAAGTATCGAAATGGATTGAGAGAAAACCTAACTCAGATTGAGGACTTCCGAATAAAGAGGGAGATATGTTGATTTGATAAACTCGTGTTAATTCTTGTCTTGAAACTTCTTCTTTAAAAGCCCAAGTGCTGGTATGAGATATGATTTTGGAATTTTCATTTCCAGGGATTTTCCTCACTAAGTTTTCTATAGAAATTGAAACGATAGAATTTGCATTACCATTCTCTTCTGGTATGTTTTCTCTTAATATTTCTTCCCATGAACTAGTGGTCTTTATAGGAGGAGTATCTTTCAATGCTTTTTTAGCCTCTTCCAATATATATTTGATGTTGTTATTTATGCTTTTTTCAACTGCTGCTTCTAAGTTTTCTTTGGTTGCGAAGGTTCCGTTAGGTTCTTCTGATGTTACAGAACTTGTGTCCCCTCCTTGGGTGTCTTCATGTGCTTTATATATGGGGGGTCTTAAATTTTGATTTAGATTCGAAGGAGGAAAGATCTTATTTCTTATCTTCCATACCTTATTGTTTACAGGATCATAAATGTTTAGAAGTAAAGTATCATAAATGTTTAGAAGTAAAGTAATAGTTCTTTTCTTTAAGCGATTAAGTAAAGTTGATGAACCAATTTCATGATTCACGATGTTGTCATGTTTTTCGGGATAAAGATCTGGGAATTTGTAATCAGGTTCTACTGTATTTAGGATCGGGCTATTGTTAATAAAATTTCTGGCAAGATTAGTATAATCAGTGAGTTCTTCATAAGTGGTTGAACGTTCGTGTTGAAGACGATTAATTTCTGAGAAAAGCGTATCATTTTGAATAGACATGATTTACCTTTTATTATTTATTAAAATTATTGTATAAATATATTATATCATTTTATTTATTATTCTTATATTTAATTTAAATATAAATTTAATAAATAACATTTAAATTGTTTTTATTAAAAATAAGTGTCGGTTGGGTCTATTGAGTTTGTAAGATTCATTCGTATTTGATGGCATCAAATACAGGGTAGGTTGATAGATGCTCTATTATTTTTTTTAATACAATTATTAGTGGGATAAGGGTCTCTAAATAGCCTTTAAACGATCTTAAAATACTAAGGATTAGCCGCTTTGTCAGATCCGTAGAGGAGTCCTGCTCGGGCTAGATTCGTTCGGGCAAGGGGGAAGTGCTCTTCTATTTGGCGGATGATTTGTTCTGCTGCCTTTCTTTTGGAATTTTGGCCGACGGGGCACTGGCAGGTAATACGGGCAAATCCGTATTGTTTAGAAAATTCTCTTAGGGACTCTTCAGAGATATAAATAAGGGGACGGATAATCGTTATCCCGTAATGTTTCATGTGAATTTTGGGAAGATTCGCTGCAAATTCTGCTTTCTGAAATAGGTTGAGTAAGAGCGTTTGGGCGCTATCGTCTCTATGGTGCCCAAAGGCAATCGTTGTGGCCCCTACCTTTTTTGCCGCTTCAAAGATGAGTTTTCTTCTCTCTCTAGAACAGCTATAGCACTCAAGGGTTTCTCGTTTTTGTAAGGATGTGCAGCGGATGAAAGGGATTTCGAGTTGTGTGCAGATGGCCTTTAAAAAGTCTTCATCGATGCCTGCTCCACAGGAAAATTCTCCATTTACATGGATTGCATGGATTTGA
>Ga0196970_1001957_pt1 | contig 11764 bp, 13 predicted proteins | sample S1v_513CmetaG_FD_148672 | JGI IMG/M metagenome (GOLD analysis project Ga0196970, IMG submission 148672) | Soil microbial communities from Anza Borrego desert, Southern California, United States - S1+v_5-13C | ecosystem: Environmental > Terrestrial > Soil > Desert | place: USA: California... | reverse complement strand
CCGCGAGCTGCCGGAGGACGAGCGCGAGCGCATCGCCGATCTGGTGCGTTCGCACGAGCCGGTGCGCGGCATGCACGACCTGCGCACCCGCAGTTCCGGCACCGGCGTGTTCATCGAGTTGCATCTCGAACTGGATCCTCACCTGGACCTCGTGCAGGCGCACGACATCACCGACGCGGTCGAGCAAACATTGCGCGCCGCCTTCGCCAATGCGGAGGTGCTGATCCACCAGGAACCCGCAGGGTTGAACGATGAGCGACTGGACAACCGCATAGCGGCGGACCGGTAGTTCAACCCCGACCATAGTCCAATACGGCCGTTTTTCGGATCGTTCCCGTGGAAGCCTGTAAAATCCTTGTTATACGAGGATTTGCAGAGGCTTTCGGCTGTCCGGCGTTGTTGCGGATTTGCAAGATTTTCGCAATAATCCGCGCAGGGAAGAAGCGCTTCTAAGCAGCTACAACAAAAACCCCAGTTACGGCGGACGCAATGGACAGCACCCTCGGCAACCGTTCGTTTCTGATCGCGGACATCGCGGCGGAAGCGGGCACGTTGGGTATCGAGATCGCCGATGTGGCCGGACACGTGGATGACGTCGCCGGACGCATCGCCAAACAGGCCGAAGTCTTCGCGCAGCTTCGCGACACCGGCGCCAAGATGACCTCCAGCACCCGCAACATTTCCGCCGCCTCCTCGGTGGCGCGGACGGTGACCGAGCGGGCGCGCCAGGAGGTCGAGACGTCGCACGACCGCGTGCAGCAGTCGCTCGCCGACATCCACACCCTCGTCGCCGCGGTCGGCGGCATGGAAAGCCAGATCGCCGGCCTGCGCGAGGCGCTGGAGCGCGTCGGCAAGGTCGCCAAGGAGATCTACGCCATCGCCAAGCAGACCAACCTGCTGGCACTGAACGCCACCATCGAGGCGGCGCGGGCGGGCGAGGCGGGCCGCGGCTTCGCCGTGGTGGCGGGCGAGGTGAAGGCGCTGTCCACCAAGACCTCGGAAGCCACGGCCGAGATCGACGCCACGCTGAAGTATCTGAACGAGCAGGCGCAGCGCCTGATGACCGAAAGCTCGGCCAGCGCCGCCAAGGCGCGCGCGGTCAGCGAGGGCACCACCGCCATCGGCGGCGTCATCGACACCGTCGGCCGCGCCATGTCGGAGCTGAACAGCGAGACCGACAAGATCGACGCCGCCGCGGCCGAGATCGGCACCAACTGCACCGACCTGGAGCACGAGATCGGCGATCTCGCGGTGGGCGTGCAGCTGTCCAACGAGAACCTCGCGCAGGCCCGCGACCGCATCAACACGCTGCTGGGCATGAGCGAGCGCCTGATCGGCATCACCGCCGAGCTGGACGTGGAGACGGTGGACACGCCCTTCATCCGCCTCGCCCGCGGCACCGCGGACAAGATCGCCGCCGCGTTCGAGGATGCGGTGGCGAAGGGCGAGATCTCCGAATCCGACCTGTTCGACCAGAACTACCAGCCGGTGCCCGGCAGCAACCCGCAGCAGGTGATGGCGCGCGGCACGACCTTCTGCGACCGGGTGCTGCCGAACATCCAGGAGCCGGTGCTGGGCGAGAACCCGCGCATCGTCTTCTGCGTGGCGATCGACACCAACGGCTATCTGCCGACCCACAACCGGAAATTCAGCCAGCCGCAGGGCAAGGACCCGGTGTGGAACGCCGCCAACTGCCGCAACCGCCGCATCTTCAACGACCGCGTCGGCCTGGCGGCCGGGCGCAACATGAAGCCGTTCCTGCTGCAGACCTACCGCCGCGACATGGGCGGCGGCAACTTCGTCCTGATGAAGGACGTCTCCGCCCCGATCATGGTCCGCGGCCGCCATTGGGGCGGGCTGCGGCTGGCGTACAAGGTTTAGTACCCTCTCCCGCCCCGGGGAGAGGGAGGGACCCACGCGAAGCGTGGGAGGGTGAGGGTGCCTGCCAGGATCCTCGCCCTTACCCTCACCCGGCGCCTTCGGCGCCACCCTCTCCCGGGACGGGAGAGGGGTAGGCCTTCCGTTTTCCGAAACGGTCGCGCCTCCGCTCCGTTTCCCGCACGGGCGCCGTATGGCCGTGCGGGAGAGGGTTCATGGATCTGGATGTGCTGCTGCTGAGCCGGCTGCAATTCGCCTTCACCATCGGCTTCCACATCCTGTTCCCGACTCTCACCATCGGGCTCGGCCTGTTCCTGGTGGTGCTGGAGGCGCAGTGGCTGTTCCGCCGGGACGAGCTGGCCTACCGGCTGCTGCGCTTCTGGTCGGGCATCTTCGCGCTGGCCTTCGGCGTCGGCGTGGTGTCGGGGCTCGTGCTGTCCTACCAGCTCGGCACGAACTGGAGCCGGTTCTCCACCTTCACCGGCAACCTGCTGGGGCCGATCATCAGCTACGAGGTGCTGACCGCCTTCTTCCTGGAGGCGGGATTCCTCGGCATCCTGCTGTTCGGCTGGCACCGGGTCGGGCCGCGCGTGCACTTCTTCGCCACCTGCATGGTGGCGCTGGGCACCATCATCTCCGCCTTCTGGATCCTGTCCGGCAATTCCTGGATGCAGACGCCGGCCGGCTTCGCCATCGAAGGCGGGCGGGTGGTCGCCACCGACTGGTGGGCGGCGGTGTTCAACCCGTCCTTCCCCTACCGTTTCGCGCACATGGTGATGGCCTGCCTGCTGAGCACCTCGCTGGTGGTCGGCGGCATCGCCGCCTGGTACCTGCTGAAGGGCGTGCACGAGGAGTTCGCCCGCCGCGCCTTCTCGCTGGCGCTGTGGATGGCGCTGCTGGCGGCGCCGGCGCAGGTGGTCATCGGCGACCTGCACGGCCTGAACACGCTGCACCACCAGCCGGTCAAGGTCGCCGCCATGGAGGCGCTGTGGGAGACCGAGGCGCCGGCCCCCTTCGTGGTCTTCGCCATCCCCGACCAGGAGGGCGAGCGCAACCACGCCGAACTCTCCATCCCCTATTTGGGCAGCCTGATCCTCACCCACTCGCTGGACGGCGCGGTGAAGGGGCTGAAGGAGGTGCCGCCGCAGGACCGCCCGCCGGTCGCCATCGTCTTCTTCGCGTTCCGGCTGATGGTCGGGCTGGGGATGCTGTTCGTGCTGGTCGCCGTGCTCGGCCTCGTGCTGCGCCGCGGCGGCGCTTTGTACCGGGCGCGCTGGTTCCAGCGGCTGTGCGTGGCGGTGTCGCCGCTGGGCTTCGTGGCGCTGCTGGCCGGCTGGACGGTGACCGAGGTCGGACGGCAGCCCTGGGTGGTCTACGGGCTGCAGCGCACGGCCGACGGGGTGTCGCTGCTGCCGGCCGCGTCGGTGGCGACGACGCTGGCGCTGTTCCTGCTGGCCTATTCGGTGCTGCTGACCGCCTTCCTGATCTTCTTCTTCCGCATGGTGCGGCGCGGGCCGGACTACGCCACCGACCCGCCGCACTTCCAGGACAAGGCCCGCACGCTCTACGGCCGGGCGTGAGCGGGCCAGACGTGAACGGGGAGGGGGGCGCCATGGACCTGCCGCTGATCTGGAGCGCCATCATCGCGCTGGGCGTCTTCATGTACGTGCTGCTCGACGGGTTCGACCTGGGCGTCGGCATCCTGTTCCCGCTCGTGCGGGCGAAGCGCGACCGCGACGCCATGATGAACTCGGTGGCGCCGATCTGGGACGGCAACGAGACGTGGCTGATCCTCGGCGGCGCGTCGCTGCTGGGGGCGTTCCCGCTGGCCTACGCGACGCTGCTGCCGGCCTTCTACATCCCGATCATGGTGATGCTGTTCGGCCTGATCTTCCGCGGCGTGGCGTTCGAGTTCCGCTTCAAGTCGACGCTGCGCTGGCCGTGGTGGGACGCGTCGTTCTTCCTGGGCTCGCTGGTGGCGACGGTGATGCAGGGCATCCTGCTCGGCGCCTTCATCACCGGCGTGCCGGTGGAGGCGATCGAGGCCGGCAACTGGCGCTACACCGGGGGCGCGCTGGACTGGCTGACGCCGTTCAACCTGATGTGCGGGGCGGGGCTGGCGTGCGGCTACGCGCTGCTGGGCGCCACCTGGCTGGTGCTGAAGACCGAGGGGCACCTGCAGCGCTTCTCGTACCGCGCCGCGTGGTGGCTGGCCGGGCTGGTGGCGGTGTTCCTGGTGGTGGTCAGCCTGTGGACGCCGTTCGCCCACCCGGCGATCCGCGAGCGCTGGTTCTCGTGGCCGAACCTGCTGTACCTGTCGCCGGTGCCGCTGGTGACCGGGGCGGTGGTGCTGGCGCTGTTCGCGGCGCTGCACCGGCGGCGCGAGACGGCGCCCTTCGTGCTGACCATGGCGCTGTTCGCGCTGTCGTTCCTGGGGCTGGCGATCAGCCTGTGGCCCTACGTGGTGCCGCGGGCGCTGACCATCTGGGACGCGGCGTCGCCGCGCGATTCGCAGATCTTCCTGCTGGTCGGCGTGGCGTTCCTGCTGCCGATCATCCTGGGCTACACCGTCTATTCCTACCGCGTGTTCCGCGGCAAGGTGTCGGAGGGGTATCACTGAGAGGGCCGGAATTGGGCTGACAGGCACCCTCCAGCCGTCATCCCCGCGAAGGCGGGGATCCATAACTGGCGCAGCGTAACGCATTGGAAATTATGGATCCCCGCCTTCGCGGGGATGACGAGAGAAGAAGGAAGAAGGAAAGGCTCAGCGAGCTCGGCTCTGGTTCAGCGCGGCGAGGAAGGGCGAGGCGCCCGCCGACGGCTGCGGGCGCGGGCCGGCGGTCAGCGGCGGCTCGGACGGGGCGCCGTGGCGCTTGTCGACGACCGCCTGCGCCAGCGCGCGGGCGCGGTTGACGATCCGCGTGCGGAAGTCGCCGTCCAGCGCGTGGAACACCGAGGCGGCCTCGGCCAGATGCTCCTCGGTCCCCTGGGCGACCGCCTCCTCCAGCGCGCGCTCCAGTTGGCGGAACTCGATCACCCCCGGCACGCGCTCGCGCCGCACCGCGTCGGTGAGCACCCGGATGGCCTCGACCATCTCGGCGTCCAGAACGGCGGTGGGCGGGTGCAGGACGCTGCTCATGCCCGAAGCGTAGCCCCCGCCACCGCACCGCACAAGGCGAATAGGCGTACGAAATACCGCGTTCCGCGTCGGAATATTTCAACACCGCAATTGGCGGGAAACATTCGCGTGCTAATCCAAACCGCAGGGAGGACGCATATGCGGATCAACCTGTCCATGGCCGAGGCCGACGTCGTCGAGGCAGCGTTCTTCTACGTTCTGTACAGCGACGTGGTCTCCCGGCCGCAGCAGCGGGAGATGCTGGCCCGGCTCGCGGCCATGAAGCAGACGCTGGCCTGCGCGCCGCGCGCCTGCGACTCCTGCGGCCTGAAGCCCAAGTGCGAGACGCGCGTGCTCGACATCATGGCGGCGACGGCGTAAACGCGCCACCTGTGATGGGGGTCACAGCACGCCGGCCCGGCTGTGCTAGGATGGCCCGTTTCTCCGGGTGCGCACGGCATGGGCTTCACTCTCACCTTCTGGGGCGTCCGCGGCACGGTGCCGTGCCCGATGGCCTCGCACATGGGATTCGGCGGCAACACCAGTTGCGTGGAGGTCAACGCCGGCGACCGCACGCTGATCTTCGACGCCGGGACCGGCCTGCGCCTGCTCGGCCGCCGCCTGCTGGAGCGCGGCATCGACCGGGCGACGCTGCTGCTCAGCCACACCCACCTCGACCACATCAGCGGCTTCCCGTTCTTCGCGCCGGTCTACACGCCGGGTTTCGCGCTGGAGATCGTCTCCGGCCACCTGTGCGCCGCCGGCGGGGCGGAGGCGGTGCTGGCCGGTCAGATGCGCGGCCCGCTGTTCCCGGTGCCGTACCGCACGCTGGCCGCCTCGCTGAGCGTCACCGACGTGGAGCCGGGCTCGACCCTCGACCTCGGCGACGGGCTGAGCGTGCGCACCGCCCCCCTCAACCACCCCGACGGCGCCACCGGCTACCGCGTCGACTACGCCGGCCGCTCGGTCGCTTACGTCACCGACACCGAGCACGTGCCGGGCCAGCCTGACCGCAACATCCTCGGCCTGATCGCCGGCTGCGACCTGGTGCTGTACGATTCCACCTACACCGAGGAGGAGTACCGGCAGCGCGTCGGCTGGGGCCACTCGACCTGGGCGCAAGGGGTGCGGCTGGCGCAGGCGGCGGGGGTGAGGCGGCTGGCGCTGTTCCACCACGACCCCGACCGTGACGACGCCGGCATGGCCGCGCTGGAGGCCGAGGCGCAGGCGGCGTGGCCCGGCCACGTCTTCGCGGCGCGCGAGGGCGTCACCATGGACCTGCTGTCCGAAGCTTCCGCGGGTTGACGACCAGGTAGAGCCGGCGGATCCGCCCGTCCGCCGCGTCCACCCCCATCACTCCGAAGAGGCGGCCGTCCCGCCGGACCGCGAAGCCCGGCCCACCGTTGACCCGCACCGGCACGAGGTCGAGCAGCAGCGCGCGCTTGCGCTGCACGCCCAGGAAGAAGCGGGCGATGCGGTCCGGCCCGCGGATCGGGTTCAGCGCGCTGCGCACCACGCCGCCGCCGTCCGACAGCAGCACGGCGTCGTGGCTGAACAGCGCGACGATCCGCCCGTAGTCGAGCGACGCGCAGGCCTGGGCGAAGGCGTCGGCCAGCGCGCGGGTGTCGGGGCCGTCGGCAGGAAAGCGCGGCGGCCCCTCCAGCGCGGCGCGCGCCCGCTTCATGATCTGCCGGCAGCCCTCGGCCGTGCGGCCGAGGATCCCGGCGATCTCCGCATAGTCCAGGTCCATCGCCTCGCGCAGCACGTAGACGGCGCGCTGCTCCGGGCTCAGCCGCTCCAGCAGGACCAGCAGCGCCAGCGGCACGCTGCCCTCCGGCTCGTCGTCGCCCTCCGGCGTCACCGCCGGTTCCGGCAGCCACTGGCCGACGTAGGTTTCGCGGCTGGCCTTCGCCGCGCGCAGGCGGTCGAGCGCCAGACGCGCTGTCAGCGTGGTGAGGAACGCCCGCGGGCTGTCCACCGCGCCGGTGTCGGCGGCGGCCCAGCGCAGCCAGGCGTCCTGCACCACGTCGTCCGCGTCGCTGAGCGACCCCAGCATGCGGTAGGCGAGCGCGCGCAGCCGCGGCCGCTCGGCGACGAACAGGTCGAGCGAACGGTCGTCGGCCAGGAGCGTCATGCGGCGGCCTTCTCCGCCTGGGCGTCGCGGTGGGCGGCCATGACGACGCGGTTCCACGCGTTGGCCGTCGCCGCCGCGAAGGCCAGCGCCGCGACCTGCTCGCGGCCGAAGTGGCGGCCCAGCTCCGCGTGCAGGTCGTCGAGGCGGCTGCGGTCGCGCACCGTCAGCGCCTCGGCCAGGGCCAGGGCGGCGCGCTCGTCGGGAGTGAACAGCGGCGAGTCGGCCCAGCCCGCCAGGGCGTCCAGGCGCTCGCGCCGCTCGCCGTCCTTCAGCGCCCAGCCGGTGTGCAGGCCGATGCAGTGCGAGCAGCCGTTGATCTGCGACACCCGCAGGTCGATCAGGTGCTTCAGCCCGGCCGGCAGCCCGGACCGGTCCAGCGTCTCGGTGACGGCGCGCAGCGCGGCGTAGAGGTCCGGCGCGTCGGCGGTGAAGTCGAAGCGGAAGTCCATGGTGTTTCCCTTCCCGTTGCGTGAGGTACGCCCGCAGGACGGATCGCCCACGCCCGGCGTGACGCATGGCAGCCATGCGTTCCGCGCCGCGCCGGAAGCCTCTATAAGCGCGGGCATGACCACGACCGTCGTCGCGCTGTTCGCGCTCACCTACCTGGGCATGGCGCTGGGCCGCTTCCCGGGCCTGCGGATCGACCGCACCGGCATCGCCGTGGTCGCCACCGTGCTGCTGCTGGGCGCCGGCGCGCTGACCTCGCGGCAGGTGGTGGAGGCGATCGACTTTCCCACCCTGTTCATCCTGTTCGGCCTGATGATCCTGTCGGCGCAGTACGCCGCCAGCGGATTCTACGACTGGTGCGCGCTGCGCATCGCCGCCTCGGCGCGCTCGCCGGCGCGGCTGCTGGCGGCGACGGTGGCGGTGGCCGGCGGGCTGTCGGCGGTGCTGGCCAACGACGTGGTCGCCTTCGCCATGACGCCGATGCTGTGCGTCGGGCTGAAGGCGCGCGGCCTCGACCCGCGGCCGTTCCTGATCGCGCTGGCGGGGGCGGCGAACGCCGGCTCGGCGGCGACGGTGATCGGCAACCCGCAGAACATCCTGATCGCCCAGGTCGGCCACCTGGATTTCTGGCGCTTCCTCGGTGCCTGCGGCGTGCCGGCGCTGGTGGCGATGGCGTGCGTCTACGGCGTCGTGTGGTGGGTGTGGCGCGACCGGCTGCACGTCCGCGGGCCGGAGGGGGCGGAGATCGCGCCGGCGCCGCTCGACCGCTGGCAGCTGGGCAAGGCGGTGGCGGCGACGGTCGCGCTGCTGGCGCTGTTCGCCTCGCCGCTGCCGGAGGAGACGGGGGTGCTGCTGGTGGCCGGCTTCATCCTGGTCAGCCGGCGGCTCGCCTCGCGCGACATGCTGGGCATGGTGGACTGGCACCTGCTGGTGCTGTTCGCCGGGCTGTTCGCGGTGAACCGGGCGCTGGGCCTCACCGGCATCCCGGCAGAGATCGTGCAGGCGCTGTCCGCCGCCGGCTGGTGGCCGGACCGGCTGATCGTGCTGGCGCCGCTGGCGCTGGCGTCCAGCAACACCATCGGCAACGTGCCGGCGGTGGTGCTGCTGCTCGCCGCCTGGGAGGCGCCGCCGGAGGGCGCGCTGTACGGGCTGGCGCTGCTGTCGACGCTGGCCGGCAACCTCGCCCTGCCGGGCAGCCTGTGCAACATCATCGTCGCCGAGCGGGCGGCGCTCGCCGGCGTGGCGCTGGGCTTGCGCGAGCACGCGCGCTGCGGGGTGCCGATAACGCTGCTGTCGATGGCGTTCGCGGTGCTCTGGCTGTGGCTTGGCGGGTGGATGCGCCTCGGCTGAGTGTTGTATTCTGTGCGATATTGTCGCAGAAGGACGCGCCGGTGAGCCTCGTCGAGCAGTTCCTGGAGTTCATCGAGCAGGCGCCGAACCAGTCGTTGCGCGCGCTCAGCGGCCGGGTGCTGGGCAAGTGCCGCGACCTGACCGCGGCCGAGGCCGGCTCGGTCTTCTTCCTGCACGGCCGCGGGCGGAGCCGCACGCTGGAGGCGGTGGCCGTGCAGAACGACCGGGTGCGGGCGCGCAGCGACGCCTTCCGGATCCCGGTGAACCTGACGTCCATCGCCGGCTACGTGGCCACCACCGGCGAGACGGTGTTCGTCGAGGACGCCTACGCCATCCCCGATGACCGGCCCTTCCGCTTCAACCCCGGCTTCGACCAGAAGACCGGGTTCCGCACGCGCTCGATCCTCGCCTTCGCGCTGAAGGGGTTCAAGGACCGGCCGGTCGGCGTGGTGCAGCTGATCAACCGCGTCGGCGGCAACGGCGTCGCGCCCTTCCTGGCCGAGCACGAGCGGATGATCGCCCCGGTCAACCACATCGTCGGCCGCGCCCTGGAACGCGCCGCCAGCCTGGAGCGGCTGGCCGAGCGCAACCGCGCCCTGCAGCAGCAGCGCCGCCGCATCGCCGAGCTGCAGGCGGAGACGGAGCGGGCGCTGATGGTGTCGGTGCGCCTGCTCGCCCGCGCCGCGGAGATCCACGACGAGGACACCGGCAACCACATCCTGCGCGTCAACGAGTACGCCCACGCCCTGGCCCGCGCCGCCGACTGTTCGCCGGCCTTCTGCGAGGAGATCCGCTATTCGGCGGCGCTGCACGACGTCGGCAAGATGAGTGTGGACCAGGCGGTGCTGCACAAGCGCGGCCGCCTCGACGAGCGCGAGCTGGCGGAGATGCGCCGCCACCCGCAGTACGGCTACGAGATCCTCAGCGCGTCCGACCGCCTGAAGATGGCCGCGGAGATCGCGTGGTGCCATCACGAGCAGTGGGCCGGCACCGGCTACCCGCGCGGCCTGAGGGGGGAGGAGATCCCGCTGGCGGCGCGCATCGTGGCGATCGCCGACTGCTACGACGCCCTGCGCAGCGAGCGGCCCTACAAGCCGGGCTTCAGCCACGCGCGCACGGTGGAGATCATGACCCGCGGCGACGACCGCCTGACCCCCGCCACGCATTTCGACCCGGCGCTGCTCGCCCTGTTCGCCGAACGCCACGAGGAGTTCGCGCGAATCTGGGAGGCGCTGAAGGACCCGGCCGCGTAGGTCATCCCCGCACGGGAATCCGGAACCCCGCGAACGGGTGCGTCACCGCGCCGCGCGAGCCGCCGGGCGTGCAGGCGGTATTTCCCGGCTCTGTTTCAACCGCGTAATTCCTAAGACATATCCGGATAACAATAGGCTCCTAGAGTTGCCTCCAGCGGAAATCGAGATCGGTTCACACCGGCAGCTGGGGGAGCGGAAATGCGCGTGTACCGGGTAGGGGCGGAGGGGCGATCCGCCGGGCGGACGCAGCACGAAACGGACTTCAGCAGGCGCGGTGCCGGTGTTTTTGCCGGGCGGGAGCGCGCGCCATGACCGGCGTTGCGACGGCGCCCGCGCGCCACTCCGATTCAACTTTAAATCCCTTGCGCATCGAGGCGGCCATGCACCATCATGATTACATCTCCAAGGCTGTTTCCACGGACCGTGAGATCACCCTGGAGGCCCTTCGTGTTTTCACTTATCTCAGCCGGCGCCTGCACTTCGATCGCTCCATCCCGGTTCTGCAGTCCGAACTCGCCGACGCCTTGGGCATGCAGCGCCCGAACGTGAACCGCGCGATCAAGCTGCTGGAGACCAAGCAGATCCTTCTGCGTGAGTCCAAGCTGGGCCGGGCGATCACGTTCCGTCTCAATCCGGAACTGGGCTGCCGCGCGGCGTAGCCTGGCGGTTGGATGATCATCGAGACTCGTGAGCTTCTCTTCACCAACACGGCGTTGAAGAAGGCGTTCGCCTGGTACGCCACCGTACCGCACCAGACCGACCTCCCGCTCGGGGCCATCACCGCGGTGACCCCGAAGCCGGGCGGCGGCGCCTGCGTGCTGGTGCAGCAGAGCGGGGCCTCGCGCATCCGCGAGGTGTTGTTCAACGCCAGCAAGACGCTGGCGGTGCTGCTGTATTTCTGCCGCAAGCAGCGCATCCCGATCCCGCGCGACGCCGACAAGGACATCACCGCGCAGGGCGATTCGATCAGCCTGACCATCTCCGGCAAGACGCGGACCGTGTCGCCGCCGGCGTGAAGGAGGGGGGCGGCAGCCGTTTCGCGAATGGCGCGAGCGCCCTCATCCCGTCATGGCCGGGCACAGACCCGGCCATCCACGGCCCGAACCCTAGGGGACGCTCACATGCGTGGATGCCCGGGACGAGCACGGGCATGACGACATGGGGGGCAAACTCGCAGAAAGACGCCTACCGCGGCTCCGCCGGCGGCTTCACCGGCACATCCGCGGCGCGGAAGCGGAAGCCGTGCCGGGCACCGAAGTCCACCAGATCGTCGAGCGTGCGCAACGCGGCCGAAGCGCGGCGCAGGTCCGCCTTCAAGTCAGGGTCGCTCTCGGTGGCGATCAGGAATTGCAGGTATTCGGTCTTGCCCATGGCCGCACCATACCGCAGTCCTATGACGACCTAATTTCATTTGTGTAAAATTGCATCTTTCCCGATGCGGCGCGTTGCCGCAGGGGGCGCGCCCGGCACCCCCTGCGTTACCGGCCGATCATTTGACGGGTTCACCGGCCCGGGCCTCGGCCGGGCGGCCGGCTTCACGCATCGCCCGCGCGGCGGCGCGCAGCGCGGATTCGGAGCGGCGGT
>Ga0196970_1001956_pt1 | contig 11766 bp, 7 predicted proteins | sample S1v_513CmetaG_FD_148672 | JGI IMG/M metagenome (GOLD analysis project Ga0196970, IMG submission 148672) | Soil microbial communities from Anza Borrego desert, Southern California, United States - S1+v_5-13C | ecosystem: Environmental > Terrestrial > Soil > Desert | place: USA: California... | reverse complement strand
GGCCACCGCCGACACCCGCCGCACCGATCTCGCGCAGGCCCTGCGGTCGGTGGTCCGCGGTGAGGTGCTCACGTCGACGCGGGCGCGCGCCCAGTACACGACCGACGCGTCGAACTACCGCGTCGTGCCGAGCGTCGTCGTGTGCCCGCGGGACGTGGAGGACCTGCTGGCCGTCACCGAGGTGGCGCGTGCCACGGGCACCCCGCTGACGCTGCGCGGCGGAGGCACCTCCGTCGCGGGCAACGCGATCGGCCCAGGCATCGTCGTCGACACCTCGCGCCACCTCACCGGGATCGGCGAGATCGACGCCGAGGCGCGCACCGTCGTCGTGCAGCCGGGTGTGGTCATGAGCGACCTGCAGGCGGCGGCGAAGCCGTTCGGCCTGCGCTTCGGCCCCGACCCGTCGACCCAGAACCGCGCGACGCTCGGCGGCATGATCGGCAACAACGCCTGCGGCCCGCACGCGGTGGCCTGGGGCCGGACCGTCGACCAGGTCGTGAGCCTCGACGTCGTCGACGGCCACGGGCGTCGGTTCACCGCCGCGGCCGGGGCCGGTGCCCTCGACGCCGTCCCGGGGCTCGCCGCGGTCGTCGACGCGAACCTGTCCCTCATCCGGACCGAGCTCGGACGCTTCTCGCGACAGGTCTCCGGCTACTCGCTCGAGCACCTCCTCCCGGAGCGCGGGACCGACCTCGCCAAGATGCTCGTCGGCACCGAGGGCACGCTGGTGACGGTGCTGGGTGCGACCCTCTCGCTGGTGCCCATCCCGGACGCCGCCGTGCTCGTCGTCCTCGGCTACCCCGACATGGCGTCGGCGGCCGACGCCGTCCCCGCCCTCCTGGCGCACGGCCCGCTCGCGGTGGAGGGCCTCGACGCCCGCCTCGTCGACGTCGTCCGCCGGCACCGCGGCGAGGCCCACGTGCCCGAGCTGCCCGCCGGCGCCGGCTGGCTGATGGTCGAGATGGGTGGCGCGACGACGGACGAGGCGCTCGACCGGGCGCGTGCGATGGTCGCGGACGCCGGTGCGGCGTCGTCGCAGGTCGTGCCCCCGGGCGCCGAGGCGAGCTCGATGTGGCAGATCCGCGCGGACGGTGCCGGGCTCGGCGGCCGGACGCCCGCGGGTCGGCGGGCGTGGCCCGGCTGGGAGGACGCGGCCGTGCCGCCGGAGCGGCTGGGCGCGTACCTGCGCGAGTTCGAGGCACTGATGGCTGCGCACGGCGTGGACGGCCTGACGTACGGGCACTTCGGCGACGGGTGCGTGCACGTGCGCCTCGACATCCCGCTGGAGCGCGAGCCCGACATCGTGGGCTTCCGGGAGTTCATGACCGAGGCGGCCCGGCTGGTCGCGGCGCACGGGGGCTCGTTGTCGGGGGAGCACGGGGACGGGCGGGCGCGCAGCGAGCTGCTCGGCGTCATGTACTCGGAGCAGGCGCTCGACGCCTTCGCCGCGGTCAAGCACGTGTTCGACCCCGGCGACGTCCTGAACCCGGGCGTGCTCGTCGACCCGCGACCGCTCGACGCCGACCTGCGCCGGCCGTTCGCGCACCCCCTCAAGGCGACCACCGGGTTCTCGTTCCGGCACGACGGCGGTGACTTCACGACGGCGGTGCACCGGTGCGTCGGCGTCGGCAAGTGCCGGGCGGACACCTCCGGCGACGGTGGCTTCATGTGCCCCTCGTACCGCGCCACGGGCGACGAGAAGGACGTCACGCGCGGCCGGGCCCGGGTGCTGCAGGAGCTGGCCAACGGCACCCTCGTGGCCGGCAGCTGGCGTTCGCCCGAGCTGCACGAGGTGCTCGACCTGTGCCTGAGCTGCAAGGCGTGCTCGAGCGACTGCCCCGCCGGCGTCGACATGGCCCAGTACAAGGCCGAGGTGCTGCACCGCGCCTACCGGCGGCGGCTGCGGCCCACCAACCACTACGCCCTCGGGTGGCTGCCGCGCTGGACGCGCCTGGTGTCCGCCCTGCGGATCTCGTGGCTCGCGAACGCGGTGCTCGGCTTCCGGCCGCTCGCCAAGCTGATCCTCACCGTCGGCGGCATGGACCGCCGACGGTCGATCCCCCGGTTCGCCAGGACGTCGTTCCGCAACGACTGGAAGCGGGGCCGGTCCGGGGGGCACGCCACCCAGGGCCTCGGCGAGACGGCCGGCGCGCAGTCGGCGGCAGGGGCGACCGACGCCGTGCGGCGTGTCGTCCTGTGGACCGACTCCTTCAGCGACGCCTTCGACCCGGACGTCCCGCGCGCCATGATCCGGGTCCTGCAGGACGCCGGCTACGAGGTCATCGTCCCCGCCGAGGACGCGTGCTGCGGTCTCACGTGGATCTCCACCGGGCAGCTGGAAGGGGCCCGCAAGCGTCTGGTCGCGCTGCTCGGGGTCCTCGGGCCGTTCGCGGTCAACGGCGTGCCGATCATCGGGGTGGAGCCGTCCTGCACGGCGCTGCTGCGCAGCGACCTGGTCGACCTCGTCCCGGACGACCCGCGCGCGGCCGCGGTCGCCCGGGCCACGCGGACCCTCGCGGAGCTCCTGACCGCACCGGACCCGGCCGGCCCGGGCGCCTGGGCGCCGCCGCGCCTCGACGGCGTGACGGTGGTCGCCCAGCCGCACTGCCACCACCACTCGGTGATGGGGTACGACGCCGACCTGGCGCTCCTGCGCGCGGCCGGCGCCGACGTGCGGACGCTCGCGGGGTGCTGCGGGTTGGCGGGCAACTTCGGCATGGAGCGCGGGCACTACGACGTCTCGGTCGCGGTGGCCGAGAACGCGCTGCTCCCGGCCCTGCGGGCCGCCGAGCCGGGCACCGTGCTCCTGGCCGACGGGTTCTCGTGCCGCACCCAGGCGAACGACCTGGCGTCCGTGCAGGGCATGCACCTGGCGCAGCTGCTCGCCGCCCGCCTGCCGGACTGACGTCGGCGCGTCACCCGGTCGCCGGACGGCACTCACCCGTCCGGGGGACAATTCGGACCAATTGTTACCGGATGGTTCACGTCGCCCGTGTCGCCCTCTACAGTCGGGGCCACAGGGTTGGCCCCACCCCCCCGTCGACCGCGCCCCCGGAAGACCCATGCAGACCTATGCCGCTGACGGCCGTACGGCCCCGTACGTCCCCACCGTCCCTGCTCCCGCCCCTGCGACCCCCTCGATGGTCGCGGACCAGCTCGACGCCCTCCTCGGCGAGCACCTCATGCCGCTGCGGGTCAGGTCGGGGAACGAGGACGCGCCGCACCTGCTGGCGGTGGACGCCTCGGGGGAGCCCGTCGTCGTCGAGATCATGGCCCTGCTCGACGAGGAGGCGGTGCTGCGTGCCCTGCGCCACGCGGGGCGTGCCGCGCGCATGAGCACGGCCGACCTGGCGGCGTCGTACGGGGGCGGGGCTGAGCGGTTCGCCGCGCACCTGGCCGCCTTCCGCCTCACCGTGCCCTCCACGGCACTGCTCTCGACCTTCGTGCGCGGCGGTGCGCGACTGCTCCTCGTCTGCTCCCACATCGCACCGGGCATGGAGGATGTGCTCGAGTTCCTGCTGCAGCCGGGGTGGCAGGTGGACGTGCTGCGCGCCGAGGTCGTCGGGCAGCCGGGCGGCAGCCGCGTCGTCGAGCTGTCGCCGGTGTCGCGGTCGGCGCCTCCGGAGCGCGCCGTCGACCGCCCGTCGTGGGCGCGCGACGTGCCACCGCCGCCCGAGGAGTTCGACCCCACCCCGCTCTTCCGGGCACGTGTCGCGGAGAGCCGGAACGCGTCCCTCGCCCCCGCCCCCGCCGTCCCGGCCCGGCCTGCTGCCACGACGCCGGCGCCCGTCTGGTCGACCCCGACGGCGCCCCCCGTGCGGCTCGACCCGGCGCCCGTCGGACCCGCCCCCATCGACACCGTGCCCGGCCGGCCCCCGCGTCGTCCGTCCCAGGTGATCGCACCCGCACTCGCCGAGCCGCGGCAGGGGTGGCCGTGGCCGCCCGACTCCCCGGCGGAGCTCCTCGAGCAGACCAACCCGACGTGGGGCGCGCCCGCGCGGCGGCCCGCGCCGCTCGTGGTGCCGCCGTCGTTCGCAGTGCCGGTCTCGGCCCTCGACAGCGAGCGGCCCGACCCGGCGCTCGCCGCCGTCGCCGACGTGCTCGACGGTCCGGTCGTCCTCGTGTGGTGCCCGCTGTGGGCCACCGAGTGCTACGAGGCCCTGCTCCACACCGACGGCACCCTCGAGACCGCGGACGGCTCCCGCTACGGCGACGTCGAGACGATGACCCGGGCGATCAGCGGGTACACCGGTCCGCTGGACGCCTGGCAGGCCTGGCACGTCGACAGCCCGGCGGGGCCGTCGCTCGCCGCGCTCGCCGCCGAGGTCTTCCCCGACCAGTTCTGACGGCTCACTCCCAGCCGTAGGCCGCGAGCCACCGCGCGACCTCGGCGTAGAACCGTTCCCGTGCGGGCCGCACGGAGAGCGTCAGGTCGTGGATCCCGTCGGGGATGCGCACCACGGTCACGACCTCACCGAGCTGCACCGCCCGCCGCGCCAGGAGGTCGGCGTCGAGGACCGTGTCGGCGCGGCGCATCTCCTCGCGCCACCGCGGCAGCACCAGGCTCCGTGCCGCCGCCGCCATGAGCACCGGGCAGGTCAGGTCGAGGCCCCGCGCGACGGCGGCGTGGCCGTTCAGGACCGCCTGGACCCAGCCCGGCCGGACCGGGAAGAACGGCATCGGCCGCCACGCCTCGTCGTACGACCACTCGCCGCCGTGCCGGGTGAGCAGCGTGCGCGCGTAGAAGCCGGGGTCGCTCGTGATGAGTGGCGCCCGTGGCTGCGTGCGCGCGAGGCCGTTGACCACCGGCATCGAGAGGGTGCGGGTGAGCGTCGACCCGATGAGCTCGAGCCACGGGCTGTTGAGGACCAGCCCGGACACGTGACCGGGGTGCCGGTCCGCCCAGAGCACCGCCACGAGGCCGCCCGTCGAGTGACCCATCAGCATGATGCGGGCGTACTCGCCGAGCTCGGCGTGGATGACGCCGACGGCGGCGTCGAGCTCCTCGTCGTAGTCCGCGAGGTCGGCGACGTAGTTCGGCGTCTGGTGCGGGCGCAGGCTCCGACCGTACTTGCGCAGGTCGAGCGCGTAGAACGCCGCCCCCTGGGCGTGCCAGAACTCGGCGAGCGGCGTCTGGAAGAAGTAGTCGTTCCAGCCGTGCAGGTACAGGACCGCCCGGGCGGGTCGGAGACCGGGGTCGGGGCGGTACCGGACGAGCGTGGCGACGACCTCGCCCTCCTCGTCGTCGGCCATGGGCAGGGTGAGCGCCTCGTAGCCCGGCCCCAGCACGTCCGGCTGCCAGGCGAGGGTGCCGGGCGTCGTCATGGGACGGTGATCACCACCTTGCCGAAGTGCTCGCCGGAGGCAAGGCGGGCCATCGCTTCGCGCACCCGGGCCAGCGGGTAGGTGGAGTCGACCACCGGCCGCAGCCCGCTGCGCACGAGGAACCGGAGCAGGGCCGCCAGGTCGTCGCGCGTGCCCATCGTGGTCCCCACGACGCGCAGCTCCGTGAAGAAGATGCGGGCGAGCTCGGCACCGGGCTGGTCGCCGGTGGTCGCGCCGGCCACCACGACGACGCCGCCCGGCCGGACCGCGCGCACGGAGTGGCCCCACGTCGCGGCGCCCACCGTCTCCAGCGCCGCGTCCACGCGGAACGGCAGGCGCGCACCCGGCTCCACCGCGGCCACAGCCCCGAGCCCGAGCGCCCGCTCCCGCTTCTGCGGGTCCCGGCCCGTCACGACGACCTCCAGGCCGGCGGCCGCACCGAGGGCGACGGCCGCGGTCGCGACACCGCCGCCGGCGCCCTGCACGAGCACGCGGTCGCCGGGACGCAGCCCGGCGCTCACGAAGAGCATCCGGTACGCGGTGAGCCACGCCGTCGGCAAGCAGGCGGCCTCCGCGTAGGACAGCTCGGGTGGCTTGGCGACCAGGTTGTACGTGGGCACGGCGACCTGCTCCGCGAGGGTCCCCGGGTACCGCTCGGACAGCAGCGACCGGCGCTCGTCCGGCCCCACGCCGTGCCCCGTCGCCCCCACCACGGCGTGCACGACGACGTCGCTCCCGTCGGGTGCCACGCCGGCCGCGTCGCAGCCCAGGACCATCGGGAGGAGCTCGGCGGGCAGGCCGACGCCGCGCAGGGACCAGAGGTCGTGGTGGTTCAGGGCCGCGGCGCGGACGTCCACGACCGACCAGTGCAGGGGGGCCTCCGGGCGCGGGACCTGCGCGAGCTCGAGGGCGTCCAGCGGGGCGTCCGGCGCGGCGCGGACGGCGACCGCAGCCAGCATCGTGTCGGTCATGGCCACACCGTACGCACCGGGCGCCCGCGCCGGGGCGCAGCCCGCGCAGCCGGGCGCCCGTCCCTGCCGAGGCTGGCGCGCCCGAGCCTCGGGGCTACAGCAGCGGCAGCAGGCGGCCGAGGTCGGGCAGCGAGTCCCCGGTGTGTGCGGGCTGCAGGGCGGCCTGCAGCGCGGCCGGCTCGAGCGGCTCCCGGCCGCAGGCCAGGCGCAGCCACCCGATGGGGTCGACCACCTCGACGCGCCATCCGCCGCGGGCCACCAGGACGTCCAGCAGCGCGTCCGCGACGACGGTGACGGCCCCCGCCTCGAGCGGCCCCGGGTCGCCCTGGGCCACGAGGCGCGTGGAGCGCACCAGGTCGTCGGCGTGCACCACCAGCTCCAGCAGGCGCGACGTGATCATCGTGGACAGCAGGACCGGCCCGCGCCGGGCCTGCACGACCGGGTCGGGGCCGAGGTCGCGCAGCTGGCCCAGCTGCGCGAACGCGGCGTCGGCCATCCGCTCCACGGCGGCCAACGGGTCGTGCGCGATCTCGCGTGCCAGGTCGCGGCCGCTCTCCCGGATCTCCTCGGCGCGGCCCGGGTACGTGCCGACGTACTCGGCGAGCGTCATCGGGACGGTCCCCGGCGGCGCCGGCTGGGCCGTCGTCAGGGGGCTCAGGCCGCGGCCGAGGTGGGCGACGAGCTCTGCGACGGTCCAGCCGTTCAGGATGCTCGGCTCCGTGTCCACGGCGAGGTCGAGGCGCTCGACCCAGTCGCGCAACCGCAACCACTGCGCCCGCAGCAGGCGTTCCAGCTCGAGGACCTCGATCGCGGAGTGCGGCATGAGGCGATCGTAGGTCGGGGTACCGGCGCCCAGCCCGTCAGAGCCCGGCGAGGAACCCGCTGACCATCGCGCCGACCTGGGCCGACTCGACGAGGAAGCCGTCGTGCCCGTAGTCGGAGCGCACGTAGTGGACCCGGTCCGCGCCGGGCAGCGCCGCGGCCATCTGCTCGGACTCCTCCGGCAGGTAGAGCCGGTCGGTGTCGACGGCGACCACCAGCGCCTCTGCCGTGACCGTCGCCAGCGCCGCACCGATCCCGCCGCGGTTCCGCCCGACGTCGTGCGACAGGATCGACTGCGTCAGGGCCAGGTAGGAGTTCGCGTCGAACCGCCAGGCCAGCTTGCGGGCGTGGTGGTCGAGGTACGACTGCACGGCGTACCGGCCGTCGCCGAACAGCGGGTCCTCGCCCGGCTGCGCCTCGCGGCCGAACCGCTGGTCGAGCTCGATGGCGCTCCGGTACGTCGTGTGGGCGATCTGGCGCGCGATGCCGAGGCCGACGTGCGGCCCGTGCCCCGGGGCGGCGTCGTAGTAGTCGCCGCCGCGCCAGCCGGCGTCGGCCCGGATCGCGGCGAGCTGGGCGTGCGCCCAGGCGATCTGGTCGCCCGTGCTGGCGGCCGTCGTCGCGATGGGCGCGATGCCGCGCACGCGGTCCGGCGCCGTGACCGCCCACTCGAGGACGCGCATGCCGCCCATCGACGCGCCGATGACGAGCGCCCAGCTCTCGATGCCGAGTGCGTCGGCGAGCGCGATCTCCGCCTCGACCTGGTCCCGGATCGTCACGAGGGGGAAGTGCCCACCCCACCGACGGCCGTCCGGCGCGAGGCTTGCGGGACCGGTCGAGCCCTGGCACCCGCCGACGACGTTGGGCGCGACCACGAACCACCTGTCGGTGTCGATCGGGCGGCCGGGACCCACGAGGGAGTCCCACCACCCCGAGGTCGGGTGGCCGAGCTCGGCGGGGCCGGTGACGTGGGAGTCGCCGGTGAGCGCGTGCGCGACGAGAACCGCGTTGCGGCCGTCCGGGTCGAGCGTGCCCCACGTCTCGTAGGCCAGCCGGACGTCCGGCAGCACCACGCCCGACTCGAGGCCCAGGTTCCCGATGTCGCAGAACTTGCGCCGCCCGACCGGGTCACCCTCGCGCCAGGCGCCGCTCGCGGGGGGCACGTCGCCGTCCCGCGCCCAGACCGGCGCCCAGCGGGGGACGTCCGCCATGGTCGCGGACAGCTCGCCCGGCGCGGCGGCGTCGTCGGTCTGCACGAGACGCAAACTAACGGCTCCCGAGCCGCGCCGGGGCGAGCTGTCCACGGACATCAGAGGCCCTTCGCTGCCCGGAAGCCGGCGTCGAGGTCGGCGAGGATGTCCTCGATGTTCTCCAGGCCGACGGCGAGCCGGACCAGCCCCGGCGTGATGCCGGAGAGCAGCTGCTCGTCGGGCGTCAGCTGGCTGTGCGTGGTCGACGCCGGGTGGATCACCAGCGAGCGGACGTCGCCGATGTTGGCGACGTTCGAGTGCAGCTCGAGGGCGTCGACGAACGCCTTGCCGGCCTCCGCCCCACCGTCGATCTCGAACGAGACGACGGCGCCGGTGCCGCGGGGGGCGTACTTCTGCGCGTTGGCGTACCAGCGGCTGGAGGGCAGGCCCGCGTAGTGCACGCGCAGGACGTCGTCGCGCGACTCGAGCCACTGGGCGACCGCCTGGGCGTTCGCGACGTGCCGCTCGATGCGCAGCGACAGCGTCTCGATGCCCTGCGCGATGAGGAACGCGTTGAACGGCGAGATCGCGGAGCCGAGGTCGCGCAGCAGCTGCACCCGCGCCTTGAGGATGAACGACAGGTTCGCGCCGAACGCGCTGCCGACGCCGAGGTCCCGGGCGTAGACGAGGCCGTTGTAGCTGGGGTCGGGCGTGTTGTAGTTCGGGAAGCGCTCGGGGTGCTGCGCGTAGTCGAACGTGCCGCCGTCGATGATGACTCCGCCGATGGCGGAGCCGTGCCCGCCCAGGTACTTGGTCGCCGAGTGCACGACGACGTCGGCGCCCCACTCGAGCGGGCGGATCAGGTACGGGGTGGCGACGGTGTTGTCCACGATCAGGGGGACGCCGACCTCGTGCGCGACGGCCGCGACGGCCTCGATGTCGAGGATGTCCGCCTGGGGGTTCGGGATCGTCTCGCCGAAGAAGAGCTTGGTGTTCGGGCGGACGGCGTCGCGCCACGCCTGGGGGTCGTGGGGGTCCGTCACGAACGTCGTCTCGATGCCGAGCTTCGGCAGCGTGTAGTGCAGCAGGTTGTACGTGCCCCCGTAGAGGCTGGGGCTCGCGACGACGTGGTCGCCGGCCTCCGCGATGTTCAGGATCGCGAAGGTCTCGGCCGCCTGGCCGGACGCGAGCAGGAGTGCGCCGACGCCGCCCTCCAGGCTCGCGATGCGGTCCTCGACGACCTGCTGGGTCGGGTTGCCGATGCGGGTGTAGATGGGGCCGAGGTCGCCGAGCGCGAAGCGCGCGGCGGCGGTGTCGGCGTCGGGGAAGACGAACGACGTCGTCTGGAAGATGGGCAGTGCGCGGGCGCCGGTGCTGGGGTCGGGCGTCTGGCCGGCGTGGATCTGGCGGGTCTCGAAGGACCAGTTCGGGTTGCTCATGGCTGCTCTGCTCTCTATGGCTGGGGCTGGGGCCACGGGCTCACCCACCGTCAGCGCACTGACCCGGGCAGCCCGCGAGGGACTGGACGGCGTGTGCACGTGAGGTTCGGCGCCTGCTGCCGGTCGTCGAGCGCCTGTCAGCCGAGGGGCGAGGAGGCTCTACCGGTCAGTGGGCACACCACCGAACGTGCGCGGGTCAGCGGCACATTCGGTGGTAGGTCATGCGGCGAGGGTAATGCGCGTCTCGCAGCGGGAGAAATACCGGTCTCGCCATCTGGACGACGGGCCGGAGAGCGCACCATCTGCGGGTTCTCTCCGGGGCGCCCGGAGCTCGACGGGCGCCATGTGACCGATGTTGGCCCTGTGAAGGGTGTTACAAGAGTGACAGAAGTCGGTACCGTGGGGTCAGCCGTGCGGCGCGCACGGCGCTGACCGTGCGCGGCCTCAGGGCCGACCGCGGCCGAGCACCTGGAGGACGGCGATGAGGCAGCGCACGCACCGCGGACTGCGGGCGCTGGTCGCCGCGACGGTGGTCGGCCTCGCGGCCGCGACGCCGAGCCAGCTCGCCCGCGCCGACGAGGTCACGGACGACGACGTCGCAGCAGCCCGTGCGGCCGTCGTGGCAGCGGCGGCGAGCGTCACGCAGATCGAGGTGCTCCTCGCCGAGCAGTCGGCCGCGCTCGACCAGGCCTGGGTGGCCGTGGAGGTCGCCGCCGAGGACTACGCCGGCGCCGTCGTCGCGAGCGAGGCCGCCGAGGCCGACGCGGAGGTCGCGGCCCAGCGTGCCGCCGACGCCGACGCCCGCATGGCCGAGGCCCGTGACGAGCTCGGCCGCATCGCCCTCGAGGCCAACCGGTCGAGCGGCGGGCTCGACGGGTTCGCGGCGCTGCTCTCGGCCTCCGACTACGAGGACTTCGTCGCCCGAACCGTCGCCATGAAGCAGGTCGGCGCGCGCGCCGACCGGGCCGTCCAGCGGTACGAGGCCGCGGAGCTCGTCAGCCGGACGCTCGCGCAGGAAGCGGTGGAGGCGGCTGCGGCAGCCGAGCGGGCCGCCGCCGACGCCGAGGGCGCACTCGCCGAGGCGCAGCGCCTGCAGCAGGCCGCGGAACGGGACGTCCTGCTCGCCAGGCTCGCGGAGCTCCGTCAGACCTCCGTCGAGGTCGAGCAGGCACGGCAGGCCCAGCTCGAGGCGGAGCGCCGGGCTCGGGAGGACGCGGCCGCCCAGGCCGGGCACCCGACGTCGGGCTCACCCCCGCCGGCGCCAGGCACGCCGCCGGGGACGCCGGGGACCCCGCCGTCGTCGGGGAACCCGCCGCCGTCGTCCGACCCGACCCAGCCGCCCGCCCCGCCGTCACCGCCGCCATCCGGCGACCCGTACGGCCTCGGCACCGGCTCCGGTCGCGGCACCGCCGACCAGGGCGCCTCCGCGGTGGCGTGGGCCGTCGCACAGGTCGGCAAGCCCTACGTCTACGGCGCGACCGGTCCCGACTCGTTCGACTGCTCCGGCCTGACGTCGAGCGCCTGGCGCGCGGCCGGCGTCTCCATCAACCGCACGTCGAGGGACCAGTACCGTCAGGTGCTCAAGGTCACCTACGACTCGATGCGGCCCGGCGACCTCATCTTCTGGGGGGACGACCCGGCCGACCCGGGCAGCATCCACCACGTCGCCATGTTCATCGGCAACGGCCAGATGGTCGAGGCGTCGCGCCCAGGGGTGCCGGTCCGCGTCACCGCGATCCGGTGGACCGGCACGATGCCGTACGCGGGCCGCCCCTAGCGGTCGCCCCGCCCCGCCCCGCCTGGTCCCCGCGCCCCACCCCGCCTGGTCCCCGCACCCCCACCCCGCCCTCCTCGCCGCCGCCCTCCTGCCCGCACGGTGCCCCGGCGCCCGCCCGCGCCCGCCCCCGCACCTCACTCCTGGTGAGTTCGAGGGTTCTGGCCGAGTTCGAGGGGGCGGTCTCAGGGGGTCGTTGCAACGGGCCTGGTTGAGTCGTCGGGTCGGTGACTCAGGGAGGTCGT
>Ga0196970_1001955_pt1 | contig 11767 bp, 12 predicted proteins | sample S1v_513CmetaG_FD_148672 | JGI IMG/M metagenome (GOLD analysis project Ga0196970, IMG submission 148672) | Soil microbial communities from Anza Borrego desert, Southern California, United States - S1+v_5-13C | ecosystem: Environmental > Terrestrial > Soil > Desert | place: USA: California... | reverse complement strand
GAGCTCCTCGCCGCGCGAGGGGTCGAGCCGGTCGAGTGGTCCGGCTGGATGCTGCTCGACGCGCACGAGCAGGCACTCGGCGCCCCGCACGGGCGCGAGCGGATCAAGGTCGTCCCGCGCGAGGAGATGCTCGCCATCATGCGTGGGGACCAGGAGGCCTGAGGCCTCCGCGCGGCCGGGGCGGGAACGCCCGTGCCGCCCCGGTCGTTGTCCTGCGTGGCGCCCGTCGGTGGGCGAAGATGGGTCGACACGGCGACCACCAGGAGGAATGCAGTGCGTCGGCGGTACTTCAACGGTCTCAAGACGGCGGGTCTGTTCGGCCTGCTCTGGGCCGTCATGCTCGGCATGGGCACCTTCATCGGTGAGGGCCGCTACATCTGGCTCTTCGCAGGGCTCGGCCTCGTGGGCACCGCGTACGGGTACTGGAACTCCGCGACGCTGGCGATCCGCGCGATGCGGGCACGCCCGGTCAGCGAGATCGAGCAGCCCGCGATGTACCGCATCGTCCGCGAGCTGTCGACCACCGCGCGGCAGCCGATGCCCCGCCTCTACGTCTCCCCGACGGCCGCGCCCAACGCGTTCGCGACGGGACGCAACCCGAAGAACGCGGCGGTCTGCTGCACCGAGGGCATCCTCGCGCTGCTCGACGAGCGGGAGCTGCGCGGCGTCCTGGGCCACGAGCTGATGCACGTGTACAACCGCGACATCCTGACGTCGTCCGTCGCGGCGGCCTTCGCGGGCATGATCACGTCGGTCGCCCAGTTCCTGATGTTCTTCGGCGGGGGCGACCGCCGGGAGGGCGGGAACCCCATCGCCATGCTGGCCATGGTCTTCCTCTCGCCGATCGCGGCGATGCTCATCCAGCTGGCCATCAGCCGCACCCGCGAGTACGACGCCGACGAGGACGGCTCCCGGCTCACCGGTGACCCGCTGGCGCTCGCATCCGCCCTCGCCAAGCTCGAGGCGGGCACGCGCCGCGCCCCGCTCGTGCCGAACCGCGACCTCGTCGACGTCTCGCACCTGATGATCGCCAACCCGTTCCGGGGCGGCGGCATGTCGTCCCTGTTCGCCACGCACCCTCCGATGGCGGACCGCATCCAGCGGCTGCAGGCGCTCGCCGGCCAGCAGGACGGGATGATCCGCTACTGACCGGCGTCGTGACCGGCGTCGGCGGGCTCAGCGCCGCGGTGCCGGTGGGGCGACGCGACGGCGCCTCGCCTCGCCTCGACGGTGACGCCCTGGCGCCCGAGCAGGGCGGCGAGGACGCCGTCGCCCGGGACCGTCCGGCCGGAGAAGCTCCCGTCGTGGATGACGCCGCACCCGCACGACGGGCTCCGCGCCTGCAGGACCGCGTGGGTGATGCCGCGGCGGCGGGCGTCGTCGGCGACGCGGTGCGCTCCGAGGAGGACCGCGTCCGTGACGTCGTTCCCGTGGGCGTCGAGGACCCGCGCGAGGCCGTCCAGGACGTCGCCCCCGTCGCCGCCGACGATCTCCGCCGGGGCTCGGGGCGTGGACAGGCCACCGAGCTCCTCGGGGCACAGGGGGACGGCGCGCACGTCGCGGACGGCCGTGACCACCTCTGCGTTCGGCAGGGGGCGTCCGTCGTACCGGCAGGGCACGCCGGCGAGGCAGGCGCTGACGAGGACCGGACGGTCGTGGGGTGCGGGGGCCCGGGTGCCCGAGGACGGCGGCACGGCCGTCGGCCTCAGCGGTAGTTCACGAACTGCAGCGCCACGTCCAGGTCGGAGCCCTTCAGGAGCGCGATGACGGCCTGGAGGTCGTCGCGGCTCTTCGCCGAGACCCGCAGCTCGTCGCCGGTGATCTGCGTCTTCACGCCCTTGGGGCCCTCGTCGCGCACGATCTTCGCGATCTTCTTGGCGTTCTCGCTGCTGAGGCCCTGCTTGATCGCGGCCTCGAGCCGGTACTCCTTGCCCGACTGCTTGGGCTCGCCGACCTCGAGGGACTTCAGGGAGATGCCGCGCTTGACGAGCTTCGTCTCGAAGACGTCGAGGACGGCCTTGGCCCGCTCCGGGGAGTTCGCCGTCATGACGACGAGGGACTCGCCGCTCCAGGCGATCGATGCGCCGACACCCTTGAAGTCGTAGCGCTGCGCGACCTCCTTGGCCGCCTGGTTGAGGGCGTTGTCGACCTCCTGACGGTCCACCTTGCTCACGACGTCGAACGACGACTCGCCGGCCATGTCTCCTCCTGGACCTGTGCCCGGACCTATGGATTCGGGCGGGGCGTGGGAAGTTGCTATCCTTCCATCCGCACGACCCCGGCAGGTTACCCGAGCGGCCAAAGGGGGCTGACTGTAAATCAGCTGCGAGAGCTACGGGGGTTCGAATCCCTCACCTGCCACCCACGGAGCGCCCCGTCCACAACGGACGGGGCGCTCCGCCGTCTCCGCCCGACAGCCGCCCCGGGGTCTGCGCGACGCCGTCGTCGGGGAGACGCCGCCGACGGTGCGCCGACGGCTCCTGCGCTCGCGGGGCTCGAGCGCCCCAGCTGCAGACTTCCCACGGCGCGCAGCATGAACAATGACCGATCGCAGGGCGCCGCTTGGCCGGTGCATGTCCAGCACGTGGGACTGTAGGCCAGAAGGTGGGACGTTGGACTCTGGCCGCGCTCCCAGGGCGATCCGTACGGTGACGTCGTCAAGCGTGACCAGCAGCGGCGCGACCACGTGACGGCTCCGGTCCCTGACCCCACGACGACGGCGCCGTCCGCCGGTCCAGCAACCCGGGCGGCGCCGTTCTCCAACCCCGCCCCGCGTGGTGCCACGGCGGCAGCCGCCCCGGGCAGCAGGCTCCCGCCGCTCCGGCTCCCCACCCATGGCAGCAGCCACCCGGCGCACTCACCCACCCTTCACCCAGTCGGCTTCGAGGGTTTCGTTCGAGTTCGAGGCTCCGGAGCCTCGAACTCGAGCAGAACCCTCGACATCGGCCGCGGCTGGGGACAGGCGGCGGGAGAGCGCCGGTGGCCCGGGAGAGATCGGATTTCGCAGGCTCGCGCGGGCCCGTGTACCCTTGCACGCGCCGCCCCGATAGCTCAGTCGGCAGAGCGTCTCCATGGTAAGGAGAAGGTCAAGGGTTCGATTCCCTTTCGGGGCTCTCTCGGTGCCCGAGGCGACGGACGTCGCAGCGGGCGCCAGGGATGGCGGGGTAGCTCAGGTGGTTAGAGCACACGGCTCATAATCGTGGTGTCGCGGGTTCGAATCCCGCCCCCGCTACCAGGACAGTTGCGCGCCTGCCCGTGGCGCGTGGGACCGAACAGGCACTGCGCCCAGCGCGAGAGGTGGCACATCGTGGCCAGCAAGACCCAGGACATCCGCCCCAAGATCACGCTCGCCTGCACCGAGTGCAAGGAGCGGAACTACATCACCAAGAAGAACCGCCGCAACGACCCGGACCGGCTGGAGCTGCAGAAGTTCTGCCCCCGCTGCGGCAAGCACACGGCGCACCGCGAGACCCGCTGACCTCGGGTCGGCATGGGCGTCAACACCGCGTACGCGGGCCGGGAGTACCCGGCGACCGCGCCGTACGCCGTCGGGCGTGAGCACCTGCGCGACTTCGCGAGCGCCGTCGGCGCCACGCACCCCGCGCATCACGACGTCGCGGCCGCTCGCGCGCTCGGGCACCCCGACGTCGTCGCGGCGCCGACCTTCGCCGTCGTCATCGCCCAGAAGGCCGAGGCGCAGCTGATCGAGGACCCGGAGGCGGGCATCGACTTCTCGCGCGTCGTGCACGCGGAGGAGCGGTTCACCCACCACCGCCCCATCCACGCCGGCGACGAGCTCGTCACGGTGCTGCACGTCGACGCGATCACGGAGCGCGCCGGTCTGGCGATGGTCACGACCCGCTGCGAGATCGCCGACTCCGACGGCGCGCCGGTCGCCACCGTCACCTCGACGCTCGCCGTGCGGGGGGCGGACGCATGACGCGGCCGGCGATTTCGGACGTGGCGGTCGGGCAGTCGATCGGAGCCCGCACCGTCGAGGTCGGGCGCGGCGACCTGGTCCGCTACGCGGGAGCGAGCAAGGACTTCAACACGATCCACTGGAACGACCGGATCGCCCGCGAGGTGGGCCTGCCCGGTGTCATCGCGCACGGCATGTTCACCATGGGCCAGGCGGTCAACGTCGTGACGGACTGGGTCGGCGACCCCGGTGCGATCGTGGACTGCGGCGTGCGGTTCACGCGGCCCGTCCCGGTGCCGGACCCCGGTGTCGCCGTCGTCGAGGTCGAGGGCGTGATCGGCGCGGTGGACCCCGCCGCCGGCACCGTCCGGGTCGACCTCGCGGTGACCTTCGAGGGCGCCAAGGTGCTCGGCAAGGCGCAGGTCGTCGTCTCTCTCGCCTGAGGTCGAGGCCGCGGTCCCGCCCGCCTGGGCTCCGCTCGTCCCCGCTCCCGGCCCGCCTGGGCTGCTGCGCCCACCCGCGCTCAGCTGCGCGGCGGCCCGGTGGTGGTGCCGACCTGCAGCTGCACGTCGAGGCTCACGTCCTCCGGCACCTCGCCGGCGAGCAACGACCCGACGGCGTTGCCGAGCGTCTCGCCCTTGAGCGCCAGGGGCTGGGCCACGGTCGTCAGGACGTCCGGCGCGAGCCAGGGCAGGTCGAGCCCGTCGAAGCCGGCGACCGAGACGTCCTCGGGAACGCGCAGCCCTAGCTCCCGCGCCGCCAGCAGCACGCCCGCGGCGAGGAGGTCCGACTGGGCGACGACCACCGTCGGCGGGTCGTCGACGTCGAGCAGGGCGCGACCGGCGGCCTGCCCCTCCTCGACGAGCGACCCGGCGGTCTCCCACATGGCGACCGGCTCCACCCCCGCGTCCGTGAGCCCTTCGACGCGGTGCCGCGTGGGCGTCCAGTCGAGCGCGGCCATGCGACCCGCCGTGACGAGCCCGGCCTTGCGGGGGTGGGCGAACGGGAGGGTGACGGACGCGAACCGGGTGTGCCCCAGCTCGAGCAGGTAGCGCGCCAGGTCCGCGGTGCCGCGCCGGTCCTCGATCCCGACCACCGGCACGCTGAGCGCGGAGTGCCCTTCGCCGACGACGACGGGCACGCCCCGGCGCTGCAGGGCCGAGAGCACGGGGTCGCCGCTGTGCGCGCCCCAGATGAGTACGGCGACGTCCATCGGCGCGCTGGCCAGGAGCGGGTCGAGCGCGATGCCGCCGTCGGGCGCGGGCAGGGCCGGCACGAGCAGGACGCCGAGGCCCATCGTGCCGAGGGTGCCGACGAGTCCGTCGAGCACCTGGATGGAGACGGGATCCCGGAAGCTACGACGCAGCTGGTCGCCGATGACGACGGCGACGATGCCGGACCGTCCGCTCCGCAGGGACCGGCCGAGCGGGTTCGGTCCCGCGTAGCCGAGCCGGGTGGCGGCGTCGAGGACCCGGGAACGGGTCTCCGGGGCGATCGGCCCGGCACCGGAGAAGGCGAGCGAGGCGGTCGAGACGGAGACGCCTGCAGCGCTGGCGACGTCCGCCAGCGTCGGTCGGCCCTGTGACATTTCACCTCGCCGTGAACGGGAACCCGGTTGACGGGGATTGAGCCTATCGGCAGACTGAACGTACTGACCTCGAATCGTTTCGAGGTCATCCCATGGGCGAGCAAAGCACACGGAAAGCCCTGCGTGCGCGTGCCCGGCCCGCCCCCATCCGTCACCAACGGAACGAGTTCCTCGCATGTCCGCCATGCCTGTCGGCGCCCAGACCGACATCTCCCCCGCCGTCCTCCGTGCTCGCCGCAACCTCCTCGGGCTGTACTTCCTCACCGGGATCGCCGTGGCCACCTGGCTCGCGCGGCTCCCGTCCATCCGCGGTGCCCTCGACCTGACGACGGCCGGCCTCGGCACGGTTCTCGTCGTCGGCAGCATCGGCTCCCTGCTCATGGTCGTGGTCGCCGGCGGCCTGACGAACCGCTGGGGCTCGGCGCGCACCCTCCTCGTCGCCGCGGTGATGTTCTCCGTCGCCAACGTCATGGTGGGCATCGGCCCGGCGGTGGGCAGCGTCCCCGTCCTGGCGGTGGGCATGCTGATCTCCAGCTCGTCCTACGCGCTCGGCAACGTCCCGCTCAACCTCGAGACCGTCGTCATCGAGCGCGCCATGGGGCGCACGGTGGTGCCGCAGTTCCACGCGGCCTTCTCGGTCGGGAGCGTCGTCGGCTCGCTGCTCGGCGCGGGCGTCTCGTGGCTCGGGGTCCCAGTCGTCTGGCACTTCATCGGCCTCAGCGTCGTGACGTTCGCCTGGCGGTACCTGGCCATCCCCGGTGCGGTGCTGCCTCTCACCGGCGGCACGGCCGCCGTCGATGCCGGTGATGAAGGGCAGGGCGTCGCCGCTCGCCCGACGCCGACGCGTGGCGCCTCCATGCGCGTCGCCTTCGCCGCGTGGCGCGAGCCCCGCACGCTCCTCATCGGCGTCATCGTGCTCGTCGCGGCGTTGTCCGAAGGGTCGGCGAACAACTGGCTGAGCCTCGCCGTGGTCGACGGCTTCCGGCAGACCGAGGCCGTGGGTGCCGTGATGTTCGGCGTCTTCGTCGGTGCCATGACGGTCGCCCGGCTCGCGGGCACGTGGGTGATCGACCGCTTCGGGCGCGTGGCCGTGCTCGTCGCGTCGGGCGTCTCGTCCATCATGGGGCTGCTGCTCTTCGGCACCGGACCGTCGCTGGCGACCGCTGCTGCCGGGGCCGCCGCATGGGGCCTCGGTACGGGTCTGATGTTCCCCGTCGGCATGGCCGCCGTCTCCGGGGACCGGCTGCGCATGGCGGGGCGGGTCGCGGTCGTGTCCTCGTTCGCGTCGGTGGCCGCCATCGCGGCGCCGCCGCTGATCGGCCTCGCCGCGGAGGGCATGGGCATCCGGCACGCCCTCCTGCTCGCCCTCGGTGGGTTCGTGCTGAGCATCCTGCTCGCCCGCACGGTCGACACGCCGGAGGTGGCGCCTGGTGCGGTCGCGTCCGAACGGGCGCCCGAGGTCACCGACCCGGCCCGGCCCGCCACCGACCCGGCCCGCCCAGCCGCCGACCCGGCCCGGCCCGCCACCGACCCGGGCCGCACCGTCGCGGTCGGGACGTGCTGAGATGGTCGGCATGACGTCCGCCCCGGCCACGGGACGTGCCCTGTGGGGTCGCCCGGTGGGTTCGCCCGGCCCGGCGTCCACCGCGGTGTTCATGACGTTCCTGCTCAGCGGCTTCAACTTCTCCAGCTGGGCGACCCGGCTGCCCGCCGTGCGGGACGCGCTCGACTTCAGCCCGAACCAGATGGGTCTGCTCCTGCTCGTGGGGGCGTTCGGCTCGCTCCTGTCCCTGCCCCTGTCCGGCGTCGTCGTGCAGCGGCTCGGCGCGCGTCGGACCGTGGAGCTGTCCGCCGCGCTGAACACCGGAGGTCTGCTGGTCGCCGCCGTCGGAGTCGGGCTGGCCTCGGTCTGGCTGACGGCCCTCGGACTGGCCGTCTACGGTCTGGGCACCGGCGTCTGGGACGCGGCGATGAACCTCGAGGGCGCGGCCGTCGAGCAGCTCCTCGACCGGTCCCTGATGCCGCGGTACCACGCAGGCTTCTCGTTCGGCACGATGGCGGGCGCCGGCCTCGGGTGGCTCGCCGCTGAGCTGGCGGTCCCGGTCACGGCACACCTGGGCGTCGTCCTCGTCCTGAGCATCGCGACGGTCCTGTGGTCCACCCGGTACTTCCTGCCCGAGGGCACGCACGACGCCCACCCGGACGACGCCGGTCAGAGCCGTCGTGGTGGCGCCTTCGCCGCGTGGGCCGAGCGCCGCACGCTGCTCATCGGCCTCGTCGTCCTGGCCGCCGCCCTCACGGAGGGCGCGGCGAACGACTGGGTGGCGCTCGCCGTCGTCGACGGCTTCGAGACGTCCGACGCCATCGGCGCCGCCGCCTTCTGGGTGTTCGTCAGCGCGATGACAGGGATGCGCCTGCTGGGCACGACCCTCCTCGAGCGTCGGGGCCGGGTCGCCACGTTGCGCCTGACGGCAGGCATCGCGCTCGCCGGCCTCGTGGTCTTCGGGGTGTCGCCGTGGCTCTGGCTCGCGGTGCTCGGAGTGGTGGCCTGGGGCCTGGGGGCCGGGCTGGGCTTCCCCGTCGGCATGAGCGCCGCGGCCGACGACGCCCGGCACGCGCCTGCGCGCGTCGCCGTCGTCTCCACGATCGGGTACAGCGCATTCCTCGCGGGTCCGCCCCTGCTGGGGCTGCTCGCCGAGCACGTCGGGTACCGGCACGCCCTGCTCGCGATCGCCGTGCCGCTGCTCATCAGCCTCGCGCTCGTGACCGCGACCCGGCCGCTGCGTCCGGCCGACGCCTCCCTCCCGGAGGTGCAGGCGGGCGCGCGCGAGGTCCTCGACGCCGTCGACCCGGCGGTCGCTCCCCGGCTCGTCGCAGGCGACGGCGCGCGCGGTCCGGGGCCGTCGTCGGCGAACTAGCCTGAGGGGATGACGTCGCCCCGCCCCCTGGCCGAGCTCACGACCCTCCGCCTGGGCGGCCCGCCGGACCGGTACGTCGAGGTGGACAGCGAGATCGGCCTGATCGGGGCCGTGCGCGAGGCCGACGACGTCGGGGAGCCCGTGCTCGTGCTGGGTGGCGGCTCCAACCTCGTGGTCGCCGATGCCGGCTTCGCGGGCGTGGTCGTCCGGGACGTCCGGCGTGGCATCGTCGTGGAGGACGACTCCGGGTCCTGCGGCGGCGTGAGCATCCGCGTCCCTGCCGGCACGCCTTGGGAGGACGTCGTCGAGCGGGCGGTCGGGGAGGGGTGGGTCGGCGTCGAGGCGCTCACCGGCATCCCGGGGTCCACGGGTGCGACCCCTGTGCAGAACGTCGGCGCGTACGGGCAGGAGGTGTCCGGCGTCGTCTCGACGGTGCGGGTGTGGGACCGCGACGAGCAGCGGGTCCGCACGCTCGCGCTCGTCGAGCTCGAGTTCGGCTACCGCTCCTCGGTCCTCAAGCGCTCCCTGCGGGACGGGGCCGGGCAGCCGTCGGAGTTCGCCCCCACGCCGCGCTACGTGGTCCTCGACGTCGGGTTCCAGCTGCGCCTCGGCGGGCTGTCGGCGCCGATCGCCTACCCCGAGCTCGCCGCGCTGCTCGGTGTCCCCGTGGGCAGGTCGGCTCCGCTCACGGAGGTGCGCGCCGCCGTCCTGAGCCTCCGCCGCCGCAAGGGGATGGTGCTCGACGCAGCGGACCAGGACACGTGGAGCGCGGGCTCCTTCTTCACCAACCCGGTGGTGCCGGCGGCGCTCGCCGACCGGTTGCCGCCGGGAGCACCGCGGTACGCGGTGCGCTCCGCACGGCCGCAGACGACGACCGGGCCGAGCCTGGGCGCGATCGACGAGTCCCTGGTCAAGACGAGCGCGGCGTGGCTCATCGAGCACGCGGGCTTCGGGCGCGGGTTCGGCCTGCCGGGGCCGGTGGGCCTCTCGACCAAGCACACGCTCGCGCTCACCAACCGCGGGACGGGCACGACGACGGCGCTGGTCGGCCTGGCGCGGACGGTGCGGGACGGCGTCGAGGCGGCGTTCGGCATCACGCTCGAACCGGAACCGGTGCTGGTCGGCGTCACCCTGTAGAAGTCGGGGCCGACGGTCCTGGCAGAGCCCGTGGGGGCTGCGGGAGGGTTGTCCCGTGATCGACGAGCCCGCCATCCGCGTGCGAGGGCTGCGGAAGTCGTACGGCCACGTGCGCGCCGTGCAGGACGTGTCGTTCGACGTGGCCGAGGGCGAGATCCTCGGCATCCTCGGGCCGAACGGCTCGGGCAAGACGACGACGGTCGAGTGCCTGCAGGGCCTCCGGCACGCGGACGGTGGCGAGATCTCCGTCCTCGGGCTGGACCCGCGGCACCAGGTCGCCGAGCTGCGCCGGCGGATCGGCAGCCAGCTGCAGGACGCCGCGCTGCCCGAGAAGCTGCGTGTCATGGAGGCGGTGCGCCTCTTCGCCTCCGTCGGTGACGGCCGCGCCGACCTGGGTGCGCTGCTCACCGACTGGGGCCTCGGCGGGAAGCGGGATGCGGCGTTCGGCAGCCTCTCGGGCGGGCAGAAGCAGCGCCTGTTCATCGCCCTCGCACTGGTCAACAGCCCTCGGCTGGTCTTCCTCGACGAGATGACCACGGGCCTCGACCCGGAGGCGCGGCGGGAGGCGTGGCGTCTCATCACCCAGCTCCGGCAGCTGGGCACCACCGTCGTGCTGGTCACCCACTTCCTCGACGAGGCGGAGCGGTTGTGCGACCGGCTGGTCGTCATCCAGGCGGGCCGCGTCGTGGCGACGGGCACCCCTCCGGAGCTCGTGGCCGCCCACGGCGGCGGGATCACGGCGACCTTCACGGGCGACGTCGACCACGCCACGCTCGCCGCGCTGCCCGGCGTGACGTCGGTGCAGCTGCGGGGGCGCGCGCACGAGGTCCAGGGGAGCGCGGCGGCTCTGCTCCACCTGGGGCACCACCTGGTGGACCGCGGCGTGGTGCCCGAAGACCTGCGGGTGCACCAGCCGACCCTCGAGGACGCCTACTTCCGCCTGGTCGGCACGGACGCGGCGCCGGCGGCCGCCGACGGTCGTGACGGGGTGCCGGCTGAACGCCCGGGCCTGGCGCGAGTCGGCCCGTGTCGAGCTCGCCCTGTTCGTCCGTGAGCCGATGACCGTGCTGTTCGCCCTGGTCATGCCGGTGATCTTCGTCATCGTGCTGGGCAGCGTGTTCGGGGACACCCCGGACCCGCAGGGGGCGGTGTTCGGCGGCGTCGGCGGCTCCACGTACTACACGCCTGCCTACATCGCCCTGTCGGCGGCCTCCGTCGGGCTCGTCATCCTTCCGACGCACCTTGCCGGCTACCGGGAGCGCGGGGTGCTGCGGCGCATCCGGGCGGGCGGCCTGCCCGTGAACGCCGTGCTCCTCGGGCAGATCGCGGTCGGGCTCGCGCTGAGCGTGGTGGGCGGGGCGCTGGTCGTGCTGGTGGCCTTCCTCACCACGAACCCGGCGGGGGCCGAGGACGCGTGGGGCGTCGTCGTCGCGGGCGTCATCGGGGCCATCGCGTTCGGCCTGCTGGGTCTCGCGCTGGGCGTGCTGCTGCCGACGGCGCGGGCCGCGCAGGGTGCCGGCATCCTCGTGTGGTTCCTGGTCTTCATGCTCGGCGGTGCGGGACCGCCGCCCGAGGTGCTGCCGGACGCGATGGCCACGGCGGGCGACTACACGCCGCTGCGCCCCCTGATCGTCGCGATGCAGGACCCGTGGTTCGGCAACGGCTGGAACTGGTCCCGCCTCGCCGTCCTCGTGGGGATCGGTGCGGCGTCGTGGGCGGTGGCGGCGTACCGGCTCAGCCGGGACTGACGGGGTCGTCGGCGGCGAGCCAGGCGTCGATGCCCGCCAGCAGGCGGGCCTTGGTCGCGTCGGGCGCGCGGGACGCCTGCACCGAGCCCCGGGCGAGCTGTGCGAGGCACGCGTCGTCGAGGCCGTGCACGTGCCGGGCGACCTCGTACTGCGCGACGAGGCGTGAGCGGAAGAGCAGGGGGTCGTCCGCGCCGAGCGCGACGGTGGCACCGGCGTCGAGCAGGGTCGTCAGCGGCACGTGCCTCGGCTCCGCGTAGATGCCGAGCGACACGTTCGACGCCGGGCAGAGCTCGAGGGCGACCCCCTGCGCAACGAGGAGGTCGAGGACCCGCCGGTCCTCCGCGGCGCGCACTCCGTGTCCCAGCCGGTCGGGCTCGAGGTGGGCGAGGATCTCGGTCACGTGGTCGGCCCCCAGGAGCTCACCGCCGTGCGGCACGGACGCCAGGCCCGCGCGCCG
>Ga0196970_1001954_pt1 | contig 11771 bp, 8 predicted proteins | sample S1v_513CmetaG_FD_148672 | JGI IMG/M metagenome (GOLD analysis project Ga0196970, IMG submission 148672) | Soil microbial communities from Anza Borrego desert, Southern California, United States - S1+v_5-13C | ecosystem: Environmental > Terrestrial > Soil > Desert | place: USA: California... | reverse complement strand
ACCTTTTGTTAACCAAAACAAACGTAATTACAGATGAAAACTTTTACAAAATGAGCCATTTCGGCCTTTTCTATAGGCAAAGTTTCAAACCCCAATTTGGCTTTTGAGTATGCACCAGTTTTATGCTCACCGGTCGAACTGATTAGGCCTGAGTACCACTTTCATCACGTTTCACTTTCATGCACTATCCATACTCTATCTATGCTCTATCCATGCTTTATCTATGCTCTATCTATACTCCTTCCCTCTAATCTCCAACCGTACTCATAGATCAAAAATCATAATCCAAACTCACTCGTAAATCGTCACTCGTAATTCGTAACCCGTCACTCGAACAGCTTCTTTGCTCTACCCAGCAGTAGCTCTACCCTCTCTATCACGGCCTCAAGCGCCTCCACATTTACGCCATACACCTCCTGGTAGCGCGCATTCAGGTAAGAGGTCTCTAAGATGCACACTAGCTGCTCTTCATCTTCCGCTCTCCCCCTGAATATCAAATTCAGTTGCGGGGCTACCCGTTTGCTGCATTTCAGCAGCTCAGTTATCGAATGTGTCCGCACATCCCTGCCCGTAAAGGCCAGTATCACACCGCGCAGCGTTAGTTCTGCCGACTGTTGCAGCATAAAAGCGCAGATGTCCTGTGCGCCTGTCTGGTAGTAGCGCTTCGCCCCCTCCAGAAATGATAATGCTTTATTATAGGCGGCGGCAAATACCTTTCTCGCGTCCTCCTTTGCTCGATCCCGTCTCGCGGGGTCTGGTGCCGGCAGCATGCAAGCGCCGTTGTCATACACCGTATTCCTTTCATTGCATACAATCGAATAAAATAGGTTACCCTCAGCTATTTGCCTGCTAAGGCTTGCAGACTGGTGCAGCGAGCAGCTCACTTGTGCGTTGCCAAAGCAGCATAGGTCTAGGAGAACATCATAGTGCTTGAACGATTTTTGAGCCTTATCAGGTATCACTATCAGCAGATCATAGTAGTTACTACCTTCCTCATCAACGGGGTTTTCATACTCCAGCGAGTAAATCCGTTCAGGCTGCACCATAGCAACGATGAAGCTGATAATCTCTTCCAGTGATTCGGTAGCCTGTGCCGGGGCCTTAGTGGCACCTACGGACTGCTTGCACACATTCTTCTCTTTATTCATCTCTTCTTCGGCTACATCGAGGAAGTTGAATAGCCAGGTTAGGCCCAGCACTAGTTCCTCGCTGTAGTCCGACGCCCCCACCTTCAGTTCACCCACCACATAATCCATAAACATCTTTCTCAGGTTCTGACTAAGTGTTTTCGGCGGATGGTTGTAAAGCAGGGTGCCCAGTTCTGATGCAAGCCGTGGGCTTATAGATCTGTCAATTCCGGAAGTCATGCTAGCTGTTTTTCAGTTATCATTAATCCCAAAGAAAAATGACCCGAAAAGCATAAAAAATTCCAAAGCAGGATATTTTATGCTCCCCTCTTGCTAATTTAATCCACCTCCTCACGGACGAAAATCCCAACTCGTAAATCGAAAATCGAAAAATTGTCACTCGTAACTCGTAATTCGTCCCTCGTCACTCGTAAATCGTAAATCGTAACTCGTAACTCGTCACTCGTAAATCGTAAATCGTAAATCGTAAATCGTAAATCGTAATTCCGCTGAATTTGGCTAGTTATAGTTTACAGTAACCACAGCAGGTGTAGTTGATGTATATGCTCCGGGGCGCTGCAAGGCTGTTTCCTTCAGCATAGCATTCAGTTGGAATCTCTGGCCATGAAGCCCGCTTCCCTCATCGGACATCTGCCCTGCTCGTTCCAGGTATAAGTCCACGCTCAAAGAATTACCCCGATCGCTAATGATCATAGCTTGAGAAGTTACAGAGACAGAATAGGTATATTCTGGTTCGCACGAAACCGTGACATCTGCCACCACCAGGGAACGGGCCCTGGAATGTTGCCTTGCGGCTCGTTCATGTTCTGTTCCGGATGACAGTTCCGCTAATGAAATAGAGATAGGTCTAATAACATTAGTTCGCTCCTCATATCGGCTCTTGATAGTGGCAGGCGAAACTACAACTGCGGATGTCGTGGCATTTACTGATGACTGCGCACCAGCTGCTGTCGCAATCAGCAACAGAATTCCCGCGCTTCCGAAGTATCTAATCATGTGTTGCGGCTTTTTAATAATGGCATCATCTAATCTTTAGTTACATAGGTTTCACCCTGCCAGGAGTTCCCTTTTGACCTGCTGATGCAAAAATACACTGAATCCTTCGGACCAAATACCGATAAAAGACGTTTCTTATAGGTTCGCATTTGCTCGTTGAACAAATCTTTGTTTAACTAATCTTTCCTCATTGCTCCGGTCTGCCTTTCCAGGCTCATCCGGGATGACCTGCCAGCCCTCTACAACCATAACATAAGCACATGAAAATCCGTTGAGCCTCACCGGCTGAGTTATTATTATGGCCTCAAACAAACTCCCATCCCTTCTTACTTGAAGAAAAACTGTCGGTTTTTCCGGAACCTTGCCTGATAGTTGTTTATGAAAAACCCGTTCATACTGGCGGGGCACAAGGTCACTAACTCGCACGCTGCCTCTGAATTCCGCATCCGTATATCCATATATGCTTAGTGACTTGTTGTTAACGTCAACAATTTGCAGGGTATCCCTGTTGTAAATCCAGCAGGCAACATTATTTTCATAAAAAAAGCTACCGATAGGCATACCTAGGGTTAAAAATTGATCTCACAAAGAGGGCACAAATCACCCGTTGATAATATGACGATTGTCATTATATCCAATGACATTACTCATCATCTCCATCGGCAACAGAAATGGTAGCTGCGCACAAGACTCCTCGGGCATCCCAACCCGTAAATCGCCACGCGTAAATCATTATTCGTAAATCATCACTCGTAATTCGTAACTCGTAATTCGGAACTCCTAATTCCTCACTCGTAATTCGTCACTAGTAATTCGCAACTTGTAATTCGTAACTCGTCACTAGTAATTCGCAACTCATCACTCCCAACTACAACTTCACCCTATACCTCCTCGGCTTCCCATCATTAATCGCCTCCACATCCCCATCTCGTAACACACTAGTCATTGTTCTCGAAACATTGCTATGAAGCAATTTATGTTCTTTCGAGCCCTCAGCTACTGGGTAGTGTTTGCACATCTCCTGGAATACCTCCGATGTAGTAAACGACTTTCTCTTTGCGAACTTCTTTTGCAACAGTTCCATCAGCGTAGCCCTGCTGTTTTTAAAAAGGATCTTTCCTTTATGAACGGGAAGCGGTTCAGACATACCAATGAGCTGCTTTTTGAGTTCATTCTCCGCTCTTGCTATTTTCCGTCTTCGCTCAGCCAGTATTTCCAGTTGGTGGTAAATAGCATCTGCATTAGTGTATTGAATTGCTTTAGACATACTTTTGTTTGTCTCCAAATATAGCACCCCTCAGTTACAACTGCTGAAACGCTGACAACTCCCGGCTGTAGACTGGCCTGTGAGTTCCGGCCTCTTAAGCAGCATCGCTCAAACCAGGTTAAGATCAATTAAATTCAGAATTCTTACTCCTGACTACCACCCGGAAAATCCCAACCCCCAGGATCACGTCTCCATAATTCAACACTTGTAAATCGCAATTCGTCACTCGTAATTCGTACCTCGTAATTCATCCCTCGTAACTCGTCACTCGTAATCGTAATCCGCCCCTCCTAAATCGTAACTCGTAATTCGTCACTCGTAATTCGTCACTCGTAAAGCGTAATTCCTACCTCCTAATTCGTAACTCGCAACTCGTACCTCGTAACTCGTAATTCGCAATTCGTAATTCGTAATTCCTAACTATCTTTATCCTCATGGACAACAAGATTCACCAGGGGCGCAACGTAAAGCGTTTCCGCGAAATGCTCGGTATCAAACAGGACGCACTGGCTATGGAGCTAGGAGACGATTGGAACCAGAAGAAGATCTCTCTCCTGGAGCAGAAAGAATCTATTGAGCCGGAGTTACTGCAGCAGGTGGCAAAGGTGCTTAAAGTGCCGGTGGAGGCAATTGAGAATTTTGATGAGGAGAAAGTAATAAATATTTTTTCAAATACTTTCCATGACTTTAAAGACAATGCCATTGCGTCTGCTATGAACTACCAATGTACATTTAATCCTATCGACAAATGGATTGAAGCTTTGGAAGAGAACAAAAAGCTTTACGAACGACTGCTTCAGTCAGAGAGGGAAAAGGTAGAACTGATGCAGAAGATGATTCCAAGGACCTAGCATACACATTTACGAAGAAACTCTTCATAATACATGGCTCGAAATCTGGTTTTCGCAAGGGAGTGCAGGTTCGATTCCTGTTCTGGGCACCGAAACAACATTGTAAACCTCATACCCTACAAGGTATGAGGTTTCAAATTTTGCTTTTCCGGACGAATTTGGGACTGAAGCCTTGAAATAAAATCTTGTCTGCCATTAGACGGCATTCCTGAACAAAACTAAATTGCAACTAGATGACTAAACAAGAGGGCAATAATTAACCTCAGCACGATATTCACGAGAGGGTCTTCAGTAGATGCTGACACAAGCTACTTCAAAGACAAAAAGCACGATGTTCTAGTAGATGAACTTCTGCAATATATACAAAATTCTAACCAGCTAATCGGGCACGCAAAGCTGGCTAAAACTCAAGCTTTAAATGATCATGGTGTAGATTTGTTAGTTGAATTTCCCAATGGTGCAAAAATTGGGATACAAGTTAAGAGTCATTTTGATGTTGCGGAAGATCAGTTTGCGGTTAAGGTTAAAGCCCAATTGGCAGAGAGCCAATATCACGGCATCGACAAATGGTATTTGCTAGTTTGCGCGCCAATAGACGACGGCAAGCGCAACTATGCTCAAAGGATCGGTCACTTGACTAACGAATTTAGTAGCTATAAATCTTCTTACCACATAGTTTATTCTCCCCAGCATTGCGTGAATATTCTTACTACAGGGATAATGTCCGATGTGGAATTTCGCTCTATAAAGAAGCAATTCCACTATGAAAAAACTAATTGGGACGAGATTCTTGCGGAGTTGCAAAAGCCAGTCAATACTGTCCCCAGTAGTAGTTACTTGAGACCGACAGAAGAAAGTCTGGTTAAACCTGCAACAAATGCTGACAAGTATCTTAATCACATTGGGTACGACCAATCAGATCGGCCCGAGGTCTTAGAACATCTTAATCATCTGCAGCAACTATTAGGCAGGCTGTCTGTTAAAACAAGGGAATTCTTGTTTACTGTTGTGAGCAGGGCCACCAAGAGTAGTGGCCTTCGCGATTTGCTTCTTGCTTCTTGTCAGGATTTAGAGAATTACCTTAACATTCCCAACAGCACTATTAGAAAAGAAGTGAAAATTTTAGAAGACTTGGATATTGCATCTTTCGATGATGACTTTGAAAGTGGTACGTGGTATGTTGCGGTGAATAAGCTGAATCCAGATTACAATATTGTTAGAGAAATACGGGATTTTGCTAAAAAATTCGGCATGCCTCTTAAGGAGATTCTAGTTGATCTAAATTTTACATACTTCGACAGCTAGCCTTTGGGGTGAAGTACTAGGATCAGTTCGCATTAGAGATAAAATCGAAATGAGCTTGGTGGATCATCATCACCGTATTCAGCCATTATTCCTCCCACTCTCCTTGAAAATAAAAGGGTTACTGGTTGCCCTCCTGTTATACTAGCTGTATTCCAATTCATCCTAGATAATGCCAGAATATCCAAAGCAGTAGTTTTGATGTCGCTTCTTTTATCTGTAATGATCCTCATGGGAACCGGAATATGGGGCCCCGGATAGGTTTTTAATTCTGGCATGAATCCCGTTGTAAACAAGAAAGCGGCATCATTATTTACTGTGCACAGCGTACCCCGCTTTGGCGGATAACTTCCAAAACGTACCATTCGAAAGTCCGTCGGCGCTATATTCACCAGTTCTACCAGCGGAACATTATTTAATGCGCTATAGAGCCCGAATTTTTCGGCTTCGTTAAAATGCGTTGACTTATGTAGCACTACTCGCAATGGTGTGCTTCCCGTACGAAAGGTGTACTCTTTTAAAATCCTCTCTCCCAAAGAGTAAGCCTGTTGTTCGGTTAAATGAACGTTACGTCCTTGTTCTTCAACCCAAGGTACATTTACTCCTCTAATAGCAAAACCCTCTCCCTCGGAAGAAAAAGCTTGTGCGATACATGATCGTACTAAGTGCTTATCGTGAGTAGTATATAGATGGTGAAAGCTGATGCCAACATAACATGTTTCAACACCTTCTCGTCGTAGTCTCCACGGGATACCTCCTGCCTTATAGTACAAAGCAATACTACTATTCCAAGCCCGTATCGATGCATCTTGATTTTTCGCGCTATCAATGAACAGCTTGTCGGTTCCTATTTGTATTGGAATGCCATGATGCATGGCCTTTGCCTTTAGCGCGCGTCTGAAATCCCTCGTTAAGATGTCTTCCTGTTGTTCCTCTATTGGTTCTAGCTGGTTTGCTTCAAAAAGTGTGAGTTGATTAGATAGCTTTTTGACCTTTTTTTTATCCTCCGCCTTAACTTTCTCATTTGTAACGCTCCAACACTTGTCTACTATTTCCTTAGATAAACAGCAGAAAATCACATCAGGTCGAAAACTCTCTAGTTTAGACAGCCTTTCAAAGCCGTTCGTAAAAAGCTGAAGAACATCCTTAAATACAGCAACTGCAGGCTTTTGAGACAAAACAGCCTGTAAATTAGCTGAGTCAAGAACAAAGTTCCACCGGGCATTGAAGTTCAAATCTGCCCTAAATGTGTTTTTGAACCCTTGGTAGTGAGGGTATTGAATCAAGTTAGGCATTTGAGAAAATATCATCTCCTTGCAGCGATTTAGCCAAGCCGTGCCTTTGTCGATCATATCGGCTTCTCCAATGAACCCAACGTTAATAATGGATTTTCGCGCGTTTCCAAATCGCAGATCAAATGGACCACCGTGTTTTAATCCTTCCTTTGGATCTATAAATTCGCCTACCCCGCCAAATTCAAGGTGGGGTTCATTTATCTGATGTATTTCCAAATTGGTTGCCATACGTCAATCGATATCACGCTGTTCCTGTTCAGCCAATTCTTCGAGTTCTTTTTCGATATCCTCAAAATCTTCTAGGCCAATTGGTTCCATAAATTCTTCACCAATTGAGATGTCATTTATTGTTATTGAGGGGAGCTTTGTTGTCAAAATTATGTTGGGCATGATGGGCCCAAGCTTTGTTCCTTCATTTATTTCTCTAGAATTGGGACGTAACACAAAACCAGCTTCTTGACTCAGCGATATATAGTTAGCCCAAAAAGATAAATCATTATGAATGTTTAGATTATAGTCCCGCGAGGCTTTTTTTGTTGAAAGTACATTAACTCGTTCCGACTTCAATAGGAATTTTGCTCCGTCTGTAGTGAAAACATAGGAAGGATTGATGATTAGATACCAACTCTCACCTATTTTTTCAAACCTAAACCATATCGATTTGTGTTCCCAATAATATACCTTTCCTGTCGCTAAATTAACTCTTGGTTTCGCTACAGTTCTGGTAGCTTTCTTCAAACGCGCTTGATATCTTATTTCTTTTGCCCCACCGTCATGAGTTTTCATGAAATAAGCCCTTTTTTTTCGGGTATCAACTCTTAGGCCGATAGAAAATAGATGACCTATTAAGCAGTCATTCAACATTCGTACAAATTCATTTGTTCCTCCATTTTGTTCAATAAAGTCGCTCGTTGGCATTGACTCGGCAGTCCCTAAGTCTACGCACTTCCTCAAGGGGTTTTGCCATTCTGATAGATCGTAGAATGACCACATCTTTTCTCGATGAAGAAGAAATGGCGGGTGCCAAACTTTGCCGAGTTGCTGAGATATATCTGCATATCTTTTTGCCGTGGTATCTGCATAGTAAACATATTCTGGAATCTGTAAGACCTCAAAGAGATTACATGCAAGCTTTGAGCTTTCATTCAGGATAAGTGGAGTAGCGGTTTGAGTGATTTCATCTACTTCTTCGAATCTGCGGTAAATTATTACTTCAAAATACTTTTCTTCATCTACAGGCCCGAATTTTATATTTCCAGAGTTTTTAGATACTTGTTGTAGCACGTCAGATAGTCCAGATCCTTCTTTGTCCATAGCTCCAGATCCGTAAAATAGATCAGCTAGAACGGGGTTTCTATACCCTTTTATTCCTCTTTTTCCTTTCCTTATCTCGTCTTCAATGTTTTTTGTAGCCAGCTGTCTGCGAACTTCCTCAACCAATCCCCCGGGGCTGATAAAGGAAATTTGAGCCTGCTTAACTTCTATCACCACAGGTTCTTCAATGGAGTAATCTCGGTGTACAAGGCTATTCACAATTACTTCTTTTAATGCTAATGTGGGATAAGGATAAACATTTTCTGAAGTTTCTCCCTTGAGTCTAAATGGTTTGTTTACCCATGTCAAGGCATCGGTGATTTCATTGAGCTGATTGTACAAATGTCCCTCTATGACGCGTTCAATAAAACCCTTCGATAAATCTTCAGTGCTGCTATCTCTTTCGCTAGGAAAGGATGTGACTGCCTTCAGCCATTCTTCAGAACCGATAAAGCGCAGAAGTACCCTTGCTTGGGGAATAAATTTTTGGGTCTGGGATGAGAAAAGCAAAATCCCTGACGACGTTAGTTCATACTTCTGACTTGGGGTTAGCTCAGCTATGTTTAAGCGGAGCATTTGCTGATAAAGCCAATCTTCATCTTCATAAATTTTTATTCTAAGTCGTTCACTATAGTTTCTGATTCTCTCTCTCAGCAATGCCATTTCGAGCGCACCAATGGTATCAGCAGCAACAAGCTTCGTGTCGTAGGTAGGAGGTGGCTTATCCTCTTGAGGTTTCAATGCAATTACATTTCTTAGATCAATTTCATTAGCACGTAACTTCCCCCATATTTCGTTGACCAATAGTTCATCAAAGCCATCAATTGGGATCATTTGAAAGTTTCCCCCTGTGCGTGTACTAAGTTCACTTAGAAAAGGAGTCATTGTGGGATTATTATCTATCCTTTCAAAATCCCTTTTTAGCACACACCAGTATATTCCTTGATAAAAGTTATTGGTGTAGTCTAAGTTTTCTATGAATAAATCCTTCATTATTGAAGGCTCGGCACCTCGATATCCGATTACTACGACCGGCCTATCCTTCAAGAGAGGACGGAGAGTGGAAACTAGATTGGGGTTAAGAGACTTAACTTCATTCTCTAGATTTTGATCGGTGTAGTGTTCAACTGATCCATGTAAATAGACGAGTTGGGGATATTTGGGCGTGTATGAAAATAAGGTTAACAAGTCATAGGGCGTTCGAATAAGACTTAAAACTGGGGGTTTTCTAATTTGGACACTTGCATGATGCAAGCAATTGTCAAAATTGGTTGTCAAGACTGTATCCAATAATCCCATTGCCATTAATTGGGCCATGGCCTCATAACCTTTGCTGGCAGGAACATCAGGACTGATAATTCTCAGAAAAAAGTCTTTTCTGGCTTGTCTTGGAACAAGTAGTTCCTCCACTATCTTAGGATAGAGAATGCTATAGTCGTCGTTATACCACGGGAATTTAGTTACCCATTTTTTCCAGTCACTCATAGTGAGCCGAGGGTCGTCAAATGGAATGCCATTGTCTCGACAGTAGGACCATTTAGCGATTTCCTCTACTATCTCTGAGACCAGCTTCACTCCTGACTGTTTAGATGCACCAGCCCCCAATAAGAAAATGGGTTTAGCTAGATCATTAACTAATGAAACAAGCACTCCAGGTTGGGACGTCTTTACCATTACCGCAATGTTGAAAATAAGCGTATTCCTCTTCCAAAGGGGTTTATTCATTGAAACTACTAAAAATAAAAGGAGGCAGTAGTGAGAAAGTTTTCACAAATCCACATTGGCTTCCGTATATCCTATTTACTAGCTACGGTCCCGTCTCGAAACAACTGTACGATCTAAGGCAATCCCATCCCAAATGCGATTCGATAAGTGTTTCAAAAGATCAGACGGCAAGGGCTCCGGTGGAACAGGAAAGAGTGTTAAGAGTACGGACATTTTGCATTTCTTGTGCAATAATGTGCACGTGCTGCTAAGTATCAAATCGCTCCTCATATCGATCAAACAAGTGAGAGGACAAAGTGGGAGTAGCGCCTAGATTACCAAGATAATTCCTAACCCGCATGGCTTTTCTTTTACAAGCTTCGAGGTTTTCTTCATCATAGTCAAACTTGTCAAGCTCACCGATCATCCTTGATATTTCCACATCCAGCACCTCTGTAAAGTTGCGGTCCCAAGCGACCTGAGGCTGTTGTTGAATTAGGTCAGACAATACCAGTTCATATTTTGTCTGCATAATCCATTCCCATTTCTTTATTTCTGTTACATCATTTAGGTACCAGATCACTGGTGCAAAAACTTTGGGTCCTAATGATTTTATGTGATTAATGAAATCTGTATCCTTACTTGTCTTAAGACATTCCGAAAAGTATAAAAATGAGTCGTATTGAGGTGTGAAATCGTCCCAGCATACAATTTCTGCTAATAAGTTGAAGGCGGCGTTTCTACCCTCCTTTGAGCCATCATACTTGTAAAGAATCATTGCTACTTCAAGGCGTCCTAAGTCGGAATTGCTGGGAAAGAACAAGGACGGTTGACTAATGAGTTTTTCCCGTAAGCGGTCAGGTAGGAGATACTCAGCAGGCTTTGAACGTAGCTTGTATAATCTTGTTGTAAGTTGTTCTGCAAACCGTGCAGATTCTGCTATGCGGACCACCTCATTTTTGTCTTCTTGTAAATACTGAACAAGGAAATCCACTAAAGAAGGATTGATGAAGCATACCTCTTTCTCTGATTGGCTGGTGCTATCTTGCTGTTCGAAAGTAATAAACCCCTTCAGTAACCGTTGGAAGGAATTTCTAAAGGCTTGCATAGGCCTTGGAAAATTATGATAGGCGACCTCATAGTCTATTCTCGCTAGAAAAGCTTGTTCTAGTGAATTTACTGTCGTGGAATATCCAAAGCTGAGTAATGTATTTAGAAGAAACCTGTCTTGGTTGTTTATTTGGTGTTCATATGCGTGCCTCCATATCTGGTCTGGTTTATCGAAGTTATCAAAGACAAACTTTTTGTACTCGGCTGCGTTAAACTGGCCCACGTTTTCATGGGTGGTCATAAATTGAACCGAACGAGGGTAGAAATTTGGATGGTCAATTAAGTAATCTATCATTGACTCCTCTCTTAGAACCCCTTTCAGGTTCTCAGATAGAAGCGACTCCTCAACATGGTTCAATATCAATTGTCGTCTCAAGGCTGGGGAATATTCTTGAAGACTAACGGTACTTTCGATAGCTTGTGTCAGAACCCCCTTTAGCTTCTCTGATTCAAGCAAGGCGGAGTTTAAGATAAACGTTCTTGTTGTCAGAATCAGCCTTTTATTTTTATTCCAAGATATTCGTCTTATAATGTTTAGCAAATATGATTCTGAGGCTCTAGCTTTAACTAATTCACTTTCAGTATGGCCTAAAAAATCATCAAAATAGAAGATCTGTTTTGTATCATCGGGTGTTATGAGATTTTCAACTTGGTGTAAAGTATCTGTTATGTAGATCAAGCCGTAGTCATTTGCTATATGCTCATAAAGTAAGAGCTCAGCAAGGGATGTTTTTCCGCTTCCCGGTTCCCCTGTCACTACAACAAATGAATTCTTTTCAATTAT
>Ga0196970_1001953_pt1 | contig 11772 bp, 10 predicted proteins | sample S1v_513CmetaG_FD_148672 | JGI IMG/M metagenome (GOLD analysis project Ga0196970, IMG submission 148672) | Soil microbial communities from Anza Borrego desert, Southern California, United States - S1+v_5-13C | ecosystem: Environmental > Terrestrial > Soil > Desert | place: USA: California... | reverse complement strand
TGAATCAAATGCTCTATAACAGTTTCTTGAACAGTATATGCAACTACTTTGTATTTTTAAACTGCCTATAGATGATACAAAAAAACTGCTCTTTGAAAAAATTTTGCTTAGAAACTGTTTGTTAGACTATGCTTCTTCTATTTAAAGAAGTAATCAAGCAAGGTTCCATGCTATCCAAAACAGAAGATCTAACATCAAAAAAAAATGACATTTTTGAATTTATTCGTGTTGCATTACTGCGACCGGAACAAATAGATGTTATACTTCCACATATCATACAGTCTTCAATGAGTTCTCATAAAAGCAACCTAACTGCTGGAGAAGTTCAAGAAAAGGTGAAAAATCATATTTTAAGCGATCAATATCTCGAGCAATTTGTCCCAACTATCGAACAAATATTTTCTCACGAAGAGATCAACAAATTAATTCAATTTTATAAAGACCCTTCTGTGGAGAAATATTTTAAAAATGGCGTCACCTTGGGGCCTGCCATCTATTCTTCTTTCGGGAAAGCAGTTCAATCTATTCTTTTGGCCACCAAAAGTTAAAGACCTTCAGATAAAAAGTTCTAATATAAAAACTTCATCTTTTCCCTAAAAATTTTCTCAAAAAGCCTAGGAAATCGATCAAAAATTTTTATGTTAAACACCCTTTAGACTTCTTTTCCAAAGAGATTATTGATTCAAATTATCTGAAATAGCCTTAGATCTAGCCGCTGAGGCCTCGATTACAGATTGGAAATTTTTTTCTAGTTGAAGCTCTCTCATTTTCTCAAAGCCTGCTTCTGTAGTTCCTTTTGGGGTTGCTATCTGCTCAATCAAATGTACAGGCAAAATTCCACCTTTAAGGATCAGTCGGGCAGCCCCTAGAAAAGTTTGAGCTGAAATTTTGAGTGAATCTTGATAGGAGATCCCTTTTTTCTCCCCCAGACGAGCCATAGCTTCAATGAGCTGAAAGACAAACCCAGGACCGCTACCTGACATGCCGCAGCCAATATCCATCAAATCTTCATGCAATTCAGCAATTTCACCCATACAACCGAAGAGAAGATGAGCCAAGCTTTTCAATTCCACAGAAGAATTAGGTCCATAAGAAAGAAGGGTCATTCCCTCTCCTACGGCCGCAGGCAAATTTGGCATCACCCTAAGAATCTCAACCTCAACGCCTAAATAGCGCTGAAAGAAAGAAATTTTAGTCCCGGCCAAAATAGATACGATCATTTTACCTTTCAGATCGAGGAGGGCCATATCCTCTAAAATAGACGACACTTGGCTCGGCCTTACGCAAAGTAAAATGAGATCGCAAGTACCAACCAAATTCTCCAAACTTGTGGAGGTAATACGAAAGGTCTGCTCAGTTTCCTTTATTTTTTTAGAATCGCGTCGAACAAATAAAATTTGAGAATGAGGAACCAATTTAGAACGGTCTATAGCCCGGAAAATGACCTGAGCCATATGACCAAAACCTACAAATCCAATACGAACATCACTAATCTTCATTATCTTTACTATAGAAAAAATCTTGCTTGCTTTACAATATATTTCAGATATTTGTGATTAGATATTTATTTTTTTATTTGAGGATGAAAGGCGTTGCTTATACAGAGATTGTTTAGAAAAGCCCTTGGAATCTATTCTGGTGAAGGGGCTCACGCCTTCCGGTTTGTTCGCCTTGCTATGCTCTGGGCGTTTGGAAGCTCTTGCCTTGACACCTTATCAGACGCTCTTTTCCTAGAAAAAATTGGAGCAGACGCCCTTCCTACCGTTTATCTTTCTATTGCCTTAGGAATGATTGGGATTTCATCTCTTGTCCTCTATAGTCTAAGGGTATCCAGTCCTTATCGCATCTTAACCGTCGCCATGGGCCTCGGCATCATCATTTGTATCACTGCAGCCATTTTTGTAAATGGAGATCCCCCGAGTATTTTCTACTATCTCATAAAAATCGCCTCTCGGATGTTTTTTGCTGTCATGATAGCGGTTTCTTGGACCTTTACAGACCAATACCATGACCTACAGGATGCAAAAAGGGTCTACTCCATCTATAGCGCCTCTTACTTCTTCGGTACAATTGTTGCCGGAACCTCTATCAACTTACTTCTAGACCATATCGGTTTTTCCGGGCTTCTACTCTGCTCTGCCGTCTCCATTCTTCTAGGTCTTTGGGAAGCGCAACGTATTGCCCTTAAAGCTAAGGCAGTCCACGATGACAGCACAGAAGGGATTTTTTCCGGCAATAGAGACTCTTTCGCCTCTCTTGTCCGCCTCATTTCACGCTCTCGTTTTGCAATCATTCTTTTATTGCTCAGCCTATTTGTTCAGCTCCTTCTGACAGTCACTGAATTCAACTACATGGAATCGTTCGATCGGGCCTTCAATACGATCTCCACGACAGGAGGAGAAGGACAAATCGCTGAATTTCTCGGTAAATGTAGGGCCTTGATCTCTCTTTGCAATATCCTCATCGGCTTTTTCATCTACAGCCGAGTTGTCCGAAGAACAGGACTCAATAACGCGATTTTAGTTACCCCTCTTTTCTTCTTAGCCGTTTATTCAGGTTGGCTCTTTTTTGATGGCCTTACTTTAGCCGTCCTTGGACTGGTTGCGGTAGATGGAGTGCTATTTACCGTAGAAGATAATTGTTTCAATCTTTTTTCAAACGCCGTTCCTACTAAACTCAAATCGAAAGTTAGAATCATCAACGATTCATTTTTTGAGCCCATTGGAATGTTAATCAGCGCGCTCCTTCTTTTTGCAATCCAGGGCAATAGCATTTCACTTGGATTTGGCTTGAGCCTTGTTGTACTCCTCTTAGCTTTTACTATCCGCACTATTTACTCAAAAGCCATCTTAATCAACCTCAAAGACAATGCTCTTCACTTCGAAAGAAAAGTAAAAGATTGGGTAGCTTCTCTCACTCGTCGTGAGCAAAAAGAGGCTAAAAAAGATATCCTGGCAGCACTAAAATCCAATTCAGAAGAAACACAGCTGCTCGCTATAGACGCTCTTTTAGAGTTGGGTGAACTGTCCGTTCTTCCTGACATTTTACAAGCAGCACGCCGCCTCGGTACATTGTCTAGAATTCGGCTCATTCGTCTTTTCGATGACAGTCCCTTTGGTAACGACTCACGTGTCATAGAAACAATAGATGAATGGACAGCCGAAAATGAATCTGCAGAACTCTCTAAATGGGCCAATTTTTATTTAGCTAAACGAGGCCTCCACCATCCCGAAAAAGGAGAAGAAGACCTCGAGCATCCTGATCTTTTCTTAAAAGGCGCTGCGATTTTGACTTTAAAAAAATCCCTTGCAAACCAATCTTTAGATTACGCAGCTCTAAATCGTACGATTGCCTCTAAAAAACTAGAGTTGATGTTAAAATCCGATCGCATCGATGAGATCAGTATGGCGCTCGATATTCTTACTGAAGAGAGTTCATCGGAAGCAGCTGAACAGGCCCTTCCCTTTCTATCTCATGAATCTGTGCTTGTAAAACGCTCAGCCGCCCGCTGCATCGCTCGCCTGTCAGATAAAAAGCTCAGCCGTCATGCCCCAAGACTCATTGAGGAATTAGAAGCTTCTCGAGATAATATGTTTCGACTCTCTCTTCTCGATGCTTTAGGACGCATTGCAGACTCCACAGTACTCAAAGAAATCCTTTTAGCTAGCATCCATTTCCGGCCTAATGAAAGACGTAAAACAGAAGAGATCATTATCAAGATGGGACTCAAGATCGTCCCACTTCTCATTGTGATGACCAAAGATATCGCCCTTCCCGAAAGAGCGCGCATTTTGGCTGGAAAAATTTTAGGAAGACTTGCTCTGCCTCAACTTCAAGCCAATTTGATCGATATCTTAGATATTGAAATTGAAAGAGCCTATTTTTATTTCTATTTCGGCCATACAATCCAAAAACAATACCCTCTCCATGATCTGGAAATGCTCCAAAGCGCACTACTTTCCGGCTATCAGTCTGTTATTGACTTCATCATCCACCTTTTAGGAGCCGCAGGCTCTCTAGAAGATCCTGAACTCCTTGTCCGAGCTCTTCATAGCCGCAATGCTAAAATCCATTCCCATGCAGTAGAGAGCTTAGAAAAAACTTGCGACACCCGTATCTTCCGCTTGATTGCTCCCCTTGTTGACGATCTTCCTTTAGAAGAAAAAATGGCTGCATGTTTAAGCTGGCAAGGCGATTATCCTAAACTCACCCTTTTCGAGCTTCTTGCGAAACTGGATGAATCTCCCTCTTTATTTGATAAAGTGGTTGCTATCCGACTCAAAGTAAAACTCCAAATGCCCAATTGGAGACAACAATTGCGCCACCAGATGAAACAATCTGATGAAACCTTCCATCAATATGCATATGAGCTATTAGAATCATGAAAAGTCTTATTGAAAAAGCCTTCTTTCTCAAAAAGGTCCGCATCTTTCACGAGTTGGACTTAGAGCTCCTTTTATCTATCGCTGAGAAACTTCATGAAGATGATTACGATGCAAATGAAAAAATCTTCACCCCCGGGCAAGTAGCTAATCGAATCTATTTCATTGCAGAAGGCGCAGTTCTCATTTCAGATGAAAAAATGAAACCTTTAATTGAGCTAGGAGTTGGAGATTATTTTGGCGACGAATCTCTTTTCAACGAGCAGTCTCGCGGCTATATAGCTATTTGTAAAAAAGACGCTCTTTTCTTCACCTTATCTAGAAGCCATCTCCTTTCGATTATCTCTGAATGCCCCTCTGTTGCCGTTTCCCTTCTGCAAGCTTACGCGCAACAGCTTCCATGCCGCTATAAAGGAGCTTTAATCACTTCATGAAAATTAGAACCCGGCTTCTTCTTTTCTTACTTCCAACCTTCTTAGGCAGTATTGCCTTAGTTTCCACACTACTCGCTTATAATTGGTATGGAGAGATCGTTGATGGATTCAAAATTCGACTCAAATCTGCCGTCATCACTACCGCAGCTATGGTTCCTCTCACAGAAGAGAAAATGGAGCAAATACGCAAAGACTTAAATATTAGCAAATTATATACGGTTCCCGCCTCTTCACTCACCTATACTCCCGAAGATGTTTATATCAGTCCGATTTATAAAGGAACTGAAGGAAAATTAATGACCGGTTATGCGCCTATCCATGGTGCTGATGGGAACGTCACTCAACTGATGGCTGCAGACATGAGTGTAGATCTCATCGATGAGAAATTCAGAGAAAGCCTTTTTCTCATTCTTGCTAGCGCAGGTCTTACTAGCTTGATTATGATCTCTACCCTTTATTTCATTGCTAATAAGATCTCTAGACCTGTCCAAAAGTTAAATAATTCGGCTCTTGCTATCGCTGCAGGCCAATATGGCGAATCCATCGAAGTAGAAGGGCCTAAAGAAATTGCAGAATTAGCCAACACGCTCAACACAATGAGCGAATGTCTCCTCGAGAACATCAATCGCCTCAAGGAAAATTCTCTTCTCAGAGAGCGTATGTATGGAGAGTACGAGTGCGCCATGCTTTTACAGCATTTGATGCTACAAAAAAACATAGATGATTGTAGATCGGATGCCACTGCTGTTAAATCCATCACGCTCTTTTCAGAAAATCCTAAAGGACTTTTACTCGACTTTCCTAAATCAGAAAATCCCCATCTTTTTCAAATTCATATGGCGGAAGCTGAAGAAGAAGGTTTTGAAGGGATGTATCAACTTCTAACCCAATATAAATTCTCTAAAGAAAGCCAAACCCACACCTCTCTTCTCCTCCATCGCTCCACATCGACTCTAGAATGTAAAGGGGCCCAACTACCCTTAATTTGGTCTTTAGAAGAAGCTCGCTTTCTTACGCCTACTGGCTCAACAGCAAAAGTAGAATCAGGAGATTTCTTTTTCCTTTTCAACAAAGGTCTTCTCTCTTTCTATAAAGACCCAAAAAAGATTCAGGACATCTTAGCAAAAGTGCTCAAAATCTTCGCTCAAGATGGGCTAGAAACCACCAGCGCCATGCTACAAAAAGAAATCTCTTTTGCTACAAAAAGAAAAGAGCTGGAAGAAGATATTCACCTACTTTGCTTTCAGATCTTAAACCCTAGCGCAAAGTAAGTTGAAGCAATTCTATAAATCACCTAAAAATCAAGAAATTCTACAGAGAAATGAGGCTTTGTAAGCTGGCCATGAATATTCGATATCCTGTTCGAGTAATTAATATTAAATATTTTATTCAAACCCAAGATAAGTTTAGCTGAAGATTCTTCAAACTTTGTGTAAAAAAATCAAGCTATCCTGATAGAATAACGGCCACAAAAAACAGGATATTATGACAACATCAGTTTCTTTACATAAAGATTATCATAATTCAATGTTAGGTTCAGATTATTATAATAAACTATGGAATAAAGGTCTTATTCAAATATCAGATAATAAAATTCGACCATTAAGCGAAGAAACCTTAATACATTTAGAAATCCTTTGTGAGGTTTCAGATGGTTATCTCCCATATCAATTGTTGGCAGCAAAAATATGTTATCTAAAAGATTTACAGAATAAATTCGATAACGGAACCATCGACTTAGGATTTAAAGATCGAGCACGGGCTATTGCTAAATGTATAGGAGTTGCTCTCCTTGTTTCTTCACTCTTTTGGTTAACCGCCGCAAATAGCTTCGCAAACTTCTTCTCAGCTGTTGGTCTAGGTATTGTTTCGGGGCTTAATACTACTAAAATCTTCAAATCTTTTGCACGTACACTCGAAGTATTTCAAAGACCTACACCTAAACAACTAAAAGCGCACATAAACCAAATAAATCATGTAAAAATTTCTGATCAAGATAAGCTACAAATGCAAGGTGTTGAAAAAAAAATAAGCGATAAATTAGAGTTCCTAAAAAAAATAAAAAAAGATGCTTCAGCTTTAACAGAACCTCAAGAAAAAGCTTTGGCTAATTTAACAAAAATCCTAGAAAAAGATTTGGTTGATGTGGGGCAATTACGAGAAGCCATTGATAACAGAACCTACATACTGTAAATCAAAAGCTTATTTCTGCCTTATAGCTGTTTATATCCTTCAGATGAAGGTCTGCTATCACATGAAGGATCAATCTAAAAAAAGCTCCACCTTTCTAGAATCCAAATAAAATTTCTCACAATTCAAACGCCTATAACAGGCTATTTTATTTAAAGCCTAAAGTCTTAGCGCAACACCATAAGCTCAAAATTTTCTGTGTCCTTTACCACAAAAAAAAAGCTGAAAGAAGATATTCACCTACTCTGCTTCCAGATCTTAAATACTAATGCGAAATAAGAAACGGACTTTTTCTCACTGCTCTTTTCTTCGTAAACCAGCGTTTGCTATTGCTGCTATAATGAGTTCCTTTTCAAAAGAAACACTCGAAGCCCAAGGATTAACAGCTTGAAAATAGGTAACGACCTTTTCACCATTTAGTGATTTTTGATCCGAAATAGAGACATTTTCATATCCATTTCTTTTAAAAGCCTCTACAACAAATTCATGGACCTTAGCCACATGAGCTGAATCAATACCTCCAGTATAGCGACTTTTAAAAATACCATCCGCTTTTATTAGAACAGCCTTTTCAGAACTTAACTCCATTTTTTCTTCAAGATGCCGATAAAGTTTAATTCCCTCTTCCATAATGTGTTGGCCCACTTTGGATCTTGGTGCTGCTATAGATGTACTCATAAATACCCCTTTTAAATACTTAAATTTATTCTTGTTCTGTAAACGATAGGATAAAATCTATTTTTTAAATGACTAAAAATGCATACAAGCTTCAAAGTCTACTATGTTGTAGAGCATTTTGTGCTATTTCTTGGATAGCAAACTCTTCTTCGACTTTAGCTTTCAAAGCATGAAGATTGGTGGCTTCAAAGTAAGTGTTTCGATCTCCATTTCTTATTTCATCTACAATACGAGCATCTCTATATCCATTTCTTTTAAAAGCTGCTACAACCAATTCGTGGACCTTAGAATATAGAGCTGAATGCTCTCCTGTATCATAGCGACTTTTAAAAATGCCATCTGGTTTTAGTATAAAGTGTTTATCAAGACTTCTACTCATTTTCGAGTCAATATAGCGATAGAGTGCAGTTCCTTCCGTTATAACTAATTGAGTAAAGTTCGATACGGTAGCCATAAATAAAATTCCTTTAAATGATTAACTGATTCTTGGACTGCAGAGCATACTAGAGGATCTGTTTGTTGTAGATCAAAAAAATGAAATGCAAAATTTTGAGGCAGACAAAAGATAAAAATACTTTAACATCTTCAAAGCCCTGTTATAGTGGATTAAAAATTCAGATTTAAAACTTAGCGCAAAACCATAACCTCAGAATCTCCCGTATCTTTGATTCTTACATTCTTCGAGCGCATTGGAGTAAACAACACATCCTGACGCACTTTTTGTAAATAATCATAAACCGGCTTAGAGAGCATATAAGCAGAGTGATCATTGACTACATCGCTGCAATCAATCAGTTGAATATTTTGAGGCAATAAAGAGGGGTTTTCATTTCCAAACAATCCTAGAGGTATATCTAACTCAGGAAGAAAATAGGCCCACTTCAATACAGCATCGTTTCTCGAAAAAAATACATACATATTCTCGCATCTTTGTGTTGCTGGGTAATACCACTGGCCTATATCTACCGATTCATTGTCTATCGCAGGAGCCCAGGAAAAGAAATTTCTAACCCATTTAAAAGACGTTTGAGGAAAACCATCTAAAGTTTCTAGAAGAAGACGATTTCCCATGCTATGAGCAATCACATCTATTCCCCGAACCAAAGAGTGCATTTTAGACAGTGTGTTTGCGAAAACAGGTTTGACCTGTTGTACTTGTCTTTTGGCCATACGATATTCAATCGCATCATCAAAGCTTGGCCAAACATAGCCAATGATACAATCATAAGGAGAATCTAAGTTCAAGTTCTCAATATTCACCCTGATATTATGATAGTGCCAATAAGGCAAAGGACTATTAAATCCATGAATGAGAAGTAAGATATTTTTGTCTTTTAAACTCGCCCAAAAATTTTCAATTTGAATCTCGTTTAAAATTTTTGTAATTCCCTGTTCATCAACTTCCGCGTATTGAGTTTTATGAGATAGGACCTCTGCATCCCAAAAATTATCTCTATCGCTGATAGTAAACATAGAGACAGCAAGAAAAACCCAATTGAACATAGGAACTCCTTTGAACCAAAAGAAGTCAATATATTATTTGAATTTCTTACCTTCAACAAAAAAAGGGTACAATCCCGAAAACAACACGAATAAATTTAAAATAAAAAATAAATAAAAACACAAAAATAGTTGGTTTTTATATAATAATCACATGAATCGTATACAAATAACATCAAATCAAGACTATCCGATTAATTACAGAACAGCTTCTGAAACAGGTTATGTTATTGGCTGTCAACAGTTACTTCAAAACCTATCTCAATATATCCCTAAAATCATTCTAGATCCAAGAGCTCAAACAGACCCAAGCGGGCTTCTCTTTACCAGAGATCATGGAATAAGACGCTTGGATGGTTCTTTACTAATCCCTTATTCCTTTCAATCTTCAGAACTAGAGCCACAGTTTCGAGCGCTTCAACCACGTACTCTCAACGGAAAAAGATTTGTAGACTCTATTAAAACAGGATTTGGAACAGGATTTGACCCTACTCATCGCGAGCATGTCCTAAAATGGGCCGCTTCCATAAATCAACCTACCCGCTTATCAACTGCAACGATTGAAGGAGGAAACTGCTATATATTCAAAGACAGTCAGCAACGTCCCTCAGCGTTAATCGGACAAAACAGCCTACTTCTTACCCTTCTAGCCATGGAAGAACAACAATTGTTTCAATCCATTAAAACAGTCCACAACGAAACACCCTCTGAACACGCCTTTCAAATGGCACGCAACCGGAATCTTTTACAAACAAGCCTCCCCTTGAATCGAGAGTTAACGAAAATTCAAAAGGATATCCAGATTCTTTTTAACAAAGACGCCTCTTCAAACATCAATAAAATCAATGAACTCCAAGCAAAACAACAAGCCTTACAAAATGAACTTATAGTTCAAAAAATGATGCCTTCTCAATTGAACGAAAGATTCCAATCAGAAGTTTCTCCACAGGAGAAGTTAACCCTTTTAGAAGACGCTAAGACATTTGAAGCAAAAATTTTTTTAGCTAAAGAAACAATTTCCTCTGAGCTTGATATTCCTCTCAATCGCATTGCTTTTCTAGCCCAGTCTCGTTTTCACATTGATATGGAAGTTTTTCCAGGGCCCAAAGATACGGTTTTTATCCATTCTGAGCTCTTAAGTCAAAATGTGACCCAAAGAGATGCGTCTCTACAAAAATATCATAAAGAATCTATGAATCGCATAACCGCAAATCAAGCTGCGATTGAAGCCAATCGAGAAGAATTGATAAAACTAGGACTAAAACCGATTTTAGTGCCTGGCATTTATGAAGCCCCTGGAAAACCTACTATCAATTTTATGAACGGCCTTTTCGTTCGACCAGATCTTTTTCTAACGAACGATCCTATAAAAGCCTATTGGGCCAAAGAAACCTTCAAAGAAATAACCAGACCTCACTTCACAGTGGAATTTATAGGGGATGGAATTTTAGAGACCATCTTAACAAACAATGCCGCAGGATTACGCTGTTTAACTAGGGAGTTTTAATTCTAATCTCTAGCTTAAGAGCCTCCGGCTTGAAAAGTTTATAAAAGCAGAATCTTCTTCATTCGATCTTAGTCACTTATACAAAAAATTTCATCTATTTTTCTCATTCTAATTTAAGGGCGAATTGAATAAAATAAACTGGTCTTTTTTAAAAGCTAAAGTCAACTTACACATCTAATCCATTCTTAGAAAAAATGTCTAAAAGCATTGCTTGGCACATACCTCCATTAAACGACTCTTTTAATAGATCTTTTCAGATCCGTGCAGCTGAAGGGAAAACAGGCAATTGGAACGTTAGATTAATGGAAGTGGGTAAGAAAAGAGCCTTAGCAAACGGAAAGCTATCCTCTATTGATCTAGCTGCTGCTCGATGCATATGGAGAGGCTCTATCAACATAAGTATGGGCGGAGAAGGTCGATTATTTAGCGAACCTACTACAAGACGAAGTGCTTATGTAGGTATGTTTTTGAATGAAAAAGGACCTCAATTACATTTATTCACCATAAAACATTCGCTGGCTAATCAAAAGGAATTTTATGATTACCATATCACTCAAATTCCTCGTTTGATCGTCTCTGGCCACGCCAAGCTATATTGGGAAAAACCCCTAGAAATAGAGGAGAGTATTTTAAAAGCAGAAAAAGGCTTAACTCGCACCACAAAAACCGAGTCCACTGAACAGATCACAGAAGTAATAGAAGTGCAAGCAGGAGAAAAATTTGATCTTCATCTATCCCAACAAAAATTAGTAAAAATCGACAAACAAAAAGAAAAAAAAATCGTAGAAGAAAATTTCTATTTAGAATCTGTAAATTCCTTGAATACGTTTACAAGATTAACCTCATTTTTCTCTCTCAAGCTTACCGCTAGCATAGAATCTGTTAGAGAAGCTCTTGATTATTTAAAACAACACAAACCCATTATTGATTCATTTGGAGCTATTCATTTTACTAATGAGCACCTTAATTCCTTCTCAAATCCACTTCCTAGTATCTCCTCAAATCCAATTCCTACAACCTCCTCTAGTATCATACAAATAGAATGGGAAGAAACGTTTTATCACCGCTTCAAGATTACTAT